>Ga0209061_1001224_pt1 | contig 45372 bp, 40 predicted proteins | sample Coa_R1_10_FD_187157 | JGI IMG/M metagenome (GOLD analysis project Ga0209061, IMG submission 187157) | Surface soil microbial communities from Centralia Pennsylvania, which are recovering from an underground coalmine fire - Coalmine... | ecosystem: Environmental > Terrestrial > Soil >...
GCTCAAGAAAGCCGTCACTTCAGCCGATCTAAATTAAGGGATGATTAAAACGGATCGCACAAAGGTAAGAAGGCTCGGAGGCTGTGATGCGGACAACCTGAGCCGGAAAAGCGCGCAGCAGTTTGGGGCGGCTTGCAAGATGGGGCAGTGGAGCAGCGGGAATTTCAAGGCTGATCGTGCTCTCAGGCGGCAGATAACGACGCAATGCCAAAAGAGCACCCCCGGCACTGATGTTCAAGGTCGTCGTGAATTCGAGAAATTCACGCCCCTGACTATCCAGCGCTCGAGCAAAGACGGGGATTGCAATCGATAAGCGTTGGGACCGGCGGCGTTCTCGGGCCCGCCTTCGCTGTGCCACATGAACTCCTTGCTGAGTAACATGATACACAATCTGATTCTCAGCCATAAACCGTTGTTTGACATACACGGAGGGCATGCCTATACTCGCAACTAGAGGGCCAAATGATCAGGGATGAAATCATTCTCGGATTTTTTTAAACTCCATTATTTCAATAGCTTAGCTTCAAGAATGCAAGGCTCATCATTTCTGCGAATCCGTAGGTTGCGCGGGATGAGCAAACAATTTCTCTCCGAGGGAAGAGAAGTTCCATTTTTAATCCACCAATTCGGCCTCTGCCGGCCAATTGATAGTTTGTATTCGCTGGCCTGATGAGATTCGCTATCGGCACGTTTTTAGATTGTGAATCGCTCGTGCCGACCCGTACAAGCCGATGTAGGTGACTGAAAAATGGCACGAAGCCGAGGAACCAATCCGATTTCAGCAGCTCCATCGACTGCCGAACTCCGTCCAGCTGCGGATGAGAACGCATTTTCTCTCGAAACCGACACTCCGGAAGCGCCTGCTTCCTCAGGGTATATGGAGCTCCTGGAGGCCTATCAGAAGTTACAGGAAGAGAATCGCCGCCGAACAGTGGCCCTGGGTACAGCCGCACATCAACTCAAGACCCCCCTGGCAATCATCGCCGGCTATATCGAGCTTCTGCTTACTTCGAAACCTGGGCCGCTTAATGAGCGCCAGCAACAGATTTTGCAAGAGTCGCAATATAACTGCTCGCGCCTGCAACAGTACATCGCGGATTTCCTCAGTTACAGCGCTCTCGAAACCGGTAAGCTGACACTGAAATATGCAGAAGGGGATTTGAACGCCTGTCTCTCGGAACTCTACACTTATTGGCTTTCGTCTTTCCAGAAGAAAGGCGTGGCGCTTTACTTGCCCCTACAAAAGAAGTTACCGCACTTTTCATTTGATTACGATAAGGTTCAACATATTATTTCCAATTTGCTTGAAAACGCGCTGAAATTCACTCCCCCGGGAGGAACCGTGTGGCTGACAGCGGAGCCATATATGTGGGAGCGGCGCAGCCGTCAGGAAGACCATGTCACTCACGATCGCCGGAAGCAGCCCGCGTCTGAGCCCAATGCCGTCCGCGTGGCGGTTTCAGATACCGGTCCCGGCATTGCGCCGGAGTACCACCAGGAAATTTTTGATGATTTCGTGAAGCTGCCGCAACAGGGAGCTTCGGTGGGCGGGATGGGTTTAGGACTCGCTATTGCCAGGCGGCTGGTTCTGGCGCACAACGGGAAGATCTGGGTGGAAAGCGAATTAGGATCAGGCAGCACATTTTCATTCCTGTTGCCGTTAAGGACGCCATCCTGAGGTGCTGAAGAATTTTGGAGGGCGGTCCTAAGGAGCCCCTTGAGTGTGCCATCCGAGAGTGCATTTTGAGCCGGGAGCAGCAAAGCGGGGGAACCCGGGATTTACGGAACCGAGCAAAAACAAATCACTGCCGAATATCAGGAGTGAGGCCTTGAATACGACGCAGGCCAACATTTTAGTTGTTGACGACGAACCCAGCATGCGGCGTTATCTCCAAACGCTGCTGGAAGTGGATTCTTACCATGTCACTACTGCGCAAAACGGCGTCGAAGCGCTACGACAATTACAAAATGGCCACAAGCCAGACCTTGTCCTTCTCGACCTGCTGATGCCGGAACTGGACGGTCTCCAGACGCTCGAACGCCTGCGCCAGACTCACCCTGGAATTCCAGTCGTGATGCTTTCCTGCGTAACAGACACGCGCAAAGTGGCCCAGGCCATCAAGCTGGGTGCTCAGGATTACCTGACCAAGCCTTTCCAGAAAGCTGAATTGGACGCGGTTCTCACGCACTGCCTCAGCCAGCGCTCGGTGGCTTCCGGAGAGGCTGCCGAAGCCGGAGAAGTTGAAGAGCTGAGCGATGATCAATTCTTTGTGGCGGCAAGCCCTGCGATGCGCAAAATCCGCGCGCAGGTGGCGCAAGTGGCGCAAGTGGATGTGCCCGTTCTGATGCTGGGAGAGAGTGGGACCGGAAAGGAAGTGGTTGCCCGACTGATCCACAAACTTTCTCCGCGCGCAGACCGCACCCTTCTGAAGGTGAACTGCGCCGCACTGCCAGCGGATTTGCTGGAAAGCGAGCTTTTTGGCTATGAGGCCGGAGCCTTCACGGGCGCCACACGCCCCAAACCGGGCAAGTTTGAACTCTGCGACAAGGGCACCATCCTGCTCGATGAGATCGGCGAAATGCCTCCGGCTCTGCAAGCCAAACTGCTTCACGTCTTGCAGGATCAGCAATTCTCCCGCCTTGGTAGCCGCTCTATGGTGAAAGTGGACGTCCGCATTCTGGCGGCCACCAATATCAACATCCCCGAAGCGATCGCTTCCAAGAAATTCCGCGAGGACCTCTACTATCGCCTCAACGCCTTTACCATCAACATCCCTCCTCTGCGCGAGCGCAAAGAGGAAATCCCGCTTCTGCTGCGCCACTTCATGGGTCTTTTCGCCGCACGCTACGGCAGAACTCCTCTCTCAGTCTCGCCCAATCTGGTCGAGGCCTGCGTGAAATATCGTTGGCCAGGAAACCTGCGCGAACTGGAAAACTTTGTGAAGCGCTATCTCATTCTGGGCGATGAATCCCTAGTGCTCAATGAACTGGAGTCGAAAAGGAAAGGCGAGCCTTTACTGGAAGAGTCGGCGTCAGAAATCTCCAAGGAAAGGCCGGCTGACTTGAAATCCCTCGTTCGCAGCCTTAAGGACGAAGCCGAGTGCGAAGCCATCTCCCGCACACTGCGGCAGACCAAATGGAATCGCAAAGAAGCAGCCCGACTGCTCAATATTAGCTACAAAGCCCTCCTCTATAAAATCCGCCAGTACAATCTCGACCGCAGCTAGAGGTCCCACTTCAGCCCTTAGCGGCCGTTGGGGTCAAAAGCAATCAGAACGGCGCCGCTTTTTTAGGCTCGCAACGGGTCAGCTTAGATCTGCATCAAAACCGCAGGCCTAAAAAGCAAGTCAGGGCTGCCTTAACAGTTGTTCAATCGTCATAAACCGCAAAGGTACTTGTGCCATCCACCCGAAATGGATACACTCTCTTCATCTTCATTTATCCCGGACAACAGTTTTAACGAGAAGGAGCGCTCTGCCGAATCAAACGAGGCCTGGATGCGAGCTCCCGAAGGCTGAGAAAGTGTGAGCGTTCCAAGGCGGTAGTGTGGAGCATTCAAACAAAAGGAGAATACATGAGCAAGCAAGAAGCAGCAAGCTTCGAGTGGTCAGCAACCCGTTGGCACGATTCCCTGAGTGCAATGCGCAGCATCTTGTCTTGGAAAGTCTTTTTCGGGGTTGTCATCCTCAGTCTTCTGGCTTTGCCCGCCCGGGCGAATCTCATCTCAAACGGCAGCTTTGAAACGCCACAGGTTCCTGTAGGGGGCTTCACAAACTTCACGAATGGTTCAACCGGCATTACGGGATGGATTGTGGTGGGGCCCGAAGCATCCATCGTAAGCACAAGCTATGTCTCGTTTGGGCTTAAATTCCCGGCTGAGGACGGGAATCAGTGGCTGGATTTAACGGGGGATGTCTCAAATACTGTTGAGGGGGTGGAGCAAACCATCGTAACCACGCCCGGCGCGACCTATGACCTCTCCTATTTCGTCGGCAACCAAGTTAATCCCGGCGGCCCTTACGGCACAACGAGTGCCGTGGATGTGCTTGTGAACGGGACGAAAATCCAGGAGGCAGTCAATTCGATGGGGGCGGGAGGGACTTCACAGGTCTGGGAGCAGTTCAGCACCTCATTTGTTGCCACTTCCTCTTCAACCTCGATCGAGTTTCTCAACGAAGATCCCCGCACCGACAATACCAACGGTTTGGATAACATTGTCCTGGTGCAAGGTGCTTCCCCATCCACTGTACCTGAGTCCTCGACGTTTATCATGTTCGCTCTGGCAGCTTGCGCCTTGGGTTTCTTCAAGTATCAGAAAGCGATCTTGCAGCATCTGGGGGAAATCCTCTAACAACCGTTTGTTCATCTGGCGGCTCTCGCAATGGATCAGAAGACTAAGATGGGACGCAACCGCCCAACCCTTCCAGTCTTCTTGCGTTCACTACAACAAAGGGATTGCCATAATCAGCGCTTTTCTGACTGTGAGCTTTTCTTCAGGTCTGCCGGAAGAAAAGCCTGCCCTGCGTCATATTTTGCTTCAGTAAGCCCTTATCAACAATTTTTCGGGAGCAGTGGAGAAACTTTCAGCAGGCTATCGGGTTATAGTGGTGCAGGGGCTTTTTGTTTCAGCCATGATGCGAACGCCACGCAGAATCGCAGCGCCCATTATGATGCAAATGTAAAAATGACATAAATTGTAGAGATTCTTCTTCCGCTTTTCACGCGTCAAATGCTCGGGGGGGAATGCCAGAGGCCGGAGATTTTTCCTTCTCAGCGGGAGTAACCCGTTGCGATGAAAATAAATAAGCGCAATGGAAGCTTGATCGCAACAGACCGGATTCTCAGAAAGATTTTTGGTGATTTGTTTGCTGAATGAAAAATGAAACTAATTAAACCTTTATCGGGAGAAAAGGCGCGAGTGCCTGCCGCCCAAAAATCGTCTTCAAGAAACTCTTCCATCGCCGATTTGCCTTCAGAGCGTGTCATTTTCGGTTGCTCCAAGCCGATGCGGGCGTTGAAGGCGAAAATTGAAAAAGTCGCTCAATCCGATTTGCCCATTCTCATTGAAGGTGAGAGTGGAACGGGAAAGGATGTTCTTGCCCGGCTCATCCATTTCTGGTCAGCGCGTGTGGGCGGCCCCTTTGTAAAAGTAAGCTGCCCGGCCATTCCCGGCAGTCTGCTGGAAAGCGAGCTGTTTGGCTACGAGCGAGGAGCCTTCACCGGCGCCTGGGGTGTGAAGCCTGGACGGGTGGAGGCAGCGAATGGTGGAACACTCTTTCTGGATGAAATTTCAGAGATGGAAGCTGAGCTTCAGGCCAAGCTGCTTCAATTGTTGCAGGATGGGCGATTTGTGAGGATTGGCGCCACGGTGGAGCAGGCGGTCGAAGTGCGTTTCATCTGCTCGACAAATCGCGATCTGCAGGATTTGGTGGATCGCGGCGCATTTCGGCAGGATCTCTTTTACCGCATTAATGTGATTCACCTGCGTGTGCCGCCGCTTCGGGAAAGGACGCAGGATATCCCCATCCTGGTGGATTATCTGCTTCAGTTTTATAACCAAAAATACCAGGCCCATGCCGCCCCGTTTTCCCGGAATCTGATGAGGCTTTTCCGAAATTATTCCTGGCCGGGAAACATCCGCCAACTAGAAAATCTCGTGAAGCGCTACGTGGTGCTCGGGTCGGAAGAACCCGTCGTCGCCGATTTGATGGAACAAATCCGAGATGGATCGCCAGCGATCACTTTTGGGGAAGGGCCGGTTCCCTTCAAGACTCTCATGCGCCAGATCGTCCGCGATCATGAGCGAAAAATTATCCTTCAGGCCTTACATGCCCATCACTGGAACCGCAAGGAAACTGCCCGCGCTCTGGGCCTAAGCTACCAGGCGCTGCTTTATAAAATGCGCCAAACCGATCTCGCCACGCCATCCAAAGCTGAAGATGACCTCCAGCAGACAACCTCAGTCCTTTCCATCATGGAATCAGGCCGTTCCGTTTAGCGGTTGCCTTTATCTCCCTGGTACTCACTGTGCGCTGGCTTACTTGCTGCGCCGAAAGATTCTACCGTAATCATCTCGACGGCTATCATCCATCCTTCATGAAGTCCTGGCCGAGACGCTCCCGGCCAACATTCACGGCAATCAGGCCAAGGATAATGACGCACACTTCGAATCCTGCCAGCGCCCCAGCATAACCCATGTGGTCGCGGAGCGCATACTCCAGGGTGTTGGTGGGAGCAGCGATCAGAATCCCCAACTGGTAAGCCAATCCCGGAAGCAGACTGCGAGCGGAGGCGGGCGCCAGCTCATTCAGATGCGCAGGAATAATCCCCCAGGCTCCCTGGACGCCCACCTGCATCAGAAAAGCGCCCAACGCAAGAGCCTCAATCGAGGAACCAAATGCCCAAAGTGGAATGATGACTAGCGAAAGCAGCAGTGCGCCGCTCATGCCCCTCCGTCGTCCGATACGCTCGGAAAGCTGCCCAAAGATGACCGCGCCCAGGATGGCCCCCAGGTTATAAAGAATGGCCATGGAGGAAACCTGAGACCCTGGGATGTGATGTGCCGACTTGAGAAAGTCCGGATAAAGGTCCTGCGTGCCGTGCGAGAGGAACATCATGAGCGTCATGAGAAAAACCAGATAGAGAAAGCTTTTCCAGTTCTGCGCCACGGTTTTCAGAATAGCTCCTGTGCTCCGCATGCGATGCATCTTCCACGCTTCCGGTTCCGGGACCCGGGCTCGCACGTAGAGCGCCAGAAGCGCCGGCGCTCCGCCTGCCCAGAACATGGCTCTCCACCCCCACGCCGGAAGAATGAATTGAGCGGCCAGCGCGGCCAGAAGATAGCCGACCGAATACCCGCATTGCAGGACGCCGGAAAAAAGACCTCGCCATCGCCGTGGCGCGGTTTCCATGGCAAGCGACGCTCCCACTCCCCACTCGCCGCCCATGCCGATGCCGAAAAGCGTTCTCAAGATAAGAAACGTCGTGAAGCTTTGCGAAAATCCGCACAGCAATTCGAGTACGGAATAGCAGAGAACGTTGGCGATCAGCGCTGCGCGCCGACCATAGCGATCGGCAAAAAGTCCAAAAATGAGCGCTCCCACTGGGCGCATGGCCAGCGTGGCTGTGAGGGTCAGAATGATGTCGCTTTTCGTGACGCCAAACTGAACGGCCAGACGATCCACCAAAAAGACCACCGCGAAATAGTCAAACGCGTCGAGCGTCCAGCCCAGGAAACTTGCGGAAACCGCGTGCCACTGCTCGCGGCGAAAGAGCTGGCTCGAATCATTCATTGACAGTTCTGGAAGATCGCTCATGAATTCAAATCAGGACGGCGCGCCTTCATGAATGACTCTCGCGGGATTAGGACTGGCCCGAAAAGGTTGAGATATGAGGGCAGGAATCGCAGGCTAATGGCCATCACTCCCGACCGCTTTTCATTTCATTCAATGCCACGCGAGCCTGCCAGAATTGAGGATTCAATTCAAGCGCGCGACGGAAGTGGTTCCTGGCTTCTTCGGGAAGATCGCTATAACGTTCAGCAATACCTGCGACAAAATCACTGTAAGGACCTGCGTCGGACCTCGAAGCCGATTGGCGACAACGCGCCAGAATGCTCTGCGCCTCTTCATTTTGTCCGAGCTTCTCTAATGCCAGGGCGCTGAAAACAGCAGCGGCGTTTGTCCGATCTTCTCCTTCGCTTGCGGCCTGTTTCCATGCGTCCTCAGCCTGCGAGCGCTTACCCTCAGACTGCAAGGCCACACCCAGCCAGTAAAGCGCCTCTTCGTCCTGGGATTTATAGGGCTTGCCAACGCCCAGATTTTCCGGATATTCCAGCGCCTGCCGGAAAGCCTGCTCTGCAGCTTGTGGCCGCTTTTCCGCGAGAGCCTTCTTGCCTTGCTCAAGATGGGCAAGAACAAATATTTCGTGCGCCTCCTGGCCACCTTCCCATGGCTTGAAGTCGTGGCTCTTCAGGATGGATAGCGCATCCTCAAATTTCCCCTGCTCCGTGAGGAAGAGAGCATGCCGCAGCCGCACCACGTCATGCTGTAACACTTCTGGCGGGGCGGAGCGGAAGAGTTGAGCCCGAGCTGAATCGCTTTCCATCTGGGCATCAATCGCATCCAAATCGGCGTAGAGCCTGAAATCATCGGCTCGCAGGTGAATCGCCCGCCTGAAAAAGCCCGCGGCGCTGGGAAGGTCTTTTTTCACGCGCCACGCGTAGACGCCTAAATTACGCATGAGAACCGGGTCCTCGAAACCTTCACCCAGAGCCTTGAACCAGAGCCGCGCAGCGTCATCATATCGTCCATGCGCGAAGAAGAAGTTGCCCAGCGCATATTGCGCGTGAGCGTCGCCAGGATTAAAAGCAATCGCCTCAGCCAGCACCTGGGCATCCTCCAGCCGGTTCGGGAAAACCTCTTCGCAAGGCAGGGAAGCTGCCTTCCGGGCATCTTCCTCCGCCATGCGCTTTCTGCCCTCCGCGCGCTCATTCGAGGCGAGGTAATAGTAGATCATCGGCGTCAGCTTTGCCGGCGGCAAGTTCTCTGTCGCAACATGCAATGCGGCATCTGAAGCCCGGAAATCCCCCAGGCCGTGATACCTGGCCGCCACGGCCAGGTAATTTTCTGGATCAAAGCCAATCGTCTGAATCCACTGAGCAGGCGCGCTTCGCGGTGTGCTCGCGCCGGCGCCCAACGCACCCCGGTCGAGCCATTGCTCAACCAGCGCATAAGGCAGCAACGGCATTTGTCGAACGGCTCGCTCGGAATTTATTGCCGCTTCGCGTAGGTTTCCGGTCAGGCGCAGCGCCGCTCCGAGATCGGCCCGTGTAAAAGCATCGTCAGGATTGTAGCTTAAGGCGCGTCGCAACAACTGTACCGCTTGCGCAGCGTTTTCCTGGCGGAGGGCAATTTCGCCCAACTCTGCTAGGGCGGGAGCCGGAGGGCCTCCCCAATGGATCGAAGCCCAAAACGCGTCCTGGGCCAGCGTCAAGCGGCCAGCCGCCCGGTAAATCATTCCCGCCGCGTAATGAACGCGGGGATCAGAACTGTCCCGTTCCAGAGCGCGGGCGGTCAGGGCCTCAGCCCTATTGAAATCCGCCGCTTGATAACTCTTCCATGCTTCCTTGAGCAAAGCCGGGATGAAACCCGAATCGCGCTCAAGCGCCCGCTGGTAGAATTCCTGCGCAGCCTCAGGATTCCCCCGCTTCTCCAACCAGACACCGTGCAGATAGACTTCCTCCACCGGCGTCTTCGGCGAATACGTGAATCTCCTCGGAGCTATTCCTGCCGCAGGCACAAAATCGGGATTTCCATCGATGGGTGCGGCAGCGGACCAGCTCAGCAACTCTCTTCCATCCGTGGATAGAATCTGAACCTTCAATTCCTTCTTTGCTTCGTCCACGCTTTCAACCGGCAGAGTAAACGCCACAGGCTGAAGCGGCTCAAAAGTGGCGACGGCTAATTCGCGCAGGAGCTTTGCGTCCAGAAACACGCGCACTCTGGTGTCATGCAACTCCACAACGGGGCTTACAACTAGCTTCACCTCTGCCTGCGCGGTTCCGTTCTGTGTGCTGGAAAACAAGACATTCAGTGCCAACTGCTTTGTAGCTTCGACAAATCCTCCGCCCAGGCCACGGACCGGATACCAGTACTCAGTCCAGTCTTCCACGCGCCGAGGGTCCATGAATTCACGGTATAACTGAGTGGCAAAGCGTCCGCTCTGAATTTCGTTGTAAGGGCCATCGTGATCGGAAAGCAGACGAGCCCAGATGAGTCCGTCTCCTGCCGTGCCCCAACTCCAGATCTTCTTCCCGGGATCCTTGCGAAAGTTCGAGACGTGCACCACTCCATAATCTGCGCTGTGATAATAAACGCCAAAGAAGTTTCGATGAACCTGGCGCCCGAAAATCGCGGTAGCGTGCTTCAGGTTCTTGTACCAGCTTCGATCCACTCCCTGCCAAACCGGCCAGCTTTCGATGGCGGCGTAAGGATCATCCGGAATCACCTCGCGCATGGGATAGATGAACTGAAGGTCGTCCTTCGCGCGCACGGCTGCGTTCGCCCAGAACCAGTACAAATGCTCAAGCGGCGTGGAGTTGAAAAGCGTCACACGCTGCTCCACGCGAGCCTGATAAGGCCGGAGCGTGAGGGCCACTTCCCAGTGCATGTTGGAGACCCAATCCATCGCCCCCACCACGGCTGTCGCGCTGCCATCGGGATTATGAAGAAGGACAGACTCCACCGGCGAGACGGTCACCGCCGTGTGCGCATTCGGGAAGTTGAACTCGATACCGCCGGAAATCCAGGCGCCGCGCACCCCGATAAGCCCGTACTTGACGACATGATTCCGGTAGAAAACCTCGCGCCCATCAACCTTGTCGTAAACCGAGTAAAGTCGCCCCCCCAGGTCCGGCAAAATGATCAACTTCAGATATCGGTTTTCCAGGTAAATGGCCCGATAGGTCTTTGGCGCTCGATGATCCGTAAGATCATCCAGCATCGTGTAAGGATAGATGAGATGACGGTTGACAAGCGGGAATGCCGGATTTGGATCCGCCGGCCCCAGCAGGTAAGTGGGAATCTCAATGGAGCCTTGCCAGGCTCGGACTTGAGCCTGAAGAGCGCCGGAAGAAATCAAAATCAAAGCCAATATCCAGTGGAGCGACCAGAAGCGTCGCGAAATCTTCATCAGGACTCCCCCGCAAAAAATTGCGAAACCAAGTTGCGCTGCGTCCGGAAACGCAGATTTCGCAATTTGCGTTTCCGAGCGTTTCAAGGCGCTCAAAATCGAGCGAACGCTACTATATGCGCATGTGTTTAGGGATGCAACCTCGACGTTCTCTCGGTCAGATGCTTGTGGGAGTTTTGTATGACTCAGGCTACCGAATCGCGGCGGAGGCAGAGGCAGGTGATTTCAGGAGGGCAATCCACACGAAGGGGTACAACCACTTTGCCGATTCCGCGGCTGACATAGATTTGCGTGCCGCCGAGTTGGTTCCAACCGTCGACAAACCGTTCACCCGGCTTTGACCGATAGAGAGATCGGAGAATCGGTAGGCGGACTTGGCCGCCATGCGTATGGCCTGAGAGCATCAGATCAATTCCCCATCGGGCAGCCCGCCCGATGGCTTCCGGCTTGTGACAAAGGAGGATTTTGGGATCGTGAGGCGGGATCGAGCGCATGGCCCGGGGCAGGTCATTGGAGGAAAACCACAGATTATCGATGCCCACCAGCCACAAGGCGCTGCCTGCGGCGTGCAAAGCGTAACTTGAGTTGCGAAGCACGCGAATCCGTTGCGCACGAAGCGCTCGCGTCACTTCTTCCGCGTTTACCCGGAAATCGTGGTTGCCGAGCACAGCAAAAGCGCCGAGACGCGCGCGCAATCGGCCCAGCGCCTGAGCCACCGGCCAGATATACTGCGGAGAGAATGTGACGTAATCACCGGTCAAGGCTACCAGATCGGGATGCAGGCGATTGGCAAGTTCAACGACGCGATGAACTTCCTCGATGGGCGTGAACAGGCTGAGGTGAATATCGGTGAGGTGAACAATCCGAAGGCCCTCGAGCGCGGCTGGGAGCCTGCGCAGTCGGATCACGGTCTCGGTAATTTCAGGGTCTGCCGCAAAGCTCCCGAGTGGAAGATCCTTTTTCGGGGCATTCAGCGAGAGTAAAGTCAGTCGAGGTCTTTTCCAGAAATTAGGCGCGACGGAAGATCGTGCCATGTGCACCTCACAAGCAAATCCCGGCGTCCCAGGAAGCTTTCACCGAACGAGAAGTCATCAATTATAGCCGTGTCGAAAAGCCTCTGCTTCCCACATACAGGGATCCTTCGCTATGCTCCGGATGACGAGGAAAACGTTTAATGGATCCCTGTAAAAATGTCACGTGCGGCAGTCTAGCGCTTCTGAGCCATCACATCGGAAAATACCTGAATCATGGCTTCGTGGACCAGGCCATTCGAGGCAAAGACCTCATCCCCCAGCAGCATAAACGATCCGCCTGAAAGGTCCGTGACGCGCCCCCCGGCCTCGGTCACCATCAGAACGCCGGCAGCTTTATCCCACGGATTAAGTTTCAGTTCCCAGAAGCCCTCAAATCTTCCCGCAGCCACCGAGCAAAGGTCAAGCGCTGCCGAGCCGGCCCGACGAACGCCATGAGAAAGCTGAGTGAAACGGAAATAATACCTGAGATTCAGGCCATGGTCAGCCGAAGTGGGGGGAAATCCGGTTGCGAGCAGGCTTTCTGAAAGTTCCTCGGTTTTTGAAACGTGCAGACGCTTGCCATTGCAAAAAGCACCGCTGCCGCGCTCGGCCGTGTAGAGCTCCTGCCGCGTCGGATCATAAATGACGCCGGTAATGACTTCGTTACGAAAAGCGAGTCCCAACGAGACGCAAAAGATCGGAAAATGATGGGCGAAGTTAGTAGTCCCATCCAACGGATCCACGTACCAGCAGTAGTCAGAATCGCCCCTGTGACTGCCTCCCTCTTCCGCCACAATGCTGTGTCCGGGGAATTGCTGGCGGAGCCGTCCGGTGATGAGCGCCTCGGAGCGGCGGTCAGCTTCTGTCACCAGATCCAGAGGCCGCTTGTAGGAAATCTGATGAGGCCGATCAAAGAGTTCGTAAAGCAGATTTCCTGCCTCACGAGCAATCTCAACAGCCGGGGTCAGAAAATTTTCCATGTCCTCACTTTCCCACAAAGGTTATCCATGCCGGGACAATCGGTCAGAAAAACCTGGCATATTATTTCGGTGCTTCGGCGAGAATCCCTTTCGAAAATTCGCCTTCTGCCCAGGCGGAGCCGTCCTCAAAATATTCTTTTTTCCAGATCGGCACACGCCGTTTCAATTCGTCAATCGCGTAATGGCAGGCCTCAAAAGCCGCGCGACGGTGCGCGGAAGTCACGATAATGGCGACGCTGGCTTCGCCAATCTCAATCCGCCCAATGCGGTGGATCATGCCGATATGATCGATGGCAAATGTTTGCTTTGCCTCACGCCCAATCTCTTCCATCATTCGGATCGCCATGGGCTCATAGGCTTCGTACTCGAGATAAATTGTCTTCCTCCCTTGAGAATGATTCCGAACGATGCCCTCAAAGACCACAACCGCTCCGTCGTGAGGCTCTTTCAATCGCGACACAAGAGCCGAGGTGGGAATGACACTTCGCGTGATCTGAAAAAAATCCTTTTCCTCCCCGCCGCTCACAGGCGGCAAAAAAGCCACCTCGTCTCCTTCCTGGAGCGTTCTGGAGGGTTTCGCGATGACCTCATTCACGGCGATTAGCAGCGAATCGGCCATCTCCGCCAGGCGCGGAAAGCGGTTCTGATACTCCTTCCAGAGATCGTCTAGCCTGACCCCCTCAGGAACCTCAGCCTCCTCCTGCGCAAAGCCGGTCACGTCATGGGCAAAACCGAAAAAAAGTACCCTGATCTTCATACCTGTTTCGCCCCAATGGCACAGCAATTTCGCGCTGGCGGCGCTTCCAGGGGTAAGCTCTCAGCTCACAAAGGCCGTTTCACCGAAAAAGTGGAGCCCCTTTCAGTATACATGCTCTGGGCGTCATTCAGAAATATGGCAGGGCTCGCTGGACCAGAATTGGAGATAATATGCCTCATGAATTGTGTGATCCTCGCAGGAAGAGATTGGCGATTCCGCGCGCTGCTCCGTGCCCAACTCCTGGAGGAAAAGATCGATGTGGAAGCTTACGAGATGCCGCGCGAAGCCCTTAATCACCTCACGGATCTTAAGTCCCTCCCCAGACTGTTGGTGGCCGACCTTTTCGGAAGCCCTAGTCCAAAAGCTGAGCTAAAGCTGCTTTCCAAATGGACAGCCTTGATTCCCATTTGGATCATTCTCACCCATATATTCAGAACGGAGGAAAGTCTTGAAAATCAAGGCTTTGAACGCGTTCTGTATCGTCCTCTGGACGTCGCGCAATTCGTAAAGGACATCAAAAAACGATGTGAGTCCCTATAATCAACCGGGGGGATACTCCCGACTCATCGAATCACGGTAAGCTACTGAAGAACTCGTCCCGTCTGTCGTTCCGTGGGGCCGAAAACGGTCCGGAGCGGGGCGAAGGAGGAATCGCGACAGGCCAATATTCTTAAGGCCGGATTCGTCACCGCGCTCGGAATGACACGGATTTTCAGCAGTCTACCAATCTATCCGGCAGGAGGTCATCTTTGCGAGCCTATACCACTTATCTCTGGTTCAATACCAAAAAGAAGCGAGAATTCATCAACATCACCGAAGAGCTTGAGAAGGCGCTGGAAAAGGCCAAGATCCGGGAGGGTCTGGTCCTCGCCTCCGCCATGCACATTACAGCTGGCGTTTACATTAACGATGCCGAGGACGGACTTATTGCGGATATTGAAGAATGGCTGGAAAAACTTGCGCCCTTTCGTCAGGACTATCGCCACCACCGAACAGGAGAAACCAATGGTGACGCGCACCTAAAGAACCTGCTGATCGGTCATCAGGTACTTGTTCCCGTTACAGATGGCAAGCTGGATTTGGGGCCCTGGCAGCAGGTTTACTATGCCGAATTCGATGGGCAGCGACGGAAGCGAGTCCTCATCAAGGTTCTGGGCGAATAAGAAGCCTGATGGCTGGAAGCTCTGAATCGATTCCCTCATTGAGCGGCTTAATATCCCCCGGGAAACATGCGATCAACCATCGCGTTTGTATGCACGGATTTCGGTGCTGCCGCGGCCGCCTCCGCGACACGCTTCAACTCATAAGCCGCGCGGTTGGCCGCCTGCAAGTAAGCGCGAGCGGCCGCTTCCACAACGTTCTGGCTGCTCCATCTGCCGGTAAACTCGCGGCCCTGAAAGCGCGCGCGAATGGACACTTCTGCCAGACCCAAAGCTCCCTGCCCGACCGTGTTAACGGTGAAATCCACAATGGTGCCGGGAATCCCCGTGATCCGGTCGATGGCGCGAAAGGCGGCGTCGCATGGCCCCTCGCCGGTCGCGGAGTCATGATAAACACGGCCGTCTTTTTCCAGTTCCAAGGTGGCGGTCGAGCGGCCCTCGTTGGACGAAACGCTCTGAAAGAGTTTCAGGGTAAACGTCTCCGGCGCGTTGGCGAAACCGTCGGAAACTATAGCAATCAGGTCCTCGTCGTAGACCTGCTTCTTGCGATCGGCAAGCTGGCAAAAAACCTGATAAGCACGGTCAAGCTCCGGTCTGGTAAGTTGATAGCCCAGATCTTCATAGCGCTTCGCCAGGGCATGGCGGCCGGAATGTTTTCCCAGAACGAGTTCGTTGGAAGGCATCCCGACGGTCTGGGGCTGCATGATCTCATAAGTGATGGCGTTTTTCAGCACGCCATCCTGGTGAATGCCCGCTTCATGCGCGAAGGCGTTGCGGCCCACGATCGCTTTGTTCCTTTGCACCGCCATGCCGGTCAGGCGCGCCAGCAACTGGCTGGAAGGATAAAGTTCCTCCGCACGAATGTTGGTAAAAAGGGGCAAGACATCGTGCCGCACCCGAATGGCCATCACAACTTCTTCAAGCGCCGCGTTCCCCGCCCGCTCGCCAATGCCGTTGATCGTGCATTCCACCTGGCGGGCGCCACCGCGGATGCCCGCCAGCGTATTGGCCACGGCCAATCCCAGGTCGTCATGCGTATGGGTGCTGAGCACAACGCGCTCCATGCCCGGAACTCTGGCCTTCACATCCGCGAACATCTGTTCGTATTCCGATTCCAGGCAGTAGCCGACGGTATCCGGCAGATTCAGCACCGTCGCTCCGGCTTCAACCGCCGCGTGACAGCACTCAATCAGATAGCTACGATCCGTCCGACCCGCATCCTCGGGTGAAAACTCCACATCGTCGCACAGAGACTTTGCATGAGCCACGGCCCAACTGATCTGCTTCAACACCTCCTCGCGCGTCTTGCGCAGCTTGTATTTCAAATGGATGTCGGATGTGGCAAGGAACGTGTGAATGCGTGGGCGGGCCGCGCCTTTCAAGGCTTCCCCGGCACGAGCAATATCCACTTCATTGGCTCGCGCCAGGGCAGCAATGATCGGACGACGGATTTCTGCCGCAACGGCCTGCACGGCCTCGAAATCGCCATCCGACGCAATCGGGAATCCTGCTTCAAGGATGTCAACTCCCAGGCGATCAAGCTGCCGCGCCATCTCCAGCTTTTCTTCAAGATTCATGCTGCATCCAGGCGACTGCTCGCCATCACGTAGCGTCGTATCAAAAATCAAAACCTGTTCGGACATGAATTTCCTCCATCGTGCGACTTTAATCCGCCCCCCTCCGAGACGCTTCAAAAATCAGTTTCCTGATTTCGACTCATGCAATACGCTGCTTATTTTGCGGTTGATGGCAACCTGAAGTCAAATTTATAATATTTCTGATATTATAAATTAAAACTATTTTGTCACATTTAAAAAACTTTGAAGAAAGAGCGACATTATCCGGGTCCGGACGCATGACTTCCTGGTAAGCCTATCATGGAAATTTCTCAGCTTGAAGCCTTTGTTGCGGTGGTGGAAGAAAAAAGCTTTTCACGAGCTGCCGCGAAGCTCCTCAGGACCCAGCCAGCCGTCAGCCAGGCGGTGAGGCGGCTGGAAGAATGGATGAACGAGCCACTCCTCGACCGATCCATCAAAAGCGGGCAACTGACAGAAGGTGGAAAAATTGTCTATGACTATGCGAAGAAAATTCTGAATCTCCGTCTGGAGGCGCGCTCAGCGGTGGAGGAGCTGAAGGCTCTGGAACGTGGAACGCTTTCCATAGGCGCGAACGAAAGCACCGCGCTTCATCTCCTGCCCATTCTTCAGAAGTTTCGCGAGCGCCATCCTCGCGTCCGGGTCGCCGTGAAACGAGCCCTTTCCAGAGAAATTCCCAATCATCTCCTTCGGCATGAAATTGACCTGGGGATCCTCTCGTTTGATCCTCGAAACCCGGAGCTCGAATCAAAAGTCATCAGTTTTGATGAGCTGACTTTGATTGTACCCCGCCAGCATCCCCTCGCGAAAATCAAACGGGTGAGCATCCACGAACTAGGGAAAGAGTCCTTTATCGCTCATAATGTTTCTTCTCCTTACCGGCAGCGGGTCATTGAGGCATTCCGGCGTTATCACACCCCTCTGAACATCAGCATGGAATTGCCCACGGTGGAAACCATCAAAAAATCGGTGCAAGCGGGAATGGGAGTCGCATTTGTGCCGCGAATGTGCGTGGAGGACGAACTGGCGCGCGGCGAATTCTGCGCCATCCGCGTGCGCGAATTGCACATCCAGCGTAAATTACGGCTCATTTATCGTCGGCATTCCATTCTTTCGCCGCCGACCCAAGGATTTCTGGAGATGGTAGTCCCCATCGTGCAGGAAGAACCTCCGAAGGCAATCTCATACCGACAGAGAGGATGAAGCGTTCTGAGAAGCGGGGATCCGTTTCTGATTTCAATAGCCTCTTTCTGTGCCTGGCTACGAATGCCGCAACCTTGGGCTCGATTCTTTTATTGACATTCATGAGAGCGATTTTATAATCGCTAAAGAAGTCCTCATGTGAAGGAGCAACCAGCGGCGAGTGGTGACAAGCGCAGATAATCACGCATCCGCCCCGACAGCGCCCGTGGTCTTAACGATTGCCGGGTTCGATCCCTCCGCTGGGGCGGGCATTGCCGCTGATCTCAAGACCTTTGCCGCTCACAACTGTTACGGCGTGGCAGCCATTACGGCTCTGACCGTGCAGAATACGCAGAGCGTGAATGAAGTTTATCCTGTTGAGAGCGTAAAGCTCCGCGAAAGCCTTCAGGCCTTATGGGAAGATGGTCGTATTGCGGCGATCAAGGTGGGAATGCTTGGCGACGGCGCCAATGCCGAGGTTGTGAAGGACTTTCTCTCCACAAACAGCTGGGTACCCACCGTGATTGATCCGGTGCTGCGCTCTGGCACCGGGCGCGATTTGCTCGATCGGGAGGGGATCGGCGTGCTGCGAGAAGAACTGCTGAAACTGGCCACGATTGTGACGCCCAATCTTCAGGAGGCGGCAGCGCTCACAGGATTTAGAGTGGAAACCGTCGAGGAAATGAAAACGGCGGCGAAGCGACTCGTGGAAATGGGAGCTAGAGCGGTGGTTGTGACGGGCGGACATCTTGAAAAAGCGATTGATGTTTACTATGACGGGGCTTCGTTTGAAACGTTTATTGGCGAGAAGGTGAAGCCAGACAACACCCACGGCACCGGATGCACCTTCTCCTCCGCCATCGCCTCAAATCTTGCGTTGGGGAGGCAACTCCGCGATGCCATCGTGCTGGCAAAAGTCTACGTCACCGAAGCCATCCGTAAAGCCTTTGCCATCGGTCCCGGCCGCCTTCCCCTGCATCACCTTTATCGTATGCAACAAGCACCCCGTACCGCCGATCATTCTTTCACCTTTGCTGAAGCCGAAACCACCCATCAGTAACGCCGCAAATCCTCTATCCAATGCCCAATTCATCGATTTTCTCCAGAGGTGTTCCGCATTGTCGGCAAATGACGGCAGCGCAGTCCCCGCAAACAAGAGGATCCGCAACCGATTCCTGGCATACCGGGCAATAAAGAATTTCCTCGCTCTTTCCTTCGGGTTCCTCGGAAGAATTCATCGTCATGGTTTTACGCGAGGCGTTATCGGTGCCGTGTCAGCTGGTATCAAGGGGCGAAGAAAGGATTGGATCGCCTCCTGCACCTCATCAAGATGTCCGGTGAAAAAATGATCTGCGCCCTCAATCCAGCGCAGGGTTTTGGGGGGCGCAAAAGTTGACACAAGTTTCTCAACTTTCATTCGGGGGCCATAAACATCATTCGTTCCCTCGATGAAAAGCTTGGGCTTTGGCGATCCGCTGAGGTAGGAATAATCGTAAGACTCAACCGGCAACCCCAGGCCAACCAATGCCGCGACGCGATCATCCTCAGCGCCCACCCGCAACCCCACTCCTGAACCGAATGAGAAGCCCATCAGGAAGATGGGCGCCTGGGGAAATCGCGTCGAAAGATAATCCAGCCCGGCGCGAACATCATCCATTTCCCCCAGGCCCTTGTCAAAAGTTCCCTCGCTCCTGCCTACTCCACGGAAATTGAAGCGCAAGGCCGGAATTCCTTCGCTTAAGGCAGCTTTCGCCGCGCGGAACACCACCTTTGTATGCATAGTCCCCCCATAAAGCGGATGCGGATGACAAATCAAGGCAGACGCCTGTGCTCCGAGGGGTTGGTGATATTCCAGGAGAGCCTCAAGCTTCCCGGCCGGGCCCGGAATAAAAAGTCGCTCGATTCTCGTAAAGACCTCCTCCGGCAGTATGGTTGCCGCGAATCTTCTGAAGATGACCTGACTCGATGATGGCTCTTTTTTGATCAGCACATGGATAGTGTAGAATGCAAACTCATGAGATGAGAAGGCGTTTTGCTTGCGTGTCCCTGTCCAGCAACGCGCCCGGGATTTCTGGCCTTGAAGAAGTTTCTGATTTTTCTGCTCATCGTGATCGGCGGCGCGGCCTATTATCAGTTGGTGCGCGCTCGTCGAAAGTCTCAGGCAAGTGGCGAGGTGGCTTACGTTCTGCCCGAAAAACTTCCCGTGCTGGACACGACTGCAATCATCCACCGGGTGATCGCTACACTCCACGGCGGCCAGCAGGTGATGGTCAGTGCGCGAATCGGCGAGTGGGCCAAGTTGCAGTTGCCCGGCGGGCGGAGCGGATGGGTACCCCAAAATACTCTGATTGACCGCGAGACTTATGAGCGCGGTCAAGCACTCTTGAAGGATTTAACCCGCAGCCAGGTGCAGGCACAAGGGCATACGGACAGCCCGGTCAATCTCCATCTCGAACCCTCGCGGGATGCGCTCAAACTTGCGGAGTTTCCGGCAGGTCAGCGCGTGGATGTGTACAATCGGCGCCTGGTGGCCCGCTCTTCGCAGTCCCCCACCAACGGGAAGGAGCCGCCCCAGGACGTCTGGTATCTGGTCCGAAGCGGCCAGTATGCGGGATGGTTGCTGGGGCGCTTTGTCGATCTTGATGTGCCACCCGGCCTTGCCAATTACGCGCAGGGGATTAACATGGTGGCATGGTTGGTGCTGAACACAGTAAACGACGGAGGCCACGAAGTGCCGCAATATGTGGCGGCTGACCGCATCGGAGTGCGCGACCTGGACTTTAACCATATCCGGGTCTTTACCTGGTGGGTCAAGCATCACGAGTATGTGACAGCTTACGTGGAAAGCCACCTCAATGGCTATTTTCCCATCAGCGTCACGCACAAGGACAACGTGCCCTATTTCCGCTTGCGCCTGATCGGTGATCAGGGCGAAAAATATCAGAAGGTTTACGGACTTTTTGATACCATCGTGCGCCCGATCGGCACCGTTGAGGGTTGGACCAGCGAGGCGATGCCTCCCCCTCCGCTTTCACGCGCCAGGCGGAGAAGAGCGCACAGAAGGCGATAAGGGACGGGCGACAAACTGAGTGATGGAAACGGCGGTGAATACCGGAAGCTTTGTCTTGCAGCCTCGTGCGAGCGAGGACGCTTTCGCGGAATTTCTGCGCAATGTCTTGAGATTCTGGTTTGGGATGTTTTTTCGTCGCATCCGGGTCCTGAACATTGAGGCGCTCAGCCGTACCGGACCGGCACTGCTGGTGGTAAATCATCCTCCCGGCTTTGCCGATGCCCTCATTCTGAATGCGGCGTTTGACCGTCCTGTGCATTGCCTGCTGGAACACCGATACCTGAAAAGTATATTGAAGCGCTGGTGCGCTCGCGCCTTGGACATGATCGCTTATGAATTTGAGGGTGAAGATTGGCCCGCTGCTCTCGGAAATTGCTGCGAGATTTTTGCCCGGGGCGGGCTGGTGCTGGTTTTCGCGCGGCAACAAACGGTAAGCTCTGAGGAACCCGCCAGCTTTGCTCCAGAAGCTGCGGAGATTGCCTTTGAGGCGCAGACTTATCTTGAAAGAGAAGCTCCGCTGCCCATTCACCCGGTAAATTTATTCCTGCCCGTGCCGCCTTCGCAGTCAGACGAGGTGCTGATCTCCGTGGGAAGTTCGCTGGTCTTCCCAGAGATTGCGTTGAAGCCGGGGGTGGATCCGGAGCAGAAAATCAAGGCTGTGGATGAGGAACTGGAGCGCGTCTGCCGGCAGAATCCCTTTCGCCTTCGGCCGGAGGAGATAGATCAACTTATCGCCGGCCTCGAGGGAGTCATGCGCGAAGATTTTGCGGAACGCTGGGCGCGACGTGAAAACTGGAAGCAGAGAGTTGAGGAATTCGAGCTGAGCCCCTTTCTCATCCGCCTGGTAAGCCAGCTCAACTATGGACACCCCGGCCGCCTTGTCGCCTTAAATGAAGCTCTCCAGTCTTACCATGAAGCCAGGCGCAAGGAGGCCCTCAGCAGGTTTAAGATCGAAACCGCCGGTAACTGGTTCAGGAACACCGGGCAGCGTTGGGGCGCCTGGCTTGAGACCCTCGTGGGTTTTCCGATTGCCTGCTACGGACTTCTGAATTCCTTGATCGCTTGGCTCGTGCTTCACCTGATCGGCTCCCTGCGCAAAGGACTCTGGGAGGCAACAGCCGGCGAGTGGGCGAAGCGTGTGATCGTGACCGTAATTTGCTATGCCGGGCAGATCGCTCTGGCAGCGCACTTCCTTCCGCGCTCTGAAGCGGGTTATTACGCGCCGAGCGTGTTCATTGCGGGCGGATATTTGTTGCGATATCTTTGGCTTCTGGAACATCGATCTCACATTCTGGTTCAAACCCTCGGCAAGGAGCGGCGAATCTCCAAGTTGCGTCGGATGCGAAAAGCCCTGATCGAAGAACTCAAGCGGGATCAGGACCGGTATGCGACGCTTTGGAAGCTCGTCCACTGACCCCGGGCAATGAGCGATTTGCACTCTCCCAACGATCTCATTCCTTCCCTGGACTCCCAGGGCGAGCGAATCTTCCAGCTTGCAGAACTCAGCTACTCGCGGCTGGATGAATTCGATCGAAACCGCACGGCAGTCATCTTTGCAGTCAGCCCGCTGGAAGAACACGGAACGCATCTACCGGTGGGTACAGACCTGCTTGAGGCGGAATTCTTCAGCCGGGAGTTGGCCAAGCGCATTACGGACCGCATGCCTGGCTGGAGCGTGCTGATCGGACCTTCGCTCCCTTTGGGCGCATCGGTTTTTGAGCGGGCCGGCACGCTTCGCGTCCGGGTACGCACTCTACGCCGTGCGGCTCAGGATTACGGAGCGGCCCTGGCGCGTCACGGTTTCAAATACATTCTGCTGATGAATGCTCATGCCGGCCCTCGGCACGTCCTTGCCCTTGAGCAGGCGTCGGCTGCGGTTGCCAGCCGTTATGGCGTGCGCATGGTTTCCCTGAGCGGCCCTGTCCTTTGGCGATTCCTGCGCGGGAAATATACCCGGCGGCTGGAAAACCTGATCGGCCGTAATCTGACACTCGATGAGCGTGAGGCGATGAGAGGCGATGCGCATGCCGGCCTGTGGGAAACTTCGCTTCTGTTGCGTGCCCGGCCGGAACTGGTGAACGGCGAATATCGATCGCTCGCGCCCCAACGGTTTCCGCTGATCAGCGCCGTGATCCCTAACTATCCGCTGTGGCTTGGAAATCGCAAAGGTTATATTGGCAGCCCGGCGGCGGCCAACGCATCTTGGGGCGAAGCCGCGCGCCAGCTTTTGCTGGATGCAGCCTGGGAATTCGTGGCGCCGGCGCTGGACGCTCAGAATGAAAATTGGCGTCCGCGCTCACTGTTTTCGCGTCTGGCGCAGGCGAAGAAGGCTCTGCCGTATGCCCTGGGTGCGGGAATGGTCGCGGCAGGGATTGCCGGCGTTGGCGCATTAGGCTTGGGAACTCTGCTGTGGGGGATTTCGCGCTGGCGCCGCTCATGAAAACGCCTGCTATTGGCCGCCTTACCTGGCATTCCGACGCTGAGCCGAACGAAAGAATATGGAAGATAGTGATCTGCAATCCGTGATGAACAAGAAATCAATCCGAGGTTCCAGTTCCTTTCACTCATCACGCATCACGTTTCACTTATCCCTGGTTTTCCCAGCTTCTCAGAACGGCAAGCACCAAGTGTTTTTCAGCAGCAATTGCAGAATGCGGTGATCCCCAATGCTCTTCCTATCTGAAGCCGACGTTTTGGACCTGTTCCCGATGGAGAAGGCGCTGGAATGCGTTGAGTCCAGCTTCGTTGCGCAGGCGAAGGGTGCCATCAATCATCCGCGTCGCCGGATTTTCTTGCCTCATGTTTCGCTGCATTACATGGCAGCAGCTCTCCCGCACGACGGATGGCTGGGAATGAAGATTTATACCGTCTCCCGTGAGAAGCTGCGCTTTATCGTGCTGCTTTATGAGTCAGAACGCGGAGAGTTGCTGGCGATGATCGAAGCCGATCACCTGGGGCGCATCCGCACTGGCGCGGCAAGCGGAGTGGCGACAAAGTATCTGAGCTGTCCGGAGGCTTCGACGGTCGGGTTGATCGGCGCTGGCCGCCAGGCGCGCACTCAACTGCAAGCGGTCAGCCGGGTGCGGCCCGTCAAATCGGTGCGTGTCTTCAGCCGCACGGTTGAGCGGTGCGAAGCCTTTTGTCGGGAAATGAGCAAACAGCTGGGGATCGAGGTTAGACCGGCGGAGAGCGCGGAAGCTGCGGCGCGATTCGGCGAAATCCTCATCACGGCGACCACTTCGAGTGAGCCGGTGCTTCAGGGCAGTTGGCTTCAGCCCGGGGCACATGTGAATGCGATTGGCGCGAACATGCCCAACCGTCGGGAAGTGGATGACGAGCTACTCGCGCGCGCCACGGTGATTGCGGTGGATTCCCTGGAACAGGCGCAGATGGAATCCGGGGACCTCATCCAGGGATTTTCCGATGATGCCGAGCGCTGGAAGCAAGTGGTAGAACTTCAGGAAATTATCGCTGGAAATCGCCTTGGCCGCCGGTCGCCCAATGAAATCACTCTCTTCAAGTCGGCGGGAATTGCGCTCTGGGATGTCGCCGCTGCGAGCGTCATCTATAAACGGGCCTTGGAACTCCGCCGCGGGAAAGAGGTGACCCTTTCGGAAGAAATCTGATAAACGCCTGAATATCACAGCCTCAGAGGGTATGCCTGCTTTGACGATTCTATGAGCGATAGATATACTGAGTCTAAAAGAGGTTCAGGAGGTCAAGCTTGCCACTCTACGAGTATCAATGCCAGCAATGCCAAGCTCATTTTGAGAAGATCCAGAAGTTTTCAGATCCGCCCTTGACAAAATGCGAGCAGTGCGGGGGTCCTCTGGAGCGTCTTCTTTCTTCCCCGGCCATTCAGTTTAAAGGCTCGGGCTGGTATATTACGGACTACGCTCGTAAGTCTGCCGGGGGCGACGGTAAGGGTGCGCCCGAAAAATCCGCAGAAACGAAACCTTCTGAGAGCAAGTCCAGCGACGCTAAAACGGGTGAGACGTCCAAACCCGCGACCTCAAAAGTCGAAACTTCCTCTGTCCCTCAATAAGAACTGCCATAGGATTGTCCTCTGACCGAGGAATGACACGTGGGCCAACGGTCATTCTGTCTGTGATGGCACTGACCCTTGGCCAGATGGAAAAAGAGACGCGAGACGGGCAACGGGCCGCCCGGGTCGACAAGGCTCACTGTTTCAGCGCGGCGCGACCCGCTTGGCTCAGCAGCTGATGCTACGTCGTACCCATGATCCAACACTGAGCCTGAGCATTGCAATCGATGGAGCCTGTGCCGAAGCAGCAACAGTAACCGCTGGCACGGCAAGGGGCACAACGCGATCAGCAATAAAAATCAGCAATGCCAGCTTTGCCACAAACTTCGCTATTCTCTCAAACGACGCGTCGAATTATCGGGCGATTTCGACAGTCCCGCCCCTTATTCGCTACCCTGGCAGGGGCAATCGGATGGCGGTTCCACCGTGAGCTTAGTTTATAATGCTTTGGGCCGGCGACGAAACAGTCGAGCCTGAATGGAATCGTTTTAACGCCCGGCGAAGCAGTTCGACGATGCGGGGGAAAGCAAACCGCGCTGTAATGGGATTGCAATAAAAGAGCGCCGTGCCGGGAGAAGAAAATACTTGAATTTGGGCGCGACTCATCCCAGCAGACGAAATCCGATAGGAGTGGACTTATGCGTCAAAAGGTAACGGTGATTGGCTCAGGCAATGTGGGCGCCACAGTAGCTCAGAGACTGGCGGACAAGCAGTTGGCTGACGTGGTGCTGGTGGATATCCTCGAGGGCGTGCCGCAGGGGAAAGGCCTGGATTTGCTTGAAGCAGGCCCGATCGAAGGGTATGACGTTCGCATCATCGGCACGAACCGATATGAGGAAACAGCCAATTCCAATGTGGTTGTGATGACTGCGGGATTCCCTCGCAAACCGGGCATGAGCCGCGATGATCTGTTGAAGGCCAATCACGACGTGGTGAAGAGCGCCATTTCCGAAGCCGCCAGGCATTCGCCACAGGCCATCTTGATCGTCGTCACGAACCCGCTGGATGCGATGGCGCAAACCGCGCTGCGCGTGAGCGGTTTTCCTAAACAACGCGTCATTGGCATGGCAGGCGTGCTGGACACAGCCCGCTACCGGACATTCATTGCCGAGGCGCTGAACGTCTCGGTGCAGAATGTACAGGGCTTCGTGCTCGGCGGGCACGGCGATACCATGGTCCCTGTGCCGCGTTATACGACGGTCGCCGGAATTCCGGTCACTGAATTGTTGCCCCAGGATAAACTCGACGCCATCATCGCCCGCACGCGCAACGGCGGAGCGGAGATTGTAAACCTGCTTAAAGCGGGGAGCGCTTACTATGCGCCTTCAGCAGCCGTCGTGGAAATGATCGAGGCCATCTTTCAGGACCGAAAGAAAATCCTCCCTTGCGCGGCGTACCTGGAAGGCGAGTATGGCATCCATGGGCTATTCGTGGGAGTGCCGGTAAAACTCGGTGCAGGGGGCATTGAGGAGATTATTGAAATCAAGCTGACGGCTGAGGAACAGGCGGCACTTCAGAAATCTGCTGTGGCAGTCAAGCAGCTTGTAAATGTGATCGGCGTGTAACAGGTTGCTGAAAAACACCGCCGCCATCATTCCCCCAAAGAACCGGGGAAAGTGACCCGTGGGGAACAAAGAATCAATCCGAGCACAGAGATCTGAGGATTCTTCGCGGCGTTCAGAATGACAAGCGAAGGGTTCAGCATGACAGCCGCAAGTCTTTTGCCGGCGACAGGTGACGACGCCTGCTGCCTTACGCGACCGAACCGCCTCGGGAGTCCACAATCACCACACGGCGAATGATGACCGGGCGCAGGGGCCGGTCGCGGACATCGCGGGGCGTCTTGCTGATGGCGTCAGCCACATCCTGCCCTTCCACCACCTCGCCAAAGATGCTGTGCTTGTGATCCAGCCAGGGAGTAGGAGCCACGGTGATGAAGAATTGAGCGCCATTGGTATCCGGACCCGCATTCGCCATCGCCAACTTGCCGGGTGCATCGAAGATCAGATCGGAGCTGAATTCATCCGGAAATGTGTAGCCTACGCTGCCCGTTCCGTTTCCCATGTAATCGCCGCCCTGGATCATGAAGTCCGGAATCACGCGATGGAAGGTGAGGCCATTATAATATGGTCGCTGTTCCCACACGCGTTCCGCGACGTTGTACCACTTCCGGGTCCCCCGGGCTAGTTCCACAAAGTTCTGAACCGTCGTCGGCGCCTTTTCGGGAAACAGGCGGCAGACCATCCGCCCCATCGTTGTCTCAAAAACGGCATAAAGTCCGGCAGGCTGGTTCAATTCCATAAGAGCCTCAGCCGGTTGCGCATCTCGCTCGGCGACAATGATGCCGGCGGAATCCTTTGCGCGGTAAAGGAGCGCAGCAGTCCCTGTGCATCCACCCCGCAGGGCCCATTCCCGGATAAACGTCAAACTCATGGCGCTCCCTTCACGGCTGGGGGTCGTCAATCGTAGTATTCCAGTCCCAGATGGGTGATCATTTCTTCGCCTCTCAGGTGACGCAGTGTGTTCTTGAGCTTCATCAACTGGATGAAAAGATCGTGCTCTGGATAGAGCGAGGGCGCGCACATCGGGCTTTTAAAATAAAACGAGAGCCACTCCTGAATGCCTTTGCGAGCCATTTCCGGGCAGCGCTGCGCCAGATCGAGAAACAAGACCAGATCGAGGACAATCGGCGCCGCTAGAATGGAATCCCGGCAAAGAAAATCAATCTTGATCTGCATCGGATAACCCAGCCATCCGAAAATGTCAAGATTATCCCATCCTTCCTTGTTGTCGCCTCGCGGTGGGTAATAATTGATGCGGACTTTATGGTAAAAGTCCTTGTAAAGTTCAGGATACAACTCCGGCTGAAGAATGTATTCCAGCGCCGAAAGCTTGCTTTCCTCTTTCGTTCGGAAAGAGCCCGGATCATCCAGCACCTCGCCGTCACGGTTCCCCAGGATGTTCGTCGAAAACCAGCCGCGCAACCCAAGGAGTCTTGCCTTAAGACCAGGCGCGATGATGGTTTTCATCAGGGTCTGGCCGGTCTTAAAATCCTTTCCGCAAACTGGTAGTTGCTGACGCCGCGCAAGTTCCAGCATGGCGGGAATATCCACCGTCAGGTTGGGAGCCCCATTGGCAAATGGAACGCCCATCTTCAAGGCGGCGTAAGCATAAATCATGCTCGGGGCGATCTCAGAGCTGTTCTGACGCAGGCCTTTTTCAAAAGCAGAGAGCGATTGGTGGATCGCCGATGGCTTCAGGAAGACCTCCGTCGATCCGCACCAGATCATGACCAGCCGCGAAGCGCCTGTAGCCTCCTTAAACCGGCGGATATCGTCCATAACCTGCTCGGCGAGATCTAGCTTGGTTTTGCCTTTCTTGACGTTCGGTCCGTGCAGGTTCTTGACGAACTTCTGCTCAAAGACCGCAGGCATGGGACGAATTTCTTCGAGAAAATCCTTGACCGAATCCAGAAGGGATCTCTCAAGAACGCCGGCTTTGATTGCCGCCTCATAGCAGGTATCTGGAAACACATCCCAGCCGGCAAAGACCAGGTCATCCAGACTTGCCAGGGGAACGAAATCCTTGATTCGCGGCGTTCTCTTTTCCGTGCGCTTCCCGAGGCGAATCGTTCCCATTTGTGTCAGCGATCCAATGGGTAAGGCCAGTCCCCGGCGGACAGCCTCGACGCCGGCAATAAATGTGGTTGCCACAGCGCCCATGCCAGGGACCAGAATGCCGAGCTTTCCTCCGGGTTTCGCGATCTTCACCGCTTTTCGCGCCATTCGTTATCTCCTCATCCTCTGTACAGTTTTTTGTCAGGCGAAAACTCCGATCATGCGACACTGTGCCCGGAATTGCAATGGAAATCCGCCGCAGCGATCATTTCATTGCATCTGACGGAGCTTGCCACATGCGTCTAATGCGGAGTGCCATGAATGAACTGCCTTCATCGTGGAACAGCAGTCCCCCACCAGCAGTAGGTCCACGCCCGAGGGAACTTGGCGAGGTATGCTGATTCGATTTGTTCAATCCTGAATCCCCCCTGAGTGATGAGTGAAGGAATATCTCGCGTTACGTGGCAGCCTTGAAAGACGCGGTAGGGAATAGGCGCCGACAACTTCTGCCAGCGTTGTACTTTGGGGTCAGGCGAGAGCCCATGCTCGAAGAAGATGAATTTGCCCCCTGGCCGCAGGACTCGTCCCATGCCTCGAAGGGCCTCTACGACGCCGGGAATTGTGCACAACGTGAAGGTGCTGACGACCGTATCGATCGAGCCATCCTGCAAGGGGATGCGCTCGCCCGGCAAGTTTAGAAATTCCACGTTGACCCTGCTTGCGCGGCGTTGCGGCTCAGCCAGCCGGATCATCCCAGGGTTAGGTTCCAGGGCATAGACTCTCTCCACCCTGGCGGGATCGTAGTGAATGAAGTTTACGCCGGAACCCGCGCCGATCTCGAGCACTTTCCCCTGCGCCTGAGGAACAATACGCTGCCGAATTTCCCGGATCGGCTCCGGATCGCTCAGAGCGTTTACAAGATGAGGATAGATGTGATCGCGATAAAAACGCATGGCTAGTTCTCGCCAGCTCGGTTCTATCCGGGTGATATTATTTGATTGTAGAGCCGCGTCCTCACGCCCGTCATGCTACAGTGAGAGGTTGGTGAAGCTTTCACACTTACAATGCCATGCGAATGACTTCGGCAAGATGCAGTGCGCAGCGGCCAGTAAGCTGGGCAATCTGCTCGCGGCAACTGAACCCATCCGCCACAATAATTGTGTCGGATGGCGCGTTTCTGAGGGCTGGCAGGAGCACGAGTTCGCCGGCCTTCAGGGAAACCTCGTAATGCTTCTTTTCAAAACCGAAACCACCGGCCATGCCGCAGCATCCGGAATCGAGTAACTCGCAATCCAATCCCATCCGGCGCAGCACTTCCGCCTCACTCCCCATGCCCATTAATGCCTTCTGATGGCAGTGTCCATGCACCAGGATTTTCCTCGAGCTGCTGAAAGCCTGGCGGGCATTTCCTGGAACTCGCGGCCAGCGATAATCCTTTTGCACCAGAAAATCGCCCAGCAGGAAGCACTGCGTGCTCAGCCGCCGAGCATGCTCGTCTTTCGGAAGGAAATTTAACAATTCGTCGCGGAAGACTGAAATACAGCCTGGTTCAAGACCCACCACTGGGATGCCTGCCTCAATCTCGGTTTCGAGAGCCTTCAGGATTTCGCGCAGCTTTTCCCGGGCAAGGTCCAGCATGCCGTAATCATAAAGCGGTCGTCCACAGCAGAGATGCTGAGACGGCACGGTAACCCGGAAGCCTGCTGCTTCAAGGACCTCTACGGCAGCCGTGGCGATCTGAGGCGAAAAATAGTTGTTGAACGTATCGACCCAGAGAATCACTTGAGGCGCTTTTGGATTTCCAGAGGTTCTCTTGCTGAACCATGCTTTGAAGGTCTGCGGCGCGAATAGCGGCAACTTCCGCGCCTGCGCAATGCCGAGAAGTGCTTTGATCATGCCACTGAGGAGGGGCGATTGCGCGAAAAAGTTCGCAGCTCGGGGCGCCATGGACGCCAGGCGCGCCCATCGGAAAATCAGGCCAAAAGCATAGGCTGAGAGCGGGCGAAGGCGGCCTTGGTAGTAATGAGAGAGGAACTCCGCCTTATAAGTAGCCATATCCACGCTGACCGGGCATTCCGTCTTGCAACCCTTGCAGGCCAGACAAAGGTCGAGCGCTTCGCGCACATAAGGGTCGCGCCACCGGTCCTGAATCACTTCGCCATGGAGCATTTCAAAGAGCAATCGCGCCCGACCGCGGGTGGAATGCTCTTCTTCTCGCGTGACTCGGTAGCTGGGACACATCGTGCCGCCGCGTTCCTGGCGACACTTCCCAATGCCGATACAACGCTGAACGGCCTGCTCAAAACTTCCGCGATCCTCCGGGAAGGCGAACTGCGTCTCCGGCTGCCACGGCTGATAATTGAGGCCCACGCGCAGATTTTCATCCATGCGATAAGGATCCACGAGCTTGCCGGGATTCATCCTGCCTTCAGGGTCCCAGATGGCCTTGAATTCGCGGAAGGCTTGCACCAACTCCGGCCCGAACATTTTCGGATAAAGCTCGGCGCGCGATTGCCCATCACCGTGCTCGCCGGAGAGGGACCCTCCATAGCTGAGCACCAAATCAGCGGCCTCCTCCATAAACGCGCGAAAGCGGCGAATGCCTTCCTGAGTCCTGAAATCGAAATCGATGCGCACGTGGATACAACCCTGGCCGAAATGACCATAAGTGTTACCTCGGAAATGATGAGCATCCATCAGGCGGCGAAAATCGCGCAGGTAGTTCCCTAATTTTTCAGGCGGCACTGCGGCATCTTCCCAACCGCCCCAGAATTCCTGACCGTGCTCGCCTCTGGAACTGGCGGCCAGTCCCGCTTCACGAACTTCCCAGACTTTTCTTGCTTCTGCCGCATCTTCAAAGAGCCTGATTGTGGGAGCAGACGGCAATTTGCGGAGAGAATCGATCAATTCACGGGCAAGCCCCAGGGCTTCCTCTCGGCTATCGGCGCCAAATTCGACGAGGAGCAAGCCGTCGCCTTCCGGCAGCATCGCGATCTTTTCACGAAGCGCGGGGTTCTGCTCCAGGGATGCAAGCATGGGGCGGTCCAATCCCTCAAGAGCAATGGGCTGATGAGCCAGAATCGGCATCACGCAATCGGCAGCGATGGCAAGATCAGAGAATCCCAAAGTCACCAGCGAACGCGCGCGAGGGCTGGGAAGCAGGCGGACTTTGGCCTCCAGCACTGTAACGCAAGTACCCTCCGTTCCGACCAAAGCTCGGGCAACATGGAATCCGTTTTCCGGCAGGAGTTGGTCAAGATTGTAGCCGGAGATGCGCCGCGGAATGCGCGGAAAGCGAGCGCGAACCTGATCGGCATAACGGTTTCGGAGGTCGCGCAAAGCAGCATAGATCGCGCCGCGGCGGCCGCCCGCGCCGATGATCTGGTTGAGTTCGCCCTCCGATGTTCTGCCCACGCGCAATCGCAAGCCATCATAGGTCAAGATTTCCAATTCCTCCACGTTATCAACCGTGTTTCCGCCCATCAATGAGTGCGTGCCGCAGGAGTTGTTGCCGATCATGCCGCCCAGGGTGCACCGGCTATGAGTGGAAGGGTCGGGTGCAAAAGTCAAGCCGAACTCTTCCGCGCTCTCGCGGAGACGATCCAGCACGACGCCCGCCTGAATGCGCGCGCTCCTTCGCTCGGGATCGAGATCCAGGAGATTGGTGAGATACTTTGAAACATCCAGCACGACTGCCACGTTGCAGCATTGACCTGCCAGACTCGTTCCGCCGCCCCGTACAAGCAATGGCGCGTGAAATTCGCGGCAGACTGCAACGGCTTGAATGATGTCGTCCACGTCGCGCGGAATGACCACGCCGATGGGAACCTGGCGATAGTTCGAGCTGTCCGTGGCATAAAGCGCGCGGCTTCCTCGATCAAAACGTACCTCGCCTCGGATTTTACGCCGAAGCTCGCCAGCGATTTGAAGCGGATCTGATGTAGACAATGAGGTCTCCCATAGAGCGCAGGCGGGATATTGAAGGCCACCGGAAGCCGTCCCTCGGTTGAAGGGATGGATCAGCCCACCCGGACGTGAACCTCCGTACCGCGACCTGCCTGGAGAGTTTTGGCGGCCGAGGCGCGATTCTGCGCGATCTCCATGAATCCCGAGCTTCCAAGAATGGCAAAAAGTTCGGAGGGCTTGCCCATGGCATATGAAGTGTAAAATTGCGTGATCTCCTGCTGATTCACGGCGAGTCGGAAGGGCGGAGCGTTCACTGTAAACAATTCCGGCGCATCCGCAGGGCCGATGTTGGTGATCAGATTGCCGAATTTATCCACCTTAATGACGACGCCCTGAATCTGACCGTTTTCCAGGCGGCGAGGCTTCGGCGAGGTAAACGCGACAAAGTCCCGGATGGGCTCGCCGAATTTGTCTGCTTCCACCCCTTTACTCAGCCATCCTGCCACCGGCGCGAAGATGTCCCTCCCGTGAAATGTGTTGCTGACTGGCTTCAAGAAATAATGGTCCGCGGTAATGTGGCGCACTACTGCCCCTTCCTCGCGTTCATAAATCAGGGAAAGGACGCCGTTATCCGGAGCTACGAACTTATAATTTCGCGTCGTGACCAGAATCGGACGCCGCGACGAACCCACCCCGGGATCCACGACGATCAGATGGATGGAGTCAACCGGAAAGTACCGGTACGCCTGAGCGATCGTAAACGCCCCGTCAAAGATATCGTAAGAGCTCACCTGGTGACTGATGTCCACAAACTGGACTGCCGGATTGATCGTTAACATGACTCCCTTCATCGTGCCCACAAAATGGTCACTGAGACCGAAATCCGTGGTAAGCGTTACGATGGACTGTTGCATGACGACCTCCGAGATCTTTTAATAAGTTCTCCACGCTCCTGAGCAAAAAGCGATTTTAGACGAAATCCGCCGCTCAGGATAGGCGGGCCTGCTAACCTCCCGCGCAGACAGCGGTCTAAATTCTACGGGAACTTTTCCCCCGCTCTCTTCGTATGCCAGCCTGAAGGCGTTAGTGCGGCGTGGTCCTCAGCGGGCCTTTTCATTGGGCAAGGCCGGCAGATTGGACGATCACGGAGCAGCGCCGGGCGAAGGATAAACGAAATGAACCAGCACAGAAAGCAGCGCCGCCACCGGTGGATTTTTATTGCCATTGCTGGGGCCTTATTCTCAACCGCCATTCTTGCCCTGACCGCCGCCCTGCGACCTCACGTTCAGATTGATCCGTCGAAGCTTGCCACGGTAACTCGCGGAGACATCGCTCAAACGGTTGTGGCAACCGGCAAGATTGAGCCGCTGACGAAAGTGGAAGTGAAATCAAAGGCTAGTGGTATCGTGAAAAAGATCGATGTGGATTACGGCGACCGTGTCCACCAGGGGCAGGTGCTGGTGGAGCTTGACCGCGAGGAGTTGCGAGCGGAGGTTGAGGAAGCGCGAGCCAATCTGGCCGCTGCCAGGGCTTCGGAAGCCTCGGCAGTGGCGACCTACCAGCGCAATCAAGTGGACGCGGAAGGGCCGGACGTTCCCTTCTTAAAAGCTGCCGTTCAGCGCGACCGCCAGCTTGCAGCAGAAGGGATTCTCGCCGAATCCACGCTTGACGATGCGGAAAAGTCCTACCAGCTTGCCTTGAACAAGAAAATGTCCGCCTTACGGAACGTGGCGGTGAGCCGCGCCGAAGTGGCCAAAGCCAGGGCTCAGGTTGAGCAGGCACAGGCGGCGCTGGATCAGGCGGAGGAAAATCTGCGCAACGCCACGATCGTGAGCCCGATCAACGGCATCGTGCTTTCCCGCAATGTCGAGGTGGGTGACGCCGTGAGTTCCATCCTGGTCATGGGCTCGCAGGCCACTCTGGTAATGACGCTGGGCGATGTGAGCAGCGTCTATGTGAAGGGCAAAGTCGATCAGGCCGACATCGGTAAGGTGTATGTCGGGCAACCGGCGCGCATCGCGGTGGAGTCCTTCAAAGACAAAACTTTCAAGGGTAAGGTCACGCGCATTTCTCCCATGGGGGTTGAGAAAGATAACGTCACCACCTTTGAGGTGCGGGTTTCCATCCAGAATCCGAATGGCGCGCTGAAGGCTAACATGAGCGCCAATGCCCAGATTCTGCTGAACCAAAAAGATCATGTGTTGATCCTTCCTGAATCAGCGGTCATTTACGGGAAAGATCAGAAGACGTTTGTTGAGGTTCCGGACGCTCGAGCGGAACAGGGATGGAAAAAGATTCCCGTGCGGCTGGGCATTTCCAATGGCATTCAGACCGAAGTCCTCTCCGGGCTGCGCGAAGGACAACCGGTGATTTTGCAATGAAGCAGTCCGCCGCGGGCCTTCATGGAAGTTGGGAATTCGATTGCCTTGCTCCGCTTAATGATTTAGCGCGGAGGCCACATCATCTCCCGCACCACCACCCCTTTTCCTCCTCCTCAGAGAGGATGCGGCATTCCCTTCCTTGGTGAAGGAGGGAGGGATGGTCGTCAAGAAGTTGGCTGAGACAGGACACGAGTGAAGCCTTGCGCAGTGATCGCGACCCATGGCTCTTAAAGATCTTTTGAGCGACACCTTCCATACCCTGTGGTCTCACAAACTGCGAACGTTGCTTTCGATGTTTGGTATCGCCTGGGGCATGGTTTCCATCATTCTGATGGTGGCGGCTGGTGAAGGTCTGAGGGTCGGGCAGCAGAAGCAGATGGAGAATTTCGGCAAGGACATCATGATTGTCTTCGCTGGACGCACCAGCATGCAGGCGGGCGGAATGCGGGCAGGAAGGCCGCTCAGTTGGTGGGATACGGACTACTTGCAAGTCGCACAGGAGTCGCCTGCATGCCAGTACGTTCTGCCGGAACTCGAAGGCGACAACACCCCCATTCGCAGCCGCTATAACAATGCCACCTTGCTGGTGGTCGGGTCGCTGCCGCCTTTTGCCGACATACGCTCCATCCATGTCGCTCAGGGGCGCTTTTACGACTGGGGCGACCAGGATCATGGCCGTCGAGTGGCTTTCCTGGGGAGCGAAGCCAAAAAGCAACTCTTTGCCACGCGGAAGGCTGTGGGCGAGACCGTGTGGATCAAGGACCTGCCCTATACCGTCATTGGGGTCATGCGTGCGAAAAGCCAAAACAACAGCTACGACGGATTTGACGTGAATAAGATTTACATCCCCTTCAGCGCGATGGAGCGCGATCTTCCTCCCAAGCCGCCGGGGTTGCCGAACACCGTGAGCCATCTTCTGGCTACGCCAAAGTCTGTCGAGGAAGACGACAGCTGCCAGTGGCAGTTGCGTCGTGCGCTCGCCAGCATTCATCGCTTTGATCCGCGCGACAGACAGGCGGTGAGCATCTGGGACACCGTGGAGGAGGCGCGAAATTTTCGCGTGGTGGTGGACGGAATGAAGTATTTTCTGGGCGCGGTGGGCCTGGCCACACTCTTCCTGGGTGGGCTGGGGGTAATGAACGTCATGCTGGTGGCCGTGCGCGAGCGGACGCGCGAAATCGGTTTGCGGAAAGCCGTGGGTGCCACATCGCGCAGCGTTCTTCAGCAGTTTTTTGTGGAATCCATGACTGTGGTGTTCTTCAGCGGCGGAATCGGGCTGGGAATCGCCTATGGTCTCTGTGGCTTAATCGATCTCATTCCCATGCCCGCATTTTTCGCGGGCCTGATCCCCACTCTGCGCTCGGCGCTGCTTTCCTTCGCACTCCTCGGCGCTGTGGCGGTTGCCTCCGCCCTTTATCCGGCTCACCGCGCGGCCCGCGTTGATCCAATTGAGGCTTTGCGTTTTGAACCGGGAGGGTAAGGGGCGATCAAGGCTGAATTATTTGGCTTATGTTGCGCGAAATTCTCATCCAGGCCTGCGAGTCGCTGCGGCGGCAGCCCATCCGCAGTTTTTTAACGATGCTGGGCATCGTCTGGGGCATTGTCGCCGTCACGCTGCTCGTGGCCTATGGCTCCAGTTTCCGTAATATTTTATTGGGCTCGTTCCAGGCTTTTGGAAACGATGTGGTGATTGGCTGGCCCGCCACGACCAGCGAGCAAACGGGCGGTGAGCGGGCCGGGAAGAAGGTGCTGCTGGAGCAGGCGGACGAGGACCTGATTCGCGCCCGGGCCACGCTGGTAAAACACGTGTGCCGCGAAACCGTTCGCTGGCTCCCGATTTCCTTCGGCGACCGGATGGCGAATACCGCCATCCGCGGCGTCTGCCCGGCCTACGGCGAGATGCGGAATGAAGTCCCGAATGAGGGCCGCTGGATCGATCCGGAAGATTTTGCGGAGCGGCGGCGCGTAGTGTTTCTCGGCTCGGAGTTGCGACGGAAGTTGTTCAGCGGCCGGCCTGCCGTGGGGCAAACCGTGAAGATCAGCGGCCTGCGCTTCATGGTGATTGGCTCGATGAGCCGCAAGATGCAGGACAGCAACTACTTTACCAGCGATGATGATTCCGCATTCATTCCCTATACCTCAGCGGGCGACCTCTGGGACACGCGCTACGCAAGCGTATTGGTCTTTCAGCCGGTCGCGCCTCAATTTGAGAAAAAAGCGGAGCAGCAGGTGCTCTCCATCATTGCGATGCGCCAGCGCTTTTCACCCACCGATCCGCGGGCCCTGGTCATGTTTGGCATGGAGCAGTTCCGCCCGATTATTGATGGAATCACCATCGGCCTGGAACTCCTGCTGAGCTTCATCGGGGCGCTCACCTTGAGCATTGGCGGCATCGGGTTGATGAATATCATGCTGGTGTCGGTCGAGGAAAGAATTCGGGAGATCGGCCTTCGGCGAGCTTTGGGAGCAAGGCGCATTCATATCCTGTGGCAATTTCTCTCCGAAGCGCTGATGCTGACGGCACTCGGTGGCGCCATCGGGCTTGCCCTCTCATACCTCATTTCCGCTGCCGTGGGCACGCTCCCCTTGCTGGGCCCTCTTTACCAGGATACTTCTGGAAAAGGTGACATTCATCTCGTCATCTCCCCCGCGATTTTGGCCCTTTCGGTTGGAATCTTGATGCTGGTCGGAGTACTGAGCGGGCTTGCGCCTGCCGTGCGGGCATCGCGACGAAGCCCGGTTGAAGCCTTAAGGTATGAATAAAAACAGGAAATTGAACGTCTAACCTATCAGTGAATTATTGAGCCATGAGACTCGCTAGGCACGCTGAGGCTCATCATCCAAGGAGGTTTTCAAGTGAAAAGAGAGAGATTTCATTATTTCTCGTTGTTCCTGGTGATCGCATTGCTCGCGCCGGTGCCCCTTATTTGGGCATACAGTGCTGAAGGCTCTTTCGATCGCACGCTGCACGTCTCGGGTCCCGTGGAGCTCGAAGTCAGCACAGGATCAGGTTCCATTGAGGTGGGAAAAGGTAACGCCACGGAGGTGCGAGTCCACGGCATCATCAAAGTGAATCATGGGTGGTGGGGTGGCGCCTCAGGCGACGCCGAGGCAAAAGTCCGGCAGCTTGAATCGAATCCGCCCATTCTCCAGCAAGGGAATTTTATCCGCATCGGGCGCATTGAGGACCCGGAGCTGCGGCGAAATGTTTCCATCAGCTACCAATTGGAGGTTCCCCAGGCCACGCAACTGAAGGCAGCAACCGGCTCAGGGAATGTCTCCGTGGATGGCGTGCACGGGCCGGTCAAGGCCACCAGTGGGTCTGGCAATCTCAGAATCTCCAATATAGGCGATCAGTTGGTTGCCACCACCGGTTCCGGAGATGTCACGGCGTCTGCGATCGAGGGGGGCGTCCACCTGACGACGGGCAGCGGCTCAATTCGGGCGACGGATGTAGCGGGCCAATTTTTCATCAGCACCGGCAGCGGCGACATCACACTGAAAGGGACTCGCTCCGGAGGGGGCAGGGTGAGCACCGGGTCGGGAACCGTGCAGCTCAGCGGCGTTAACGGATCGCTGCGCGTCGGCACCGGCAGCGGCGACATCACGGCGCAAGGCGAGCCGGCGGGGGATTGGACTCTGCATACAGGGTCAGGCAATATCGCTGTCCAGCTTCCTCAGGGAGCTTCCTTCGATGTGGATGCTCACACGGATTCAGGCCGCATCATCACCAAACTTCCCATGACGGTGCAAGGCAGCATTGCCCGAGGCACTTTACGTGGCACCGTAGGCAAAGGCGGCCCAAGGCTTGAATTGCGGGCAGGCTCGGGCGACATTCAGATTGGCGGATAGCAATGCACTCCAGCAGATTGCTGAAAAATGTGTAGAGGCGGGTTTATCCCGCCATCGACGCCTTGCTCATCTTGGAGTTCGGGCGACATCAAGTCGCCGCGACCACCAATTTTCGGGGGGTTTCAGCAACCCGCTCATCCAGGTTCTGGTCGCTTTTGCTCGCCACACAGCACCCGTCACTTGGAACTGCCTTTCCGATTATTCGCCACCGCTCAGAGTGACAATCCCGGAGGGGTTTTTCAACCTCAGCGCTTCGCCTCCGTGGCCATCTGCAAGCCGCGCAGCTCCTTGGCGGCAGTCTCTGGAGGCAGGGGATTATAGTAGACCTCCTTGAGGCTGTAGGATTTGGACTTTGAAGCCAGCACCGGAAGGATCTCAAAGTGCCAGTGGTAATCCTCATCGAGCGTCTGCCAGTTGCCCATATTCTCGTATCGGGCATTCATATTGGGTGAGGTGTGGAGCACCAGATGGTAGGTGGGTGTGACGAATTCCAGGCGCTGAAGAATAGATTTCAGAAAGCGCGCGAAATGGAGCTGATTCTCCCATGAAGTAAGATCTTCCTCAAAATGGCAGTGATGATAGGCAGGCAGAACCCAGGTTTCGTACGGAACCCGCGGGGCGAAAGGGCAAAAGGCCACAAACAGGTCGTCGTGGTCCACCGTGCGGAGTTCCTGTGTTAATTCCTGCTTGACCATATCGCAAATCAGGCAGCGCTCTTTGAGGCGGAAGTATCGCTGAGAAGAACGCAGTTCATAGCCGATACGCCGGGGAATAAAGGGCGTGGCGGTGATTTCAGAATGAGGGTGCGTCAGGTCCTGGCCGGCGGCTTTCCCCTGGTTGCGGAACACGGTGACGTAGCGGAATCGCCGGTCTTTTTTCAGATCGGCAATGCGCGAAACGTAAGCGCGAAGCACTTGCGCAACGTTTTCATCCGTCTGTTGGGAGAGCGGCAGATAATGGTCGCGGGTTTCCACAACGATCTCGTGCGCGCCCAGGTTCCGCATCTTGTCGTATACGCCGTCCGCGCGCCGCATCGCATCACCCTCGATGCGATAAAGCGGATGAAGGTGGGGTATGACCCGCACCTGCCATTCGGGGTCAGCATAGGGAAAACTGTAAATTGTGGGATGGACCAGTGCTTCCTGCCCCGGACACAGCGGACAGGGTTCATCTTCCGGAAGTGTTTCCTCCTCATCCTCCAGGATCACCCAACTCATCGTGATGGGGTCTTTACGAAGCTCCATATTTTCTCCATAAAAAATCTTGAACGGATGGCAGCGCAACACAGCCTTGCGGGTCGCAGCCAATGGGGATGTCATTCTGCGCAAGCGCAGCAAGCGAAGAATCCCTCTATTTTTGGCCCAGGGTAAACTCCGCGAGGAATTTCAAACGCCGCAATAAGTGACGAGTAAAAGCAACCAGAACCGCGGATTGATTTTTTGCTCATCACTCATCATTCGTCACTGAGCCGTGTTTTTTGGCTCCTCCAAATCACAGGCCGCAAAAGACCTTCAGCAACCTGCCAAGGAACTGAGTTTGCCCGGATATTTCGTCCGGAGCCAGCACTGCAATGAAGCTTAGCCCAAAACATCTCGAATTGCCATATGATCATAGGCGGCAGGTGCGCGTCGCAGAGGCTGCCCTATGCGCTACTTTATCGGAATCGATGGGGGAGGAAGCCGGACGACGGCGTGGCTGGCAGATGAAGAGGGCTGCATCCTCGGCCAATCCATAGCCGGCCCATCCAATCCCCTTAAAGTCGGGATTGCGGTTGCCGCCCGGCATCTGATCACCGCAGCGCGGCAAGCGATGCGCCAGGCGCGGCGGAAGCCTATCGCGGTGGAGGCCGTTTGTGCAGGCGTCGCCGGAGTGGATCGTTCCTCCCTTCATCGCTCGCTGCTCAGCGTCTTGCGGAGGCAGATTCCGGCAAAGCATCATCTGCTGACCATCGACGCGGTGATTGCCTTGCAAAGCGCCGTCGGCTTTTCTCCGGGCATCATCGTGATTTCGGGTACAGGCTCCATTGCGTATGGCCGGGATCAACAAGGCTGTACCTTTCGCTGCGGAGGCTGGGGATCAACTTTTGGCGATGAGGGATCAGGGTATGATCTAGGCCGCAAGGCCGTGATGGCCGCCCTGAAGGATTTCGATGGTCGCGGCCCGCACACTGAGCTTAACAAGAGTATCTGCAAGACGCTCAGGCTTAAGAGCATCGACCAGGTAGTTCGAAAAGCGCTCACCTTCTCTCAAATTGCCGCGCTGTTTCCCGTGGTGTTGGATGCGGCAAAGGGGGGAGATCAGGTTGCGCAAAGGCTCTGTCGTGAAGCAGGGCAGGACCTTGCTGAATTAGCCTGGGTGCTTCTCAAACGCCTGGGTTCACGTTGGCAACCCATCCCCGTCATCTGCGCTGGAGGGGTTTTCAAGGCGAGCTCAACAGTACGGCAGAGCTTCACTTCACACCTGCGCCGAAGGGCTGGAAAGCCGATTCGTGTGAGCCTTCTTGAGCGCCCACCGGTCGCAGGCGCGCTCGATCTGGCACGGGCCGTGGCGAAGGGAAAACTCGAAGTCGCGCGGGGCATCCTTCACCAAGCGCGTTCAGAATCGTCTTCTTCGCGGTAGAATGGCCGCTCATGGAATTACAACGGAAGGGAGATTCAGACCTGAGATGTCCCTGATGATGAACGAAATTCTGGATCAGCCCCAGGCTCTGGAGCGAACACTCAAGGCGGAACGCGACCATGCACGCGATTTCAGCGCCTTTGCGCAGAAACGCAGGTTTCGCCTGATTGTGCTGGTGGCGCGGGGAACCTCGGATAACGCCGCACTCTTTGGACGCTACCTTCTGGAACTGACCACCGGCATTCCGGTTTCCTTGTGCGCGCCGTCGATCCACACCATTTATCACGCCAGGCTCGATTTGCGGGAGACCCTCGTGGTGGGCATTTCCCAATCCGGGGAAGGCACTGACATCAATCTGGTGCTCGAATCGGCGCGACGCCAGGGCGCTTATACGGTGGGGATCACCAACGAGTCCAGATCCGCCATGGCCCGCGTCGTTCATGAAGCATTTCTGGCGCGAGCCGGCAGGCAGCGGTCCGTGGCAGCTACGAAAACGTACACCACTCAGCTTTTGCTTCTGTACCTGCTCGCTTCGGCCTTGGGGCATCAGATTACGCTGGCCGATATCAGCGAGCTTCCCGGCCGGGCCAAGGAAGCGTTGAAACTGGCTCCTGCCATCCGCGAATTGGTGGAACGTTACCGTTACATGCGGCAGTGCGTGGTAGTGGCTCGAGGCCTGAATTATGCCAACGCCTTTGAGCTTTCGCTGAAGCTGATGGAAACCTGCTATGTGGTCGCCGAACGATTCTCTTCCGCTGATTTCCTGCACGGGCCCATCGCACTGATTGAAAGAGATTTTCCGGTGCTCATCTTCGTGCCGCCAGGCAAAACATTCAGCGGCATGCGAAAGCTTGTGCAGCGATTGAAAGGACTGCACGCCGAAACGCTGGTGATCACCTCCGCCAGGGCCCAGTTGCCAGGAATGACAAGAGCCATTCGGGTGCCCGGAGAAATTCCTGAAATCTACACGCCCATCCCTTATATTATTCCCGGGCAGATCTTCGCCGCCATGCTCGCCGAAGTGAAGGGCCTTGACCCCGACAAGCCCCGCTCGCTCCAGATTGTGACTCGAACGAGATAATACCCTTCCTCGCCGTGTCTCATGTCGCTACTTTCAGACGTTCGGCGGGCGCATATTCAAGAAGGTCAACTCGATGGTAGGCGGTCAGGAGCAAGGCGAGCTCTGTGCTCGGCCCAGGCACTTACAGGTTGCTGAAAAATGTGTAGAGGCGGATTTATCCCGCCATCGACGCCTTGAGAACATTGGAGTTCTAGCGACGTCAAGTCGCCGCGAGCACCAATTTTCGGGGTTTTTCAGCGACCTGTTAAAAGTTGCCTGCTGTGTTGCGGGCCGATTTTACGACCCGGTTGCGACCTAAAAAATGCGGAGCGCAAATCCGATGGCCCGCGCGACCGGTGCTGAAGTGGGAAAAAGTGTCTCAAATGTCTCATCCGTCTCCCTCGGTGCTGCCCGCTCTGCTATGCTGAAACCGCGATGAAATGCCAGGATGTGCTGCGGCTGGAAGGCCCTGGCACAAGGGAAAGCGAACCGAGGATATGATTGAAAACACAGGGAGTTGGAAAAATAACATGCGAGTCCCGATTTGGATTCAAGGCCAGGGGCGAGAGCGTGCGCGCTGCGGTGGGTCTTGGGGCAAAGGCGGCGAAGAATCTGAAACTGAGCGGTTAGCATGGAGTTGTCTCGTAGTTTCGTGCTCCCTCGAGCGCGAGAATCCGCCTGCGAGCCACTCTGCTCCCGGCACGCTCCCTGCATGATATACTGATTCTGAAGTCCTGGAGGGTGACGAAGGGAGTCTTCGAAGGAATGAGTAATCGATTTCGTTATCTGTTAATGGCTGTCTCGCTGGTACTGGTTTTATATATTGTTATCGGCGGAGTCCTAGGCAGCAGCAGCTCGACCAATGAGCAGACTTACAAAGATCTTGGCGTTTACAGCGAAGTCCTCTCGCGCATCAAAAGCGACTATGTGACCGAGCCGAGCTTGCCCAAGGTGACCGACGGTGCCATCCGAGGACTTCTCGAGGCCTTAGACCCTTACAGCACTTATTTCACTCCTGAACAATTTAAAGAATATCAGGAGCACCCCAACCCAGGGCCGGCGGGCGTGGGGCTCTTCGTTTCCAAGAAGTTCGGATTTGCGACGGTCATTTCGGTGTTGCCAGGCAGTCCGGCGGATAAGGCGGGCATCAAGCCTGCGGATTTGATCGACCGCATCAACGGCAAGCCCGTGCGTGAGCTTTCGGCCGTGCAAATCGAACGGAAGCTTGCAGGCGAACCCGGGACAACCGTGGAATTATGGGTGGTAAATGAATCGCGAGGCGAGCCTCAGAAAATGACCTTGACTCGCGTGGTTCTGGCTCCTCCCGCGGTTTCAGCCAAAATGGCGGACGATCAGACAGCCTATGTGCGCGTGGATACCTTCAACCAGGGAAAGGCTCAGGAAGTTGCCGCCGCGCTCAAAAAGCTCACGGCGGAGGGAGCCAACAAGATTGTCCTGGATTTGCGGGATTGCGCGGGAGGCGAAGTGGAGGAGGCGGTTAAAACCGCAAGCTTGTTTATCGATAAAGGGTTAATTACTTACACCCAAGGGCAGCGCAGCCCCCGACATGACTTCATGGCTGAGCCGATGGGTACTGTTTTCAGGCAGCCACTGGCCGTGCTGATTAACCGTGCCACAGCGGGCCCGGCAGAAATCGTGGCGGCAGCCGTCCTGGGCGACAAACGGGGAGATGTGGTTGGCGCGCCCAGCTTCGGTGTCGGCGTGGTGCAGAAAACGATCCCCGTAGGCGACGGCTCAGGATTGCTTCTTTCCGTGGCGAAATACTACGGACCTGACGGCAAAGTGATTGAGGATAAAGGCGTCACGCCTAATGTGATGGTCCCCAGCCCCGGCGAAGTGGCGAGCCTTAGTGGCGGCCCGCTGGTGACTCGGCAGCAGTTCGGCACCAAAGATGATACACAGTTGCAGAAAGCGATCGAAGTCCTGAGGCAGGAATCTACTCCCGCCAAAGCGGCTTGACGCACCATGATTAATTCATGTGCCGAAAGAAGGCAAGATACTTTCTATGAGGCCAGAAAGACACACCCGCAGACCCGCATAATCCATTATCGTAGTGAAACGACGTAAAAAGAAGGCTGCCTACCCCGATCACCGGATTCTGCTGATTCCCCTATCTCTCGCCGCTCTCGTTGTTCTCAGCTTCATATTCATTAGTCGACACCGAAGACAATCCCTTTCCCACTTCAAGCCCAGCCTTGGGGTAGAAAGAAAGGCCTCACGCGTGAGCCGTGCGGAGATGGCGGAGCGCCTTCGCCGCAGGATTGAGGAAGCCGGTGGGGAAGATGTCTGGATCCGGCGAGCCGCGCATCCTGATGTTCCATCCCCCGGTCCGACAATCCTGTGGGAAATCGTCGCAACCCCACAGGTTTATGACAAGGTTCTGACTGCTGTTGAGCAAGGCGCCAGGGAACAGCATCTGAGCATTCACGAGAGGCAAGAAGCTGTTTCTCCTGAAGGTCATCGTTTGACCGAAATCTCACTCTTCTCAAGCCGTGAGGTTGTCGGCAAATGGAGGTTGCGCGAAGTGCCTCAAATCGCACGCGTCGCGGTGATCATTGATGATTTAGGCCAGAACCTTACTGCCGCACGGGCTTTATTGCGAATTCATGTTCCCCTCACCTTTTCCATTATGCCTCACCTGCCTTATTCAGAGGAAACTGCCCGCGAAGCGCATCGGCAAGGGGTTGAGGTGATGCTGCACCTGCCGATGCAGCCGTTGGCAGATTCAGCCCCTGACGTCAGCGCGCGTGAGATCCGAGTCGGAATGGGGCAGAATGAAGTGGCTCGGATTTTTGAAAACGATTTTGCCGCCGTGCCCTATGCAGCGGGGGTGAACAACCACATGGGTTCGCGGGCCACCAGCAATCGCAAGCTGATGGAGGAGGTCATGCGCCAGCTTGCCCGTCGACATCTCTTCTTCATTGATAGCCGCACCACGGCCAATTCCGTCGCGCTCGATGTCGCCCGCGAGGATGGGGTGCCTGCCTTCTATCGCTCGGTCTTTTTGGACGATACCCGAAGTGTTCCTTATACCCTTGGTCAGTTTCATATACTGGTCCGGGTTGCACAGAAGAATGGCGTGGCGTTGGCGATTGGCCATCCTTATCCGACAACCATTGCAGCGATTGAACAGATCCTGCCGCAACTGGAGCGGGAGAATATCCAACTCGTTCGCGCGTCCGAACTTGTTCACCTGCGCGAAGTGGCTCATCTGATGCCACCCCGTCCGCATCCGCTTCTCTGACAATATTAGCTTTCCGTCGCCTTAGTGAGAGTCCTATGGCTTGGAGGTGGCGTGCCTGGGCGGGGAACTTCCTTCCACTCGAAATGGGTCGCGTTAAGAATGAATTCCACACACTTGGAAGAGGCGACGACCGTTGCTACACTATCGGGTTGAGTGCAAGTCCTCACGTCGATTGGAA
>Ga0209061_1001225_pt1 | contig 45317 bp, 54 predicted proteins | sample Coa_R1_10_FD_187157 | JGI IMG/M metagenome (GOLD analysis project Ga0209061, IMG submission 187157) | Surface soil microbial communities from Centralia Pennsylvania, which are recovering from an underground coalmine fire - Coalmine... | ecosystem: Environmental > Terrestrial > Soil >...
TCGCGGGCTTCGGGCCTCCGCCGGTCACCCCCGGGGACGCCGTCTCACGTCAGTCCTCGCAGGACAAGCGCGGCAAGCGTTCCCCGGGAGTGCCCGATGACGAAAGAAGGTAGTGCCATCAGCGCGGCGCGTGACCCCGTGCCTGCGCTCGCGAGCGCTGCCCGGCGGCTGAGCCGCCCGGCCCGGCAGGTCCACCGGGCCGTGCTCGCCACGCTCGCCGCGACCGGGCGGCCACCGCCGGCAGCCGACCTGGACCGGCTCGCTCGCCAGCATGGCGGCGACCCCGGCCAGGTCCGCGCCGAGCTCACCACCATGGACCTGCTCGCCTTCACCCCGGCCGGCGCGGTCCGCGCGGCCTACCCGTTCTCCCCCGTGCCGACTCAGATCCGGGTGAGCTGGGACGGCGGCCCGCCGGCGTACGCGATGTGCGCGATCGACGCCCTGGGCATGTCTGCGATGCTGGGCCGCCCGGTCACCATCTCAGCGGCCGAGCCCGGCACCGGCCGGAGCATCACGGTCGTGGTCGACGGCAGCCGGGCACGCTGGACACCCCCGACGGCGGTCGTGTTCTGCGGGGCGGCAGGCGACGCCGGGTGCCCGTCCGTGGACCGCTGCTGCGGGTACATCAACTTCTTCACCGCGGACCGGGCGGCGCGCGCCTGGGCCCGCAGCCATCCGGAGGTCACCGGCACGATCCTGAGCCGGAACGAGGCGCTCCGCATCGGCATCGATGAGTTCGGCACGCTGCTGCGGCCCGACGAGGACAGCACATCCGGTACGCGCGAGTAGCAGACCAGACGGCATCGCCCTGCGCCGTGCCCTGGCCCCGGGCGGACCGTTCTGCCTCCTGTACCCGTTACCCGGGAAGGCCTGCCTGCGCCAGCGCCCGGCGGAGAGCGGAGACGGCGGGCGCGCCCTCCGGCGGCCCGTCCTCGGACGGGTACAGCCGGCATGCCAGCGCGGGCACGGCGGGGGCCGGGAACGGGTCGCTGCCGTCGATGAGAAGGGTGGGCGATCCGTGCATCCCGAGCCGGGCCGCCTCCTCGGCGCTGTCGACAACGATCCGGCTGACCCGCACCCCCGGCCGTCCCCCGACCAGTCCAGCCAGGCGCTGCTCCAGCAGGGCCACGTTCGGGCAGTCTGGCACCGCCAGGACCGTCAGATCCATCAGCCACCCTCCGATCACGTCTGCATGTGCTCGCCCGGCTCCGAGACTATGGCCTGCGCCGGGCACATTGGAGCAGGCCGGATGGCCGCCGCCCGGTCCGGCCGGTCAGCCCGGCCCCGGGATCCGCGCCGGCGGGCTAGCGCTGCTCGTCCGGATCACGCTTAGCGGTCGCGATGACATAGGGGCTGGTAATGCGGAACCTGCCCGGGTCCTCGTTCCCGTCCTCCAGCATGGCCAGCAGGCGGGCCCGAAGCTGCTCGGCCTGGCCGTGCCGCTCCAGAACGCTCAGGCCGGCCACTGCCAGCGGATGGTTGCTGGCCTGCTGGCCGAGGAACTCGCCGGCTGACGGTGCAGTCCATGCCAGCTCGTAGCGGGCGACCTCGACGGTGAACCCGTGGGGGGCGAGCAGGCTTGTCAGGGCGTCGTGGTCATGCCAGGCGAAGGGCGTTGCAGCCGGCGCTCCCGTGGCGTCCCGGATGGCGCCGGACAGGGCGGAGGTGACCTCGAACATCGTGCCGGAGGGGATCCATGCGCTGAGCACGATACGGCCGCGCGGGGCCAGCACGCGGGACATCTCCCTCGCCGCGGCACCGGGATCGGAGGCGAAGATCACGGCGAATACCGAGACGATGACGTCCGCGCTGGCATCAGCGACCGGCAGCGCCGCAGCCTCTCCGGGCAGGAACGCTACCTTCTTGTGCTCGCTGGCGGCGCGGCTGCGGGCCACATCGAGCAGCCGGAGGGCCGGATCGATGCCGGTGACCTGCCCTGAGTACTCCGCGGCGAGCAGGGCGGCGTTGCCCGTCCCGCAGCCCAGATCCAGGACTCGCTCGCCGGGCCGGATGGCCGCCGACTCGGCGACCGCGCGGGCTGCGGGCAGCAGCTGCACCTGCTCGGCCGCGGACTCATAGCGCCCTGCGCCCCAGTCGGGAGCCGCCACGGTGACCTCCACGTCCCTGACAGTCGTAACTTCCCGCCGGCCCTGGGCCGCCGGAAGGCCTGCGCGCAGGCTGCTCCCGGCGCGGAAGGGGTTCCGCCACTATCTGACCGCGGGAGGATCTGCGCCAGGTCAGCACGCTATCGGGAATTAACGAGAACCACGGCCCCGACCCCGGCCCGGCCGGCGGCCCGGCATGACATGCCAGGACGTCTGCACTTGCTCAGCAGGGCAGCGATGAAGCTTCCCGGTCCCAGGCCTGCGCGCCCATCTGGACGGCCTCCCAGGGGCTGCCCAGCGGCGGGGTGTAGGATAGGTCGAGGTCGCTGATGTCGCCGACCGTCATTCCGTTGTAGATCGCGGTTGCGGCGATGTCGATCCGCTTGGCGATCTCGGCGTGCTTGTGACCGAATAGCTGCATCCCCAGCAATCGCCCGGTCCGGCGGTCACCGGTAACGCGCATCGTGATGCGGTTGCTGCCCGGGTAGTAGGCCTTGTGATCGTCGGCCTCCGACTGGATGGTGACCGGGTCGAACCCGGCCGCCGCGGCCTCGTCCTGGCGCAGCCCGGTGCGGGCGGCGGCATGGTCGAAGATCTTCACGACCTGCGTGCCGAGGCTGCCGGCGAACCGCCGCTCGCCGCCGAGGGCGTTCTCCCCGGCGACCCTGCCCTGCTTGTGCGCCGTGGTGCCGAGCGGCAGGTAGGTCTCGCCGAGCAGCCGGTGATGGGTGATGACGCAGTCACCTGCGGCCAGCACGCCGGGCAGGCCGGTCCGCATGGTCCGGTCGACCTGGATTGCCCCGCGAGCGCCCAGGGTCGCGCCGGCGGCGGCGGCCAGCCCGGCGTCGGGGCGGACGCCGGTGACGACCAGGACGAGGTCGGCCGTCCGCTCGACCGTGTCGCCGGCTGCGGTCTCGGCCCGGACCCTGAGCCGGGCCGGGCCATCCGGGCCGGCCCGGCAGACCTGCCGGGCCGTCGTGCCGGTCAGCACCTCGACCCCCTGTTCGGCCAGCCTGGCGTGCACGAGCGCGCCCAGCTCCGGGTCAACCGTTGCCAGTACCTCGGGCAGCTGCTCGATCTGCGTGACGGCAAGGCCGCGGACGGTCAGGGCGTCGGCCATCTCCAGGCCGACGTACCCGGCCCCGATGATCACCGCGCTGGCGGCGGAGGTCTCTTCGAGCGTGCGCATGACGGCGAAGGTGTCGCCCATCGTGTGCAGCACGTGCACGCCGTCCTCCGGGCCGAGTGCGCCGGGCGGCGCCAGCCCGTCGATCGGCGGCCGGACCGGGACCGCGCCAGTGCCGATGACCAGGCTGTCGTAGGAGATCAGCTCATCCCGGCCGTCAGGCCGGGTGACCATCAGCTTGCGGCCGGCGACGTCGATGCGGCGGGCTATGGTGTCCAGCCGCAGCACCATCCCCGTCGCTTCCAGGTCGGTGACGGTGCGGTGGGCCAGGTTGCGCCAGTGGGTCACCTCACCGGACACGTAGTACGGGATGCCGCAGATGGAGAAGTTCGGGTAGGCGTCGGCGGCGACGACGGTGACCTCGGCCGACGGGTCCAGGTCGCGGGCCCGCAGGGCAGCGCTGATCCCCGCGTCGCTTCCGCCGATCATGACCAGGTGCATGCGCCGCTCCTGCTAGCTGCCGGCACGGCTGGCGGAACCGTCGGCCGCAGAGGCCACCGCGGCATCTCCAGCCGCGGCAGTTCCTGCCGCGCGCATGCCGTGCGGGACGACAACGTCTGCCGCTTCCGCGGCCGTGATATCCGGATACAGCATCCGGACTCCGACAGCGGCGGCCACGCCGCCGGCTAGCTGCGCGCCGATGAAGGCCGGGGCCGAGGCGGGGGCTATCCCGGCGAAGGTGTCGGAGAACATCCGGCCGACGGTGATCGCCGGGTTCGCGAAGCTCGCCGACGAGGTGAAGAAGTAGGCCGCGCCGATGTACGCGCCCACCGCAGCGGGCGTGACGCGGCTCCGGCCCGACCGGGCCAGGGCGAAGATCAGCAGGATCAGGCCGAGGGTCGCGATGATCTCGGACAGGAAATGAGCCGGGGTGGCCCGGCTCCTGGCCGAGATCGTCACGGCGGGCAGCGCGAACATCAGGTTCGCGACGATCGCCCCCGCCACGCAGCCGGCGACCTGGACGGGCAGGTAGGCCGCGGCATCACGCCAGGAAACTCCCCCGAAGGCGGCATCGACCAGCGACACGACGGGGTTGAAATGACCTCCGGACACCGGCCCGAACATCAGGATGATGGCAAACAGCCCTGCCGCGGTCGCGGCGGCGTTCTCCAGCAGTTCCAGCCCGGAGTTGCCGGGAGACAGCCGCTGGGCGGCGATCCCGGAACCGATGACCAGCGCGGCCAGGAAGGCGCTGCCTAGGAACTCGGCAGCCAGGCGCCGCCACAGCGCCACCTCGCCCACGCACGTACTCCGATGCTTTATAGACAACAGTCGAATCAGGGCTCAGCTTGCCAGCTGTATCGGTCATCGTCAACATAGAGGCATGTCAATAAAGGCCATCCAGGCCGACCTGCCAGTCATCGCCGTGACCAGCACCGGGACATGCGCTCAGCCGGCCCTGGTCAGCGAGCCGATCGACGAGGCATCCGCGGCCGGGCTGGCGCAGGTGTTCAAGGCGCTCGGCGATCCGGTCAGGCTCCGGCTCGTGTCCCTGATCGGCGCCCGCGAGGGCGGCGAGGTCTGCGTCTGCGACCTCACCAGCGCATTCGACCTGACCCAGCCCACCATCAGCCATCACCTCAGGGTGCTTCGCGAGGCCGGCCTGATTGACAGTCAGCGGCGCGGCACCTGGGTCTACTACCGGCTCGTGCCCGCCGCGCTGGACCGGGCCGCCAGGCTGCTGACGATGCCGGCCGGCTAGCGCAAGGCTCCGGCAAGCCGCCTGACATGCCGCCTGCGAGTGACTCGCCCGCTGCTTGCCCGGCCGCCGGGACGTCACACGCTACGGTGACTCCTGACAGCGCTACTGCGGTGACGTACGGAGGGACCGTGCCGGATTCAGTGGACCTGCTTCGAAGGGCCGGCGAAGCCGTGGAGGAGATCATCGCGCGGATCCCGCCCGGACAGCTGACCGGCCCTACCGGGTGCGGCGGATGGGACGTACGGGACGTGATAAGCCACGTGACCATCGGGAACCTCCGGTTTGCCGCCTCAATCAGCGGGACGCCTGGCCCCGGCCGGGGTGAGGAGGAGATCTCCGGCGATCCGCTGGCGGCATTCCGCAGCTCGCAGGCGGCCCTGCTGGGCGCCTTCGCAGGGGAAGGAGCGCTGCAGCGCACCTATCCCTCCCCCTTCGGCGAGCTGCCGGGCCCGGCGCTGGCCCAGCTGCGTGCCACCGAGCTCGTGGTGCATGCGTGGGATCTGGCGGCAGCCACCGGCCAGCCGCGTGACCTGGACCCGGACCTCGTCGCGGCCGCCGATCAGATGCTGCGCTCCGCGCCTCTGCCCCGCGGTGCGGGGGCCCCGTTCGCGCCGGAGCAGCCGGTCCCGCCGGGTGCGACCGCGGCCGACCGGCTGGCCGCCTTTACCGGCCGCAAGATTCCTGGTACTCAGGGCTAGCCCCAATGTCAGGGAGTTTAGGTCCGGCGCGGGTCAATGACCGTCGGCGGCGTGCCTTCTTTACGTCCCGATACTGGCTGGTGACGGTGGTCAGACTGGTGACCCGCTGGCAGGTGCGCGGGGTTTGCCGGGCGGGCGCATTTTTCAGCGGCTGAGCGGGATTTGACCCTGCAAGCGCAGACGCGGGGCCTGCACGGCGGGTTCAGGCAAGCCAGAATGGCGCGGCCGATGTCGTCGACCACGTCTGCGGCTTCGCTGATGGCGTTGCGGGCGCCAGCGACCAGCATCTCGGTGGTCTGAACGGCGATCTGGTAGCTGGTCCGGTCCGGGTCGGTGCCCGGCACGGTAGCCATGGCGTCGGTGATGGCGACGCGCAGGCCTGGCAGAGGGCCAGCAGCGCCGACATCTCCTGTTTCAGGCCCGCCGGGTCGCCGGAGCGCAGCAGCCGAACCCTGGAGCAGGGTGGTGCCACAGCGAGGTAGGTGATCTCATGCTCCCATCTCTCGTCGCGTTTAGGCCGTCGGATCTCCACTCTCCTCGCTGGCTGACACCCGGCCGATCCCCGGCCGGGTCCCGCGGTCAACTTGAGGCTGGCGGATCCCACTGCGCATCGTCTGCGAGTTCCCCTTGGCTTCACGGGATGGAGTCTCGGACACGCCAGAGCGCATCGGAGATGGTGAGAGAGCCCCTACGTCAGGTGAACGTAAGATGAACATCCCTTGATCAGCCTACGTATGCACCTGACGCCGCTACCTGCGGCTGAGCGCCCCTCTTACGATAGGATTCGTGACGCAGGTAGTGAAGGACGACGGGGCAGCGCAGGCTCTCGGCGAGAGGCGGGGCTTGGCGGCGTGCTTTCCGTTGTCGATCTCGACCCCTCTCGCACGTGACGAGGCGGAACGCTTGTCGCGGCTCCTCAAGGCCGTCGCCGACCCCACTCGGCTGCAACTTATCAGCCTGATCAAGGCAGCGCCGGGTGGTGAGGCGTGCGTCTGCGACCTGACCGAGCCCCTTGGCCTTCGGCAGCCGACGGTCAGTCATCACCTGAAAGTACTGGTGGAGGCAGGGCTGGTGAGCCGCGAGAGGCGGGCGACCTGGATGTGGTACGCGCTGATCCCTGGTGCCCTGGACAGTCTGTCCCGGTTCCTGCGGTAGCGCTCAGCCAGGCTAAGTGGGCTCGGCCAAGCCATGCAGGGTTGATGTCGAACACGTAGCCCATGCCGCGGACGGTACGAATCCGCGGCTGCACGGCTTGCTGGTCGATCTTGTGGCGGAGCCTGCGGATGTGGACTTCCAGGGTCTTGTTTCCGTCCTCGTAGCCTGCTCCCCACACGGCATCTAGGATCTGCCGACGGCTCAGCACCCGGCCTGCGTTTTCCATCAGCACGCGTAGCAACTCGAACTCCTTGGGTGCTAGGCCGATCTCTCTGCTATCGGCGAATACGCGATGACCGTCTAGGTCAATTGCCACGTCACTGATGCGAAGGAGCCTCAAATGCCCAAGCGTCGTGGGCTGGATCGTCTCATATGCTGGCCACCGCCGGCCCCTCATGCCCATGCCGAAGCCATCCGCGATCTGCCTGCCGATCCCGACGCCCGGGCAGCGCGGAAGGCCGTTACCCGCGCGCCTCGCGCCGACGGCGCGGTCATTCGTCGGCCGCCAAGGTCGCAAGGGCCGCTGCGCCAGGACTGCGAGACGCCGACGAAGATGATTCGACGATTACGCGGAAGGTATCGCACCGAAGCGTGGCGACGGTCAGAGCCGCAGGCCGCGCCTTTGACGGATCATCGAAGCGGATGGCAATGCTTATCACGGCCACGCCAGGCCTTAGCTCAAGCTGGCTGGCGATACCGAGCGGCGGCGCCTGGACCTCAACGCTCGCTGCCGCCGGGACTAGGCCGGAGGTAAGGTCGGCGAGACCTGGTGCGGTCGGGACGCGGTTGAGGACGCCAGACAGCGAAGCCGGATCGGCGACTGCCGTCTCTGTCACGCCGGCCAGCTGGGCCAGCAGGTATGTCGTTGTTAGCGCCGCGCGCACCCCATTCACTGCCCACCGGCACCTGATGATGCTTGCGGCTGCCGCCGGGGGCGCGCCCAGCATGGCCGCTACCTCCTCTGGCATGCGCCGCCAGGAGACCTGGTGCGAGGTACAACTAAGCACTGCGCCTTTTGGATCGATAAACGCTGAAAGGCTGGGTTGTCCGCTAGGCCCGATAACATAGTCGACAAGGCCTGACCTGTAGAGGCGGCCATCGGGCAGCCGCCGCAGCAGGTGGCTCGCCATTAGTTGCTCCACTGCGGAGCTGACGTCCGCCGTTGTGGCATTGAACCTGCGCGCCAGCGCGGATGGCAGCGGAAGCCGCCAGCCGGGCTCGTGACCGGAGACGAATACCGCCAGCCGACCAGCCAGGGTGGACACAGCTGACGAGGCGCGCCCCTGGGGATCCCGGTCGGCGTGCTGGTGGCTGGTATCCTGCAGCGCGATCAGGGCCGTTACCCGACTTTCCCCGAGATATAGTCAATAGTCGCCTGCTCGACCGGCTGGCTGAATAGCTCATGCGTGGATGCAGCCTCTACTAGCTCGCCCGGCGATCCTGGGCTGTGGACCGTCATGAACGCCGTGATGTCGGACACCCGGTGGGCCTGTTGCATGTTGTGAGTGACGATGACGACCGTGTAGTCCTGCTTGAGGTCGCTGATCAATCCTTCGATGATCTCAGTGGATACAGGGTCAAGTGCCGAGCAAGGCTCGTCCATAAGCAGGGCCTCGGGCTCGACGGCAAGCGCTCGGGCTATGCACAGCCGCTGCTGCTGGCCACCGGAGAGGCTCGCGCCCGGTCTGCTGAGCCGATCCTTTACTTCCTCCCACAGGCCTGCCTGCGTCAGGGACCTTTCGACAACCTCGTCCAGCTTCCTGGCCCGCCGTTCCTTGCGCGGGCCGAACTTCAGCCCGGCGGCCACATTGTCGGCGATCGACATGGTCGGAAACGGGTTGGGGCGCTGGAACACCATCCCTACGCGGCGGCGGACGCTAACCAGGTCCACGTCACGGCCGTAGATGTCGGTGCCGTCCAGGTACACGCCGCCGGTCACTGAGGCGCCGGGCACGGTTACGTGCAGACCGTTGAGGCAGCGCAGCAGGGTCGACTTGCCGCATCCCGAGGGACCAATGAGTGCCGTTACCTGGCCCGGCCGCATTGTCAGGGTCACGTCAGTGATCGCCGGCCGACCGCGGTAGCTGGCGGTCAAGTTCGAAACCTCGATCCGGGCTCCTGCGCTGTCTGCGGTCCCTCTTCGCGCCGGAATCTGCAGGCCCGAAGGCGTGTCGGCGGGCTCGGCAAGGCTCATGTTAGCTCCTTGTGACGCTAGTGCGGCGGCCGATGACCCGGGCGCCAATGGCGAACAGAAGCACGATGATGATCAGGGTGAGAGCGCCGGCCCATGCCCTCGCCTGGGCGGCCTGGAAGCCGGTGATGGCATCGGTGAAGATTTGCAGCGACAGAGTAGACATGCGCTGGGTGGGGTGCAGCTGCATGAATTCCTGGTTGCCCAGCGCGGTGAGCAGCAGCGGCGCGGTCTCGCCCATGGCACGGGCCACCGCGAGGAAGACCCCGGTGGTGATGCCGGCCCGGGCGCTGGGCAGCACCACCGACACGATGGTGCGGGCGCGGCTGACCCCCAGCGCGGCCGATGCCTCCCGCAGGTGGACAGGAACCAGCCGCAGCATCTCCGCTGTGGCGCGTATTACCAGCGGCAGCATCACCAGTGCCAGCGCGAAAGATCCGGCCAGGCCAGAGAACCCGAAGTGGGTAACCCAGATGACGTAGATGAATGCGCCCGTCACGATCGTCGGTACGCCAACCAGCACGTCAGTGATGAAGCTGACGGCGGCCGTGAAGCGCCCTCCGTACTCGACGATTGCCACAGCCGCGGCGACGCCGAACGGCACCGAGATCAGCGTGGCGAGGCCCACGATGATCAGGCTGCCGACGATGCCGTTGGCGTAGCCGCCACCGTATGACGCTGGATTGCCAGGGGGTGTGTGGGTGAAGAATGCCGGGCCGAGGTACTTGAGGCCCTGGGCGGCGACATAGGTCAGCACCCATGCCAGTACCGCGACGGCCACGGCCACCAAGGCGGCCAGAAACACGGTCATGGCACGATCCCGGGTGCGCCTTTGCGCATACCCGGGAGGTCCACCCTGCCGACGCACGGGCCGGGGCATCATGATCTTGATCTTGGCAGTCACCAGACCAGGTCCCCTCGTATCCGCCGGACCCACAGCTTGCCGACGATGTTGACGATCAGGGAGATGAACAGCAGCCACATGGCCACGACGAACAGGGAGTCCAGGTGAAAGGGCTCAACGGCCTCGGTGAACTCGTTGGCGATCACCGAGGCCATCGTCGCGCCGGTACTGAAGATCGACTTAGTGATCGACAGCACATTGTTGCCGATGACCATGGTGACCGCGATGGTTTCGCCGAACGCGCGGCCCAGGCCGAGGATCGCCGCACCCATGATCCCCGCCCGGGACCGGGGCAGCACCGCAGTGCGCAGCATTTCCCACCTGGTCATGCCCAGCGCCAGCGCTGCCTCCCTCTCATCGGCGGGGGTAGTTGCAAAGATCTCCCGGCACAGCGCGGTCACGATCGGCAGCACCATGATGGCCAGGACGATGCCCGCGGTGAAGTAAGAGAGGCCAAAGAACGGGCCGGCGAAGACGCCGCCGATGACCGGCACCTTGCCGAGCGTGGCGATTAGGAAGCTGACCACCGGCTGCAGGGCCGGGATCAGCGCGAAGATGCCCCAGAACCCGAAGACCACCGACGGGATAGAGGCAAGCAGGTCCACCAGGTACGACAGAGGCCTGCGCAGCCAGGCCGGCGCGATCCCGGTGATGAACAGGGCGATTCCCACTGACATGGGCACGGCAATCAGCAGGCCTATCACCGAGGTCAGCACCGTACCGTAGATGAACTGCACAATCCCGTACGGGTTGGGGCGGGTGCTTGCCGCCGTGGCGTCCGAGGGCGCCCACCGGTCGCTGCCCAGGAAGCTGAGCGGTCCGTAGTGGGCTAGCGCGGGCCAGGACTCGGCCACCAGGAACACCACCATCGCCAGCAATACCAGGACAACCACGCCGGCGGCACCGAGCATCGCGAGACGGAAGGTTCGGTCACCGTATCTGCGCCTGGTCTGCAGGGACCGGACCGGGACTGGTGATGTGGACGTGGTGGCCGGCACGGTCATGGTTGTCCTCCGTGGCTTGCCCGCAGTGGCGGGACGGGCGCAGACGCGCCCGGCCCGCCACCAGGTTGCCTGTTGTCAGGCAACGGGCCTGCCATTGACAGTGATCTTCTTCAACTGCGCGTAGGCCAACTTCTGCAGGGAGGCGCCCAGCGGCGCGTAGTAGAGCTTGGCGTTCTCGTCCTGTCCCGCGGTCAGCACCCAGGCGAAGAAGTTGACTAGCGCGGCGGCGGTCGCCTTGCTCGTCTGATGCTCATACACCAGCGCGTAGGTGGTGCCGACGATCGGGTAGACATCCGGGTTGGAGCCGTTGGTCAAGAACGTGTTCAGGCTCGGCGGGAACTTCACACCGTCCACTGCCGGCACGACCGTCGCGATGCACGGCTCGATCCAGTTGCCCGCCTTGTTCTGCACCTGCCCGTAGGTCAGATGCTCGGAGATCGCGTAGTCCGCCTCCACGTAGCCAAGAGCTCCCTTGGTCTCGGCGATCGCGGCGGAGACGCCCTCGTTGCCCTTGCCTCCAATACCGGTCGGCCAGGCGACTGTCAAGCCCTCGCTCTTAGATGGCCCACCGAGTGTCGACACCCAGGTTGGCGACGTCTGAGTCAGGTAGTTGGTCCAGATGTTCGTCGTACCCGACCCGTCGGAGCGGTGTACGACGGCGATAGGCATGTTGGGCAGCTTGACGCCGGGGTTGAGCTTCTTCAGGGCCGGGTCGTCCCAGTTGGTGATCTTGTGGGCGTAAATCTCGCCCAGAACATTGCCGGTGAATTTCAGTCCTGCCGGGATGCCCGGAAGGTTGTAGGTAGGAACGACGGCGCCGAGCAGCAGCGGGATCTGAAGGACCGCGCCGCCCTTGGCCTGCGAGATCTCGGCCGGGGTCATGCCGGTGTCCCCGTCACCGAAAGCCACCGTATTAGCCTGGAACGCGGCGATCCCGCCGCCGGAGCCTATCGAGGCATAGGCGACCGCTACCCCGCTGGCCTTGTTGTAGGAAGATGCCCACTGGTCATACATCGGCGCCGCGAACGTCGAGCCAGCGCCGCTCAACGTCTTAGCGCCACCGGAGATCGTCCCGATTGTGTTCGTATAATGCGGCGTGGTGTTCACTGCGGAGCCGCAGAGTCTTGCGTTCTGGGCTCCGAAGTTGACTTTGCTGGCGGTCGTGTTCGCGCTAGTGCCGCTGCTAGAACCGCCAGTGCTCCCGCATGCCGCGGTGGCCACCGCCACGCCAAGAGCGCCGGCAACCACGGCGGCGAATCTTGTCCTCATATTCCCTCCTGGGCCGGGACCAGCGCCTTCCGTGGACCCGGTCGCTTGCGAACGTAGAGACGGCAAGTGACCCCGCAGAAGCGCTCAAGCGAACGCAAGGTGAACATCAGCTTTCATCTATATTGGTGGCTATCTATTATCGCCTCCGCGGCCCGCGGAGAAGCGCTGGAACCGGTTTGCGCCTCCACCCCGGTAGCCGATGCCACATCAGGGCCTGAGTCCCGCGACTCGATGCATGAGTACATGCGCGACCGCCTTGACGGCGGGCAGCTGGTGGTCGCACCGGGCCGGGGCAGCCCGAAGCCGGCAACCCCCCTGCGCTATGCCAGGCTCAGGCGATAAGCAGGCGAAGGCCGAGCTCTGCCGAGTCCAGGTCGGCGAGGTCACGGTTGCGCTCGGCCCACCGGCCCGAGGCAAGGTCAGCCCGGAGGCAGCGCACCGCCCGCTGCTCGGCCTCTGGCCCGACCCTGGCCCAGACTGACACTCCGCGGCGCACACGATCGTCCAGGTATGCAGCGGGCCGGCGCCAGTAGGCCTCGAAGAATCCATCGCTGCAGTCCCACGGGATCGGCACAGGCTCGACGCGCGCCCCGATCGCGCCGGCTAGCTCGGCTAGCGGCGGCCGGCCAACGAGAAGGTCAGCAACCTCGGGCAGGTAGTCGCGGATGAGCCAGAACCGGTGAAGCCATCCGGCGTCACTGGCGTCATGGGTGAACACCACCACCCGACGGGCTACGCGGCGCATCTCCCGCAGCCCGGCGGACGGGTCCTGCCAGTGATGGACGGTAGACACAGCCATCGCCGCGTCGAACGACAGGTCCTTAAACGGAAGGCTCTCCGCGACGGCAGCCACGCACGGCGCCGCGCCTGCCGGGCGCTGGGCACGCATGACCGCCGACGGTTCCACCGCGATCACCTCGCGCCCCGGCGGCTCGTACGATCCGGTGCCTGCCCCGACGTTCACTACCGTCCGTGCATCACCGAGGGCAGCCCAGATCCTCGCAGCCATACGCGGCTCGGTGCGCCGCGTAACCGTGTACGCGGTCCCGATGGTGTCATATATCTGCTCCCTGGACATCGAGCTGCCCTCCTGGCCGCCGCCGCGCCGGAGCCCCGGCCAGGGCCCTGCCGGCCTTATCTTCGCTCAAGCCGCGCCCACATGTGGCCACGGCGCGGCCGGTCGACGTATGCCACCACGTCGCCTGCCATGAAGACCACAGCCCTGAATACCGGCAGGATGTCATCCACGCTGCCGGCGAGCTGGCCCATGCGGGCGAGAACACCCGCCTTGTCCCCGTCTGCGGCGGCGCGGATGAGCGCAACCGCTGCCTGGTTGACGTCCTGCGCTGCTCCCCGCTGCTCGGAGGTGAAGTCGGGCACGGGTACCGCTCTCCTTCCGTGGACTGCTGCTTCCCGGCCTGGGCTCGGGCGCGCCGCCCTCGCCCGGTGGGGGCCGGGCCGGGGCGGCTGGCTGCCCGCCCAGTCGGGCGAGCCGCGATGATCGCCACTGGCACGACGGTGGGCCGGGACCCCGGGGGGGGGCGGAGGTCCCGGCCCACCGGAGCCGCACTCTGCTGCTGCGCCGTGCGGCTGGGGGGTGGCTGATCGGCTAGCCGTGGCTTGGCGCACCGGTCGGGTGCGGGCTCGGCGGCCCGCTCCGGTGCGGGCTCGGCCGACCGGTCGGGTGCGGCGCAGGGGCCGCGGTCGGGTGCGAGGCGCGGCCTCCCTCATGTGGCTTAGTCGATGCGCCGGGGTGCGGTACGGATGCGCAGAAGCTGGCCACGTTTGCCGCGCCTCCGGCAGCCTTCTCCAGGTTGCGGAAGGCAACCGCCTTCTGTGCGGCGCTGCCGTGCCGCGAGGCGTGCGCATAGGCGGTGCACAAGCCGAACGCTGCGGCCCCGGAAGCGCTCGGGCCGACCGGGCTTCCGCTGTGGCGAGCCTGGGCTCCGGCATGGCTGGCGTCAGCCCTGCCCGGGTGCGCGCTGCTGGTTGCGTGCGGGCTGGGAGCCCCGATCGTGTCATGGGCCAGCCGCTGGGCTGCGGACGGCAGCGCGCCCGCGAAGGCGGCGGTCGCGACACCACCGAGACCGAGGACGGCAACGGCGGCGGCTGCTGCGGCTTTGGCGCTGAGCAGCGACGAGAGCAATGTGGGCCTCCTGCGGCGTGATCGAATCGGTTGCGATGACACGCCGACCCGCTGGCGGAACTGCGCCAGCGCCGCACCCTTCCCGGCGGCCTCGTCGCCCGACGGCGCTGCCTGGAGCGCGGCCAGGACATCAGCCACGTGCTGCAGCGGCGCAGGCGCGTCCGGAGGCGGCACGGCCCCCGCGAGCAGAGCTGCGAGTGACGCGTCCTGGATCCCGGGCGCGTCCCGTCGTGCTCGCCGCGAGAAGTTCAGCATGTCACTGTCCGAAACGCCGCGGTCGGTCATAGCGTTACGCCAGCCTCGGTCAGTATCTGGGCCAGCCGCCGCAGCCCCCGGTGAGCGGCTACCCTGACCGCGCCGGGGCTGCGCCCGACAAGCTTTGCCACCGCTTCGGTGTCCAGGCCGGCCACCACCCGCAGCAAGATCACCTCGGCCTGCTGCGGTGGCAGGTCCGCCAGCAGCGCGATCGCTGTCCGTGTGCTCAGGTGCTCGAGCGCGATGTCGGCGGCATCCCCGGCGGCCGGCAGCTCCGACGCTGGCACATCCTGGATTGGCTGCTCGGGCCGCCGCGATCGGCGCCGCGCCTTGTCAATCGTCCGGCGGCGGGCCGTGGTGAACAGCCACGCCCGCCACGCCGCCTCGTCACCGCGGAACCGCGGCAGGCCGCGTATCACCTGCACCCACGTGTCAGCTGCGATGTCCTCCGCCGCCTCGGGCGCGATCACCCGCAGGTACCGCAGGAGGGCCGCGTTACCGTCCAGCCATAGCTGCGTGAACGCCTCCTCGTCGCCGTCCTGGGCCGCCGCCAGCATCTCTGGGAAGCCTGGACCGATCACAGCGCTGAGTATCACTGCATCGCAGTCCGGGCGCAGCCAATTGCCGCTTTCTTAGCCATATGGGCCTACGATGCCGCCGGAACCGCAGGCGGTACCCGGCGGGCCAAGGCCGCTCAGCCGCCTTCGCGTAATCCGGCAGAGGTCGGTCCCTGGCGCTATAGGAACCTTCTGCCGCCTCATCAATGGCCTGACCGGCTGGCGAGCTTCCCGGTAACAGGGTTACGTCGTGTTATGCAGTACTGCAGCCCGGCGGGGTCGCGCAGTGTCGTCCAGTCGGTCACGACGCGAACGAGGCTTGCACCGAGCGCCTGGTGCCGTGCAGTCTCGGCGGGCACGTTGTCGCACGCTAGGTCGAGATGCGCTGTGCAGCGGGTAAGGCCCGCGTGCGGTGCGTCCAGTCGCTGCAGCAGCAGGCGCAGCGGCATTCCGGCCGGGCGGCCGAGGAAAATGAACTCAGGTCGCGAGCCCGGAAACTGCGGCCAGCCGGTCAACCCGTACCAGAACTCGCATTCGCGGCCGTAGCAGCCGGGCGAGACGTCAACTGACAGCTGATCAACGAGGCTATCCTGCCCGCCTGGCCACGACACGGGCGCTGGCCGCTTCCGCTCGCCGTCGTGGCCTGTGACGCAGAATCTGAGCCCGCCGGGCGAGCGCAGCACGACGTAACCGCCCGGTTCGCCGATCACCGTGGCTCCGAGATGCTCTGCCTGAGCTGCGCACGCCGGCACGTCGTCGGCGTGCACGTCGAGGTGGCAGCCTGGCGCGCCTCCATGCAGCCGCCGGGCACACAGGAAGGGATCACCATCGGCCGGGAGCAGTGTCACGAATTCGGCCCGTTCCCCTGCTGGCCCGGATATGCCGGAGGCCGTGACCGCTTGCCAGAAGGCGCTGCCCCGGTCGAATTCCTCGGCCGGGTAGTCGAGGATTGCGGTCGTCCACCGGATGGCCATGCCCGGAGGTTACGCCTGCGGTGGCGTGCCTGAGCGAAGGGGTGACCCGGGGGCGGCGAAGTGATCAGGCCCGACCATCAATGACCGCGCTTGTTCGGGGGGGCAAAGAAGTCGTGAAGGTTCCCGCCCGCTTCGAGCCGGCCCGACTGGTCAAGCCCCCCCGGTTGCTCGCGGTGGCCATGACTGGGCCTCCTCAGGTCACGCGCCGGAGCCGGCGGCCCGCGTGCCCGGCGGCCAGTGAGCGGGCACCCAGTCACCGTCCGGGTCTGTGGTCTGCCCTACTTCGATCAGATGACCGTCGGGATCGCGGATGTAGCACCGCTTCTCGTACTGGTGCTGCTTCGGCGGCGTCAGGAACTGAGCGCCCCGGGAGCTCCACTGCGCGTACACGTCCTCGATGTCCCCGACCCGGATATTGAGGAAGCTGCTGACCCGGCCGGGATCGCGCGGCGGCTCCAGCGTGACGGCGGGCTTGTCGTCGGTCGGGCCTCCGCCTACGTTGATGATGATCCAGCTATTGGACAATGCCACATAGGTCAGCCCACCAGGACCGGTGAAGACGACCCTGCCGCCCAGCACCTCGGTGTAAAAGCGCCGGGACCGCTCGATGTCGTCCGAGACGATGAAGTGGGCCAGCACGATTCCCTCCGGCGGCGGCGGGAGCCCGGTCATCTGGCACCTCCACGGTTGACTCTCTCACCCGCCTACCCGGCCGCGGGGCCGATAAGCCACGCATCAGCCAGAGCCGACATGGGTGAGCGGCCAGATACCGTTGACGTCACCGATTGCCCACAGGCGCTCGCCGGGCGAGCGGGCGTGTGGGTACGAGCGCCGGGGGTAGGCCTATCGGGCAGGTGCAGTTGCCTCCTGGTACGGCCAGGTCCTACTGGGAACGGGCATGCGTACCTGTCCTTGCCGCATCCGCGGCCAGGAGGAGAGGGGCCATCCGTGCGTTCCGACATCGTCCCTGGCGGCGCGTTCCCCGACTATGCGCTGCCCGACCATACCGGTACCGTCCGCTCGCTGGCCGAGATCCAGGGTCGGGACCCGATGATCCTCACGCTCGCGCGGGGCAATTACTGCCCGAAAGAGCACAGGCAGCATCTCGAGCTTGCCGAGCACTACGCGCAGATCGCGGTCGCCTACACGCAGATGGCCACCATCGCCACCGACGACCATCACACGCTGCAGGAGTTCCGCAACTCGGTCGGCGCCCAGTGGCCGTTCCTGTCCGACCCCGGCCGTACCGTGCAGAAGGATCTGGACATTCAGGAATATACCGACCCGGAGCACAACCCGATGATCCCGCACACCTTCGTGCTCAAGCCGGGGCTGGTGATCCATAGCGTCTACAACGGCTACTGGTTCTGGGGTCGCCCGTCGTTCTACGACCTGTGGCGTGACCTGCGGGCGGCCACTGCGGAGATCCGCCCGGACTGGGACCTGAGCACACCGGGCCTGCGCGAAGCCTGGGACGGCGGCGACTACTCGAAATTTCACGGATGGGACAGGCGGTCGCCGCAGTCGGCGCCGGCATCTTATGACTCGTAGGCCAGCAACCGCCGCGGCGCAGCCCGCCTGGCCTGCCGCCAGATTGCACGGATCAGCATGACCACTGCGATATGCGAGCTGATGGGCATCAGGCATCCGATCGTTCAGGCACCCATGGTCGACGTCCCCCGCGTGGCTGCGGCTGTCTCTAACGCGGGCGCGCTCGGCATGGTGACGCTGACCTGGTCCGCTGACCCTGGAGCGGTCGTCCGGGAGACTGCGGCGCTGACCAAGCGGCCGTTCGGCGGCAACTTCGTTCTCACCGCTGATCATCACCGTCCCCTGGGCCAGGCCCTTGAGGCCGGCCTGAAGATCGTCTCGTTCATGCTGGGAGATCCCCGCAGCTATATCGAGCCTGTCCACGACGCCGGGGGGATCGTGATGCACACGGTCGGCAGCGCCGAGGAAGCACGACGGGCAGTCGCGGCGGGCGTCGACGTGGTCGTGGCCCAGGGCTGGGAGGCCGGCGGGCACGTGCGGGGCACCTGCCCCTGGTGCCCGCCGTGGTAGATGCCGTGGCGCCGGTCCCGGTGATCGCAGCAGGCGGGATCGGCGACGCTCGCGGAGTCGCCGCGGTACTCGCGCTGGGCGCCCAGGCCGCCTGGCTGGGTACCCGGTTCCTGCTGGCCGAGGAAATGCCGATCCACGAGGACTACCAGCGCCGGCTGATAGCGGCGGCCGAGACTGACCCGGAGTGGTACCCGAACCTGTACGACGTGGGGTGGCCCGATTCTCCTCACCGGGCGCTGCGCAACTCCACCGCCCGGGCCTGGGAAGCCGCGGGCTGCCCTCCAGACGATCAGCGGCCGGGAGCAGGAGACGTGATCGCTCACTTCGCCTCCGGCGAACCCATCGTTCGGTACGAGCCAGCGCCACCGATGGCCGGCACGACCGGTGACATCGAGGCGCTATCGATGTGGGCCGGGCAGAGCGTCGCCCTCGCCGGGCAGCGACAGCCAGCGGAGGACATCGTGACCGAGCTCACGTCCCGCCTGTGACTGGCCGGCGCCCAGCAAGCCTGCCGCACCTCGGGCTGATTCCTTAGGCCATAAGATCTCATTATGTTACGATCGGCTGTGCTCCCGCCCTTGGCACCTGACCTCATTGAGCTGGACCTGCTGGACTCGGTAGCAGAGCTCGGCAGCCTTGGCCGGGTGGCTGCCCGGCACGGCATGTCCCAGCCAGCCGTGAGCATGCGGATGAGCCAGCTCGAGCGCCGGCTCGGCGTTCGCCTCCTGCAGCGGGACACCTCCGGGACGCGGCTCACCCCGGCCGGCGAGCGGGTCGTGGCACTGGCCAGGCGAGTGCTCGGGGAGACCCGGGCCCTGCTGGCGGAGGTCGACGCGCTGGCGGCCGAGGAAAGCTCGCGGCTCCGGGTGGCGGCCTCGCTGACGATCGCCGAGCACCTGCTCCCAGGCTGGCTCGCCCAGCTGCACCGGCAGCGGCCAGACCTCGGCGTGCTGATGGAGATGGCCAACTCCGCCACGGTCCTGGCCCGGGTTCGCGAGGGCCGTGCCGACGTCGGCTTCGTCGAAGGGCACTCGGCCTGTCCGCCCGGCATGGGGTCGCGGGTCATACGCGACGACACGCTCATGCTGGTGGTGAGCCCGGATCATCCGTGGGCGCACCGCAGCTCGCCGGTGACCGGCCCGGAGCTGGCCAGGGCGGAGCTGATCGTCCGGGAGACGGGATCGGGGACCCGCGAGATCCTTCAGGATGCGCTGGCACCGTGGGGGACGCCGCGCTGGCGCCTTGAGCTGGCATCGACATCGGCGATCCTGGCGGCGGTGCGCCGCGGCGAGGGCCCGTCCGTGGTGAGCGCGCTCGCAGCCGCCGATGATCTCGAGGCCGGCCGGCTGAAGGCGGTCAGCACCGAGGGGATCAGCTTCAGCCGTTCTTTCCGGGCGGTGTGGCTGGCCGGCCGGCCACTGTCGCCGCTATCCGAACGGCTGCTCGCCATAGCCTCATCGACCTAAGCTTGACTTATGAGTTCATAACGACATCACCGCTAGTCCGCCCTCAGCCTGGCAGCTACCGTCGGGAGAGTGATCACAGACCTGGGGCTACCGGTGCCTGCGGAGCCCGGTCCGCCCCGCTGGGTCAAGGTCCTCGATCAGGACAAGTGCATCGGCTGTCATGCCTGCACGACCGCGTGCAAGAGCGAGAACGACGTTCCCCTGGGCGTGACCAGGACGTTCGTCAAGTCCGTGGACGTCGGCACCTTCCCTTACGCGCGCCGGGCCTTCCAGGTGACCAGGTGCAACCAGTGCGCAGACGCGCCATGCGTGACCGCCTGCCCCACCCAGGCGATGTACCGGCGTGATGACGGCATCGTTGACTTCGACAAGCAGGTCTGCATCGGCTGCAAGGCATGCATGGCCGCCTGCCCGTACGACGCGATCTTCATCAACCCAGAGGATCACTCAGCGGAGAAGTGCAACCTCTGCGCCCACCGGCTGGACATCGGCCTGGAGCCGGCCTGCGTCACGGTCTGCCCGACCGAGGCGATCCTGGTCGGCGACCTGAACGATCCCGGCTCCGAGGTCGCCAGGCTGGTGCAGAGGACGCCGGTGACGGTCCGGCGGCCAGAGAAGGAAACCCGGCCCGGCCTGTTCTACAAGGGCGCCCACCAGGCCACCCTCGATCCGCTGGCTGCCCGCCGGCCCGAGGGCAACCTGCTCGCCTGGGCCACCCAGGGCGGCGGGCCACAGCACGTCACTTCCGGGTACCCCCGGCCCGGCACGCACAACTCCTCGGCCGCGGCGCTGCTGTCGTATGACATCGCGCACCAGGCACCGTGGGGGTGGCGGGTGAGCCTGTACACCTGGACCAAGGGCATCGCGGCCGGCGCCCTGCTGGTGCCGGTCATCCTCGTCCTGACTGGCCGGCTGGCCTGGAACAGTGACGTTGCGCGCTGGACGGCTCCGGCGCTAGCGCTCTTCTTCCTGGGCGTGACGGGAATCCTGCTGATCTGGGACCTGAAGCACCCGTTCCGCTTCTACCTGATCTTTACCAGGCATCAGTGGCGGAGCTGGCTGGTCCGGGGCTCGGTGATCATCGGTGGCTACGGAGCCGTGGTCACCGGCTTCCTGCTCGCCTCGGCCACCGGATCTGTGCTTGCCCGGCAGGTGCTGGCCGGCTTCGCGATCCCGCTCGCGGTCAGCGCTGCGGTTTACACGGCCTACCTGTTCGCGCAGGCCAAGGCGAGGGACTTGTGGCAGAGCCCGCTGCTGCCGGCGCACCTGGCGGTCCAGGCGGTGCTGGCGGGAGCGGCGGCGGTTCTCCCGTTCGCTGCCGGTCTGGCACCCGGCCGGGCGGTGACCGGCGCGGAAGGCCTGCTGGCCGCGGCGGCAGCCGTCCACCTGCTGTTCCTGGCCGGGGAGGTGACGCTGACCCACCCGACCGCCCACGCCCGCCTGGCCGTCCGGGAGATGCTGCGCGGCCGGTTCGCCTGGTTCTTCTGGATCGGCGTGGCATGCGTGACGGCCGCGATCGCGGCGCCGTGGATCGGGCTCGCGGCTGTCCCGCTGGCGCTCGCCGGGCTCCTCGCTCACGAGCACGCCTACGTACAGGCCGGGCAGTCGGTCCCGCTCGCCTGAGCGGCGCAGGCGGTCATCGGGCACCCGCCCCGGAAAGCTGAGGATGACGAAGATGCCGGACGGAGCTGATCACGACCTCGACGCGCTCGGAGCCCGGGTGCGAGCCGACCGGGCGGCCACCGAGGCGCGCGGTGAGACGTTCTACCAGGGAGCGAGCAGGTCGATGCTGGCCGCGTTCCCTCCCAGGGAGCGCTGGGACCACTGGGTGGAGCTGGACTCCCGGTCCTGGCCCCGGCGGGTCGAGCATCACTCGATGCTGGTCCCGACCACCTGCTTCAACTGCGAGTCGGCCTGCGGGCTGCTGGCCTACGTGGACCGCCAGACCCTCCGGGTGCGCAAGTTCGAGGGCAACCCCGAGCACCCCGGCTCCCGCGGCCGTAACTGCGCCAAGGGACCGGCCACCATCAACCAGGTCACCGACCCGGACCGGATCCTGTACCCGCTCAAGCGCTCCGGCCCTCGCGGCAGCGGCGAGTGGGAGCGGGTGAGCTGGGATGAGGCGCTGGACGCCCTGGCCTCGCGCATCCGGGCAGCCATCAGCGAGCAGCGGCAGAACGAGATCATGGTGCACCTGGGCCGTCCCGGCGAGGACGGCTTCACCGAGCGGGTGCTGGCCAGCTGGGGAGTGGACGGGCACAACTCGCACACCAACGTCTGCTCCTCGGGCGGCCGGGCGGGCTTCCAGTTCTGGACCGGCATCGACCGCCCCAGCCCGGACCACGCCAACGCGAAGGTCATCTACCTGATCAGCTCGCACCTGGAGACCGGGCACTACTTCAATCCGCACGCGCAGCGGATCACCGAAGCCCGGCAGAACGGCGCCAAGGTCATCGTTCTCGATACCCGGCTGTCCAACACGGCCACTCACGCCGACTACTGGCTGGCCCCGTGGCCGGGCAGCGAGCCCGCCATCAACCTGGCCATCGCCCGCCACCTGATCCACACCCGCCGCTACGACCGGGAGTTCGTCCGCCGGTGGTGGAACTGGGCCGACTACCTCATCGCATGCCACCCGGACGTGCCCGTCGTATTCGAGGCGTTCGAGGAGATCCTGGCCGGGCTGTATGCCGAGTACACCTTCGAGTTCGCAGCGGCCGAGTCGGGCATCGACGCCGCAACGCTGGCTGAGGTAGCCGAGCTTATCGCCGGGGCCGGAACCCGGTTCGCCTGGCACAACTGGCGGTCGGCGGCCGCGTCCAACCTCGGCGGCTGGCAGGTGCCGCGCACCACGCTGCTGATCTCGGCGCTCCTCGGCGCCATCGGCACTGAGGGCGGCATGTTCCCGAATGCCTGGAACAAGTTCATCCCGCGGCCCATCCACGTCCCGCCGCACCCCGGCGTCTGGCAGGAGCTCTCCTGGCCGCTGGAGTACCCGCTGGCCCAGAACGAGATGTCGTTCCTGCTGCCGCACTTCCTCAAGGACGGCCGGGGAAAGCTGGACACCTACTTCATCCGGGTCTACAACCCGGTGTGGACCAACCCCGACGGCCTGTCGTGGATGGAGGTGCTCACCGACGAGGAGAAGATCGGCTGCTTCGTCGCGCTGACGCCGACCTGGAATGAGTCCGCCTACTTCGCCGACTGGGTGCTGCCGATGGGCCACGCATCCGAGCGGCACGACACGCACTCCTACGAGCAGTACGACGGCCAGTGGATCGGGTTCCGCCAGCCGGTGCTGCGCGCGGCCCGTGAGCGGCTCGGCGAGAAGGTCACCGATACCAGGGAGGTCAATCCCGGTGAGGTGTGGGAGGAGAACGAGTTCTGGATCGAGTTGTCCTGGCGGATCGACCCGGACGGCGCCCTCGGCATCCGCCGGTATTACGAGTCGGTGCAGCGTCCCGGCGAGAAGCTGACCGTGGATGAGTACTACGGCTGGATGTTCGACCACTCGGTGCCCGGCCTGCCCGAGCGGGCAGCCCGGGAGAAGCTCACCCCGCTGGAGTTCATGCGCCGGTACGGTGCCTTCGAGATCGCGCGCGGGAACGGTGCGATTTACGAGCAGGAGGTTCCTGCCGAGGAGCTCAGCGACCTGAACGTCACCCCATCCGGCCGGGTCTACACGTCAGCGCCCGAGCCCGCCGACCCGAACATCGTCCCGACCGGTGCCCCCCCGCCTGACGATGCCGGGCGCCGCCCGGTCGGGGTGATGATCGACGGCGTGATCCGGCGCGGTTTCCCGACACCGTCGGGACGGCTGGAGTTCTGGTCGTCGACGCTGGCCGACTGGGGCTGGCCGGAATGGGCGATCCCCGGCTACATCCGCAGCCACGTGCATCCCTCGCGGCTGGCCCCGGACGAGATGGTGCTGCTGTCCACCTTCCGGCTGCCGACTCAGGTCCACACCCGGTCGGCGAACTCGAAGTGGCTGAACGAGCTCGCGCATACCAACCCGCTGTGGATCCATCCGTCCGACGCCTCCCGGCTCGGCGTGGCCCGGACCGGCGACCTGGTGCGAGTGGAGACCGAGATCGGCTACTTCGTCGCGAAGGCCTGGATCACCGAGGGAATCCGGCCGGGCGTGGTGGCGTGCAGCCATCACATGGGACGGTGGAAGCTGTCCGGCCACGCTCAGGTGAGCGCGGGCGGGGCGATGGCCACCGTGGACCTGCGCCGGGACGGGGACGAGTGGCAGATGCGCCGCGAGGCCAGGGTAGGCCCGTACGCTTCCGATGACCCCGACACGGCGCGCATCTGGTGGAGCGACACTGGCGTCCACCAGAATCTCACCTTTCCCGTCCACCCGGACCCTATCTCCGGCATGCACTGCTGGCATCAGGCCGTCCGCGTGAGGCCTGCGCTGCCGGGCGACCGCCACGGCGATATCGCCGTCGACACGGCCAAGGCGCGCGAGGTCTACCGGCGCTGGCTCGCCCGCACCCGTCCGGCCGGCTCGGTATCCCCCGACGGGACCCGCCGGCCGCAGTGGCTGCTGCGCCCGCTGAAGCCCTCGGCGGAGGCATTCCGGCTGCCGGGGACGCGAACGTGAGTCCTGAGCCTGAGGCCGCTTCGCTGACAGCCGGCCGGCCGGGTGCCAGCCGGCCAGCGGGACAGTGCCAGGAAGGCCCGGCGCTGACGCCAGGGCGATGGGAGCTTCTGCGCGCCCTTGGCTTCCTCACGCTCGGCCGGCCAGGCGAGTCCTCCCGCCTCGCAGTCTCGCTCGGGCTGCATCCCTGGACCGCGGCCGAGCACACCCGGGCGTTCGTCCTGGCCCTCCCGCCCTACGCGTCCATTTACCTGGGGCAGGAGGGAAAGCTGGGCGGTGAGGCCGCCGACCGGGTGGCCGGGGTGTGGCGCGCTACCGGCCTGATCCCGCCCGGCGACGCCGATCACCTGGCCGCGATACTCGCTCTGTACGGCGAGCTTGGCGAGATGTCGCAGAGCGCCGCTAGCCAGGCTGCCCGGGACCGGCTGGCGCATCTGCGCTCGGCCGTCCTCTGGGAGCACCTGGTCCCGTGGGTGCCGCCGTACCTGGCCGCGATCCGTCGTGACCCTCCCTTCGCGCCCTGGGCCAGCCTGCTGGACCGGGCCCTGCTCCGGGAGATGGCGCTGAGCGATCCGCCCGGCGGGCTTCCGCTGGCGCTTCGTGACGCCCCGGGCGGCCTTGCCGCCGAGGGCGGCTACGGCGATCTCCTCGACGCGCTCACCGCCCCGGCCCGGGCCGGCTTCATCCTCACCCATGACGATCTCGGCGCCGCTGCCCGCCAGGCCGGCGTCGGGCTGCGCCGGGGCGAGCGGCGGTTCGCGCTCGCCGCGATGATCGAGCAGGATCCCGCGGCCACCCTTGCGTGGCTGAGCGAGCACGCGCGGCACTGGGCATGCCTGCACCGGCTCTGGTCCCGGAGGCGGCCTGGCATCGCAGGCGCGGCAGATCCGGCGCGCTGGTGGGAGCGCCGTGCCAGGTCGGCCGTCACCGTGCTGCGCGGCCTCGCCGACGCGGCCAGGGCGGCCGGGCCCGCTGGCGGCTAGCGCGCACGGCCGGGACGACCAGCCGGTTCCTCACGACTCCTCGCCGGTAACGGGCAGGCCCAGCTCCCTCGCCCGCTGCCAGTCGTCGTCCACGTGCACCACCGGGCGGCCGGCCCGGTCCAGGAGCGACGCGGCGATGCCCGCGCGGAAGCCGCTGGCACAGTGCACCCAGACCTCGCCATCCGGAATCTCGCCGGTGCGCCGCTCCACTTCCCAGAGCGGGATGTGGGCAGCTCCTTCGAGGTGACCTGCCTGCCACTCGTCCGGGCGACGGACGTCGAGGACCACCAGGCCAGCCCGGCCCCAGACAGCGGCGAGATCCTCGAACTCAGCGACGGGGTAGCTGGCGGCCCGCCCCGCGGCCAGGCTCGCAATGTCGCCGATCCCGGCTCCGGCCAGCCTGTCAATGCCGATCCGGGCGAGCTGCCGCTGCGCCTCCGCGACCTGATCGGGCCCCTCGCCGACCAGTGTCAGCGGCGTGCCCCAGGGCAGCGTCCAGCCCAGGTAGGTGCAGAACGAGTCCCCCAGCTCGACCGAGATGGTCCCGGCAATGTGGTCGCGGGCGAAGACCCGGCGCTGGCGCAGGTCAACCACCCACTCGCCCGCGTCGATGCGGCGGCGGATCTCCGCGGCATCGGCGGGCGCCGGCGCACGGAGGTCCGGCGCGGCGGGGCCGCTCCGGTTCGCCGGCCCCATGTGAGCGTAGTAGCTGGGGTAGGCGACCAGGCCAGCGAGGAGCTGCTTGACGAAGGCGTCCTCGCTGCTGCCGAAGGCCACGTTGGCCCGCCGCTCCCGGCCGATCGTGGAGCTCTCGCCCGACGTGGGGGTGGCCGAGCAGAAGCTGCCGAAGCCATGCGTCGGGTAGATGACCGCGCCATCGGGCAGCTCCCGGGCCAGCCGGTGCGCGGACCGGTACTGGGCCCGGGTGAGCTGCTCGGTCAGGTCGGGACTGATCAGGTCGGTGCGGCCGACGGCGCCGTACAGCAGCGAGCCACCGGTGAACACGGCAGTGACCGCACCGTCGGGTCCGGCCAGCGCGTAAGCCATGTGGCCCGGGGTGTGGCCGGGGGTGTGCAGGGCGGTCAGCGTGAGGCTCCCGGTGGTGATGACATCGCCGTCACCGACCGGGAGGCGGTCGAATGCGACATCCTCTGCCGCCGCGACAACGTACGCGGCGCCTGTCGCCTGCGCCAGCGCGTAGCCGCCGGTCACGTAGTCGTTGTGAATATGGGTCTCGACGACGTGAGTGATACGGGTGCCGCTGCTCTCAGCCGCGGACAGCATCCGGTCGATGTCACGCTGCGGGTCGACCGCGATCGCGACCTCGCCGTCATGAGCCAGGTAGCTCCGGTCGCCGAGACCGGGCGTCGGCACCGTGATGACCTCGGTCATGAGCAGCAGCACTCCCCTCCGGCCGGCTCCGCTGAACCCAGCCGCGGCGGCCACCGCCTGCGGCGCCTGCCGCGCGCATACGGCTCGACTGTAATATACGGATGTACGTACATTCAAGCGCGCACCAGCGCCGAGGTCAATCGGCGCCGGGCAGGCCCGGCGCCCGTCCCGCGCGGCCCGCTCGAAAGGCCTGATCCTCCTCGGATACCCACTACTACCAGCCGCTGTGGACGCTGGCCGGCGGCATCGAGGTGCACCTCAGCAGCGAGGTCGTGGAGATCGACCCGGACAGCCGCCGCGCTGTGATCCTGGACAGGAGCAAGGACCAGAAGGAGACAGTGGACTACACGGCGATGCACGTCACCCCGCCGCAGTCCGCCCCCGACTGGGTCAAGCGCACCCCGCTGGCCGATCCGGCCAGCCCGGTCGGCTACGTGGAGATAGACAAGAACACCATGCAGCACGTGCGCTACCCGAACGTCTTCTCCCTCGGCGACGCTGGCAGCTCGCCCCACTCCAAGACCGGGGCGGCGGTCCGGAAGCAGGCCCCGGTGGTGGTGGCCAACCTGCGAGCCGCCATGGCCGGCCGCGGCCTGCCTGCCTCTTACGACGGGTACGCGTCCTGCCCGCTGACGACAGCGCGTAACCGGATGCTGCTCGCAGAGTTCGACTACACTATGAAGCCGCATCCGGCCATCCCGGTGATTGACACCGTCCGGGAACGGTACGACATGTGGCTGCTCAAGCGCTACGGCCTGCCGTTCATGTACTGGAAGGTGATGCTCAAGGGACTCGCATGAGCGGCCGCGGGCACCTGGCCGGTGCGGTCTGCGCAGCTAGCTGACATCCTGACCGAGAAGAATTCGGTGACCTGGGCCATCCCCCGCCGCAGCCGGGCCTGGGCTCCGGGACTATAGCGAGAAGGCCATGGTAGACAGGGACAGCCCGATGCCGCTGTGGGCACAGGTCCTGGATGACCTGCGCGGTCAGATCGCGCGCGGCGCCTACCAGTCCCGGTTTCCCAGTGATGCCGAGCTGACCGTCAGGTACGGTGTCAGCCGTCATACCGTCAGGGAAGCGGTCCGCAGGCTGCAGGCCGAGGGGATCCTGGACCGTGGCCGGGGCCGGGGCACCTTCGTCCGGCCCAGGCAGATCGAGCAGCCGCTCGGGACCTTGTACAGCCTGTTCCGGTCGGTGGAGGAGCAGGGCTTCACCCAGCGCAGCATCGTCCGGTACCTGGAGGAGCGGCGCGACGCTCAGGCGGCGAAGATGCTTGGACTGCCGGCCGGCGAGCCCCTCGTCTACCTGGAACGGCTTCGGCTTGCCGATGACGAGCCGATCTTCCTCGACTGCTCGTGGCTTCCGGCCGCCGTCGCCAGGCCGCTACTCGACGTGGACTTCACACACACAGCGCTCTACCGTGAGCTGCGCCTCCGGTGCGGGGTCGACCCCGACGCCGGGTGGGAACGGCTGCAGCCGGCCATCCCCACCCGCGAGCAGCGGCAGCTACTCGGCCTTCGCGCCAGGGTGCCCGCGCTGTCGATCGAGCGGCTGGCGCTCGCCGGCGTGACGCCGGTCGAGTGGCGGCACGGCCTGGTTCGCGGCGATCGGTTCTGTTACGTGGCGCGCTGGACCGGACAGCGCTCCGGCGCCGGATTCGAGCCCGCTGCCGGCATCGGGGTGAGCGAGATCCCGGCCCCCATGCCGGCCATCCGTAGCGCAGCACAGGACTAGCGATTACGGCACTTCGCGGCAGCCTCGGGGGTGCGGTGAGCGACCGGGCAACTGCCGTGCCGGAAGACCGGGGCGCGGCCCTGCCATCGTCGCTTCCGGCCGGATCGCAGTGACGTGATGACCTGGCGCTCGGCACCGTAGACGATGTTGTCTACCGGATGCAGCGCCCGGCGCGCCTGCTTCACGGCTCTCGGGGTGACTGCCCGCTTCACTGTCCGCACAGGGTGCACTGCGCGCCGGACGCTGCGCGGCACCAGCAGCCGTGACAAGAACCCCATGTCACCTCCAGTTACGATGCGCCCCGGATGAAGACGCCCGGCCCGGGCGTAGGGTTCACCGGCCGGCTGCGGGCAGCATCGCCATCCGAGGGCAAGCGGAGATCCGGCTAACAGCACGCCGCCTCGGCTGCGTCGCGGTCATCTGCGCGCTCGGTCTGCGCGCTCGGCGCTCCTGGCGCAGCAGCCTCAGCGCTCCCTCCGCAGCACCCGGTGCCGTCCGCGGCCTGGCTGGCGTCCTCGCCCCGGAAGGCCGGGCTGTCCGCGAGCACCGTGTAGATCTCCCACCGCTCGCCGTCGGGGGCGCCTTCCACCCAGAACTTGTCCTGCCGGGCGTAGCAGCAGGTGGTGTCGCGCTCGTCGGCCGAGGCCAGGCCCGCCTGGGCAAGGCGGCGCTGCTCGGCGTCCACGGCTTCGGTGTCTGCGACCTCGACGCCGAGGTGGTTGAGGCTGCCGCCGGAGCCGGGGTTCTCGAACAGGACGAGCTTGAGCGGCGGGCTGGCGATCGCGAAGTTGGCGTATCCGGGCCGGACTTTCGCCGGCCCGACGCCGAACAGCTTGCTGTAGAAGGCGATGGACTCCCCCAGGTCGTCAACGTTGAGGGCAAGCTGTAGGCGGCTGGTCACGGAAACCTCCGAGATATAGATGGTTGTCTATCTTCCTACTTTAGCGATGCCTTCGACCTGTCCCAGCCCACCATCAGCCACCACCTCAAGGTCTTGCACGACGCCGGGCTGCTCGACCGCGACAAGCGCGGCGTCTGGGTGTACTACCGGATCAGGACCGAGGCACTGGCGAGCATAGGCGCCCTGGTCGCGCCGGCCGCCGGCTGACGCGCTCCCCCGTTTCGGCGCGGCCTTGCCATCGGGTGCCTTCATCGTTCATCGTCGATGAACGATGAAGGACGGGCGATCGGCTCAGCTTCCAGCGTGGTCAAGCGCCCGGATCGGCTGTGCCATCGGGCCGCCCCGCATCACGGGTGGTGGCGTGATGTCGGCCTCATCGAGCGGCGCAGCCCGGCGGGATGAACGGCGCTGCTGACCAGCCCCTTGACCGGGAGACTGCCGCCGAGTTCGCCGGCTGGTTCAGGGCGCTCGCGGATGCGACCCGGATCCAGATCGTGTGGCTGCTGGCCCGCCGCGGCACCCCGATGAGCGTCGGCGAGATCGTCGCCGCACTCGATGTCGGCCAGTCCACGGTCTCGGCGCACCTCTCCGGCGTCACCGTCACCACCACCGGCCAGGCCGCCGACGGCCTGCACTCGGCCATCATCCGGGCCACGAAGCCGGCCGCCGCCCAGCCCGCCCTTCCCGCCCGATGAGCAAGGGCCGGCGGGAGAGCAGGTCTGCTAATGCAGCGGGTTCAGCCAGCTGATCTGCGGGAGTCGCGCGACGTCCGAGTCCGCCGAGCAGACTCCTACCCCGTGCTCGATCGCAAGCGCCGCCAGGTGAGCATCCGTCACCAGATTGCCTCGCAGGTCGCCCGCGACGATGAGGTTACGGAGGATCTCCGCATGCCCTTCGCCAGGAACCGGAACCCAGGTCGCATCGGCGTCGAGCCAGTCGGCTACGAAGGACCAGGCCTGGCTCGGACTGAGCGGGCTGGCCGACGCGCGCGGGTGGGTCGAGATGCGCTGGAAAGCCAGCAACGATGCCCATGGCAGCCCGACACGGGCCGGCTCGTTGAGCGAGACCTCCAGCCAGTCCTTAGCGGGCTGGTGGAATGGGCTGCTGGTGTCCACCGCATACAGCAGCACGTTCGCATCGACGATCATCTACGGATGCTCCGCGCCGTCAAGCAGCTCGAGAGCATCCGCCACATTTGACACATCGACGCGCAGCCCCACCTCAGCGGTGCGCTGGCGGAAGGTTCGCCGCCTCGACGCTCCCCCTCGCAACCCGGCGCGAGCAAGCCTGTTGACGGCCTCGCCGAGGCCGATGTGCGCCTCGCGGCTGAGGCGCTGCGCAGCCGCTGCGACGTCGTCGTCAAGCCGGATCGTTGTGCGCATGATCCAACGCCAGCATCAGAGGTGCGTACCATTGGCATCAAAGAATCACAAGGTCTCCGGTTCTGCGACCGTCGGCCGGGTCGGCCCGCGGTGCTCAGCAATGTCCCCCGAAGGCGGCGCGTACCTCGGCTCGCAGCAGCTCTTTCACCTGATCATGCGCTGGATCTCCGACATGCCCTCGAAGACCGTGAAGCTTTCGTGGAGGTGGGCGCAGTTTCCGCAGGTAGATTGCCTGTCGCCGTCATCTTGTCAGCACAACTCAGCAGCACCACTCAGCACTATTGGTGTGCAGGGCTGCGCGGTTGGACTAAGCTGTCCATTGCTCAGTCGCTGTAATGGTACCGCGCCTTCAAGATCTTCACTTCCTTGTCATCGGCGCGGTAGACCAAGCGGTGTTCGTCGTCGATACGACGGGACCAATACCCAGACAGGTCGCCTTTCAGCGGCTCAGGCCTTCCTATACCGGAAAATGGGTCATGCTGGATCTCGCCGATCAGGCGCGCGATCCTCGTGGCCATCTTCCGATCTGCGCCGAGCCAGTACAGGAAGTCTTCCCAGGCATCGGGGTCGAAGTGGATACTCCGCACTACTCCCCCGCCAGACCCTGGAGTTCCTCCATGGTCTTGGCGACGCCGCCTTGGCCGGACTTGTCTCGGGCGACAGCCTCCATGAGACGCCGGGCGTTGGCAGGCGACCGCAGCAGGTAAATAGTCTCCTGCCAGGAGTCGAAGTCGTCGGCGGACATGAGCACCGCGTCCCCGCTCCGGGAGTTGATCCTGATCGGCTCGTGATCGTCGTTGACCTGCTGAATCAGCGGGAACAGGCGCGAGCGAGCTTCACTGGCTGTGATAGCCATGTTCATACCTCCAATACTCTCGTACGAGAGTACGGTACCATACTAGTACAGTAGACCGGTACCGCTTCTTGCGCTTCGACCGGCGTCAGCTCTGGGATCCCGCCGCCCAGGACTGAGGCTGGCATCGACGAGATGGTGCGGCCGGCCGTGCAGCCCGGCGCCCCCAGAGCCATCCTCGAGATGTACCGCGCGCGGCTGATCGAGGCCGAGCAGAATCGGCCGCACTACGCCAATCCGATCAGCTGCCCGGTTCTCGCCGTCGGCGGCCAGTCCTAACTCGGAGACCAGGTATACAGGCAGCTCCCCACGGTCGCCTCCGACGTCCGCAGCGCGGTCATCGCCGAATCCAGTCACGACACAGCGCTCGAAACCCTGCGGCCCTTCTGCAACGTAATCGGCCCGTGCCTGGCGAGAGCTGGCCCCTGCCCGATGGTCCTCCGATCCGCGCCGGAAGCATCTAGGGGACAAATGGAGATTTCGTGCAAGGCAGTGACGAAATCGCACCTCGGCTTCCATCGCTACCTGGGCGCCGCGACACGGCATCCCAGATGGATGGCCGCGTCGGCCATCCGCTCGTCATAGGTGACAATCGCCCCGAGATCCTTGCCCAGCTTCCGGGCGGTGGCCAGATGGATAGCGTCCAGCGACCGGAGGTCGGCGGGCAGCAGCACGCCGGCCTCGTCGAGAACACCGGTACTGATCCTCACGAGATCGAGCCGACTCAGAACCTTCCGGCCGGCGGCGACCGCGTCGTTCCCGGCTGGCAGCAGGGCCCGCATGACCTCGGTGCGGGCCAGCGAACTTGAGACGAGCGGCCGACGGCGGCGCAGGTACCGGCGCAACGCGAGCGACTCGTTCTCCCGCACGGCCAGCTTCACGATCGCGGAGGAATCCAGGTAGGTGGCCGCCATCAGCGCTCTTCGCGGCGCAGCCGCGCCAGCACGCGTGACGGGAGTTCGGTCTCCGGCGGGAGGACGAGAGGCTCGGGCAGATCGTCCAGGTCAGCCGTCGCTGGCTCGACGTCGCCAGCGGCGCGCATCCGCTCTAGCGGGCTTCCTTCGGGTATGGGCGTCAGCAGGGCCACCGGGCGCCCGCGGTCGGTGACCTCGACCGTCTCGCCATTCTCGACCAGGCGCAGCAAGCTGCTAGCGCGCTGGCGAAGCTCACGGACTCCAACTGACACCATGTGCTATTTGTAGCACATAAGATGCGAACACACAACTGCCGCGTTCGGGCCCTCGGCGATGTCTTCCGGGCGGAGGCGCGTGGCGTCGAAGAGGCCCGGCAGTGCGGGCTGGCCAGCGACCCCGTGCCTGCCCTTGCCCTCGCTGCGGCGCAGCTCAGCAGCCCGGCCCGGCACGTCCACCAGGCGGTGCTGGCCGCGTTCACCGCCACCGGCCAGCCTCCGTCGGCCGCCGAGCTGGACCGCCTTGCCGCCGGCACGGCAGCGACCCGGACCGGGTCCGTGCCGAGCTGACCGGCGCCGACCTGCTCGCCTTCACAGCGCAGGGCGAGGTCCGCGCGGCCTACCCGTACTCCCCCGCGCCGACCGGCATCCGGGTCAGCTGGGACGGCGGCCCGGCTGTGTATTCGATGTGCGCCATCGACGCGCTCGGCATGTCCGCCATGCTCGGCCGGCCGGTCACCATCACCGCGGCCGAGCCCGGCACCGGACGGCGCATCACGGTCGCGGTCGACAACGACCAGGCGCGGTGGGCACCCGCGACGGCGGTGGTGTTCGCCGGCGAGACGGGCGAGGCCGGCTGTCCGTCGGCGGATCGCTGCTGCGGGTACATCAACTTCTTCACCACGCGCCGGGCCGCGCGCGCCTGGGCCCGCGGCCACCCCGAGATCACCGGCACGATCCTGAGCCGGGACGGAGCGCTCCGTATCGGCATCGATGAGTTCGGCACTCTCATGCGTCCCGCTGCTGGCAGCGAGTCCGGCACGGAAGGGTAGCGAGCCGGCCTGCCGCCCGAAGGCGGCAGCCGCACGTTTGGCGCTGGCGCGGTCCGCGGCGCCCGCGGCACGCCGTCCGTACTGTTCCCGCGGAGCAAGGCCGCTGCCGTTTAGTCCGGCAGGCCGGCCTGCTCCAGCGCCTGACGCAGCGCGCCGACTGAAGGGGCGCCCTCGAGCCGGCCGCCGTCGGATGGGTACAGGCGGCATGCCAGCACGGCCCCGGCAGCCGCTGCGGGGAACGGGTCACTTCCGTCGATGAGCAGGGTCGGCGAGCCGTGCATCCCCCGCCGGGCCGCGTCCTGGTCGCTATCCACGACGTGGCGGCTGATCCGCAGCCCAGGGCGTCCCGCCACCAGCTCTGCCAGCCGTTGCTCCGGCACCGGGGCGTTCGGGCAACCTGGCACCGCTAGCACTGTCAGCTCCATCAAGCGCGCTCCGATCCGCATGGGGACGGCTGCCCCTGACTGGAGACTACGGGCTGCTCCCGCTCGCATGGGACCAGGCTGACTGCCCGTACCCGCCCGGGAACACTGCGAAGGGACGCGGCACCTGGCCCGGGTCACGCGGGGCGAGCTGGCTGGCGACCTGCCGCATCAGTGGCGAGCCGACCGATTCCTGCACGCTGCGGGCGAACAGCCACAGCCGCACCCGGGCGGGGTCGAGCCCAGCCAGGCTCGCCATCCGGTCCGCCAGGGCGGCCGGGTCGGCGTCCAGCCGGTCGTCGCAGTTGAGCATGTGCTGCAGCACGTCGTAGGCAGGGTCGCCGACGTACGGCTTGGGGTCGATGACCAGCCACGGCTCCCGCCGGGCGGCCAGGATGTTATCGGCGTGCAGGTCGGTGCACAGCAGCACCTGGCCGGCGGCGGTGCCGGGCAGTTCGCGGAACAGCGCGATCCCCTCGCGCGCCAGGCCGGGGTCGATCCGGTCCGCGGCCGGCGCAGCCGCGTAGGCGGCCTCGAACTCCTCCGCCCACGCCGCGCACATCTGCGCCAGCGGGCGGAACGCATCCGCCTGGCAGGGCTCGGCCCACAGCCGGCGCAGCAGCCCGGCCACCACGACGTCCTGCTCCGGCTCGGGCAGCACCTGGCCCAGCGGTGTGCCCGGCTCGCACCGCTCCAGCAGCAGCCCGTACGAAGAGTCGCTGTCGCAGGCGGCATGGAGCCGGACAGCCCCGTTCCCGTCCCAGGCCCGCAGCCCGGCCGCCTCGTCGCGCTCCTCCCCGCCGCCGAACCGGAACCCGACCTTCAGCACCAGCGCCACACCCGAGAGCCCGGTCGCGGGCGCCGTCCACGAGCACTGCCCGCCGGGCTCGAACGGCTCGCCGACTGACACTGACCACCGGTCTGCCAGGCCGGCTATGACCTGCGGCAGGCCGGCGAGCCACTCCTGCATGGCGGGCTCGCGGGCAGCGGTCTGGGCCAGGTACTCCGGCAGCGGGAACGCGGCCATGGCCCGACCCTGCCCGGCACGGGACCTGCGGGTCAAGCGGTCCTCGGGACCGTGTCCGCTTCGTTCCGCGGGGATCGGGGAGCGTCCGGCCGTCTGTGTAAGTGATCGTGGCGGGTTTCATGGGGTGGGGATTCGTCCCTCGAAGTAGATCGTGAACGCCTGGAGCGCTTGTTTCCACCCGGAGCTGCGGATTCCGGTGTTCGGGCTGCGGTACTCCTGCAGGTTGCGTACTGCCAGGTAGAGGACCTTGAGCGCGGCCTGCTCGGAGGGGAACTGGCCGCGGTTACGGGTGACTTTGCGCAGCCGGGCGTTCATCGATTCGATCAGGTTGGTCGTGTAGATCACGCGCCTGACCTCGGGCGGGAACGCCAGGAACGGGGTGAACTCGGCCCAGTGCGCTCGCCACAGCCGCACGATCGCCGGGTACCGGTCCTCCCACTGCCCGGCGAAGGTCTCCAGCGCCGCCGCGGCGGCGGCCTCGTCGGCGGCGGTGTAGATCGCGCGCAGGTCGCGGGTCAGCGGTGCCCAGTACTTGCGGGAGGCATAGCGCAGCGAGGCCCGGATGAGGTGCACCACGCACAGCTGGACGGTGGCCTGCGGCCAGACCACGCCGATCGCGTCGGGCAGGCCGGTGAGCCCGTCGCAGCACACGATGCACACATCGGCTACCCCGCGGCCTTTCAGCTCGCTGAGCACGCTCAGCCAGAACTTGGCCGATTCCCCGGTAGTGGGGCCGACCCACAGGCCCAGCACCTGCTTAGCACCGTCGCAGTCGATGCCGATGGCCAGGTAGACGGCCCGGTTGGTGACCACCCCGTCGCGGATCTTCACTATCAGCGCGTCGATGAAGACCACCGGGTAGACGCGGTCCAGCGGCCGGGACTGCCACTCGGCCAGCTCCTCCACTACGGCGTCGGTGACCCGGGAAATCAGGTCTGCCGAGACTTCCACGCCGTAGATCTCCCGCAGATGGGCGCGGATGTCGCGGGTGGTCATCCCGCGCGCATACAGCGCGATGATCCGCTCGTTGAAGCCCTCCAGCCGGGTCTGCCCCTTGCGGACGATCCGCGGCTCGAAGGTCCCGGCCCGGTCCCGGGGCACCGCCAGGTCCACCGCGCCCACATCGGTCAGCACGGTCTTGGGCGTGGTGCCGTTGCGGCTGTTCCCGCTGCCCCGCCCGGCCGGGTCGTGCTTGTCATAGCCCAGGTGGCCGGTCATCTCCTCGGCCAGCGCCCGCTCCAGCACCGCCTTGGTCACCTGGGACAACAGCCCATCGGGGCCCAGCAGCTCCACGCCCTGCTCCTGGGCCTTGCCCAGCAGCTCATCGGCCAGCCCCTCATCCACCAGCGGGGGCGAGGCCGCCCGATCGCCGTCGCGCTTGCGGGCCACCATCGAAGCGTCGGTCATCACGTGTCCTTCCGCGAGCCGCATTCCTGCAGCTCATCGTCAGGCCACGTCACTTACACAGCCGGTAGGACACGCCCGGGGATCGCGCCCGCGTTCCTCTGGCTCGCTGCCACGTGGGCTGGCGGGAGGGGCACTGCTATGCGCGCGGCGGGCTGAGTGTGAGCTGGCGCTGGTGGAAGCGGAAGTGCTGGGTGGGATAGCGATATATGTCGGCGAGAGTCATGTAGCCGGCGAAGAACGGGTCCCAGCTGGCTGGGTAGTGCATGCCGCGGCTCAATGCGGTGCCGGTTTCGCGTTGCAGGTGCTGCTGGAGAGCCGCGATGGTGCGGTCGAGCACCCGGGCGAGGCAGCGTGCCGGGATGATCCGGGCTCCCGCGCGGGAGCCGAGGTAGTTAATAAGGTCGAACGGCCTGCGGGCGGAATCCAGCAGCCTGGCGAACGCTTTGCTGGCGCTGTCCGGCAGGCGACCGAAGAGCCGGACGAGGACGAGCAGCACGCGGGTGACCATGTAGCCGAGCACCATGTGGAACAGCAGTTGCCGGTTGGTCCACCTGGTCCCGTCCGACGGCCTGCCCAGGTCCGCCCGCGTGGCGTGGCCGGCGACCCGGCGGAAGTCGTCCCTGGCCTGGTCCATCTCCGCGCTCACAGCGGCCCGGTCCAGGCCGGCGGTTCGCCGGTCAGGTACTGGTGGCATCGCGGTCTCCTCGCTGGTCATCGTTCAGGTTCCGATGGCCACGGCGATTGCCACCACGATGAGCGTGGCGGCCTGCGTGACAGCACGGGCGGCTGACCAGCGGGCAAATCGCGCCCAGCAGCGATGCAAGAGCCTCCTGGTCTTCCCCGGCCTTGCCGATCTGGAACATGGCCGGGGCTGCCCAGGCCGTCATGGCGCTGTGAGCCAGCGAGAGCAGGCCAGCAGCGGCCAGCAGCCCGGTGACCGTCGCCGGGGCTCCCCTGCTGGCTGCCACGGCAATGCGGCCAGGGTCAGCACCGCGGCGCCGACACCGGCTGCTGCGTAGAACGCGATGCCGTTGCCCAGGTCGGCAGCCCGGGCGTAGGCGGCGTAAGCGGTCACCCCGATCCGCCGCCGGGCCGGGAGCTGCACTATGACCTTGTCCAGCGACAGCCCGGCCAGTATCCCGTCGGCTACCAATGCGGCTATCGCCACGCCGGTTACGGCTGCGTCCACGACTTTCCCTCCCGGGATGTCAGCCCGCCGTGCGGGCGGAGTGGCGGGTGACCTGCGATCTGCGCGGTCAGCTGGTGGTGGCATGGCGGTAGCGGCCGATCGCGGCGGGGATGGTGATGGCCAGCAGCGCGGCGAGCCAGATCGCGGCTTCGATGACGGGCCTGGTGGTGGGGCCGCCGAGGCACAGCGCGCGCAGCGCGCCGGTGATGACGGTGACGGGGTTGGCCTTGGCGAAGGCCTGCAGCCAGCCCGGCATGGTCGCCACGGGCACGAGGACCGAGCTGGTGAAGAACAAGATGACGACCGGGAAGATCCCGGCCAGCCCGGCGGACTCCGGATCGCGGACGGCCAGGCCGAGCAGCAGGTTAAGCCAGGAGAACGCGGCCCCTGTCACCACGGCCAGCCCGATGGCGGCGGCCGCGGGGCCGGGTCCGGCGTGGAACCGGAAGCCGACGGCCACCCCGACGCCGGTCATCAGCAGCACGACGAACAGGTTCCGCGCCGCGTCCGCGGCGACCCGGCCGGCCAGGACCGCGGCTCCGCTGATGGGCAGGGACCGGAACCGGTCGACCATCCCGGTGCCGATGTCCTCGGCGATGGCGACCCCGGTCTGGGAGGCGCCGAACCCGAGCGACAGGACGAAGATGCCCGGCAGCAGGTAGTCGATGTAGCGGGCGGCGCCGGGGACGTGGACAGCGCCGCCGAAGGCGTAGGTGAACAGCAGGACGAACAGCACCGGCTGCAGGGTCGCGAATACCAGCAGCGTGGGCACGCGGACCAGCCGCCGCAGATTACGGCCGGTGATGACGGCGACGGCGGTGATCGCAGCCCCGGGCCTTCTAGGGTGCAGTGCCCGCGCTGGGGAGGTGATGGCAGTCATGACGTGCTCCGTTCCCTGGCGGCGAGCTGCGGCGGGCCAGGATCGGCGACGCCGCTGGCTGCAGGGGTCTCGCCCTGGGAGTTGCCAGTGAGCTGCCCGGTCAGGGCGAGGAAGGCTTCCTCCAGCGCCGGCCTGCGCAGCGCCAGCTCGCTGACCTTCAGGCCGGCCTCGGCCAGCCGACGGGCGACCTCCGGCAGGATGGCCGCCCCGTCCGCCACCGGAAGCACGACCCGGCCCGCGGCCTCATCGACCGTGGGCTCCCCGGCGCCCAGCGCGGCGACCGCCGCCGCCAGCCGGCGCGGCTCCATGCCCGGCGCGGCCTGCAGGTCCAGCCGGTCTCCGCCCGCCCGGGCTCTCAGCTCATCGGGAGTGCCGCGGGCGATCACGCGGCCGCGGTTGATGATGACGATCGCCGCGGCGAGCCGTTCGGCTTCCTCGATGTACTGGGTGGTCAGCAGCAGGCTCGCGCCCTCCGCGGTCAGCTGCCCGAGAACCTGCCACAGCGCGAGCCGCCCGGCCGGGTCCAGGCCGGTGGTCGGCTCGTCGAGGAACAGCACCGGCGGGGCGGCGATCAGGCTGGCCGCGACGTCCAGGCGGCGGCGCATGCCCCCGGAATAGTTGCGCACCAGCCGGCCCGCTGCCGCGGCCAGCTCAAGCTGATCGGCCAGTTCCGCCGCCCGCCGCCGCGCGGCCCGGCCCGGCAGGCCGTAGAGCCGGCCGATCATGACCAGGTTCTCCGCCCCGGTCAGGAACGGGTCCACCGCCGCGTACTGCCCGGACAGGCCGATCAGCCGCCGCACCGCCTGCGGCTGCCTGGACACGTCGAACCCGGCCACCATGGCCCGGCCTCGGTCGGGTCGCAGCAGCGTGGCCAGGATCCGCACCAGCGTGGTCTTCCCGGCGCCGTTCGGGCCGAGCAGCCCCAGCACGCTGCCCGCACGCAGCTCCAGGTCCACGCCGTCCAGCGCGGCCACCGGCCCGAACCGCTTGCCCAGGCCCTCGGCCATCACCGCCGCGTCCGTCATCGCCCGCCTCCGGCAGCTTCAGGGCGCTGCCAGCCAGCACCCGACTAGGTTGGATAACTACCTATGACTCTCAGAGGTAGCATACCTACTTATGAGGGCGGATGCGCAAGCGCTCAAGGGGCACCTGGACACGCTGCTGCTGGCCAGCCTGGAAAACGGTCCCCGGCACGGGTACGCCGTCCGGGAGGCGCTGCGCGAGCGCGGCGGCGCCCGGTTCGACCTGCCCACCGGCACCATCTACCCGGCACTGCGGCGGCTCGAGGCAGCCGGCCTCGTCGACGGCGCCTGGGCCGAGGCCGGCGGGCGGCGGCGCCGCCTCTACCAGCTCACCCCGGCCGGGCGGCGGCGCCTGGCCAGCGACCGGGCCTCCTGGCGGGACTTCGCCACCGCGGTCACCGCGCTGCTGGAGCCAGCGCCATGACCAGCCCGCTGATCACCGGATATGTCGCCGGGCTCCGCCGCGACCTTCCCGCCCGCATGGCCGACGAGGCCGCCAGCGGCCTGCTCGACACCTACGAGCAGCACCTCGCCGCCGGGGCTGGCGAGCACGAAGCTGCCCGTGATGCCGTCGCTGACTTCGGGGACCTGGCGACCGTGGTCGGCGAGTTCACCCGCCAGGCGCCGGGCCGGCGCGCCGCCCGGCTGCTGCTGGCGACCGGGCCGGTTACCGGAGCCTGCTGGGCTGCCGCGCTGCTCACCAGCCGGGCATGGACCTGGCCCGTACCCGGAGCAGCCCGGCTCGCCTTCGGCACCGTCCTGCTGATCACCGCGCTGGCGCTGCTGGCCGCCGCGACCAGCCGGCACCGCTACCAGCGCACCCGTCTCGCCCTGCTCGCTGGCCCGGTCCTCATCGCTCTCGACGCCACCGCTGTCACCGTCGCGCTGACCGCCGCGCCGGCCTTCACACGGGCACTGGCCCTCGCAGTTGCCGTCAGCCTCACCCGGGTAGTAGTTACGGCGCGTACGCTGCCCCGGCTCGCTGCCCGCTGACCCCAGACGCGTCAGGCACCCGCGCGAGCCCGGCGCTGCGCCGGCAGACTGGCGATCTGCCGGCGCAGTTCCTCGGCGTGCGCCTCGGCCTGCCGCAGCTGCCTCTCCGGCGCAGCCCAGGGGTCGGGCTTGGGCCGCGGGCCTGGCCCGGGCTTTCCGTCGGCGCCGAGCCATGCACGCAGCGGGGGGACCATCGCCATCCACTGCTCGCCGTCGAAGTCGGGCAGCGGGTCGAGACCCCAGGCGTGGTGAAGCCGGTAGGTCATGCTCGCGTGGCAGCGCTCCCACCAGCCAGGTAGCAGCGGCGCTATCGTCTCGGCCTGAGATCCTGGCTCGGGCTTCCAGCGGTACAGGCACAGCGAAACATCCCACGTGTGCCAGAGCGCCGGCGCCTGGCACTCCGAGCACATGTCTGCGGCGTCCGGCGCGGGCATCGAAAGGATGGTCCTGAACCTCTGCCGCTGCCCTGGCTTGTCAAGTTCCCGCAGGAGGCGGTGGCGGAATGTCATCAGGCCCGACAGGTGCCAGGTGGGGCGGTCGGGCGGCAGGTCGCCGTGACGATCCGCCACCTCATCCCGATCTCCGACCTGCGCGCCGAGCCGAGCAGCTTCGCGCTCGTGCTTCGCCAGTTTCTCCTCGGCCTTAGCTCGCTGCGCCGCGGTCGCGGGATGGGCGAGTGGCCGGCAGCCTCCCACAATCACGAAGTACCGCGCACCGGAATGCAGTCGCAAGCCGGGCCCCTCGAATAGCGGCCACTCAGCAGACGCTGGTGGACGCAAACTCACCGGCGGCCTCGGTGCGGGGCCGCAAGCCGTCAGGTGATCTCACCGCTCCACGGCCGGATCACGCCGTCGAGGCCGCGCACCCGGCGCGGCACCTGCTGGTAGGACTCGGGGTCGTCGAGCGGCTGGAGCCGCGACGCCCTGACGGTAACGACCTTGTGCTGAGGTCTGCCGCCGGCTTCGCTGATCCAGCTCACCCACGGGTGCCGTCCTAGCGTTCCTGTAAATGGAGGTGGCCTGCTCGATCATGTCGGGTGTTGAGGCTCGACGATCGAAGGAGCAGGCCGATGCGAAGGGTAGCCCCATCCGTGATCGCGCGTGAGCAGCTGGCTCGGCTGCTCGACGGCGGTGTGGATCATGAACAGAACATCGTCTCGGCGTTGGTGGAGACGGTGACCCGGCTGGTGGTGCAAGAACTCATCGAGGGCGAGCAGGGTGACTTCCTCGGCGGCCGGGGCCGTTACCAGCGCCGCGACGGCGACCAGATCGGTTCGCGCAACGGCTACGAACGCGGCCGGCTACGCACCGCCGAGGGGTTCGTCGACGTCGCGGTGCCGCAGGTGCGTGGCGCCGGTGAACCGTTCCACTCCTCGCTGATGAGCTTTCTGGACGGCAACAGCGAGGTGCTCGACTCGCTGGTCAATGAGATGTATGCCCGCGGCCTGTCCACCCGTGACGTGGAGGACGCGTTCCGGGACGCGACCGGCGAGCTGCTGATCTCGCGCAGCAAGGTCAGCGAGATCACCGACCGGCTTTGGGAGGACTACCAGGCCTTCATCGCCCGCGACCTGTCCCAGCTCGAGGCCGAGTACCTGTTCGTCGATGCGGTGTTCGAGTCGTTGCGCCGGCACGGCGCGAAGGAGGCGCTGCTGGTGGCCTGGTGCATCGACTCCGAGGGCCGCAAGCACCTGCTGCACCTGGCCGTGGGCAACAAGGAGTCCGAGGCGTGCTGGACCGAGTTCTTCCGCGGCATGCTCGGGCGCGGGCTGCGGATGCCGACCACGATCACCAGCGACGGCGCGCCGGGGCTCGTCAAGGCGATCAGCGTGTGCTTCCCGGCCTCGATCCGGATCCGGTGCTGGTTCCACCGGCTGGCAAACATCCGCGCCAAGCTGCCCGACGGGGCCGCTGCCGAGGTGCTCGCGCACCTCTACGCGGTGCGCGACGCCCCCACCCTGGACGCGGCCCGAGCGGCTGCCGACCGGCTGATCAACACCTACCGGCGTGACTACCCCTCCGCGGTGGCCTGCTTCGAAGACGACCTCGACGCGCTGCTGGCGATCCACCGGGTCCCGGTCCGGCACCGGATCCGGGTGCGGACCACCAACCTGGCCGAACGCTCCTTCGTCGAAGAACGCCGCCGCACCAAGGTCATCGGCCGCTTCGGCGACGAACACGCCGCGATGAAACTGGTGTTCGCGACCATGATCCGCGCCGCGCAGCGCTGGTGCCGAGTCTCGATCAGCGACCTCGAACGCCACCAACTCCGGTTGCTGCGCGCCGAGCTCGGCATCGACCCACCCCCGGCAAGCACCACAACCAAGAACAACCGACGCAAACGCGTCGCGGCATGATCAACCAGGTCGCCGATTTACAGGACCCTCAGGACTTGACCTCACCCACGCCCACCACGTGCCTTCAGCCTCCGTGTACTCCCAGGCCAGCAGGTGAGCAACCGTTGTGTCACCCATCCGGACGATCGGCGGGCACCACGGAGCGTCCTTCGGCACATCGCGAGTATTCGCTCATGTGTTCGACCAGTCAAGAAAGCCCACCCAGGCGGCCAGGTGCGGGCGAGGTCAGGACGGACCCGCTGCCACGGCCTCCAGGTAGGCCTGGTCCAGGGCAGTTCGTGCGCGGTCCCAGGCGCTGGGCATCAGGTGCCGGTAGATGCGGTATGTGACTTCGATGCTGCGGTGGCCGAGCCACTGGGAGACGTCGGTGATCGGGATGCCGCGGGCCAGCGCGGTGGAGGCGAAGTAGTGCCGCAGCGAGTGCGGGATGAACTGCGGCGGCAGGCCGGTCTTGCGGGCGGCGCGGGCAAAGTCGTCCTGGTAGGTGCGGCGCACGACGAGCTTTTGCCGGCGGCCGCGGAACAGGTACCCGTCGGGGGTGGTGCCGTAGTCGGCCAGGTGCTTGTCGATGGCGTCGGAGACGTACTGCGGCAGCGCGGTGTCGCGGTAGTCGCCGGCGGAGCGGAATTTCAGCGGCCGCAGCTGGCCTTGCGGGTTGACCTGCTCGCAGACCCGCAGGACGGTCCTGTCGCTGATGATGCACTGTTCGCGGACGGCGAGGGCCTCGCCGATGCGCAGGCCGCAGCCGTGCATGAGCCAGATGGTGGCGGCTGATCTTCCCCCCGTTCCCCGGACACCGGGGGTGTGGGGTCACCCGGCAGGAGGGGCGCTCTCGCGGTAGCGGCGCTCGTACTCTGCGGGGCTCAGCATCCCAAGGCTGGAATGCCTTCGGTAAGAACGCCCAGGCCGTGTACTGGGCGAGTTCAACCGGTCGATGCAACACCGGGCGGTTGGAGCGAGCGTAGCTGCTCGTCGAAGACTTCGGCGGGGGTCTTCCAGCCGAGGATCTTGCGGGGCCGGTTGTTGATCGCCAGAGCGACGGCTTCCAGGTCCTCGGCCGGCCACCGGGACAGGTCGGTTCCTTTCGGGAAGTACTGGCGGAGCAGCCCGTTGGTGTTCTCGTTCGCTGGCCGCTGCCATGGCGAGTGCGGGTCGGCGAAGAACACCCTCGTGCCGGTGTCGAGTGCGAACTGGGCGTGGCCGGACAGTTCTTTCCCGCGATCCCAGGTGAGGGTCTTGCGCAGCTGCCCGGGCAGCTGCGTCATCGACGCCGTCAGCGCGGCGTTCATCGCGACGGCGCCGTAGCCGCCCAGCGATGGGCCGTTCTTCACCGGCGGCTTCTCACCCCAGCCCTCGATCCGGGGCAGGTGGACCAGGATCGTTGACCGGCTGCTGCGCTCCACCAGCGTGCCGATCGCGGACCGGCCCGTCCCGATGATCAGGTCTCCCTCCCAGTGCCCTGGGACCGCCCGGTCGGCGGCCTCGGCAGGACGCTGGCTCAAGACGACATCCGCGGTGACGTGCCCTTGCGGTTTGTTCCGCGACCGTGCCCGTGGCTCCCGCAGAGCCCGGCCCGTACGCAAGCACACCACCAGCTCCCGTTTGAGCGCGCCGCGTCCCTCGATGAACAGCGCCTGGTAGATCGCCTCGTGGCTGATGCGCATGGACTCATCATCAGGGAAATCCAGCCTCAGGCGGTGCGAGATCTGCTCCGGGCTCCACGCCGTCGCCCACCGCCTGTCCTGGCGATGCGGCTTGTTCAGTCCCTTCCACGCCGGTGTCTTCGGCCCGGCCGCGATCGTGCCGCCGGCCCGGCGGACGCTGCCGGCCAGCCGCCCCCTGCACATACTCACGCAGCCTGTCGTTGCCTGCGAGCTTCGCGGTCTTGGGGCGCCTGGCGGCCTGCTGGGCCTTCCATTGCGCCACCAGGGCACGGTATTCCTGCTTCCCGCACCTGGTCGCCGCGTTGCGGCGCAGCTCACGCGACACGGTCCCCGGGTCACGCCCGAGCCGGCGGCCGATCTCCCGCACCCCGGCGCCCTGGGCGCGCAGCAGCGCGATCTCCTCACGCTCAGCAAACGACAAGTAGCGGCCCGTCGGCTCGTCCAGGCTCAGCGGCGGCATCCCGCCAGCGTGACGGAACCAGCGCGCCCCGACCGGCCCCGACACGCCCACCCACTCCGAAGCCCCGGCCGTCGTCATCCCGCCAGCGATCAGCCGCCAGAACTCCCGCTGCACCGCACGAGAGGGCTCCGGCCGGCCCGGGGAGCGCATCGGCGGCCGCAAAGCCCGATCCGCCGCCCACTGCCGGCGTGCACCCGCCGGCGGCTCCGGCCACTGCTTCCTGCTCGTCCCCATCGCACACTTCCGTGATCGAGGTGTTGCGACGACCGGTTGAATCCGCCCTGTACTACAGTCCCGGTTTGTGATGTAGCGCCTGGGTGATCATGGTCTGGCGGGCCGTGCCTGACCCCGCCGCAGGCGGCAGGACGGCCACCTGGATGATCATGCTTTGTGAGAAGACAAGATCAGCAG
>Ga0209061_1001226_pt1 | contig 45278 bp, 39 predicted proteins | sample Coa_R1_10_FD_187157 | JGI IMG/M metagenome (GOLD analysis project Ga0209061, IMG submission 187157) | Surface soil microbial communities from Centralia Pennsylvania, which are recovering from an underground coalmine fire - Coalmine... | ecosystem: Environmental > Terrestrial > Soil >...
CTCCAGCGCCCGCGGCCGGCCCTCCACGCCGACCAGGACGACGCTGGCCAGCGTGCTGCCCTCGACCAGGACCCACAGCAGGCCGAGGTTGCCGGTCTCCAGCGACGCGAGCATCAGCGAGGCGAACAGCCCGAAGAACGTGAAATACAGCCGGACCTGGAAACCGGACAGCTCCTTGCGGTCTTGCTGCGCGGGGACATAACCGAGCGAGCCGAGCGCCGCGAGCAGCGTGACGCCGGCCACGGTCATCGCGAAGAACCCGCCCAGCGAGTCGACGTACAGGAAACCCTCCCACGCCTGCAGCGGCGCGCGGCCGTCCAGCGTAACCAGCAGCGCGAGCGCGCAGCCGAGCGCCGCCGCCGCCCCGGCCGCCTGGGCGGTCCCGGCCAGCCGGGCGCGCGCCCCGGCGAGCGCCGCGGCCGGCCCGGCGAGCGGGCAGACCGCGACGAGGATGGCGAGCGCGGTCATCCCCGCAGCTCCCTCAGCTCCGCGGCGCTCGCCTCGGCAAGCTGGCGGGTAAGGCCGGAGACGAACACGACCATGATCAGCACCCCCGCGACGATGTCCAGGAAGATCCCGGCCTCCACGATGAACGGGAACGTGGCGACCAGCGTGATCGCGCCGAGGAACACGCCGTTCTCCACGATCAGCCAGCCGATGAGCTGGGCGACGGTGTGCCGCCGCACCACCATCGACAGCGCGCCGAGCAGGATCACCGCGGTCGACAGCGGCACCACGGCCGCGGCCACGGTGCCGTGCGGCAGCAGCGCGGGCCGGGTGACCAGGTAGGCGAACGCGGTCAGTGCCCCGCCGGCGACCAGCGAGGTGGACAGGCCCGTGGTCATGGCGGCGTCGCGCTTGAGCGCCAGCCGTCGCACCAGCAGCCTGCGGGCCGCGACCGGGATCGCGATGCCCTTGATCGCCAGCGTCAGCGCGGCGAGGATCCACAGCTCGGCGCCGCCGAAGGCGACCGCCGCGGTGCCGACCGCGAACGACAGCACCACCGACTGGGCGCCGTAGTAGACCACGTACCGGTTGAACAGCTTCGACGCCAGGCAGGCGAACGCGAGCAGCAGCATCAGCACGCCGGACAGGTCGAGCAGGACGCCCGCCGTGCTGGCCGAGGACAGGCTCTGCATCCGGCTCACGCTCCGATCACGTATGAGGTGGCGACGCCGACCAGGGCGAGCATGAACGCGGCGCCGAGGAGCTCGGCGATGCGGAAGAACCGCAGCTTGGCGAACGAGGTGTCGATGACCACGATCGCCAGGCCGCACGCCGCGAGCTTGCCCGCCAGCACCGGGATCGCCAGCAGCGCGCCGGGCAGGCCGCTGGCGTCGGTGCCGAGCCCCCACGGCAGCACGAACACGTTCATGAAGATCGACGACAGCAGGAACAGCTTCATCCAGCCGCCCCACCGCACCAGCGCGTACTCGCGGCCGGAGTACTCCAGCACCCGGCTCTCCTCGATCATCGAGATCTCCGTCGATCCGGAAGGGCTGTCGATCGGGATCCGCCCGTTGTCCACCAGCACGATCATGAAGAACGCGACCAGGCCGAGCAGGTGAGTCGGCAGCACCACCACGTACGGGGAGGAGGCGACCGCGTGGTTCATCAGGTACGGGTTGTCCGAGGCGGACACCGCGCCGACGGTGAAGAACACCAGGATCAGCGCGGGCTCGGCCATGCTGCCGATCCAGCTGGCCCGGCTGGCGCCGAGCCCGCCGTAGGGGCTCGCGGTGTCCAGGCCGGCCAGCGAGATCATGAAGCTGGCCAGCGTGAGCACGAACGCGCCGCCGATCAGGTCGGCCAGGAACGCCAGCGGCAGCGGGTCGCTGGTGATGACCGGCACGATCACCGACACGGTCAGGTAGCAGGCGAACGCGACGAACGGCGCGCCGCGGAACACCCAGGACGCCTGGTCGCTGACCGCGCTGGCCTTGCGCAGCAGCTTGGCCAGGTCACGGTAGGGCTGCAGCACGCTCGGGCCCCGCTTGGACGCGACCACCGCCTCGGCCCGGGCGAGCGCGCCCGCGTACAGCGGGGCGAGCAGCACCACGACCAGGCTCTGCAGCACCTGGACGATCTCAGGCACGGCGGCGACCTCCCCTACCTTTCAGACGCAGCAACGTCCGTTCAGGTAGAGGCCATCAGCCGGGCCGGGTTACCAGGCCCCGCGGTGCGCGAGCCTCATCGCGTCGTCCGGGACAACGATACCAGCGCGCGGACGGTTCACATCTCCCGCGCCGCCCGGCGAGCCGCCGCCGGTTCCGCATGGCCCGCCCCGACCGTCATGCCCGCACCGTGACCTGCGCGGCGGCGGGCGCCGTCCGGATACCCGGCGCCCGCCGCGCCGCCGACCGCCGCCTCCTGGTCAGGCCGAGGCCCTCTGGTACGCCGCGCCGAACACCTGCCGGTACAGGTCCTCCCCGTAACTGGTCGGCAGCGGCTCGCCTTCGAGCAGCCGGAACGTTCGCGTCCCGCCGGGCCGCCGTTCGGCGCGCAGGAACAGCGCCTCCCCGGCGTTCCGCGAGTAGCAGCCGTGCGCCAGGTCGTACAGGTGGGTGACGAAGACGACCCGGACGCCCGCCTCGGTGAGCGCGCGGATGATCTGCCGGGCGATCTCGGAGCCCTCCCGCTCATTGGTGGACGCGAACGACTCGTTGCACAGCAGCAGCGCGCCGGGCGAGATCCGGTCGGCGATCTCGCTCATCCGCTCCAGTTCCTCGTCCAGCTTGCCCTTCTCCATCGTCGCGTCTTCCTCGCGCTTGAAGTGGGTGAACACCCCGGCGCTCACGCTGGCGGCGAAGGATTCCGCCGCCACGAACATCCCGGCCTGCATCATCAGCTGCGCCAGGCCGACGCTGCGCAGGAACGTGGACTTGCCGCCCTGGTTCGCCCCGGTGATCATGATCAGCGTCGTGCCGTCCGCTGTCACGTCGTTGCCGACCGCCCTCGCCTGCACGGTCAGCGACAGGCAGGCGTCATACAGGCCGCGGGCCGACAGCCTGCCGGTCCCGAGGCCGGCCGGGTCAGGGAAGCACACCGGCTCGCCCTTGGCCGTCAGCCGGTCGCGCAGGTTCAGGCAGCCCACGTAGAAGCCGAGCTCGGCGCGCAGCAGCCGGAAGAAGCCGCGGATGTGGTCGACCGCCTGGGCGACGGCGTTCGCGGTGTCGTTGCTGCCGCGGCTGATCAGGTCCGATAGCGCCCGGAAGCCGTTCTCGTCCCGTTCCGGGATGGTGAAGCCGTACCCGTCACGGTTCCTGCCGGGCAGCCGCTCCCGCCAGCTTGCCTGCGGCTGCCGCAGCAGCGCGTAGCCGGCGCCCTTGGCCCCCCTGCCCAGCCGGGCGCTGATCAGCGTGCCGCGCCGGAAGGCGAGCTCGGCCAGGTGCGCGTCCATCTCCGCGAAGTAGCCGTCGTTCAGCTCCTGTTCGATCATCGCGAAGAACCGGGTGAAGCCCTCGGAGCGGAACCCGGCCGCGTGGGCGTCGGCGATGTCCCGCAGCGCGTGCAGCACCGTCACGAACAGCTCCATCGCCTGCCGGGAACGGTGCAGGATGGACTCGGGGCTGTCCCGGAATATCCAGCCGAAGATCTTCCTCTCCTCGGTCAGCGCGGTCACCGCGACCTGGTACAGGTCACGGACGACCGCCGGCTGGGCGATGCAGTCGGCCAGCACCCGCTGCCGGTAGACGATCCGGTCCGGGCTGGTCAGGCCCGAGTGGATGGCCGCCCTGGCCACGTCAAACAGGAACTGGTCGCCGTCGGCCATCGCGTGCAGCAGCGTGTGCAGCTCCAGGTCCTTGGCCAGGTCCTGCTCGTTGCGGGGCAGATCGGCCTGCTCCAGGTCGAAGTCCCGGTCCGGGTCCATCAAGAAGGTCCTCATGCGGCCAGCCGCTCCTTCAGCCTGGCGTAGGTCAGCCCGTACTTGCCCGCGATCGCCGCCGCGTAGGCAAGGCCGTCGGCCGGCCTCCTGACGAACCGGAAGGTCCGGCCCGCCGGGTTGTCCGGCGGCACCGTGCCCACCATGCTCACGCACGCCTGGTTCAGCGACGCCAGCTCGTCCACGAACGTCACGTACACGGCGAGCAGCCCCAGCCCGGTCAGCCGGTCCAGCACCCGCTCGCCGACCAGCAGCGCGTCGGCCAGGGTGGTGGAGCCGAAGCTCTCGTTCATCACCACCACGCTGTCCCCGGTCACCTGCTCCAGCACGCCGCGGATCCTGACCAGCTCGTCCTCGAACTTGCCGCGCAGCGTCGCCAGGTCCTCCTCCCGCTCGAAGTGGGTGAACATCCGGTCGGGAAGGAACAACCGCGCCCGGCAGGCCGGGACCGGGTAGCCGAGGCTGGCCAGGTAGAACAGCTGACCGAACATGCGCGCGAACGTGGTCTTGCCGCCGTGATTCGGGCCGGTGACCACGATGACGCGCTCCGGGCCGGTCAGGCGGAAGTCGTTGCGCACCACGCCGGCGGGCTCCGGCCTCAGCTTGGCGGCCAGCGCCAGGTCGAAACCGTCGCCGACCTCGACCTGCTTGTCGTCCGCGGACACCTCCGGGTAGCAGAAGCGCAGCCCGGCCGCCTGCAGCGACGCGACGAATTCCAGATACCCGGCGTAGAACTGGACCTCCCTGTCGAAGACGCGGATCACCTCGTCGAGATAGCCGGCGTGCCTGGCGCAGAACTCGTCGAGCGCCCCGAACTGGCCGGGGAACAGCCGGGCGACCAGCTCCACGATGCGTTCTTCCACGTGGTTCATCTCGGCGGACCCGCGGAAGGAGACCCGGTAGTCCTTGGCCGCGTGGCGGGCGAACTTCGAGAAGCTGTTCACGACCTCCGCGCTGTAGTCGGCCTCGCCCTGGTAGCGGGTGACGCGCACCCGGCCGCCCCTGATGTTGACGCAGTACCGCACCGCGGCAAGGCCGTCTGCCACCTGCCCGGCCGCGGCGGCCAGGCCGGTGAACGCGGCAGACCTGGTGTATTCCGCCAGGTAGTCGCGGAGCCCGCGGAAGGCGGCCGAGCCAAGGTCCGCCGCGGCCAGCGCCTCCGCGAGCGCGCCGACCGCCGCACAGTAGGTCGTCGCCGCGTCGAGGAACCAGCTTTCCTTCTGGTACCGGTGGCGCAGCTTGGCCGACTGGGCCAGGTGGCCGCGCATCTCCCGCATCTGCCGCGCGAACTGCGCGACCGCCGTGGCGACGGCCTCCGTCTCCAGGTCGCGCAGCGCCTCATGCCGGTACCGCACCGCGCGCACGCTGTGCAGCGGCATGCGGAACAGCGGCGCCAGGTCGTACTCCTCCCGTCCCGCCGCCACAGCGTCGAAGACCTGGTCCAGGTTCAGGTCGGAGAAAGACGACGTGTCCGCGAGCTCGGCCGCGTCGGCGGGACGCTCGAACAGGATGCTGTGAAACCGCCCCGAAGAACCCACCACGCCTCCACCGGATCTCGTCCCGGCAGAAGCCATCAGCCATATCCGGCGGTTGAGGCGGGCCTCATCACCTCACACAACTGTACCGCCTCCCGGGACGGGAGTAATTTGGAGGTGGCGGAGGGGCCCGCCATCAACCGCGCCCGTGCCAACGGTCCCTGCCCCCCCGTGCCGTGGCAAGGAGGGCCGATGACCCGGGAGTACCTCATCGGGGAGCTGTCGGTGCTGCTGGAGCGGCTGCAGCGCGCCGCCCTGGTCCGCGCCGAGGACGTCGGGCACCTGCGTGAGCAGGTCGAGTCCAGGCCGGCCAGCTGGCTGCCGGTCGAGACGGACCGGGCGCTGGCCCTGGCGGACGAGGTGTGCTGGGACTCGCTGTCGCGGGGCGACGTCGGCGCGTTCGACGGCCAGGCGGCGATCTCCGCGGACCTGCGCCTGTTCGGCATCTGCGCGCGCCTGCTGGACGACCAGTAGCGGCATGCGAGCGCGGCGTGCCCTGTCCCGGACCGCATAAACCCCGCCGGTTTCGCTCAGGCCGGGCCCAGGTGCCGCAGGTCGGGGGACAGCAGGCCGGCGATCCTGGTGCACGGCCAGGCGGAGCGCCGCCGCTCGGTCTGCTCCTCGGTTTCCTCCATCACCGCGTAGTAATCCTCGGGTCCGTCCCAGCGCGGACAGCCATGATGGAGGGGGCACGGGCTGCGCGGCGGCCTGCCGGCCGGCCGGCACGCGAGGCGCTTACCGGACCGGAACGCCATCAGCGCCCGCCACAGCAGCAGGATCTCGTCCTCGCTCACCTTGGCCACCGCGTCCTCCCGCATCGGTCCGTGCAGGGACCGTTGGCGGCATCTCCGCGGGACCGGGCGGGCCCCTCCGCCCCGGGCGCCACGCTACCGCGCACGCGGCGCCGGCGCATGCTCTGGCAGAATAGGCGCGGAATGGGTGATGGGGCTCACCCCGGAATCGCGGGCCGGACAGCGGCCCGCTGACGGTCCCTGGCCAGCGAGCCGGGAGGTCACGTGCCGCCAGTCCTGCCGCATGTCGCCGAGGCGCGGTCCCGGCGGGCGCGGTGAACGTGCTGCAGCGGGCCGCCACGGCGTCGCCGGCGGTGAAGTTCGTGGTCATGGTCGGGGTCATGAGCTTCTTCGCCGACTTCACCTACGAGGGGTCGCGCAGCATCACCGGCCCGTATCTGGGCCTGCTCGGCGCCGGGGCGTTCACGATCAGCGTGGTCAGCGGGGCCGGGGAGTTCATCGGGTACAACATCCGGATGTTCTCCGGCCGCGGCGCCGACCGGACCGGCCGGTACTGGCCGATCACGATCGGCGGCTACCTGCTGCAGATGTCGGTCGTGCCGCTGCTCGCGCTGGCAGGCAACTGGCAGGTGGCCGCGGTGCTGATCATCGCCGAGCGGATCGGCAAGGGCATCCGCAATCCGCCGCGGGACGCGATGCTGTCCCACGCCGCCGCCGACATCGGGTACGGCCGGGCCTTCGGCATACACGAGGCGCTCGACCAGTTCGGCGCCCTGTTCGGCCCGCTGCTCGTCGCCGTCGTGCTGGCGGTCAGCCACCACGACTACACGGTGGCGTTCGCGTCGCTGGCGGTCCCGGCCGTCATCATGCTCTCGCTGCTGGCGGTCGCCCGGCTGGTCTACCCGCGGCCGCAGGATCTCGCGGCCGGTCCCGCCCGGGTGACCACCGAGGGGCTGCCGCGGGTGTTCTGGGTGTACCTGGGCGGCGCGGCGCTGGCCGCGGCCGGCTTCGCGGACTTCCCGCTGATTGCCTATCACTTCCAGCGCGCTGGTACGGTCTCCGCCACGCTCACGCCGGTCTTCTACGCGGTCGCGATGGCGGTCAGCGGCGCCGGGTCGCTGGTCCTCGGCCGGGTGTTCGACCGCGCGGGCATCGGCGTGCTCGTCCCGCTGACGATCGTCGCGGCGGCCTATGCGCCGCTGGCCTTCCTCGGCGGGTTCTGGGCGGTCCTGGTGGGCGTGTCGCTGTGGGGGCTGGGCATGGGCGTGCAGGAGTCGCTGATCCCGGCCGCGGTGGCGCCGATGGTGCCCCCCGACCGCCGGGCCTCCGCCTACGGCCTGTTCACCGGCGTCTACGGCACCGCCTGGGTGCTCGGCAGCATCGTGATCGGCATCCTGGTCAGCGTCTCGGTCGGCGGCCTCGTCGCGTTCTGCGTGGCCAGCGAGCTGGCCGCGATCCCGCTGATCCTGATCGTCCGCGCGCGCAGCAGGCAGGCACGCACGCCGCCACGGACCGCTACCGGAGGCTGACGGCCGCGGTCTGCGGGATGCCGCCGGCGCGGGTGCTTTACCGGCCGGCGGGACGCCCTTATGCTGAAGCTGGGTACGGCGGAGGGGCCCGCCGTCAAGTGCGGTCAGCGCCAACGGTCCCTGCTCGACGCGGCAGGAGGCCAGGTGTTGGCGTCTGACGGCGATACCCGCGGTTCCGGCGCGGCAGCGTCATGCCGCTACTGTGCTGCGGGCGAGGACGCGATCCCGGGGGCGGGTCGGCCGGATCCCGGATGGCTGGCGCACCAGTACCTGTGCCGGGGACTGTCGACGTACCGCATCGCGGAACTTGCCGGGCTGGACAGGCAACGGGTGACCCGGGTGCTGCGACGTGCCGGGGTCCCGCTGCGGCCGCGTGGCGCGGGCCGTCGCCGACCGGCGCGCGGCGGCGACCCGCCCGGCCTGCCCGCGCTGATGGCGGAACTGTACGGGACCTTGAGGCTGAGCTCGCGGCAGGTCGCCGCGATCGTGGGCATGCCGGAGCGGACGGTGCGGACCCGGCTGCGCCGTTACGGTATCCGGACCCGGACCCGTGGCGGCTGGAACCGCGAGGATCGCCGGATCGTGCCGGCCGACGTCCTGGAGAACCTGTACCGCAAGACGGGCATGACCGCCGACGAGGTGGGCCGTCGGCTCGGCACCTCGCGCGGCACCGTGCTGCGCAGTGCGCATGCTCTCGGCGTGCCGGTCCGTGTCGGCGGCACCGTGGCACTGCCAGGCCCGGAGGAAATTGAGCTGGTCAGCACCCTGTATGCCGACCCGCTTGTCGCCGCGGTCCTGGACGCGCACGGCATCCCGCGGGTCCCGCCCGGCGGGCCCGTATGGCAGCGGTTCCCCGAGCCGGTACCGCTGACCACCCCGCTGGTCAAGGACCTGTACTGGTCCTGCGGCGTCGGGCTGGACCACATAGAGCTGCTGACCGGGCAGCCGGCGATCACCGTGCGCCGGTTCATGCAGCGGGCCGGCATCCCGGTGCGGCACCCCGGCGGCCGGACCCCGTTCCTGCGGCGCTGGCGGGCCGGCGAGCAGCCGCCGGTGCGCCCCTCCACGGCAAGCCCGGACATGATCCCGGACCGGGAGGACGAACGTCATCGCAGCCGAGCGGTCGGCCACGTGGACCGGCCCGAGACAGGACAGGAGTGATGCGAAATGACGAGTTCAGGTGCGATCGGGCAGCAGACGGCCCCTCCGCAGCAGGCACTGGCGCCCGCCGCCGGCGGCATGGCCAACCCCGGGCCGTGGGCGGTGACCGCGTTCGCCACCACCTCGTTCATGCTCGGCATGTTCCAGACCGGGCTGCTGAACGCCAAGGGGACTCCGATCGTGCTGCCGGCGACGTTCTTCTTCGGCGGCCTGGTGCAGATCATCGTCGCGATCATGGAGTTCTCGCGCGGCAACCTGTTCGCCGGGGCCGTGTTCGGCACCTACGGGCCGTTCTGGGTAATGCTCGGCGCGTTCGATACGCTGTACGCGACCAGCGTCCCGGCCGCTCAGCTCGGCTCCGCGACGAGCCTGTTCCTGGCGGTGTTCGCGGTGATCAGCTTCTACCTCGCGGTCGCCTCGCTGCGCACCGACCTGGTGCTCACGGTGATCATCTGGCTGATCTTCGTCGGCCTCGTGCTGCTGTCGATCGGCGCCGCCGCCAGCATCGGTAACGTCACCAAGGCCGGGGGCTGGGTGGTCCTGGTGTTCGCCGTGCTCGCGTGGTACCACGCCGCCGGCGACGTCATCGAGTCCACCTTCGGCCGTAAGGTCCTCCCGTTCGGTCCACCGCCGGTCCGGTAGCCGGGAACGCCTGTCGCGCGGGCGGGACAGCACGCCGGAGCCCGCCCGCGCCGCGGCGCGGGTCTCGTGCAGGGACCGTCAGCGGAGTACCGCGGGGAAGGCGAGCCCATCGCCACCGTCGCATTACCCTCCGGGCGTGACGGCCCTGCACGCCGTGAGCCTGGTCACCGTCCGCGGCGAAGCCGCTCAGGCGATCCCCGTCAGTCTCTCCGTCACGGTCCGGGGCGGGATCCACAGGCCCGGCCGACCGGGGCAGGGAATGGGCGGGTCAACCGGTGCGGGAAACTCGAGCACCCAGTGATACCACCCTGTGGTGGCCCACGGGCTTGGAGAGTCGGTCAGGACATCGGCCAGCCAGGCAACGCCGATGACCGCCTGCCGCGCCTGCCATGCCGCTCGCGGCTGCCCGAACGTTTCCGGGTCGGCCATCGTCCACAGCACCCTCGCCGTAGCATCGGGATCGGGATCGGCATTCTTGGCGGCATGAATCAGCAGCGGGCCCCGGTAGGCGGTCCTCCGCCGGCGGCTCTCGACGTTCTTGCCGCCGTGGACCACCGCCCAGGCCCACGGCTGCCGGATGGTCAGCGCCTTCATGGCCGGAAATCGGCCGCTGAGCTGCTCGTCCCCGGCCAGGCATGGAGCACCGGTTCATCCGGCGGGTCGCGCGTCAGCAGCGCGGCCATGCCGACCCACCTCCTGCCTGCAGAACGCAGGCCCATCGGCCTTCCGGCAACCCCCCGCGGCTGACTGCTTCGGCGCGGACGCCGCGGACCCGCCGCCGGGTGAGGCGGACCACGGCTACCATCCTACGGCACCGCTCCGGGGCAGCCACGCAATGGCCGGGCTGCCGCCCCGAGCCGAGAGAAAGGCCGGAGGCGGCATCCGATGCCTATCCGCTGGTCTGATATCCTTTCGTTAGCGCGATGAGGCTCGCGTAGCACCCGTGATTTCTGCGTCACGGGCTGATGGCCTCTACCCCTGCGGTGTCGTGGATACCGGGCGTGCCGGTGGAGGCCGTTTGTAGTGGTAGTGCGTTCCTGCGCGGATCTCTGCAACCCCGCCTCGGCCTGTCCAAGACGCCGCCAGTCATCCAGGCGTGGCAAGGCGACGGAGGGACAACGATGAGCCTCAGCGCATGGGAGCAGCAGGCCCTGGCCTCGATCAGGGACAGGCTCGCCGGCTCCGACCCGGAGCTGGCGGCGCTGCTGTCGGCGTTCACCTGGCTGGCGTCGGAGGAGGAGATGCCGGACAGGGAGAGGATACCGGCAGGCTCGCGCCGGGCGCTCCGGCGGCTCCGTCGCGCCCGGTGGCGCTGTAGCGTGCGCCGGCTGTTCCGGCGCCTTGGCCTGCAGCGGGCCGCGCTGCTGGTGTGGCTGCTGACGACTGCCGCGCTGATAGCGGTCGCGCTCAGTCTCAACGCGGTCGGCGGTCATGGCATATGCACCGAAACGGCGGCACTGGCGTGCGTCGACCCGGCTCCCGGGAACGGCTCGGGCTCCCCCGCGCACCACACGGCCACCGACCAGGCGCCTCGGCAGCCGACAGCTCGCATCCCGCAAGCAGGCCCGTAAACCCCCGGGTGAGCCAGTAAGGCGCAGCGGTGGGCTGGGCGAGTTGAGTTCCGCGACGCGCTCAACCGCTGCCGCAGGCCGACCCGCGCGGGCAGCTGTTCCAGCTGGCCTCTCCAGCACGCTCTGCTCCTGCAGGTGCCAGCCTGCCGCCCACACGGTCCGCTCCGGCTGGCGGATCACCTCGAGGGCATCGTCGTCGACCATGGCTGCTCCCGCGCCGGTCAGCGCGTCAGCCTTCGGTAGGTAAGCCGGCTGCTGCTGTCCGAGGATCATCGGCAGCAGGGTGGTCTTGCCCGCGACGCTGAGTTTGTTCGTTCAGCGAACACGGAACACAGAGGATGTCCAGTATTCCGATGCGGCGTGGGCCAGGCCGCGGGGCCCCGCCGTCGTGCTGGGGCGCTGGATGATGGCCGATATGCCGTCCACTGCTTGCTGGAGGTCCAAACCGCGGGCGACAAGGATCAGCCCCTTGCGGTCATTTGCTGAGCAGGTCCGGTGCCAGCGATGAGGCCGAGCCAGGAGCGGGAAGGTGCGCGCCACTGGCGTTATTGGTATACACTAATGATAGCTACCAACTAGGGCGGTGCCATGGCTGATACCGGGATCGCAAGGCTCTTCACCCACGGCAGGAGCCAGGCAGTGCGCCTGCCCAAGGAGTTCCGGCTGCCCGGCGACAGGGTGCGCGTCCGGCACATGGGAGACGGCGTGCTGCTGGAGCCGATCGCGTCCGACATCGATGCGTGGTTTGCCGAACTGGACCGCTTCGCGGACGTGCCGCTGTTCGAGGACGGCAGGAACCAGCCGCCTACGCCTGGTGATGAGGACATCTTCGGGTGAACTACCTTCTCGGTACCAGCGCCGTGGTCGCGCTGCTGCGGAACAAGCCCGCAGGGGTGCGGGAACGGTACCGGGAGGCGGAAGCGGCTGGTGACTACCTCGCGCTCTCGTCGGTCGTCTTGTCCGAGCTGTGGTACGGGGTGGCGAAGAGTAGTCAAGTGCAGGAAAACACCGAGCGGCTGCGGGTATTGCTCTCGGGTGACCTGGACCTGCTCGACTTCGATGACGAGGACGCCCGTACCGCCGGTCGGGTCCGCGCCAGCCTGGAGAAGGCCGGGACGCCGATCGGCGCCTACGACCTGCTGATCTCCGGGCAGGCGCTACGACGCGGGCTGACAGTAGTCACCGCCAGCACTTCCGAGTTCAGCCGGGTCACCGGCCTGAGCTGGCAGGACTGGACGGTCTAGCAATAGAGGAATGCCACAACCCCGACACCGCCCGTTCGCATCCCATGCCGCCTGACTCGACCACACCAGAACTCGCCACGGCGGCAGCGCCACTAGAGAGCGGGCAGGCGGCCGAGGGGGAAGGGCGGGATCAGGCGCAGGTCCACGTTCCGGTCGCTGGGGGTGCCGGCCAGGGCGGAGACGTCCCAGGGGACGTTGGCGGCAAGCTCGCGGTGCAGCGCGGCGAGGTCGTCGGCGGTTTCCGCCGACGACGGCGCGGGCCCGGTGTCGTGGTCGACCATGGTGGTCACGATGGACAGGCAGCCGCCGCGGTCGAGCAGTTCCACCACCCTGGTCTGGCACGGCCAGTCCACCACCGCGCAGGTGGTGACCTCCCAGAATCCGCCCCGGCCTGCGGCGCCGCGGTGCGGACGCACCGCGTTGGTGTGCGTGTGGCCGTTCAGCCACAGCACCACGTTCGGGTACCGGCGCAGCAGGGCCAGCAGGTCCGCGGCGCCCAGCGGCGGCTCGCGGCCCGGCCCGGCGCGGCCGCCCCGGGCGTTGTCCAGCGTGCCGGTGCCGTGGTGGGAGAACAGGATGACCAGCCTGTCGTCGTTGCCGGTCCGGACCTCGTCCCCGCCCGGCCCGCGGTGGGCGGAGTGGACCTCCGCCAGGCGGGCCTCCAGCCACCGGGCCTGGTCGCGGTCCAGGCACCCGGCCGCGCCGCCAGCCAGGCAGTTGGTGTCCAGCGCGATGAACCGGACCGCGGGCGTGTCGTAGGCGTAGTACGCGGTGCCGTCCAGCCGGTTGCGCTCGCCGAACCCGTGCCCGGGCGGCCGCGAGCCGGCGCGGAGGTGAGCCTCGATGAACTCCCGCCTGCTGATCGGCCGGCGGGACGGATCGGCCGTGACGGTCCGGTAGGGGCCGGTCATGAACGCCTCGGGCCGCTCGGTGAACAACTCCGCCGCCCGGTCGTGATCGAAGTCGTCTGGCAGCCAGGTCGGCTTCCTGTCGCCGGTCAGCGCGGCGGCGAGGCCGGGCGTCTGGGTGCCCACGCCCTGGTTCAGCGCCTCGTGGTTGCCGAAGCAGGACAGCCACGGCATGCCGAGGCCGGCGGCAGTGAACTCGCGCAGCGCCCGCCGCAGCAGGCCAGGATGATGCGGGAAGCCGTGCTCGCGCCGGAAGAGGTCCGGCCCGTCCGGGCCGGCCCCGTCCGGCCTCCAGAAGGCGTCGCCGGGCCAGTCCAGCGACTGCACCCCCTCGTAGCGGGGGCCGCCGGAATCCGGCGACACCAGGCCGCCGTCGAACAGGGCGAGGAACGCCTGCAGCTCGTTCCACTGCGCGTTGTCGATCGCGTCGCCTGTGGTCACCGCCAGCCGCAGCGGCAGGCCGGCCGCCGGGCCGCGCACCGCGCGGAGCGTGCGGATGGTGGCCTCGACGGCGTGCGCGGTCAGCGCCTCCTGGGGACGCTGCACCGGCAGGATCTCGGCGTAGCGGGGGTCGGCGAAGCGGGCGTTGAGGAACTCGAACCGGGTGGGCGACTGGACGTCGGCGAGCTGGAGGTCGGTGATGTGGACCAGGCAGCACAGCGGCCGCCCGGGTCCGCGGGCGGGCTCGGCGCCGGCCGCGAGCTCGCCCCGGACCAGGTGCGGCTCGCCGGCGCCGACCGCGATGGCCCGGTAGGCCGACGACGACCCGCTGCGGATGACCGGCCCGCGGCCGAGCCGGCGCTGCGTGGTCAGCGGCGGGTGCCTGCCGCTCACGTCTCGTCCCCCGGCACCGGGGCCGGCTTCGAGCGGGCAGCCACGAGTACCGGGTCGGGGCGGATGCTCAGCGCGACGCGGCTGCCCGTCGGCAGCGCGGCGGCCTCCGCGGTCTGCAGCTGGGCCAGGACGGTAACGTCGCCGAGGTCGACGGTGACCCGGCTGGTCGCGCCGAGGAAGGTGATCGCGATCACCGTGCCCACCAGCGGCCCGGGCTCCGGCGAGGAAGGGGACGCGAGCGTCACCGCTTCCGGCCGCACCAGCGCCACCGCCTGCCCCTCCGGCGTCCCGCTGTCCACCAGCGGCAGCGCGACGCCGCGGACGACGACCTGGCCGGCCCGGACCTCGCCCGCCAGCCGGTTGGACAGGCCGACGAACTCGGCCACGAACGAGGAGGCCGGGCGCGAGTAGACCTCGGTGGGCGAGGCGAGCTGCTCGATCCGGCCGTCCCGCATGACCCCGACCCGGTCCGCGATGGCCAGCGCCTCCTCCTGGTCGTGGGTGACGAATAGCGTGGTGATGCCCACCTCGAGCTGGATCCGGCGGATCTGGTCGCGCAGCTGCGCCCGGACCTTGGCGTCCAGCGCCGACAGCGGCTCGTCGAGCAGCAGCACCTGCGGCTCGATGGCCAGCGCCCGGGCCAGCGCGACACGCTGCTGCTGCCCGCCGGACAGCTGGTGCGGGTACCGGTCCGCCTGCGCGGACAGGCCGACCAGGTCGAGCATCTCCAGCGCGCGCTCGTCCCGCCGGGCCGCGCCGACCCGGCGCACCCGCAGCCCGAACGCCACGTTCTGCCGCACGGTCATGTGCGGGAACAGCGAGTAGGCCTGGAACACCATGCCCATGTCGCGCCTGCTGGCCGGAAGGTGCGTGATGTCCCTGCCGCCGACGACGACGCGGCCGTCGTCGGCGTCCTCCAGGCCGGCGAGCAGGCGCAGCGTGGTGGTCTTGCCGCAGCCCGACGGGCCCAGCAGCGCGACGAGCTCGCCCGGCTGCACGGTCAGGTCGAGGCGGTCCAGCGCGACAACGGGGCCGTAGCGCCGGCTCAGCCCCTCCATCCGCACCTCGACCGCGGTCCTGGCCGCGGCGTCGCGCGTCCCGGTGATCGGCGAGGAAGTCACGGGCGGTACCTCGATCTCCGGCCGCCGCGGCGGCCCGCGAAGGACAGGATGGCCAGCAGCGCGAACGCGAACGCCAGCGCGGCGAACGAGGTGGAGAACAGCACCCCGGCGTTGGGCGTGTTGCGGCTGATGGAGAACAGCTCCACCTGCAGGTTCGTGTACAGCAGCAGGAAGGCGATGGTGAACTCGCCGAGGACCAGCGCCCATGTCAGCAGCACGGCGTTGAGGATCGCCTGCCGCATGTTCGGCACGATCACCCGCACGACCACGGTGAACCAGGACGCGCCGAGGCTGCGCGCGGCCTCGGACAGGGTGGTCACGTCGATCGCGCCCAGCCCGGCGGCCAGCGCCCGGTAGGCGTACGGCAGCGCCAGGATCACGTAGACCCAGAACAGCATCAGCGCGGACAGGCTGATGTGCTGGATCTTGTTGTAGATCGGGCCGAGGCCGACGACCAGCACGATCGCCGGGATGGTCAGCGGCAGCAGGCAGAGGAACTCGATCGTGCGGGCCAGCCAGCGCACCCGCAGCCGGACCCAGATCATGGTCGGCACCAGCAGCACCAGCATGACCGCGCAGGTGATGACCGCGAGCTCCAGCGTGATCTCGATCGCGCTCAGCAGCGGGGGAATGCCCGTGCCCTGGTAGGAGGCGATGTCCCGCCACGCCTTCACCGACCAGGTGCCGAGCCTGGCCCCCTCCAGCGAGAACCGCGCCATGGCCAGCAGCGGCAGCAGGAAGAACGCCCCGAACACCGCGAAGACCGCGTACCGGAAGGCGTTCAGCCGCCTGCGCCGCCGGGCCTGCATGCCGGCCCGGCGGGCGGCCGTCGCGCCGGGGGGCGTCTCGCCGGCCGAGGTCACCGCAGCCACCGCGCCGCCCTCCGCTGCAGCAGGGCATATCCGGTCATGACGATGGCCACCATGATGACCATGCCGAGCGCGAGCAGGTCGGCCACGTTCACGTTGCTCAGCCCGACCTCGCTGGACAGCGCGGTGCTGATCTGCTGCGGCACCACGTAGGCCACCTGATCCTCCCAGGCCTGGATGGTGGCGAAGGCCGACAGCGCGTTGGCGAACAGCAGCAGCGAGCCGCCGAGGAAGGCCGGCAGCAGCAGCGGCCCTCCGATGTGCCGCCAGTACTGCCACGCCGATGCGCCGAGACTCTCCGACGCCTCCCGCCACTGCACCTTCAGCCCGTCGATCGCGGGCAGGAAGACCAGCACCATCAGCGGGATCTGGAAGTAGGTGTAGATCAGCCCGATGCCCCACGGGAAGTCGAAATACCAGCTAGCGTGGAACAGCAGCCCCACCGGGCCGATGAGCACGAGGAACGCGAACGCCAGCGTCACCCCGCCGAACTGGGCCAGCACCCCGGAGGCGGCCAGGTAGAGCCTGCGGACCACCCCGTCCGGGTTGCCGGAGGCCACCGCGTAGGCCAGGATCGCGCCGAGCACGGCCCCGGTCAGCGTGGAGAACAGGCACAGCTTGAACGAGCCGATGAAGTACCCGCGCACCAGCGGGCTGCCCAGCTCGGTGATGTTGGAGAACGCCCAGGCGCCGTCCGGGTTCTTGAGCGCGTCCACCACCACGATCCCGGTGGGCCACAGCAGGAAAACCGCCACGTATGCCAGGAACGGAACGGTGCCGCTCCAGGCCGGCACCAGGAGGCGGCGCCCGGGCCGCGCTGGCTTCGCGGCCCGGGCGCCGGCCCGGCTTGTCGCGGTGACGGCCACGGTTCCCCCGCTAGCTCACCGCGCTGGCCCAGTGCGCCGCGAGGTAGGCGGCGGCGGCGGTGTTCTGGCCCTGGCTGAGGAACACCGGCGTCCCGGTGACCGGCGGCAGCTTCGCCGCCGCCGCGGTGTCGATGGTGCCGTTGGCCGTCATGGCCTGCTGCTCCACCGGCCGGGCGCCGCCTTCCAGCCAGAGGTTCTGCCCGCCGTCGGCCGCCTGCGAGTACAGGAACTCCTCCCACAGCCGGGCCGCGGCCGGGTGCGGTGCGTCCTTGTTGATGGCCTGCGCATAGTACCCGCCGAGGATGGCGTTCTGCGGGATGAACACCTTCCAGTTCGACACGCCCACGTAGCTGGGCAGGTTGAGGTAGTCCCAGTTGAACACGACCGGGGTGGTGCCCGCCTTGATCGTGGCGCCGGTCGCCTGGATCGGGGAGAAGTTGCCGGCCGCCTTGAGCTTGTGGAAGAAGGCCACGCCGGGAGCGATGTTGCCGGCCGAGCCGCCCTCGGCCATGGCGGCCATCATCACCCCGTTCAGCGCCGCGTTGGCAGAGGTCGGGTTCCCGTTCAGCGCGACCGCGTTCTTGAACTTCGGGCTGAGCAGGTCGTTGAGCGAGGTGATCGTGCCGAACTTGCTGGAGTACCCGACCGCCATGTAGCCGCCGTAGTCCTGGACCCACACGCCGTTCGGGTCCTTCTGCGCCGCCGGGATGTCGCTCCAGGTGGCGACCTTGTACGGCGCGAACAGGTTCGTGTTGGCCAGGGCGACGGCCATGCCGACGTCGACCACGTCGGGTGCCTTGGCGGTGCCGTTCTCCGTCTTGATCGCGTTGACCTCCTGCTGGCTGGAGCCGTCCGGCAGCGCGGAGTTGACCGTGATCCCGTACTTCTTCTCGAAGGTCGAGATGATCGTGCCGTAGTTGGCCCATGTCGGCGGCAGCGCGATGACGTTGAGCGTGCCCTCCTTCTTGGCGGCCGCCACCAGCGCGTTCATGCCGCCCCCGGCCGCGGCGGAGGTAGCGGTGGCCCAGTTGGTCCCGCTGCCGGAGCCCGAGGCTGAGCCAGGAGGACCCGACGAGCAGCCGGCCGCCAGCAGCGCCGCGGCCGCGATCCCGGCCATCGCGAACCTGTGTGAGGATCTCACAGTTCCTCCTGAAAGCTTCCTTGTCCCGAAGTGGATGACGGCTGCCCGAAAGGCCCCGGGCGCTACCGAGGAGGCCCCCCAGCCGGGAGTGCGCAGGATAAAGTGCGTCTAAAACGTTTAGCATTTCGGATGCTCACACACCCGTCGAGAGGGTGTCAAGGGACGTTACCGAGTTGCCGCGCGCCGCCGGGCGAACTTTTCGTGAACGAGGGACGGTTCGCCGGGCGCCTGCAGCGAAGCGCGTTCGACCAGTTCCACCGGGGCGACGTAGTCCCCGGCCGGCCCGCCGCCCAGCAGCCGCTCCATCAGCGCCCGGCCCATCTTCCTGCCGTCCATGCGCAGGGTCGCCAGCGGCGGGTCGAGCAGCGCGGAGGTGGGCAGGTCGTCGTGCCCGATGACCGAGATGTCCGGCCCGATCCGCAGCGACATGTCACGGGCGGTCTGGTAGATCCCGAGCGCCGTGTAGTCGGAGTTGGTGATGACCGCGGTCGGGCGGTCCGGACATGACAGCAGCCGCCTCGCCGCGTTGCGCACATCCGGGATGGTGAGCGGGGAGCGCATCACCCCCGGCCTGATGCCGAGCTCGCCGGCCAGCCGCCGGAAGTGGCCGAGCCGGTCGAGGTCCGCCACCAGGCCGCGCGGCGCGCACAGGAACGCCACCGACCGGTGCCCGAGCTCGGCCAGGCGGCGCATCGCCAGTCCCACCGCGGCCGCGTTGTCGGGGCTCACCCGGGACACTCCGGTGATGCCGTCCGCCGACGCATTCAGCACCACCACCGGCGTGCCGGGGCGCAGTTCCTGCCACAGCCGGACGGATTCCCCCTTGCCCACCGGGGCGATCGCGAGCCCGGCCAGGCGCTGCGCCGCCATTTCCCGTACCTGCATGCGCTCGCGGTCCGGCGAGTAGTGCGAGTCGAGGACCAGCAGCGTCGCTCCCGCCTCGCTCGCCACCTGCTCGGCCCCGGCCAGCACCTCGAGGAAGAAGGGATTGTTGAAGTTCCGGATGACCAGGCCGTAGCTGGTGGTGCGGCCCCGCCGCAGCGCCTGGGCCTGGGGGTTGGCGCGGTAACCGAGCTGGGCCGCGGCGGCCAGGATCCGCCGCCGGGTGCCGTCCGCGACACCGGGCTGCCCGTTCAGCGCGAAGCTCACCGAGGCGACCGAGACGCCGGCCAGCCGCGCCACGTCGCGGATCCCCGCGGGCTGCCGCGGTCCACCCTGCTGACTGGTCATGGCCATCCACGCTTGTGACGTCGTGCTGCCCCGGAACAGGCGGAGCTACGTCGCTGAGCGCACATCCTAACCACCCCGCTGGACCCCGGCCAGAGCCCGCGGCCGCGCGGACAAGGCCGCCGGGGCCGACAGCACCGGGCGGAGCCAATCTCGGCCGCTGCGGCCGCGGCCGCGGATCCCGCCTGCGCCGGAGTTCCCGGTACCATCGCGGTAGGCGATGAAGCTCGCCTTCGAACGCGCCCGCGAGCGCTGATGGCTTCTCCGTGACCTATGCAGCCAGGCCGTGCGGGATGAGGTGGTCGAAGGCATGACCGTCAGCGATCCCATCCGGCGGCGGCCTCACCCCATCGGGCGGGGTGGCTAGCATGCCGGCTCCCGCCCCTATCCCGCGCGGCCCGACCGTGCTCACGCTGTACACCGCGGCGGACCTGCTGACCGGGCCGGGCTGCCCCGCATGCCGCTACGCCGGCGAGGCTGCCGACCGTTATCTCGGCTGGTTCGCGCTCGAGGCGCACGCGGACGCCGTGACCATCACCCGGCTGTGCTCGTCGCTGGGCATGTGCCCCCCGCACACGCGCGGGCTGATGAGGCAGCCCGGTGCCGCGCACAGGCTCACCGCGGTCTACCGGTACGTCATGGGGGCAGCCCGGGACCGGCTGGACGGTCACGCCGGCCCGGTCGCCGCCTGCCCCGCCTGCCTGCATGACCGCGACGCCGTGCGGCGAGCGCTGGACACCCTGCTCGAGGGGCTGGCCGACGACTGGGTCCGCAGCCGCTACCGCGAGCTCGGCGGCCTGTGCATCCCCCATCTCGGTGCGGCCTCGGCGCGCGCAGATCGCCGGTCCGTCGCCTGGCTGTCGCGCGCGCAGGCCGCGGCGATCGCCGCACGGCCGGCATGGCCCCGCTGGCTCGCCGGGACCGACCACGACGCGGACGTGCGGGCGGTGCTGCGGCGCACCGCTGCGGCCGACGGCCGGCCCGGCCCTGGTTCCTGCATCGCGTGCCTGGCAGCGGCCCGGTCAGCGGATGACCACCTGGCGCAGATCCTCCGCAGCGGCGGCAGCGGCCCGCCGGACAGCCGGCTGCTGTTGTGCGCCGCCCACCTCGGCGACGCCGCCGTCACCGCGGGCCACCGCGACCTGCTGCCGCTGCTGGCATGGCAGGTCGGCTGCCTCGCCGCGGCGGTGAGCCCGGGGTCCGCCTCATCGCCGCTCCGGACGCGCGGCGGCCCGGCTGGCCGGATATGGCCTCGCCGCCGCGGCGACCGCTCGGGGGCCTGCCCGGCATGCCTGGCCAGCCGCGATGCGGCACAGCGGGCGGTCGATGACCTTCGCGCATCGCTGCGGGCCTCGCATCCGGCTGCGCTGCGCCACCCGCCGCTGTGCGTCCGGCATCTGCTGGGGCTGCGCGCACGAGATCCACGGGCCGGCCAGCTGACGGCACGCGGCGCAGTCGAGCGCGCGGACAAGCTGATCACCGAGCTGAGCGAGGCGTTCGGCAAGTACACCTGGGCACGCCGTCACGACGCCAGGGGCCCGGAGATGACCGCCTGGCGGCGCGCAGCCGCGTTCCTCGACGGCGGCGTGTTCTGCGGGTGCCCGCCGCTTGATGCGTGACGTCGCCGCGGCCGCGGACGCCCCCGGGTGATCGCCGGCCGCGCCTGGCGTGGCCGGTAGTATGAGGACCACGGTGATGGAGCTCGCCGGAATCGCCCTGGTGGCTGATGGCTCCTGTTGACCGCTTAGCGGCCAGAACACAGGAAGATGTGCCATGACGCTGCCGCAAGACCATCCGGCGCCTGGCCAGTGCCCCAGCTTGCTGTTCGAGGCGCCGTCGGCCGGGGCCGCCGGGGAGCCGGACGCGGATCGCCGGTTCGCCGGGGACCTGAACCTGGACCAGATCGTGGCGGCGATCGCCGGGGATCGGGAGCAGCGTGAGCTGATCACGAGCGTGCTGCTTGGTCACCTGCGCGATGCCGACGCCGTGCGATACCGCCAGGAGGTTTTCCGTGACCTCGATGACCCTGCCGTCTTCGATGAGGTCCAGCGCTTCGCCGACCAGATGACCGAGGTACGCGCCCACCTGCGCCAGCTGGCGAAGATGCAGTACCGCTATCACCGGGAGGGCTGGTTCCTGGACGCGGCGGCCATCTACTGCGACGCGGTGCAGTCGCTGGCGCGGCACCTGGCCTCGGCGCAGCTCGGCTCCCGCGCGCTGCTGGCCTTCCGGGGCTACCTGGCTTCCTATGCGGCCTCGGCCGGGTTCGCTGCCCTGGTGAGCGACACCAGGGACCGCAAGGACGCGCTGGGGCAGATCCGCTACTGCACCCGCATCCGCGGCGGCCGGGTCGACGTCAGCCGCTACGAGGGCGAGGCGGACTACAGCGCCGCGGTGCTCGCCACGTTCGAGCGGTTCAAGCAGGGCGCGGTCAGGGACTACCTGATCCGCTACCGGACCTGGCCCGGGATGAACCACGTCGCCGCGCAGATCCTCGACCTGGTGGCCCGGCTGTTCCCCGAACAGTTCGCCGCCCTGGACGAGTACTGCCGCCGGCACGCCGCGTTCCTCGACGAGGGAATCCGGCGCGCCGACGAGGAACTGCAGTTCTACCTGGCCTACCTTGACTACATCAGGCCGCTCCGCGCCGCCGGGCTGTCCTTCTGCTACCCGGAGGTCTCCGCGGCCAGCAAGGAGATCCGTGCCGTCGACACGTTCGACCTGGCGCTGGCGCGCAAGCTGGTCTCCGAGCGCAAGCAGGTGGTCACGAACCAGTTCAGCCTGGAAGGCCGGGAGCGCATCGTCGTGGTGACCGGGCCCAACCAGGGCGGGAAGACCACCTTCGCCCGGACCTTCGGCCAGCTCCACCAGCTGGCCGGCGCCGGGTGCCCGGTGCCGGGCAGCGCCGCCCGCCTGTTCCTGTTCGACCGCCTGTTCACCGCCTTCGAGCGGGAGGAGGACCTGACCAGGATGAGCGGGAAGCTGGAAGATGACCTGCTCAGGATCGGGGAGATCCTGCGGACGGCCACCGGTGACAGCATCGTGATCCTGAACGAGGTGTTCGCCTCGACGACCCTGCACGACGCCCGCTTCCTCGGCACCAAGCTGCTGACCAAGGTCATGCGGCTGGACGCGCTGTGCGTCTATGTCACGTTCGTGGACGAGCTGGCCTCGCTGGGAGAGCAGGTCGTCAGCATGATGAGCACGATCGTCCCGGACAACCCGGCCGAACGCACCTTCAAGGTGGTCAGGAAGCCGGCGGACGGCCTGGCCCATGCGCTGGCCATCGCCGAGAAGCACCAGGTCACCTACCGGCGGCTGCGGGAGCGGCTCGGGCTATGAAGGTCTACCTCCTCCACCGGGACCGGGACTTCGACTTCGGGGCCGACCTGCCTTCCCAGCACGAGGACCTGATCCAGGACCTGGAGCTGACCACGCTGCTGCAGGCGATGGCCGACGGCGACAGGTTTCTGTACGGGGTGGCCGCCAAGGTGCTGCTCGCCAGCCTGCCCGATCCGGAGGCCATCCGTTACCGCCAGCGGGTGCTGGCCGACTGCCTCGCTCAGCCCGGGGTGATCCGGGAGATGTACGCGGTCGCGGTCGGCGCCATTGCGGACAAGCGGGGGGTGTGGGGGCATTACGGCGGCACGTACCAGACTCCCTCGTCGAACCTGTCCGGCGCGGTCAGCCACCTCGAGGCCTACGTGGCCCGGCTGCGGCAGCTGCGGCGGATCGCCGACGACCACGCAGGGAAATTCCGCTCCGACGGGATGCGGACCCTGTTCGCCACGCTGCACCGCGAGCTGGACGACGAGTACTTCGAGGAGATCAGCGACCATCTCAGGCAGCTGCGGTTCCGCTCCGGCGTGCTGATCAGCGCCCGGCTCGACCGGGACAACAGCGGGATCGACTTCGTGCTGCGCGCCCCCGGCGACGCCCGCCGGCGGTGGAGCGAGCGGCTGGGGATCGGGTCGCGCTCCTCGTATTCGTTCACGATCTCGCCCAGGGACGAGGCCGGAGGCCAGATCCTGGCCGACCTGGAAAGCCGGGGCATCAACCTGGTCGCCAACGCGGCCGCCCAGGCATGCGACCACATCGCCAGCTACTTCACCATGCTGCGTGCCGAACTGGGCTTCTACGTCGGCTGCCTCAACCTCGCCGACCGGCTGGCGGCCCAGCAGGTTCCGGTCACGGTCCCCGACCCGGCGCCGCCCGGGGCGCCGGTGTTCGCGTGCGCCGACCTCCGCGACGCCTGCCTGGCGCTGCAGTCCCAGGGCCCGGTCGTGGGCAACGACGTGCAGGCCGACGGGAAGCCGCTGGTCATCATCACCGGCGCCAACTCGGGAGGGAAATCGACGTTCCTGCGCAGCGTCGGCGTGGCCCAGCTCATGATGCAATGCGGCCTGTTCGTCACCGCCGGGTGCTACCGGGCGGACGTGGCCAGCGGGATCTTCACTCACTTCATCCGCGAGGAGGATCCCGGCATGACCAGCGGGCGGCTGGACGACGAACTGCGGCGGATGAGCGGCATCGCCAGCCGGCTCAAGCCGCACTGCCTCATGCTGTTCAACGAGTCCTTCGCCGGGACCAACGAGCGCGAGGGATCCGAGATCGGCTACCAGGTCGTCCGCGCCCTGCTGGACGTCGGCATCAAGGTGTTCTTCGTCAGCCACCGTTTCGAGTTCGCCGACCGCTTCCGGCGCGAGCAGGCGGGCTCCACGCTCTTCTTGCGAGCCGAGCGCCGGCCCGACGGCAGCCGGGACTACAAGCTCGCGGTCAAAGACCCGCTGCCGACCAGCTTCGGGGAAGACCTCTACTACCGGCTCGGCGGCTGGCTGGATGAGGACAAGACCGTCATCCCGGCTGCCGCGGCGCCAGCCCCGGACGGGGACGGGGCAGCCGGGGACGGCCAGGCGCGCTCCGCCGGCGGCCCCGGCGCAGCGCCCCAGGCGCTGCCCTCCGCTGGCGGCGACGGCCCGGGCGTGCTCCGGTCCGCGAGCGAGGCGCCCGGCATGCGTCCTACCTGACCGTCAGCCCGGCCCGGGGCCGGGCATGGCACCGTCCCCGCGTCCGGCCAGGCCGCTGCGGCGCTGCGGGCGCCACAGGTTGCCCAGGTAGGCCGCCGTGGGTTCGCCGCCGCGGGCGTGCAAGGCGCGCAGATGCCCGGCCAGCGGCGGCCGGAGATCAAGCCCGGGCACCTCGTCGAGCGGGACGAACCCGGCCTGCAGATCCGGCTCCCGCGGCTCAGGTTCGCCGTACTGCTTCGTCGCGGCGAGAAAGACGAGATCCACCGTGCGCCGCACCGATCGCGGTCCCAGGGTTTCCAGGACGAACGCCACCCGGGCAGGTTCGACCGACAGTCCGGTCTCCTCCAGGGTTTCCCGCCAGGCGCAGGCGGCCATGCTCTCGCCGGGGCGCGGCGTGCCGCCGGGCAGCACCCAGTCACCGGCGCCGTCGCGGGCCCGGTGCACCAGCAGCACGGCACCGTTGCGGAACACAACAGCGGAGCAGCGCAGGTCGATTGCGTTCATGCATCACCTTTCCGTGGACTACGCGCGGGTCGGCCCGGCCTGGTCAGGCCCAGCCAGCCCTCGGCGAACAGCCAGCCGGCCAGCACGTCGGCGGGCCAGTGCACGCCCAGGTAGACGCGGCTTGCGCCGACGGCGGCCGCGGCCGCCGCGGGCGCCGCGCGGCCGGGCGCGCCGCGGATGCCAAGGGCGTCCACGCACGCTCCGGCGGCGAGAGCGGCGAGGGTGGTGTGCTTCGACGGCAGGCTGAACCCCTCCGGCTCGGCCAGCCATGCCTCTGCCGGGGGACGCTGCCGGGCGATCACCCGGGACAGGCACCGCCTGGCGGCTGCCCCGCTGGCCACGATCAGGCAGGGCAGCCATGCGCTGCGCCGTCCGTCCCCGCTGGCGGCCCCGACGGCGGCGAGGACCGGGTAGATCAACGCCGGCTCGGCCACCGCGGTGACCGCCCGCGCGACCGCGGTTCCGGCACCGCGCCTGCGCGCCAGCACCGCCTCGAAACCCGCGCGGTCTGCCGCTGCCAGCCAGCCATGATCGGCGGCCCAGCCGATGGCGGCCGGCCCGGCGAATGCCGCCGCGGCCGCCCGGATCCGCCGGGCCGGCGCTACCGCCATGCGCTGCCGCCGCGCCGGGCCGCCTCCCGGGCAAGCCGGGGCATCACGGCCACCAGCACCTCTTCGGCCCGGCCGTAGGCGCTGGCCCCGACCCACAGCCGGTACGCGGCCGGCCGCCGCGGCCGGTCCCGCAGCAGTTCCCCGGGCGAGTGCGCCGGGGCCGCGTAGCCGGGGACGCTCGCGTTCCGCAGCTCGCCGAGCACATCCGCCACGACCTGCTCGCTGATCTCGAGGACCGGCGCCCACGCGGTGTCGTCCAGCCCGTTGCCGTATCCGCCGGCCGGGAGCCACCACAGGCGGCCGGCCGGGGAGGTCCGCGCTGCTGGCCTGGATGCCGGTGCCGTCATCTCGCCCTACCTCCCGCACGTGGAGAGCAGGACCCATCGGCCTTCCGGCGATTCCGCGCGGCCGGGTGCGTCCGCGCGGATACGGCGGGGTCCACCGCCGGGATGATCAAGTCATCGCGTTCATTTTACCGGCGCCGGTCACCTCGGGCGCCGCGGCCGGGGCCGTCTGCGATCCCGGCACGCGGACCCAGGTCCACATCGGCGCCGCGGTCCTCGCTGCCGCCGGGCACGGGCGCCGGGACCGGATCTATGCGGGCGGGCAGGCCGCTGCCGGCCCGCGCGGGCCGGCAGCGGCCGCCGCGGCCCGGTCGAGCAGGTCCATGGCGCGGCGCAGCGCGGTCTCCCGCTCGGCCAGCTGCGCCTGGATGCGGGCGGCATCGCAGGCCGACGACTCGCGCAGCTCCGCGGCCGCCCGCAGGGCGGACCGCATCCGCTCGGTGGCGTCGGTGTAGCGGCGTTCGACCGCGCGGGCCAGCGCCCGGGTCGCCTCGGACAGCCGGTACTGCAGGTCCGCCCGGGCCCGGCCGACCTGGCTGGTCACCAGCTCCGGCACCTCGCGGCGCAGGTGCTCGCGGGCGCGGCGGCGGCCGAGCTCGCCGGGCAGGGCGCGGCGGATCGCGCCGGCGAGCAGCTCGGTCTGCCCGGCATCGCCGCCGGTGGTGAAGAAGAACCGCCGGTCCTCCGCCAGCCGCCCGCCGGGCTCTGGCACCGCCAGGTCCAGGCCGAGCAGCTCGGCCGCCGAGTCGCGCAGCACGTCGAGCTCGGCCTTCAGGTCGGCGGCCAGCCGCGCATCGAGACGGGCCAGCCCCTGCTCCAGGGCGTCTCGCTGCCGCTGCCGCCAGGCGCCCACCGCGTCGAGGGTGAGCGACACCAGCCGCTGCCGACCGCGCTCGTCGATCTCCGCGGCGGAGGCGCCGCGCAGGTCGCCGTCGAGCACCGCGTCCAGCTCGCGGGCGATGTCGCGGCCGAGCCGGGGCGCGTCCGCCTCGGCCGCGTCGTTGAGCGCGAACAGCAGCCGCCCGGATTCGCCGTTGACGATCGTCACCGCGTCCCGGCTGTGCACGGCAACCTCGGCCAGCCGGGCGCCGAACCGCTCCACCCGCTCGGCCGCATCGCCGGCGCGCATCTGCGCCGCACGGCAGGTCAGCGCCACCTCGTCAAGCAGCGCGGCGGCGATCCGCCGCGCCTGCGCCGCCGCCGCCAGCGTCAGGTCCGTGACCCGCCTGCTCGCCAGGTACTCGCGGAAATCGCCGGCGAACTCGGCGAACCCGGGGTCGGCGCCGCCGAGCGCCGCCCGGGCCGACATCGGGTACACCCTGGCCACGCCGGTCACCTGCCGGGTGAACTCCACCGCCTCGGCCAGCCCGTCCGCGTCGAGGTGATCGGCCTTGTTCAGCACGGCGAACGTGGTCACCGACAGCTCGGTGACCTTGCGCAGCAGGTCCCGCTCCGCGGCGGACACCGGCGGATCGGCGCTCAGCACGAACACCGCCGCGTCCATGGACCGCAGCGCCTGGTGCGCGGTCTCGGTGTCCCGCTCGAACACCGACCCGGTGCCCGGCGTATCGACCAGTTCCACCCCGCCCGCCAGCACGGGGGCGTCCAGGTACACGGTGACGTCCGCGATGCCGCGCCGGTTGCCCGGGTTCCCCCGCTCGGTGACCAGGTCCGGCAGCGCGGTCAGCGGATGCTTCTCGTCGTGCCCGTCGAGGAACCGCACCTCCGCCCGCTCGTCGTCGCCGTAGCGCACCGTCGTGGTGACGGCGGTCAGCGGCGTCACCCCCGCAGGCAGCACGTCCCGGCCGAGCAACGCATTGATCAGCGTGGACTTGCCCCGCTTCGCCTCGCCGGCCACCAGCACCCGCAGCCGCGAGGCGGTCAGCCGGTCCCGCAGCGCCGCGATCTCCTCCCGGTCCCGTTCCGCGCCCAGCCCGGCAAGCTCGCCCAGCGCGGTCGCCAGGCTTCCGTCGTCCGGCATGCTGTCTCGTCCTCCTGCCCGCGCCCGTGTATACGCCTGGCAGGGACCGTTGGCGGTGACACCGCGTTCATGCCGCCCGCGAAGCCGGGCGGGCCGGGGGCGCGGCGAGCCCCTCCGCCACGCTGACATCAGGATAACCGCACCAGCCGGGTGATGGCCCTGGCCGCTGGCACGGCCGGGGCCATCGGTTGGCCGGCCGGCCCGCGTCAGGCGAGGCCCGTGACCACCGCGATGACGGCGACCAGCGCGATCAGCATGTAGAGCAGGTAGGCGTCCAGGCGCCCGGACTGCAGGCGCCTGGCGGCCGCCGCGGCCGCCGCGAACGTGCGCAGCGCGGGCCGGTACAGGTAGGTCTCGGTCACCTCGACGACGTCCGAGACGTAGCTGAGGTGCGGCGCGCCGTCGGCGCCGTCGGGGTCAGCCACCTCGCGGACGTCGGCGCGGGTGTGCAGCACGCTGGACAGCACCCGGCGGGCGGGGTTGGCGTAGCCGAACGCCGTGTAGGAATCGGCACCGTCGACCCCGATCGTCGCCGACCGCCAGGCCGGCACCCGGCGCACCCGCAGCATCCGCCGCCAGGAGACGCCGAACGTGAGCAGCGTCACCAGGACCAGCATCGCGGGGATCTCCAGCCACAGCCACGACGGCGACAAGATGGAGAAACCGGCGAACACCGGCTGCAGAACCCAGGGCGACCTGAGCGCCCCCATCGTCAGCGCCGCGGGCACCGCCGGGGACAGGCCGGCGGCGATCACCCTGACCTCCAGCGGCGTCAGCGCGGCGATCAGCAGCGGGCACGCGGCCAGCAGCAGCACCGCGGCGCGCCCGGCCGGGCCCCAGGGGGGCGCCGGGGGGCGGGTAGCTTTCCCGCCCGCGGGGAGGCCTGCCCGGGTCGTCCCGCCGAGGCAGCAGAGCCCGACCAGCCGGACGAATGTCACCCCGGCGAACCCGGCGGTCAGCGCCACCGCTGCGCCAGCGATCGCGAGCACCAGCCGGTACCCGAGGCCGGGCACCCGGAACTGCTGCATGAGCGCCTCCAGCAGGAACCACTCCGACACGAACCCGGCCGTCGGCGGCAGCCCGGCCAGCGTCAGCGACCCGATGGCCAGGCCGGTGCCGCTCCACGGAGCACGCCGCGCCGTCCCGCGGAGCACCTCGAGGTCGTCGCCGCCGCCCGCCGCGCTTTCGATCCCGGCGGCCGCGGTGAACAGGAGCGACTTGGCCGCGGTATGCGCGACCATCTGCAGCGTGGCGGCCAGCAGCCCGGCCGCGACCAGCCGCTGGTCGCGGACCGCGGCGCCGGTGAGCGCGACCGCGAAGCCGATGACGATCAGGCCGCTGTTCTCCGCGCTGGAGTAGGCGATCACCCGGTTCAGCCGGTTCTGCACGGCCGCGTGCGCGATGCCGAGCAGCGCGGTGATGCCGCCGAGCAGCAGCAGCGCGGCGGCCAGCCAGCCGGGCGGGCGGCCGAGCAGCGCAAGCGTGCGCCACATGCCGTAGAACGCCACGTTCACGCACACCCCGGCCATGACCGCCCGGGCCGGGCCGGGCGCGGCCGGGTAGCCGCGGGGCAGCCACACGTGGAACGGCACCAGGCCGGCCTTGACCGCGAACCCGGCCAGCAGCAGCACTACCGCCGTGGTCCGCGCCGGCCCGCCGGGCACGGCTGCGAACGACGCCAGCGTGATCGAGTGCGACTTCGCGGCGAGCAGCAGCAGCCCGGCCAGCAGTGCCGCCCCGCTGACCTTGCCGAACGCGAACGTCACCTGCGCCGCGCCCGCCCGGTCCCGGCCGTGCCCGGACCCGGCGAGCAGGTAGAACGCGGCCGTCAGCGCCTCCCAGCCGAACAGCGCGGTGAACGCGTCCCGTGCGGTCATGACCACCGCCACGGACCCGAGCGCCAGCGCGTAGCTGGCGCCGAGCCCGCGCCTCGGCGCATCGGCACGGCGCGCCCAGCTCGCGAACGCCACCGAGGCCGGCGCCGCGGCGCCGAACGCCATGACCAGGAACATGCCGGACAGCTTGTCCGCGGCCAGGCCCGCCGCCTGCTGGCCGGGCACCGGCTGGCCGAGCCAGCCGCCGATCCCCAGGCGCACCGCGCGGCCCGCCAGCGCGCACCCGCCGAGCGCCGCCAGGCACGCCGCGCCGGCCGCGCCGAGGACGTACGGGGCGCCGCGGACCCGCCCGGCCAGGTCGGCGGCGGCGGCCAGCGCCAGCAGGACCAGCCCGGCCGCGAACAACCCGCTCACCGCTTCCCCTTCCCGCCGCCGGCCAGCTTCCCGACCGCGATCAGCAGCGCATTGAGTATGCCGAACGGACTGGGCGGAGACCCGGCAACGAGCACGTCGACCGGGACCGTGGCGGCGACGCCGCCGGTCGTCGCGGCGCTGCCGGCAAGCAGGCCGCCGCTGATCGCGTCGGTCCCGCAGGCGATGACGACCCTCGGGTCCGGCATCGCGTCGTAGGTGGCGCGCAGCGGCCCGGCCATGCCGCGCGCGCCCGCGCCGGTGACCAGCAGCACGTCGGCGTGGCGCGGGCTGGCGGTGAAGAAGATGCCGAGCCGGTGCACGTCGTAGACGGGGCCGAGCAGCGCCTGGATCTCCCACTCCTCGCTGCCGTCGGAACCCGCGTCGACGTGCCGGACGTGCACGCTGCGGCGCAACGCCGCGGTGCGCTCGGCTAGGCGGGCGCGGGCTTGCGCGATCGCCGCGCCGGTCTCCGGCAGTTCCGGGACGACCAGGGCCTCGCGGGCCAGCGCCGCGGCGCCCGGCCCGGTGGCGCCCTGCGACCAGGCGAACACGTCCGGGCGCCGCGCCACGCACCGGCCGCACAGGATGCACCTGCCCTGGTCCACCCGCACCGCTGCGCCGGTGACCGAGATTGCCCCGGTCGGGCACAGCGCTGCCAGGACCGGGTCGGCGGACGAGCCGCGTACGGTGGCAGGACCGCGCCAGCAGTCCGCGTAGCCGTCCGGCCGCGACGGCCAGCCGGTGGTGACCACGCCGTCGCGCAGCCCGCGCAGCACCCATAGGCTCACAGCGCCGCCCCCGCCGCCGACAGGCCGAAGCTGGCCTCGATGAACGGGAAGTCGGTGAGGATGTCGCCCGCGAAGACCTCGTGCATCAGCACCAGGTTGTGGAACGACGCCGAGCGCGGCCGGCACCGCGCGATCCGGCGGCCCTCGATCGCCACGTCGTAGGTGACCTCCCCCTGCGGGGCCTCCGCCCAGCCGACGGCGCGGCCGCCGTCGGGATCGCAGCGGGCCGCCAGCGGCTCGTCCGCTCGTTCCGCCAGTTCGCCGGCGGCCTGCCGGAGCAGGCGGAAGGACTGCTCGATCTCCTCAAACCGCACCCGCAGCCTGGCCAGCGCGTCGCCGGCGGCGTGCGCGCGAGCCGACGCGACGCCGAGCAGCCGGTACCCGTCGTACGGGCGGGCCAGCCGCGCGTCGTCGGCGAACCCGGACGCCTTCCCGACGGGCCCGAGCGCACCGTGCCGCACGGCCCGGTGCGGCGGCAGCGGCCCGGTGCCGCGCAGCCGGTCCAGGAACGACGAGGTCGCCATCAGCGCTGCGGCGTCGCCGGTAAGCCGCCTGTCCAGCCGGTCGAGCTCCGCGCGGATCTCGTCCGGGCGCTTCCGCAACGGCGCCGCGACCCCGCCGGGTATCACGACGCCGCGGCCGAACCTGCTGCCGCACAGGCCGCCGGCCAGCCGGAGCACTCGTTCCTTGTGCACCGCGAACCTTGCCGAGGCGACCGCGAGCCCGGCCGCGTCTGCGAGCCTGGCCGCGACATCGACATGATTGGCGATCCGCTCCAGTTCCGCGTGCAGCACCCGGATCAGGCCCGCCGCCGGGGGCGGCTGCGCGCCGGCGATGCGCTCCACCGCGTGGCAGAACGCCAGGGCGTGCGCCACCGACGCGATCCCCTCGGCGCGCTCGGCCAGCAGCACGCCGTCGGCCGGGGTCATCCCGGTGAACCGCGCGGCGATGCCGCGGTGCTTGTAGAACACCCGCATGTTCAGGTGCGGCACCGCCTCGCCGGGCGTCTCCACCAGGTATTCGACGGATTCCATGATCCCGGATCGGACCGGGCCGTGCGGGATCGTGAACAGCCCGTAGCCCGCGACGTGCCGGGGCAGCGCGTGACCGGACGGCGAGCCGGGCAGGACCAGCGGCGCCAGCCGCGGGTGCCCGTCGGGGACCACCCCGGTCTCATCGTGGATGACCCGCTCATACCAGAACGCCGCGCCGAGCCGCGGAGTGAGCGCCGGGTAGCTGGCCATCGCGGCCGGCAGCCTGGCCTGCAGCACGTCGATGCCGCCGGGCACCGCCACATGCGCGGTCAGCACCAGGCCGTCGTCGCGCCCGGCGGCGAACAGCCCGGCGAACCTGCCGCCCGCGGCCACCCGGGACTCCAGTTCCGCCCACAGCGCGGTCACGCCTGGCTGCGGCATGGTGATCATCATGACGCGCCTCCCAGTTGCGCCACACCCCGGGCGATCAGGCCGGTCAGCTCGCCGGGCGGGTGCAGCCCCAGCAGGAACAGCGCCGCGGCCCCGGCCAGCACCGGCACCACCATCCAGGCGCTCGGCTCGCCCCGGGCCGGCGCCCGGCCGGATGCCGGCCCGAGCAGCACGCCGGTGGCGGAGGCGGTCAGCCCCAGGAACGCCACCGTGACCAGCAGCACAAGCACGGCAGCCGCGGCGTAGCTGCCCGACCCCAGGCCGCCGGCGACGATCTGGAACTCGCTGCGGAAGATGCCGGACGGCGGCAGCGCGGACAGCGCGAAGACCGCCAGGCCGAACAGCGGCCCGCTCCACGGCAGCACGCCCAGGCCGCCGCGCAGCCCGGCCAGCTGCTTGGTCCGGTACTTCACCGTGAACACCCCGGCGCCCATGAACGCATTGCCCTTGGCCGCCGCATGCGCCAGCACGTGCAGCAGGACCCCGGCCAGCGCCACCGGCGCGCCGAAGCTGACCCCGATCGCCAGGATTCCCATGTGCTCCACGCTTGAATAGGCCAGCAGCCGCTTGATGTCGCGCTGGCCGAACAGGTACAGCGCGGCGAGCAGCAGCGACGCCGTCCCGAAGGCCAGCAGCGCGTCGCGCGGGAACCCGGGGCCCAGCGCCGCGACCGCGACCTGGTAGAAGCGCAAGATCGCGTAGAAGCTGACCGCGAGCAGCGACCCGGACAGCAGGGCGGAGACCGGGGTCGGTGCCTCGGAGTGCGCGTCGGGCAGCCAGGTGTACACAGGGAACAGGCCGACCTTGGTGCCGTAGCCGACCACCGCGAGCAGGAACGCCAGCCGGACCGGCGTGGCCGGCAGCCGGGTGCCCGCGGCGATGAGCGGGCCGATCGCCAGGTTGTAGTGCTCGCCGAGGACCTGGGATCCGGCAAAGTACGCGAACACCGTGGCCAGCAATCCCAGGCCGAGGCCGGCGCTGGCGATCAGCACGTACTTCCAGGCCGCCTCGGCGGCGCCGTCGGTGTCCTCGATCGCCACCAGCAGCGCCGAGACGACCGTGGTGACCTCGACTGCGATCCACAGCAGCGCCAGGCTGCTCATCATCGGCGCGGCCAGCATCGCCCATGCGAACGCGTTCAGCCCGGCATAGAAGCGGCGGGCGTAGGCCTGGTCCTGATGCCGGAGGTAGCCCACCGAGTACACCGCCACCGCCGCGTACAGGAAGCCGGTGGCGAGCATGAACACCGCGCTGACCGCGTCGATACGCAGGTACGACAGGTAGTCCAGGTCCCGGTGCGCGGCGACGGGGATCAGCGCGAGGACCCCGGCGAAGCAGGCGAGCCCCGCTGCCACGCTGACCGCGGCCGCGGCACGGCGGGGCACCGCGAGGCAGGTCAGCCCCGCGGCCAGCGGGACGGCCAGGATGGCCGCCATGATCACGCTCATGCGCTCATCCCCGCAACCTGGTCAGGTCGGCGGTGGACAGCGACTCCGTCCTGGCGTGGTGCGCCCGGATCAGCATGCCGAACACCACCACCGCGACCAGCAGGTCGAACAGGAAGGCGGTCTCCAGGATCAGCGGCAGCCCGGCCGCGACCACCAGCGCTGCCAGCGAGATCGCATTCTCCAGCGTGCAGAACCCGATCGCCTGGGAGGCCACGTCGCGGCGCACGATCATCAGCCCGAACGCGACGAACACCATCGCCCCCGCGATCGCCAGCGCCAGCGGCGGGGCCGCCGGGCCGTGCAGGTGCAGCGAGCCGAAGGCGAAGAACCCGAACGCGGCCAGCCCGATCGCGGCCAGCACCGCGCTGGCCACCGAGAGCGTGTAGCTGCCGGCCACCCCGGCCGGCTCGTCGCCCGCGCCGCCGGCCCGCAGCAGGCGGCGCAGCAGCAGCGGCACCGCCAGCACCTTCAGCGCCGCGCTCGTCGCGGCGAGCACGTACAGGTCGGGCAGGCCCCGGTCCGCGGCGATCACGACCGCCAGGACCGAGATCAGCGCCGACTGCGCCGCGTACAGCCGCACCTGGTCACGGGCCAGCGCCTGGCGCAGCATGCCGAACTCCAGCAGCAGCATCACCGCAGCGATCGCGTTTGCCGCGCCCTGGTAGACACCCGGCGCGTTCGTCATCATCCACCTCCCAGGTACAGCGTGAACACGCCGAGCACTGCCAGCAGGAACGCGGCCGCTGCGAACTCGGTGATCTTGAACAGCCGGAGCTTGGCGAACGAGTTGTCGATCACCGCCACCACGCAGCCGACCGCGGCCGCCTTGGCCAGCAGCGCCACGATCGCCAGCGCGACGCTGCCCAGCTGCCGCGAGGCCGCCAGCCCCCACGGCGCCAGGAAGACGTCGGCCAGGATCGTGTACAGGATGAACTGCTTGAGCTCGCTGCCCCACGTCAGCAACGCGAAGTACGGGCCGGAGTGCTCGAACGCCCGGGCCTCCTCGATCATGCCGAACTCGTTGGTCCCTGCGTGCGTCTCCACCGGGATCCGGCCGGTCTCGTGCAGGATCACCATGAACAACGCCGCCGACGCGAGCAGGTGAGCCGGCCGGACCACCTGCCCGGCGCTGGACCGGACGGTGGCCGCCAGCGCGTACGGCAGGTCGGTGCCGGTCAGCAGCGCCACCGTGAACACCACGAACAGCACCACCGGCTCGGTGATCGCGGAGAACGTCTTGGCCCGGCTCGACCCCAGCTGCGCGTACGGGCTGCCGGTCTCCAGCGCCGCGGTCGCGACCGCGAAGCTGGCCAGCGACAGCAGGAACCCGCCGCCGAGGATGTCACCCATATAGCCGAGCGGCAGCCCGTAGCTGGTCAGCACGGGGATCAGCAGCGGCACGGTCAGGTACGCCGCGCACGCGATCACCGGGGCGGCCAGGAAGAACCAGCTCGCGCCCTCGGGCGCCAGCGCCTCCTTGCGGCTTGCCTTGGCCAGGTCGTAATACGGCTGCGCGATCCGCGGCCCGCGGCGGCCCTGCAGCCGCGCCTCCACCTTCGCGATCACGCCGGTCACCCACGGTGCGCAGACCGCGATGGTCAGCACCTGCAGCACCTGGATGACCTGAACCGGCAGGGCCGCGCTCATCGCGCGACCCCGGGATCATTGCCCGGCGGTTCCAGCGCGTCGTCCGCCATGATGCCTCCTACCGGTACGGGTAGAGGCCATCAGCGTGCGCGCGGTTGTGGCGAGCCTCATCGCCAGTCGCCCAGTATGCCCGATGCCGGCGCCGGCCCGGTAACCGGCCCGGCCGGTTGCCGGCCAGCGGCAGGTGAGGCGCCACCCGTCGCTCGTTCGGCATGACTTCGGGGATCAGCCCGGCCGGGCGCTCAGGTCGGCGCGCCGGCGGTCACCGGCTGCGGCGCCGGGCCTTCCTCGCGGACCCCGAACCTGGCGTACAGGCGGCGCAGCGGCCGGGGCGCCCACCAGTTGGCGCGGCCGAGCAGCCGCATGGCGGCCGGCACCAGCAGCACCCGGACGACGGTGGCGTCCACGACCAGCGCGACGATCATGCCGACGCCGAGCAGCTTGATGAACGTGATGCCGGACGCGGAGAACGCGCCGACCACGATGACCAGCAGCAGCGCCAGGCTGGTGATCAGGCCGCCGGTCCGCTGCAGGCCCGAGGCCACCGCGGCAGCGTTGTCGCCGGTCTGGTCGTACCGCTCGCGGATCCGCGACAGCAGGAACACCTCGTAGTCCATGGACAGGCCGAAGATGATCGCCAGCATCAGGATCGGCATGGTCGGGTCGATGGAGCCGGTCGCGGTGAAGCGCAGCAGGCCGGACAGGTGCCCCCACTGGAAGACCCACACGACCACGCCGAACGTCGCCGACAGCGACAGCACGTTCATCACGATCGCCTTCACCGGCAGCACCACCGAGCCGAACGCGGCGAACAGCAGCACGAACGTGGACGCGCACACCAGCAGCGCCATCCACGGCAGCGTGGCGCCGAGGCTGGCAAGCTCGTCGACGAGCCCCGCGGTGGTCCCGCCGACCAGCACGCCGGCGCCGGGCGGCGGGGGCGTGTCCCGGACCTCGGTGACGATGTGCCTGGCGGCCCGGGAGGTGGCGGCCGGGGCGTAGCCGATGTCCAGCCTGGCCACCCTGCCCTGCACGCCGGTGACCTGGGCGCTGGTGACGCCCGGGATCGCCCCGACCCGGCGCAGGTACCCGGCGACGGCGGCCCGCCCGGCCGCCGGGGACTCGGTACCCGGCAGCGTGACCAGCGCCTCGATCGGCGCGGTGGAGTTGGCGGGGAACTGGGTGTCCAGCGCGTGCGACACCTGCCTGACCGTCGAGGCGGCCGGCAGCGTCCTGGCATCGGTGCCGCCCCAGGACACGCGCAGGAACGGCGCGCCGAGGGCCAGCAGGCCGATCACGGTCACGGCGACGTAGGCCAGCGGCCGCCGCATCACGCTGCGCGCGATGCGGGACCAGGCGCCGCCGCCGTCCGCTGCGGCCGGGCGCGCCGGGCGGCGGACGCGCAGCGCGTCCACCCGGGGCCCGAGCACGGCCAGCAGCGCGGGCAGCACGGTCACCGCGGCGATCACGTCCACCGCCACGGTGGCGACGCCGCCGTAGCCCATCGAGCGCAGGAAGCCCTCCGGGAACAGCATCAGGCTGGTCAGCGCGACCGCGACCGTGACGCCGGAGACGGCGACGGTCCGGCCCGCCGTCGCCACCGTCCGCGCCACCGCCTGCTCGACCGACGGCTGGCGGCGCAGTTCCTCGCGGAACCTGGTGACGATGAACAGCCCGTAGTCGATGCCGAGGCCCAGGCCCAGGATCGTGGTGATGTTCACCGCGTAGACCGACACGGTCGTCGCCAGCGTGAGCAGCCGCAGCACGGTGAGCGAGCCGAGGATGGCCAGCCCGCCGATGGCCACCGGGACCCAGGCCGCGCCCAGGCTGCCGAAGATCACCAGCAGCAGCGCCAGCAGCACCGGCATGGAGAACAGCTCCGCCCTGGCGATGTCGGCGGTGACCTCGTCGTTGATCGCCACCTCCATCGGCACCGTCCCGCCCACCCGGGCGCTGATGCCGTCGGCGGCCAGGCTGGCCGGGGTCAGTCCGGCCTTGATCGCCTGGTAGGTCTGGTGCCTGGCGGCGTCGTCGGCGCCGGCGAGCTGCAGCACCGCGTAGGTCGAGTGCCGGTCGGCGCTGACCAGGTCCGGCGAACGGCTGGACCAGTACGTGGTCACCCTGGTCACGTCGGCGCGGGGCAGGCGGCCCAGCGCCGCGGTGACCGCGTGCCGGTACGCCGGGTCGCCGACGCGCAGCGCGGCGCTGCGGTACAGCACCACGACGTCGGCCTCGTCGCGGCCGAACACCTGGTCGGCCCGGGCGGCCTCCCGCTGGCTCTGGCTGGCGGGCGGGGCGAAGTCGTCGCCGGAGGACAGCCTGCCGAACACGCCGGTCCCCCATGCCGCGGCGGCCGCCGCGAAGAGCAGCGCGACGGCGAGCGCCAGCCGCCGCCTGCGGGACAGCAGCCGTCCCCACGCCTCGAACATCTGGCCTCCCGAGCTAAGATGCTGTCGTTGATCACTCAGCTAAACGGCGTAAACTAATTACAGTGCAAACTTCGCATACACTGTTCACTATTGTCAAGCCGGAACGGAACGGCGCCTGCGGCCGGAGCCCCGGCGGCACCGGACCCGTGCCGGTTCCGCCCGCAGCTAAGACCTGGCCGAGGAGGTAGCCGTGACTGACGCCGCAGACCTCACCGGCGGTCCCGGCCCGCGGGGGCCGCGGCCGGCGGCCGGGGGCGGGCCGCCGTCGCGGCGCGACCGGCTGCGCGCGGCGACCAGGGAGGAGATCATCGCGACCGCACGGCGGCTGCTGGTCGCCGGCGGACCCGAGGCCGCCTCGCTGCGGGCCATCGCCCGGGAGATGGGCATGACCGCGCCCGGTCTCTACCGGTACTTCGCCAGCCACGAGGAGCTGACCAGGCACGTCATCGCCGGGATCTTCACCGAGCTCGCCGCCGGCATCCAGCGGGCGATCCTGCAGGCCAGCCCGCCCGGCGGGCCGGGGCCGGGAGGTGAGGCCGAGGCGCTCGCCGTCAAGATGGCCGCGGCCTGCCGGCGGTTCCGCCGCTGGTCGCTGGAGCACCGGGCCGAGTTCGCCCTGCTGTTCGGCGTGCCGCTGCCCGGCATCGACGGCGAGGGCTTCGACGTCGCCAGCGAATGCGCGATGGCCTTCGCCGGCACCTTCTTCGCGCTGTTCGCGGAGATGTGGCAGAAGCGGCCGTTCCCGGTGCCCGCCGATGCCGAGATCGACCCCGGCCTGCGCGGCCAGCTCGCCCGCTACCGCGACTCGCTGGGCACCGGCATGCCGCTGGGCGCGGTGCTGACCTTCCTGCGCTGCTGGACGCTGCTGTACGGCGCGGTGGCGATGGAGGTGTTCGGCCACATCAGCTTCGCGCTCGACGACCCGGAGCCGATGTTCGAGATAACCCTCGGCGACCTGGCCGCCCTGGTCGGCCTGCGCTATCCGCCGGCCCGGTGACCGGCGCGCACGGTCAGCAGCGCGGCGGCGGCCAGGACGCCCGCCGCCAGCAGCTCGTAGCGGCCGCGCCCGGGGGCCTCCCGCTGGATGCCGTCGTGAAACCTGTCCACCAGGCCCGGCCACGGCGACCGGCCGAACCACAGCCGGGCCGGCTTGTCGGCGTCGGGCAGCGCCGCCCCTGCCATGCCGGCCAGCACCGCCCGGCGCCGCGGCGGCGGCGCGGCGGCGGCGAGCGCGCACAGCGCGGCCAGGCCGGCCAGCCCGTCCGGCACCGCCACGCACAGGAACCGGCGCGGGTTGTCGCGCCAGTCGCGCTCGGCCCAGTGCGGCACCGCGTCCAGCGCGAAGTGCGATGCCACTCCCGCCGCGAACGCCGGCAGCGGGCGGCGGGCCAGCGCCCCGACCAGCGCGCCCGACAGCACGTGGTTGGTCAGCAGCATGGGTGCCCCCGTGTTCCGCCTCTCACTGCCGGACCACGGTACGCGGCCCGGCTTGGCCGGTGGTGCGGGCGGGCTGTGAGCTTGCGCAGAATGCGGCGGCGGGCATGCCGCCTCGCCCCGCGCCCGCGCTTGCCCCGCCCCGTCCGCGCCCCTGCCGCTCCGCCATTTCCGCCCTCCGTATCCCCCGGCCCCGCTCATTCCCCTCCCCCGGCCCCGCTCGTTCCCCTCCCCCGAACCCGCTCTTGGTAGCGTTGCCGGTACGGGGACAGGACGATCCGACTACGGCGAGGCTGGCGCGTACCCATGCTGGACAGGCAATTCATCAGGGATAACCCGGAGGCGGTCAAGGCGGCCGTGCGGGTCAAGGGACTTGACCTGGACGTGGACGAGCTGCTGCAGCTGGATGCCGCGAGCCGCAAGCTCCAGCATGAGCTGGACCAGGCCCAGGCGCGCAGGAAGAGCTCGGCGCGGGAGTTCGCCCGCGCGGACGAGGCGCGCCGGGCCGAGCTGAGATCCGAGCATGCCGATCTGGAGGCCCAGCTCAAGGCGCTGCGCGACCAGCTCGCCGAGACCAGGCAGAAGCTGCAGGCGCTGCTGCTGCTGACCCCGATGATCCCGTGGGCCGGCGCGCCGGTCGGGCCGGACGAGTCGGCGAACGTGGTCATCCGGACGGTCGGCACGCCGCCGGAGTTCGGCTTCCGGCCGCTGGACCACGTCGAGCTGCTGGAAAGGCGCGGCTGGGCCGACTTCGCGCGGGCCCGCAAGGTCGCCGGGGAGCGGGCCTACGCGCTCACCTCCGACATGGTGCTGCTGGAGCGCGCGCTGCACTCCTACGCCATCGAGGCGCTGCGCGCCAGGAACTTCACGCTGGTCAGCGTCCCGTCGCTGGTCAGGGAGGAACCGCTGACCGGCACCGGGCAGTTCCCCGCGCACCGCGAGGAAACCTACGCGATCCCGGCCGACGAGCTGTACCTGGCCGGCACCTCCGAGGTGGGCCTGGTCGGCTTCCACTCCGGCGAGATCATCGACCACCGGAGCCTGCCGATCACCTACGCCGGGATCTCGCCCTGCTTCCGGCGCGAGGCCGGCAGCGCCGGCCGCGACGTGCGCGGGCTGCTGCGGGTGCACCAGTTCGAGAAGGTCGAGCAGTTCGTGATCTGCGCGGCCGACGACACGGAATCCGACCGCTGGCACGAGCAGCTGCTCGGCACCGCCGAGCAGCTGCTGCAGGGGCTAGGCCTGGCCTACCAGGTGGTGGAGGTCTGCACCGGCGACATGGGCGCCGGCAAGTACCGGATGAACGACATCGAGACCTGGATGCCGTCGCTCGGGGCGTACCGGGAGACGCACAGCTGCTCGTCCCTGCACGACTGGCAGGCCAGGCGGGCCAACGTGCGGTACCGCGACGCGGACGGCACGGTGCGGTACGCCTACACGCTGAACAACACCGCGATCGCCACGCCGCGGATCCTCGCCGCCGTGGTGGAGAACTTCCAGACCAGCGAGGCCCGCGTCACCGTCCCCGAGGCGCTGCGGCCCTACCTGGGGGGCCGGGAGCTGCTGTGAGCCGGGCACCGCGAACCGGCCGGAACAGGCGTACGCTGCGAGGGGTGAAGCTTGCACCTCACTGTGTGGCCGAGCGGGCCGGCCGCCCGCTCAACGCACTGACCAGGCGCGATGCGGCACTCGCGCTGCTGAAGGTGCCGGCTGCCGACGCCCTCGCCTCGCTGCCTGGCCTCCGCAGGGCGCTGCTGGCGGCCGGCAATCCGCTGTCCGCCGTGTTCTGGTCGTCGGCGGAGGACATCCTGCGCAAGATCGACGACGGCGACGCCACCGTCGGCGACGTCAGGACCTGGCTGGAAGCCACCGGCACCGAGCCGAAGGGCATGATCGGCCTGCACGTGTGGGGCGACCAGTCCGAGCGCAGCCAGCTCGCTGCCGAGATGCACACCAGGCTGGTCAGCTATCTCGAGGAGCGGCTGGCCGCGGGGGAGATCGACCCCGACCTGCTCGCGACCGGAGACCGCGCGGCCTGCCGGTCCTATGTCGCGCTGCAGGAACGGTGGATGACCTCCCCGCTGCCCGACGGCAGGGTGCCGATGGACGTGCTGCTTGAGGAGAAGGACGAGGAACAGTTCGCCGGATGGGAGGCCGCCGACGCCGAGGCGCTGCGCGCGCTGGAGGCGCTGCTGGACCGGGTCGGTGACCGCCCGGTGCCGCGGCCGGAGCTGCGCCGGGCTGCCGCCCGGCTGCGGGAAGCCGTCGCCGGACGCGGCTGGCCGGGCCCGCTGCTGATCGCGTGCGGCAGCATGACAGCCGACGACCTGCCCGCCGACGACCAGGAACTGTGGCTGCGCCTGGCGGCCGGCGTGGCGTCCCCGGCCGGGGACGCCTGGGGCGAGCCGGCCGGGGACGGCTGGGCCGGCCCGGCCGGGGAGGACCTGGACGAGACCGGCGAGGCGGTGGCCGCGCTGTCGGCCATCGACCACTTCGACTGGCTGGCGGTGATCACCGCCCTGGCCGAGGGCGGCCCCGGCACGCCCGCCGCGGCGGCTGACCTGGCCTCGTACGTGCGGGATTACGATCCGGAGGACGGCGAGCCGGACGATGACGGCGAGGAGGCCGAGGACTACGGGTTCGACCTCGACGACGCGGTCGGCGAATTCGACGAGGTCGGCATGGAAGGCATGTTCCTGCTGCTGGTCACGCTGTGGCGCATCCTCGGCGCGATCGATGACGACGAGCGGCTCACCCCGCTGGGCTGGTGGGGCCTGCCGGAGGCCATACGCCGCGTCTGGGCACCGTCCGGCGCCCCGCCAGGGGATTTGTGAGATCCCAAGCATATGAACGCAACGGCCGGCGGTTCCTCCCGCCGGCCCCCAGGCACGGTTCCTGAGCTTGTCCATCTGAAGCGCGAGGTCTGCCCGGCGTGCCCTGCCCGCGACGATTACTGGCCTATGCGTCCGTCGATCCGCTCGCGCAGCAGGTCGACGTGACCCATGTGGCGGGCGTACTCCTCGATCATCCCGACCAGCACCTCGCGCAGCGACATCGGCCCTCCGCCGCTGCCGTGCTGATTCAACGGATCGTCGCCAGTGATGTCGAGGCTGGGCGCCTCGGCCACGAACCGCTCGGCGAAGTCCGCCTCGGCACGCCATGCGTCCCACGCCTGCGCAACCACCTCGGGGTCGGGAACAGCGCCATCGAAATCACCGTCACGGTCGGTGGCGGAGCAAAACAGCCGGGGCGCGGCCTGCCCCGCCATCATCACCCGGAACGTCGCACGCTCTATCTCGGCCAGGTGCCGCACCAGCCCCAGCAGCGACATCGTCGACGGCTCCACGGAACGCCGCGCCATGGCCTCCGCATCAAGACCTGCGCACTTCATCTCCAAGGTGAGGCGCTGCTTGCGCAGGGATTCGACCAGCGTGACCCGTTCGCCGCCCAGCCGCGGCCGGTTCTCACGCGGGTCGTCATCAGACGGCCTGCCGTCCGCGGTGAACATGTCGGCTCGCCTGGTCGTGGCCATGACCGCAATCATCGGCGATGCGCATGTCCGCCGGCAAGCAGATATCGCCGCACCTGCACGCTCATGGTGAGCGTTGGCCAGCCGAGCGCTTATTGCGGCGTCCGGTCCGGCGCCGGGCGTCACGCGGCGGATCATCGTCATGGCACCTGAGCGGTCACAGCCGCCCGCCGCTGAAGGCGCACTCAATGCCGGTCAGCCTGGCGGGCCGGCCTCCCCGCGCGGCGGGATGCCCGCGCGGCGCGCGGTTAACGGGTAGGATCGGTGCTCCGCGAAGGATAGGGCGCCGTATATGGCGCCTTTTCCTACATGGAGCACCGATCCTACGCACTGGCCGGGGCGGGATCCCGTCCCGCGCGCTGGCCGGGGCGGGAGCCGCGGCGGATGCGGGCCGGGGATCAAGGCGCGCCGCCCGGACCCCGCTGGTGCCGGCGGCGGGACGGCCGGGCAGCGCGCACGTGACCGGTCAGTCGCCGGGGGCTTCACGTGTGCCGCGGCGCCCGCTCCGGCCGGCCCCCGGCACTGCGGCACCCGGCTCTTCGGGAACCCCCGCCACGGGCTCGGTGCCCGCGGCGAGCCGGTCGTAGGCGGAGGCAAGCACGTCAGCCAGGTCCTTGCCCCGGACCCGGGCCGGCGGCGGGGGGAACAGGCGCAGCAGCAGGTCGGGCCCGGCCGGGTCGCGGGGTCCCTCGGCCAGCGCGCGCAGCCGGGCCCGGCTCAGGCCCGGCGACCAGAACGTGTCCAGGCACTCGGCCAGCGGCGGCGCGGGAACGTCGAAGGCGGCGGGCCGCGCGGCTCCCGCGCCGGGGTCCCGGTCCCCGCCGCCGCGGCCGGCCGGCCCGCCCGGGGCGGGCCGCGAGAGCCGACGCAGCTCGGCGAGCAGCTCGTCCCGGCCCTTGCCGCGCCAGGCGAGCATGGCGAACGGGTCCCGGTCGAACTGCTCGGCGAGCACGTAGCAGACCGCCGCCAGGTGCTTGCACGGCACCTCCCAGTCCGGGCAGCTGCACCGCATGTCCAGGTCGGCGGCCCAGCGGGGGAACAGCGGCGTGCCGCAGCCGGCGAAGACGTCCTCGATCTCGTGCGGCATCTCGCCGGCGAGCAGCTTGGCGCGGAACAGCGCCTGGCCTGCCAGGCCCGAGGTCACCCGCCGCCACTGCGGCGTGGTCAGCGGCAGCACGCCGATGCGGACCTGGTACGGCCGCACCCGCGATCCCTGCACCCGGGCGGTGACCTTCCCCTGGGTGAGCTGGAAGTCCAGCACCTGCCCGGCCCTGGCGTAGGCCCGGCCCCTGGCCAGCCTGCCGCTCATGCCGTAGGACTCCAGCACGCCGATGAACCGCCGCGACCACCACTGCTCGCCGATCGCGCCGCGCCTGCTCTTCGCCTTGATGCCGCCCTCGACCCGGCGGGGCCGAGACGGCGCCGGCCAGGGGGGACGGCCCGCGCGGGGGGGCGGCCAGCCGGCCTGCGACCTGCCCGTCATTCGCTCACCGCATCCGGCGACAGGGTCAGCACGGCCCGCAGCTCGTCGGTGGACAGGCCGGTCAGCCAGCCCTCGCCGCCGCCGACGACCTGCTCGGCAAGCGACTTCTTCTCCTCGATCATCGCGTCGATCCGCTCCTCCACGGTGCCGACGCAGATGAACTTGCGCACCTGGACGTTCCTGCGCTGGCCGATGCGGAACGCCCGGTCCGTCGCCTGGTCTTCCACCGCGGGGTTCCACCACCTGTCCACGTGGATCACGTGGCTGGCGGCGGTCAGGTTGAGCCCGGTGCCGCCGGCCTTCAGCGACAGCAGGAACAGCGCGGGCTCCTCCAGCGAGCCGAACTCCTCGACCATCGCGTCCCGCTGCCTCTTCGGCGTGCCGCCGTGCAGGAACAGCACCGGGCAGCCGAGCCTGGCCTCCAGGTGGGGCCGCAGCATCCGGCCGAACTCGGCGTACTGGGTGAAGCACAGCGCCTTGTCGCCCCCGGCCACGATCTCGTCGCAGATCTCCTCCAGCCGGGCCAGCTTGCCGGACCTGCCGGGCAGCCGGGAGCCGTCGCCGAGCAGGTGCGCCGGGTGGTTGCACACCTGCTTCAGCTTGGCCATGGTGGCGAGCACCAGGCCGCGGCGGCTGATGTCGTCCGGCGCGCCGGCGATACGGCTGAGCATGTCGGTGACCGTGGCCTGATACAGGCTCGCCTGCTCGGCGGTGAGGTTGCACCAGACCTTGATCTCCTGCTTGTCCGGCAGGTCGGAGATGATCGCCTTGTCGGTCTTGAGCCGGCGCAGCACGAACGGCCGGGTGCGGCGCCGCAGCGCGGCCGCGGCGTCGGCCGAGCCGTGCCGCTCGATCGGGACCGCGTACGTCTCGCGGAACCGCTCGGCCGGCCCGAGCAGGCCGGGGTTGGTGAACTCCATGATCGACCACAGCTCGGACAGCCGGTTCTCCACCGGCGTCCCGGTCAGCGCGATCCTGGTGCGCGCCGGCAGCGAGCGGACCGCCCGTGCCTGCTTGGTGGCGTGGTTCTTGATGTTCTGCGCCTCGTCGCAGACCACCCGGGCCCAGGTCAGGCCGCTCAGCGCCGCGCGGTCCCT
>Ga0209061_1001228_pt1 | contig 45171 bp, 38 predicted proteins | sample Coa_R1_10_FD_187157 | JGI IMG/M metagenome (GOLD analysis project Ga0209061, IMG submission 187157) | Surface soil microbial communities from Centralia Pennsylvania, which are recovering from an underground coalmine fire - Coalmine... | ecosystem: Environmental > Terrestrial > Soil >...
GCCAATAGCCTCTCGATGACCACCATCGACGGCAGGGAGCCTTTGAGAAACAACGGGGAGCACGTGATTTTGCCGAGGCAGCACGGATTAAGCAATATCGCCGACTACCACTGGGTGACAACACCCACCTTCTCACCCGACGGCCATACGCTGGCCTATGTCGAGTTCTCCAGCGATGCCGAGGCTCCTTTTACCCGTCACAGTGCCCTGTATACCGTTCAGGTCAGCGGAACAGGGCAACACCTGCACGTCGGGCGGCGGCAATTGCTGGCGACGACGAGCGCCCATTTTGTCGAGCTTGGCGCCTGGCTCAACAGCCGCATTCTCACGTTCTACGCCGATGGCTCGCTCTACGCCCTGGACGTTAACAGCGGCGAGGTTGCGACTATCATCCAGACGGGAGCTTACAGCCAGGTCGTCGCCATCGCGCAGCAGAGCGCTATACAACCACTGCAGTCCTCCGGCACGCCAACGCCAACACCCACAAAATAAGCAAAGAGGATGATTATGACGCGTCTTCTCGATCTCCTGGCAGGGAGCCTTGTTTTGATTATCGCGGCCCCGATCATGCTGGTGGTTGCCCTGCTCATCAAATGCGACTCACGCGGCCCCATTATCTACGGCTCGCCACGAGTAGGAAAGAATGGCCGGACCTTTCTCCTGCTTCGCTTTCGCACCGTGGATATCAACAAACCGGCTCACCTCGACATGAAGCAGAGGCTGACGCGAGCGGGACGCTTTATCCGCAACTACTCGCTCGACGATCTGCCGAACATAATCAACGTGCTCAAGGGTGATTTAAGTCTCGTTGGCCCGCGCCCGACGGAACCCGAAAGCGTTGATCTCGACGACCCGGCCTGGCAGAAGGTTCTCACCGTCAGGCCGGGGTACATCAGTTGGGCAATCCTAGAGCTTGCCTCAGCCTACAATACAAGTCCCTGGCCCCTCAAGCTGCGCCTGGAAGAGGAATACATTCAGAAAAAGTCTCTGCTGTTTGATGTGTTCGCGCTACAGAAAGCTGCAAGAAGGCTGATCGCAAGCAAAGGCAATGTGAAAGCCAGGGGTGTGCCAGCGGTGCGGAAAAGGGAGCGCTAGCATACTTCAACTTTCCTGGGACTCTTCTGAGGGAATCCGTCTAAAGATCGCCTCGAACTGATTCTCCGCGATGAACTGACCGATCACTTCCTCAATACGCTGGCGACTGACGCGATCTATGAGGATCATATTGCTTGCCCAGAAGCAGGCACCCGAAAGGCACTCGCCGGTTTTCCTGTTCTTTTCCGTCAACGTTGCGATATTCTTGTAGGAGAAGAAGGAGGCAGCCCAGCGACTACCATCCTCACGCGTGACGATCACATCGGTGTTGTCGTCGTCCGGCGTCCATTCTCCAGGCGTCCATTCTTCCGCTTCGATCCAGACCGTATAGTTCTGGGATTCTCTGTTCATCTTCTTGAAACAAGTGTCGCTAACAGCATAATCTGGCCGACTACAGCAACTTTCATGTTACCATCTCTATATCATCCTTGTAATAGCATTTCCTGGCCGAAAGCGTAAAAAATCAAGCATAAAGCGGCCAGAAGTACTTTTTGTATGATATGATTGATAGGTGGAGCTGCTGCCCGGCTATCAATTAACCACATTGTACAAAATCAATCAAGTCCCTGACCACGCGATTGCTGAGCGTTTCACAGTATATCGCCGAGAACGGCGAGAGAAGCGGTTGCAAGGATATCATGAGGGGATAGGATGGATTGCGTTGTACCCTCAAGCAGAGCAGGTAGCACTGACATGGAGGCATATCGCATGGTACCTTGCGTAGCCTGCCATTTTGCGCGATCCGAAGGTGCGAGCACTCTTACACGACGTATGTCACGAGGTAGAGGAACATGCACAGGACCAACACAGCTCTACCTGTAAACGAGACCGTCACCGTGTTTGAGCGGAAACGATGAAAGGGGGCCAGTTCCATGGCAGATCCCATAGTTACACCCGGGCAGCACTCAGTAACCGCCGCCCACCAGGAACGACCTGCCAGCACCCTGCGCTTCGACCTGGTCATGGGCGTCTTAAGCATGGTGTTTGTCAGCGGGGTCTACCTCGACGGATGGGCTCATGCTCACGGGTTAGTAGACAGAACCTTTTTCACCCCCTGGCATGCGGTCCTCTACACGGCCTATCTCGTGAATGCTCTGGTCCTGGTCATTACCCTTGTCCTCAACTGCGTTCACGGCTTTGCCTGGAAATACGCCATGCCAGCAGGTTATGAGGCCTCGTTGCTGGGTGTCCCGCTGTTCGCCCTTGCTGGCATCGGCGACCTGGTGTGGCACACTCTCTTTGGCTTCGAGGTAAACCTGGAGACCGTACTCAGTCCGACACACCTCCTGCTGGCGTTCAGTGGCATCCTCATCATGGGGGGTCCCCTCCGTGCCGCGATGCTTCGCCCACCTATCCCACTGGAAGGAGGCTCCATCGGCATGCCGAGACAGGGATGGAAGGCCCTGGGTCCCATGCTCCTCTCGCTGACGGCTCTCCTGTCGGTCTTCACGTTCTTTACTCAATTCGCGCATCCCTTTGTCACCACCCAGGCAGTCGTCACCTTCTACCTGGTTGAGCAGGCGCACCTGATCGCAAGTATCTTGCTCCAAACAGGACTGCTCATGGGGATGAGCTTCCTGCTGCTCCGACGCTGGCAGTTACCGCCGGGAGCATTGACCCTGATCTTTACCTTGAACGGGAGTTTGATGAGCGTCCTGGCCGGTCAATACGGCCTCATCCCTACGATGCTACTGGCAGGCATCGTGGCGGACCTGGTGCTCTTGCTGTTGAAGCCAGCCGCAGCACGACTGTGGGCACTACGGCTCTTCGCCTTTGTGGTGCCGCTCGTGCTGTATCTCTGCTACTTTCTCACCCTGATGTTCACCGACACAGTGATATTTAACTGGCCAACAGATTTGTGGTTGGGTTCAAGCGTCATGGCAGGGATGACTGGCCTGGTGCTCAGTTACCTGCTGATCCCTCCAGCGGGGGCTGCTGAGAAGGCAGCATGACGCGCTCGGATGAGATACCCGCTCTCGCGTGAGGAAAAAAGAGGGAGCCGAGCAGGGGGGTAAAGGGCATGGATAGGATTGTTGTGACTCAGCCGGGTCACAGCGAGATTGCAAGCTCGACTCCCTGATTCCAGTGTACTGTTCCCTCCAACAAGCAAAGGGCGAATACGCCCCTCATTTAGACGCGGCGGCGGTCCAGGCGCGGGTTGAGCAGGAAGGCAAGGATGATTCCCGCGATCAGACCACCCAGATGCCCCCAGACGGCGATATCAGAACCCGGGGCGAAGTCGAACACCAGATTCAGCCCCAGCCAGAACAGCCAGTTGCCGATAGCGCCCCGCCCATAGATGCCCAGGGAGCGCCGGTTGATGATGTAGAAAACGCCGAGGGCGCCGAAAACGCCAAAGATCGCGCCGGAGGCTCCCAGCGCCGCTGCGCCGGGCGATAGGAAGAGGAAGGCCAGGCCGCCGATAATGCCTGAAAGCAGGTAGATGACCAGGTAACGCACCTTGCCGAAGAATAGCTCCACCGGTCTACCGATGAAGAACAGCGAGAGCATGTTCAGTCCGATATGCAGAATATCGGCGTGCAGAAACATGGCGGTGAAGATACGCCAGTACTGCCCCTGCATCACCAGATCGTTTTGCTGCACTCCAAAGGCGGTGACTATCGGGAAAAGGATACTGAGGATAAACACGATGACGTTAATCACGATCAGCGTATTCGTCACCAGACCGGGATAGCGGCTGAGCATAAAGCGCGTGCGAATGACCTGGCGCTGCATCCTGTTGGGGCGCGACCATGCTGGCACCGGCTCCCGTTCTCGCTCCCTTTCAGCCGTCGTATCACTCCTCTCCAGCGCCGGCTCCGCGCCCTGCGACGGCGCAGCAGGGATGGAACGCCCATTGTAGCCGGAGGCGTAGGTCGTTTCAAGCGGAGGGAAACAATTGTCGAAGCGACCACCATATGAGAGGCGAGCGGCGCGCGCCCTTGCCAGGTTGGCATCGTAGTCCTGCCCCAGCGCCCGCAGCAGGTAAGAACGCATCGCATGAAGATAGGCATTGCCAGGGTCTTCGCTGATGATACTATCGACGTTCTGCAAGGCGCGCTCATAACGCCGGTCCAGCAGATCGAGCAGCGCCTGAGCGGTCCTGTTCTCAATACCGCCCTGCGGCTGCAACTCCTGAACGCGGCGGCACGCCACCTGTACCACGCCGTAGTTGCCGAGCGCAAGGTTGGCTTCGGCTAAACCCAGGTGCACCATCGGGTTAGTCGGCTCCATCTGCGCTCCATGCGCATAAGCAATGGCGGCTTCGCGCCCCTGGCCCTGCGCCAGCGCTGTCCTGCCCCTTTCCAGGTAAGTCTGGATATCGGTTTGTGCTTCCACAAGCTATCCTCCGGTAAAATGTAACGCGATTATTGCAAGTATCAGATATCTACTATATGCTATTGTGTATTACGGGGCTGGGGATCTCTTTGTTCGAAAGAATGCCTCTATCTTTATGGAGAAAACGCCAGAAGGTGAGTCATTCAAACAATCTTACCAGCTCAAGCTTCTCCCGGCGCCGCTTCAAATTCTACATCTGTACAGGCATCCACGAGCGCAAAGCGCACACCCAGGCTGTAGAGGGTGATTTCGTCGCTGTTTTCAAAAGATTCGTAGATCCACCTGTTATCCTCTTTATGATAGCTTTCGACTTTGCAAGCCTGGGAGTCTACCAGCACATATTCTTCGATAGTCGCGTGAGAGCGATAATTCTTGAGTTTCCACGTCCGGTCTGTGAGTTCAGTGCTCGGCGAGAGGACTTCTATGACAAGGCGCGGGGAGCGAATCGCCTGGACAGTGCCCCGGTCGCGGGGATCGCACGATACTGTTACATCGGGATGGAAGTAGCGCGTCTCAGAGATATAGACTTTCATATCGGAACTATAGATGCGGCAGGGACTCCCACGGAGAAGACTCCACAGGATGCGCTGGAGATTCGATTTGATGGTATCATGATTGGCCGTTCCGCCGGCCATAGCATACACATGCCCGTCGATGTATTCGTAGCGCGTCCCAGGATCATTCTCTTCGAGTTGAAAGTATTCTTCAACAGTCATCGTCCGCCGATTTTCTATAGCCATAGCTCGCTCTCCCTTGCCCTTCTTCACGAATGGTGTGCCGCCTGAATAACATGATAGATCAGCACTATTATAGCATAGTGTGTCCCGCATCAGCTCGACGCGTCATCGCCCGGTCTGGAGATAGACGGAGAGCAGGGCAAGCGCCAGGGTGCCCGCAATGGTCAATACGGCCAGGAACCAGCGCCGCGAGAGGCTGTGCATATCGACGAAGGCGTGCGTGTCGGATAAGCGATAGAGCGGTGCGAACCACCACCCGAGCAGGCAGCCGCTGATAAGGCCGCCGAGGTGAGCGTAGTTATCAACATTCTGCACAAAGAGGCCGATGCTGAGATTCAGGCCAATGACCGCCACGAGCCAGGGAACCGCGAAGATCCCACCTCCCCGAAAGGCGTGGCGGTGCATGAGAACGAACATACTATAGGCGCCGACCAGCCCGAAGATAGCCCCTGAGGCTCCCACACTGATATCCTGCGGCGCGAAGTAGAAGCTGGCGATAATGCCCACCACGCCCGTCACCAGGTAGATCAGCAGGAAGCGCAGGTGGCCGACGAGCCGCTCCACAAAAACGCCCATTACTACGAGATTGAGCATATTCAGGCCAACGTGCAGCGCGTTCACATGCAGGAAAATGGGCGCAACGAAGCGCCAGTACTGGCCGTGCACTATCAGGTCGTTATCTTTGGCTCCATAGGTAATCAGCACGCCGGAGAGCGCATCGTTATCTTTCGGCTGAACGTTGATCGCGTTAGCCAGAACGTTCGCCAGGATATCATGGAGAGTATGCGCGCCCACGGCCAGGGCCGTTTCGTAGGCGGTAAAGCACCACATGACCATCGTCACGGCGACGATAGCCCAGGTTGCCCAGGAGATGCGCGAAAGACCCCGCTGCATCCTGTGCTGGTCGAGGGCCGCATGATAGCTCAGGCGTGTGTGCATTCTGCGCGCGTTAGCATCTTTTGTCGAGTAGAGCTTTTCCAACTTAAACCCGGTAAGAGCGATGCCTGCGGCTCGCCGTCCACGCGCCCCAGAGTCCCACCAGGCCGCCGATCATGCCCCAGATCAGCAAGAATACGATTACGACCACGACCCCGCCTGTCAGCGCGCCCACGCCGCCGGGAGCGCTGGAGGGCATATTGCCTGGATAATTGGGAATGTAACGCACGACAAAGCTGCCGAGGTAGTTAATGATTCCCACGAGCATACCGGCGATAAAACCAGGCTGGCGCCGGACCGCGATCCTGCCTACGACGAAACCGGCAATGAAACAGATTACCAGGCTGACAAAGAAATTCAGGCACTCCACGCCCAGCAGCGGGTAGGCCGTATTCAAGGAAAGGTTCCTGCCCTCGCGCAGCGCTTGCTGGAACAGAGGTGTATTCAGGAAGGTAATTGCGACATTGATCAGAACCGTCAGGATGCCGGCAATGATCCCGGTGATGACGGCTGATATCTGAACTTTTGTTCCAGTGGATTCATCAGTCGATGGGGCACGCTGTTCTGGCTCCCGGGCTGCTGGCTCTAGTTCTTGACGCGCTGGCTCCGACGTATACTGCCCCTCTGGATTGTGCATATGTTACAACTCCTCCGCACCTTACTGGTTTACCTTGAGCTGAGCATAGACAGCCGGGTAGGTTTTGATAAACTCTATATCATTCGTGGGCCAGTAGACCAGTACGGCTTTGCCGACGATAAAATCTTTTGGCACAAAGCCCCACCAGCGCGAATCATCGCTCACCTGGCGATTATCGCCCATCACGAAATAGGAATCGGGCGGCACTTTCCATATTTTGGCGAAAGGGTTGGCTGGCATGCTGATATACGGTTCGTTCAACAGCTTGCCATTTACCCAGACATGGGTGCTATCGGTCTGGATCGTATCTCCGGGCAGGCCAATGACGCGTTTAATATAATCCTGCGTGGTATCGCGAGGATAATGAAAGACGATGACATCGCCTCGCTCCGGGGCATGAAACAGGTAGGCGGCTTTGTTCACCAGCACATATTCCTGACTGTTCAGTCCCGGCTCCATGCTCAGGCCATCCACATGATAACTCTGGATCACCATGTGAACCACCAGGAATATGAGCAACGTCAGAGCCAGCGTCTCGACAATCTCGCGCGCCAGATGTGATCGTTTCACGGCAGAGCCTTGTTTATATTGTTCGCCTGTTTTGCTCATATATTCGTGCCATATTTCATAACGAGTCAGTGTTCAGGGAAGACACACATTCCCAACGTCTTCTCGGCGCAACACTGCGACGCAATTAACCACATTGAACCATTATAGCTGATTCAACGTTATGCTTCCAATAGCGGATGACCATCGGGCATAAGAGCGGGCATCCATAGCCATGCCTTTACAAATTTTTTACACGTTTCTGCCTGCTTTTTGATACGCAGCGCCTACACTTATCCTGTTATCTCTCTGGCCCCCCGGACATGGTAAGGGCATATGAGCGCCTGCTGAAGGACATGGGTGTGGAAAAGGCACAGATAAAAACAGACTCCTTCTCCGGGCTTTAATCTTGCAAAAGCGTCTTCTCGTTGGCTACAATCAATGCACATACATCTCGCAAGGATGCCGGAATTCCGGCACCATCGCATGCTCGCGCCTGCGGCGCTCGCGGGATCTGGTGTGTGGTGTGGAAAAATGCGCTGTGCGCATTTTTCCACACCACACACCAGATCCCCGATGCGGCGGAGCCGCACGAGTGCTCGGCGAGAGAGCGAGGACGCTGAGCAGCAGATACACTCTGATGGAGACAGGGAATCCCTGGTTATGAAGAGGACAACGCCAACGCCAGAAGAATCGATCCTGCCGGTGCAGCCAAAGAGCAGATTACAGACCTTCCGCGCCCTCCAGTACCGTGATTTCCGCCTGCTGTGGATCGGTCTGGTGATATCCTCGGTTGGAACCTGGATGCAAATCATTGCGCAGAGTTTGCTTGTGCTGCATATTACGCACGGCAACGCGCTGGCACTGGGCGTCGTCTCGCTGGCACAGGCGCTCTCCTTCTTCCTGTTCGCGCTGCTCGGAGGCAGCGTTGCCGACCAGATAGACAAGCGCCGCCTGCTGCTCTTTACCCAGTCGATGTCGATGCTGCTCGCCTTTGTGTTCGCCTTTCTGACCTATGCCGGGGTGATTCAGGTCTGGATGATCGTCCTGCTGGCCTTCTGCTCTGGCACCGTATTGAGCTTCGATCAGCCCAGCCGTTCGGCGCTCATCCCCATCCTGGTGCCACGAGAAAACCTGATGAATGCCATCTCGCTGCAATCGATTGTCTTCAATGGTGCCGCTGTGTTCGGGCCAGCGCTGGCCGGGGCGACGATTGGCATCATTGGCTACGCAGGCAATTTCTTCTTGAATGGCGTTAGCTACCTGGGCGTCTTGCTGGCTCTATATGTCATGCGTGTGCCGGAAGAGGCGGCGAAACAAAGCACAGAGCGGCGCGGGCCATTGCTCAACTCGATTCTGGCCGCGCTTGGCGCCGTCAGACGCGATATAGCACTGCCCTGGATTCTTTCTGGCTACGGGGCGCTGCTGTTCTTCGGGCCATCCTCGTCGCTCATCCTTCCAGTCTTCGCGACGCAGATCCTGCGTATCGGCGCCTTCCAGTTGGGGCTGCTCTTTGCCATTTCCGGCGCCGGTACGGTCATCGGAGCACTGATTATCGCCTCGCTGGGCGATTTCAAGTATAAAGGGCCGTTGCTGATGGTCTCGTTCCTGCTCTGGGCCGGTGCACTGTTCCTGTTCGCGGTGAGCCGTCTCTTCTGGCTCTCCCTGTTCGCGCTGTTCCTGTTTGGCATGGCCCAGAACGGTATCGGCGCGACAACGATCACTCTGATGCAGACGCGAGTGCCGCCGCAGATGCGCGGGCGCGTCATGAGCCTGAACACACTGCTCATCATGGGCCTGCGCCCGCTGGGGGACTTTCCCGCTGGCGCGCTTATCACCCTGATCGGCGCTCCTCCAACTGTCATTGTGAGCGCCTCCATCGTTGCCCTGTATACCCTCTATCTCCTGGTGGCTCGTCCGGCAGTACGCACCCTGACATAACTCAGAGTGGTTTAAAAGTCGCTGTTCTGGCCCGCTTCGCGGGCTTGCAGGTTCAGATGGTGGGTGGCGGCGGGCTGCGCCCGCCGCCACCCACCATCTGAATGTTTGCGAGCGCCGCAGGCGCGAGGAGTAGCAAGGACACAGCAGCACAGTGATATAATGGCCGTGTATACTGAAGATCATGCACAACGAGGAGGATGATATGCTCAATAGCACCGAAGAAACCCGCATTGAGCGCGACTCCATGGGCGAGATGCAGGTTCCCATACATGCCTACTATGGCGCCAGCACACAGCGCGCCGTGCTCAACTTTCCCATCAGCGATCTGCGCTTTCCGCGCGCCTTTATCCGCGCACTCGGCCAGATCAAGCAGGCAGCAGCGCAGGTCAACGAGGCCCTGGGCACGCTCAACCCGCAGATCGCTGAAGCGATTGTACGCGCATCCCAGGAAGTGATCGACGGCAAGCTAGATAGCCATTTCGTAGTCGATATTTTTCAGACTGGCTCCGGCACCTCCACGAACATGAACGCCAACGAGGTCATTGCCAATCGTGCTGGAGAACTGCTGGGCGGCGCTCGCGGCTCGCGCAAGGTCCATCCCAACGATCACGTCAACCTCGGCCAGTCGTCCAACGACGTTATCCCCACCGCGATCCATCTCTCCGCGCTGGTCAGTATCGAGCAGGAGCTGATTCCCGCGCTGCAAGGGCTGCAAGAGGCGCTGGCACAGAAGGCGGACGAGTTTATGCCGGTCATCAAGACGGGGCGCACGCACTTGCAAGACGCCACGCCCATCCGGCTCGGGCAGGAGTTCCTGGGCTACGCGGGGCAGATCGAGCGCGGCATCTCGCGCCTGCGCTACGCTCAGAGCGAGCTTTCGGAGGTCGCGCTTGGCGGCACCGCCGTAGGCACGGGCGTCAATACGCACCCGGAGTTCGCGGCCCGCGTCTGCCAGCGGCTATCCGAGATGAACGGCGTCACAGTGCATGAGACGAGCAACCATTTCCAGGCGCAGAGTACGCTGGATAATATCGTCGCGGCCAGCGGCGCGCTCAACACGCTCGCGGTAAGTCTGATGAAGATTGCCAACGATATCCGCTGGCTCGGCTCCGGTCCGCGCGCCGGAATCGGCGAGATCGAATTGCCCGCCGTGCAGCCCGGCAGTTCGATCATGCCGGGCAAGGTCAACCCGGTCATTGCCGAATCGGTCTGCATGGTCTGCGCGCAGGTGATGGGCAACCACACGACCATCACCGTCGGCGGCCAATCCGGCAATTTCGAGATCAACGTGATGATGCCCATTGTCGCCTACAACCTGCTGCAATCGATTAGCCTGCTCGCGGCGGCGGCGCGCAACTTCAATGAGCAGTGCGTAAAGGGTCTTAAGGCGACGACGAAGGGACCGGAGATGGTCGAGCGCGGCCTGGCGATCTGCACGGCGCTGGCCCCGGTGATCGGCTACGATGCCGCCGCCGCGCTCGCGAAGGAGGCGCACCGGACAGGCAAGACGATACGCGAGGTTGCCCGCGAGAAGACGAATCTCTCAGAGGAGGAGCTTGCACGCATTCTCGATCCTGCCAGAATGACGGAGCCGGGCCTGGAGGGCGGTCCCGCCGCCGGGTAATGGATGCAGCGGGCCATGTCATCCTTCGCTGCGCACAGGATGACATGGCGATGGTGGGCGGTAAACATCACTATTTGATAGAAATTCACACTAAGGAAGGTTTGTCGCATGACACAGACTCCCAGATCGAAGGACCAGGATGAAAATACCTACATGGTCGATGCCGAGAGCGCGGCGGAGATGGCCCGCCTGCTCGACCACGACAAGATCGGCAATGAGGCAATGGGCGGCCTCTTCCCAGAGCGGAGCGAGGAGGAGATGGTCGACATCGCGCGCGTTCTCGATATTGGCTGCGGCCCCGGTGGCTGGGTTCACGAGGTCGCCCATGCCTATCCAACCATCGAGGTCGAGGGCATTGATATCAGCCGCCCCATGATCGACTATGCCCGCGCCCACGCGAAAGTGCGCGGGCTGCGCAACGTCCACTTCCATGTGATGAATGCATTGAAGCCGCTCGATTTCCCCGACGAATCGTTCGATCTGGTTAACGCTCGCACGATTTTCGGCTTCGTGCCGCGTGAGGCGTGGCCGCGCCTGCTGCTGGAGTGCAGGCGTATTTTGCGCCCGGGCGGCGTTATTCGCCTGACTGAACTGGAATGGGGCTTCGCCAACACGCCGGCGTTCGAAACGTTCTGTGCTCTGGCGAGTCAGGCCATTAACCGCGCCGGACTGAGTTTCTCGCCCACAGGACGGCACTTCGGCATCACACCGATGCTCAAGCGCCTGGTACACGACGCTGGCTTTCACACTATCCAGCATAAGGCGCACATCCTGGACCATTCCTATGGAACCCCGGCCCACGAAATCACCTACCAGGACCTGCGTATCTTCTTCAAAACCATCCAGCCGCTCTGCTTGAAGACGCAGGTTGCCACCCGGGAGGAGCTTGACCGCCTGTACGACGAGGTGCTGGTAGAGATGGTTCAAGAAGACTTTTGCAGCATAATGTTTATCCTGACGGTGTGGGGCGAAAAGCCGTAATTTCAATCGGGTGAGCGGGAGATGCGCGAAGTACATCTCCCGCTCACCCGATTGAAATTACGGCTTTAGAGATAGACGGTCTCTTCACGCAGCGAATTATAGAGCGCGATGATCTTGCGCCCTCCCCTCTCGCTCCTTTCAATAGCTTTGTTGCGAGCCTCCTCCAGATTCTCACAGCTCATCGTGACATCAAGGTAGTAGTAATGTGAGGAGGGATGTATCCACGTTCCCAGCCAGCTATCGGCTTCCAGAAGATAACTGCGATTAGTCTGGATGAAGGCTTTGAGTTCCGCAACCAGGTCGGCATCTGGCGGGAGAATAGCCGTTTTACCTGGATATTTGGGAAAGCCCCAGGCATCGACGGGGGAGAGAAACTGATAGGTAGCCAGTTTGGATGCGCTTATGCCTTTTTCCAGTGTTGCTATTGCCACGTCCAGAATGTATTTCTCGAAATAGTACGTTTCTAAGCGTGTTACAACTTGCATCTCTAACCCTTCTGTAGCAGGATTTTTTCCTCTTGCATCGCCACGGCGCCGGCGCCAGGCTGGTAAGCGGCCTGGCGCCGGTATGCTCTTTGTGGCTGCTAGAAGAATCACGTTCTGCCGTCGCAATTTTCACCTGATCGAGGCAAAATTATGCTTAAAGGCGAGATTGCACGCGCACGGGCTGGCGCGCCCTCCCGTCGGGAGCCAGACCGGCCAGGGCACGAATAGTCTCGACCGCTTCCTGCGCGTTGCGCACGAACGCAACGCGCGCGGGCACCTGCGCCATGAAGTCGTCCACGGTCACATCATCCAGGAAACGCTGGCCCTCATTGTCCAGCATCACGCGCGGCAGCAGTACAAGATCGCCGAGATTACCATGCTCGCGCAGGGTTGCCAGCACATCCTGGCCGCAGAGCAGGCCCGCCACCGTGACCTCGGCGCCAAAGAAGCGATTCACAATGGGCAGGACCTCGACCTCAAGGGCGCGGATCGCGCGCAGATCCGCCGCGAGCCGCTCAATGACCGGGCGCGCCATCGTGCTCGTGCCGAGCGTAACGCGACGCGATTGCGGCATGGCGTCCGGCAGCCGGCGCTTGCTGCGCGTCCACTGCTCCAGCAGATAGCGCGTCATCCCCACGCCATTCTCGATCTGCGAATAGAGGCCATAGTGCTCGGCGGGCGGAAACTCGCGCTCGGTGAGATAGTACCATTCATCGGAGAGATAGACGAAGGGGTAGCCATCGGGATCGGTGGCAGCAAAGCAGCGCTGGTACGCCTCGACCTGTTCGATAATCGCCTCGGCCTCCGCGCGTGTGTAGTGGCGCAACTGCGGCAGTTCGCCCACTTTCATCATATTATTATATTTCGTCAACCCCACGGGCACCACCGAGATCGACTCGACGATGGGGCGCAGCGCGGTCAGATCGTTGATGCTGCGGTCAAGCTGTTCGCCATCGTTGATCCCCGGGCAGAGCACGAGCTGCGTATGGCAGGTGATATGCATATCTCCCAGACGCCTGATGTGCTCGATAATATCGCCGGCACGTGGGCCATCAACCATCTTGCGGCGAAGTTCAGGATCGGTGGTATGCACGGAGACATAGAGCGGCGACAACTTCTGCTCGTCGAGCCGCTGCCAGTCATGCTCTTTCAAGTTCGTCAGCGTAATAAAATTGCCAAAGAGAAATGAATAGCGATAGTCGTCATCTTTAATATAGAGCGAGGAGCGCATGCCGTGAGGCAGACCGGCCTGGGGCGCAAAGCGCTCCGGCAGCCCCTTGATGAAGCAGAAGACGCATTTATTGGCGCACTGGCGGATAAATGGCGTCGGCTCCTCGCCGAAGAGCACACCCAGGTTTTCGTCGCTGCTCTTGGTGATACGCACCTCGTGCTGCTGCTGCTGGCGCTCAAAGCCGACGACAAGTTCCTCATCAGCAACATAGAAGCGGTAATCCACCAGGTCGCGAATCAGATGACCGTTAATGGTGCGAATCAGATCGCCTGGCTGGAGGCCCGCGCGATCCGCCAGGCTTTCGGGCACTACCTCCCGCACCCATCCATATAATTTTGGCATTATGGCTTTCCTCAATAAACCTCAGACAGCTATCCGTGAGATTATAGCCGCTACAAGCGTAATCGTCAAATAAGTATTCATTCGCGCGGCTCCGCCGCGCAAGAGGTAAAATGTGTGGTATGGAAGGTGCGCTTCGCGCACCTTCCATACCACACATTTTACAGAAGGAAGGAGTTATCTATGTCGATTCAGCCCGGCACGCAATCGACGCCACCGGCTCAGAATCTGCGTGCGAACACGATTGGCCTCCCCGGCGTTCTCTTCCAGTCAATTACCACAATGGCGCCGGCCTCCGCTGTAGCGTTCAGTCTTGGCCCCGCCGTCGCCTTCACCGGAGGAGCATTACCGCTCGCCGCCCTCATCGCGCTTATCGTCTGCGCGCTGATCGCCCTGAATATCGGGGCAATGGCGAAGCACCTGCCGTCGGCGGGCGGATACTTCACTTTCGTCAGCCGGGGACTGGGGCCACAGGCCGGTTGGATGACTGGCTGGCTCTTCGACCTCGCCTACCTGCTGGTCGTGCCTTTCCAGTTACTTGTGCTGGGGCCAGTGGCCGATCAGTTCGTCAACACCTACTTTCACCTCTCCTTCGGCCCGAGCGGTTGGGCCATCTGGGCGGTAATCTTCGCCATCGTTATCTTCCTGCTGACCTACTTCGGCATTAAAATCTCGGCGGATACCGGCGTCGTGCTTGGCTGCATCGAGATCGGCGTGTTTGTGCTGCTCTCGATCTGGCTCATCATCAACGCTGGCAGTCATAATACGCTCGCGATCTTTAACCCGACCACCAGTTCATCGGGAGTCGGCGGAGTACTGGTTGGTATCCTCTTCGTCTTCACTGCATTCGCGGGCTTTGAGTCGTCGGCCCCGCTGGCCGAGGAGACGCAGAATCCGCGCCGCACGGTGCCACGCGCGATCCTGCTGGCGGCCATCTGTATCGGCGCCTTCTACATCCTCTGCTCTTATGCCGGCATCACGGGCTGGACGCTGCACCACAAGATCGGGGATTATGGCAGCGAGCTTAATCCCTGGGCAACGATGGCAAAAGAGCTGTGGGGACCGCTAGAACTCATTGTGCTGCTTGTCATTCTGAATAGCGCGCTGGCGAACTCGAATGCGGGCGTCAATGCCGTTACCCGTGTGCTCTACGCGATGGGGCGTGTGAGAACGCTGCCTTCCGCGCTCTCGCACCTTAACCGGCATCAGGTTCCCGATCTGGCGCTGATCTTCACGATGATCGTAGCGGTTGTAATCGCGCTCGCAACCGGCTTTGCCTTCGGCCCATTCCCGGGCGCATTCGCGTTCGTGGGCGCCATCCTTACCTTCCCGATTCTTATCGTCTACATCGCCACCTGTGTTTCGGTTTTCTTCTTCTACCGGCGCGAGCATCCCACCGAGTTCAATGTGGGACGCCATGTGGTTATCCCGCTCATACCGCTGGTGGTGCTGCTCTTCGTGATCTACTACCAGATAACCGGTCTGACGACGCCACCGCTCAATCTGGTCATACCCATTGTCGTCGCCTGGATCATCCTCGGCATAATTATCGTGGTAGCGCTCAGCATGCGCGCGCCGCGTGCGCTGGCGATGGCGAACCGTGTGTATGGAGAAGAGGAAGAGGTGAACGCCGCCGGGGAGGAACCTGCGCAGGCGTAATCGGGGGACATCTCCCTCTGGCTTCAACTTTAGCGGTGATGCCCGGCGGCGCAGCAGGGCTGAGGCAAGCCCTGCCCCCCTCCGCGTGCAGAAGCGGGTTTTGTGTTGTAGGGGCGACCCTTGCGGTCGCCCTTCCCCGCACACCTGAAGTTAACGCCTATGGGGATACCCCCGCGCCCCCGGCAGGAGGGCGACTGCCCTCCTGCACCTCCCGCTGTCTGTAAAACTCTACAATGCCGTTCGCGACCTGGATCACGGACTGGCGCAACTCCTGCGGCGCCAGCACCTCGACGAACGTGCCGAAGCCGAGGATGTTGCTGCGCGCGGCTTCGAACGAGTCGAACTGGAGCGTAATCGTGATCCAGCCCTCGGCATCGGGCGGCTCGGCCTGCTCGATGAGTCTGTATATTGATTCTCCCATGATCTGCGGCAGAACAGATATAAAGGCGGGGGAGACGCGCACCGTCACTGGATAGACGGGCCACATGTTCTGGAACTCGGCGCTCCACGCCCGCCAGTAGTGTTCAAGATCGAAGCCCTCCGGGCGCTGGCAAGGCTCGTTGACAATTTCGGCGTTCAGCACGCGCGAGACGCGAAAGACGCGCAGTTCTCCATGTGAGACGGCCACCATGTACCAGACGCCGGCTTTGGCGACCAGGCCAAGCGGATCAACGACGCGCTCGGTCACTTCCCCTGCGCGCTTGCGATAGGTAATGCGCACGCGGTGATCGTACCATACGGCGTCGCGCAAGGTCTGGAGGTAAGGCACGGCATCACTGGAATGATACCAGCCCACAGCCTCCATGTAGAGGCGCTGGCGGGCGTGCTCCACGTCGCGGCGATGGGCGGAGGGAAGCGCGGCCAGGAGTTTGAGCAGCGCGGCCTCCAGCGCCTTGCTCGCGCCCAGGTCCGCCAGAGGCCCGGCTGATCCGCGCACGAACAGCGAGCGCACCTCGTCCCCGCTCAACCCTGTCAGGTTGGTGCGATAGCCCTCGGCCAGCTTGCAGCCGCCGCCCGGTCCACGCTCGGCATAGACGGGAACGCCCGCCGCGCTGAGCGCCTCGATATCGCGATAAATCGTGCGTTCCGATACCTCCAGCCGCTCCGCCAGTTCACGAGCTGTGATGCTGCCCCTGACCTGCAAGAGCATTAGCAGTGAGAGCAGCCGATCAGCACGCATACACCTTCTCCTTTGCTTCCTCATCGTTTCATCTAGAACATATTACCACATGAGAAAGGCTCTGATACTCAGCATCTTCGCCAGACATGCGCGCGGCGTGAGGGTGCGATATCTTCCAGGATCTCCCGGGCGGCGCGCGCGCCTTCGCGGGCAGCGCCCTCCATGTAGCCCTGCGCTTCAACCGAACAGTGCTCGCCGGCGAAGTGAATCGGCCCCTGGCGCACGCGCTCGTAGCCGGCAAAGCGCGTATACTGCCCGACGCCCCAGCACGAGTAGCTGCCCCGCAGATTGGGATCGCCGGTGGGATAGCTGAGAGCAGCGGTCCCGGTATAATGCGCACGAATGCCGGGGAAGACATGCTCGATCTGCTCCAGGCTGCGCTGCGCATACTGCTCGATCAGTTCGGAGTCATGGGTGGTTGTATAGGGCGCGGGTGGGCTGAAATCGGCGCCGAATGAGCCGCCCATGTAGTCAACGAGGAGGCCATACGGCCCCATCTGCCCGAGCGAGCCATCCCAGAGAACCTGGATAGCGAGATCGGTGATTACAAAGCCGCTATGGGGGCCGGGCCAGGGACCGTCCTGATTCCAGTAGCGTGTGTCGAACTGCAAGAAGAGCTTGGAGATCGTGCCATAGCCGAGCTGCGTGATCGCCGCTTGCTTCAAGGCATCAAATCCGGCCTGGCTATAGTCAACGTGGCGCAGGGTACTGAACGGGAGAGCCAGTATCGCATGCTCGCAGGTCACATCCAGCGGGCCACGCGGGGTGGTGAAGGAGAGCGTAATCGTATTATCCTGGCCGCGCCGGATCGCCACCAGTTGATGCTGCAAGTGGATCTGCTCTTGTGGCAGGCTGCGGGCGATGGCAAGTGGGAGAAGCTGGTTGCCACCCTTGATCCTGACGGTGCCCTGAAACGGTCCTGACCGGCCTGAACTGCTCTCAGAGACCCGCGGGCCATACATATAGACGAGGTTGAGCGCGCTCTGTTCCTCCGCTCTCATACCATAGAAGCCCGTACAGCCAGTGTCGAGCAGACGGCCGGCAGGGGACTGATGCCCGCCGGGCACGTAGCGCTCGATCCATTCATAGACGCTCAGTTGATCCAGGTGGTATGCCGTCTCAGTGTGGGCATCATACGTCGTTGGGAACGGTGCCTCCGCCACTTGCTGCCGGAGGATGGGGGTTATGGCCTGGAACGCCTCGCCGATCTCCTCCGCACCGCAATAGTGATTAAAGAGATAGGTGATGTTTTGCCTCTGGCGGACTCCCTTGTGCTCCAGATCGACGGTTTTGAGACCGAAGCGTTTAATCAGCGCATGGATTGTTACGTGATCCCTATCGATGAACTCACCACACAACTCGGCCACCATCCCTCCGCCCCAGGTTGCCGCGTCGGAATGCATACGACCTCCAATATGACTGGCAGCCTCGTAGATGCTGCATGAGAGGCCGGCATCGTGCAACGTCAGGGCAGCGTTAAGTCCCGCGATACCGGCGCCAACAATAGCGATCCGGGGCATGTCCTTCTCCTTTTGTACTCGTTGTCAGGCAGTGCCTTCCCCCCGCCGTGCATCACTACAGAACTGTATCAGAATCGGCGCAGCTCCGCAAGTTAGCTAATGCCATGTGCAATGGTTCCTACTGCTCACCGCTGCGCGGTTCGCGGGAAGTGAAGTCTACGAGCAGGGTGCGCCGCAGGAGCACAAAAACTTGCATATCGGGTTAGTTAGCTCATTTCTGTCTTCCGTTCTCCGAGGAGAGAGGCTTAAAAGTCATATAGGTAATTGAATCCCAGGCATTGTGGATACCAATGAAGAGAAACAGCACCGTAGCAGCTCCGATGACGAATAGCGCCGGCATCGCATTGCTTTCGAGTATAATTGCCGAGAGAAGGAGCGCTATATAGGAGATAGAGGGAAAGATCGTATGCCAGATCCAGTCTTCCAGCACAGGCTGATAATCGGCCTGACGGATCTCCCGCCGGATGACGACGACCATATATACCACCCCGGCCAGACCGGTGATGCCCAGCAGCAGGCCGGCATTCCATAGCGCGGGCCAGGGCGCGGCGAGTATCGCAGCGACGAGGAGGGCAACACAAAGATGCACGACGGTTGGCGTACCAAACGCCCCGATTGCCTCACCCGACCTGTGCTGATTCCTTGATGCAATCAAGGTAATGACTACAAACATCAATCCAGTCAGCGCCGCGGCGGCGGAACCGACGATGACATAAAAGTTTGTCCAGGCGCTCAATACTGGCACCGCAGATTCTTGCACGATAAGGATCCCCCTTCACTGTTATGCTAAATGTTAGTCAGATTGTCTTCTTGCTGCAACATTCTACCTCATCGCGCCTATTCCTCAGAATGTATTCGATGCTCAGCCTCCGCGCCATTCCGGCCCGAGCGATCACGCAGCTTCGCTACACCATATATATGTTGAGCATAACAGGCGCGAACAGGTAAGGGTGTCGGAAACCAGGCACATGCTCAGAAAGCGCCGGGCGCACGCACATCAAGCATGAGATGGCCGGGAGTGCTTTCCGTGTGTAGATCTGGAAGGGGATGCAAATCGGCCGGTATCTCAGCCGATCTGCCATATTTTTGACCCGCCTTATGACACACTGATGAGGGGTCGTATTGTCATAAGGTTATCATGATGATAGAGGCTTTGAGCTTACACTTCAGTAGCGTGCCAGGGCCGTAACCACTTCGGCATATTCTTCAATGAGAATGCGGAGACTGATAAGGATAGGAGCATTCGTCTCAGTCTCCAATTGCCCCAGACGACGACGCAGGGCATCGACAAGAGTGTGGAAATACCACAACTTTTCCTCCCGACCAGGATGGCCCCATCCCTGCGCCCCTTCCACTTTGAGGCGCCGTAACAAAGCGCGGCTATTCTGCAACTTGTCGGCAACAATCACCAGCATCACCGGTAACGATGCCCTTTCTATTAAACCGAGGTAGGTGAGCTTGCGTTCACGCCATGGCGGTCTGGGAAAGGTCTCACTTTCCGTACAGGCTTCGACCATTTCAAGAACCGCCTGCCCTAGATGCTGGCGAATTTGTTCGCGCGCTTCTGGCCCCTGATCTTCAATCGCATCATGCACCAGTGCTGCCGCGACTGTGGTTTCATCTCCACCATTGGCCTCGACGATTCCCGCGACCTCCATCAGATGTCCCATATAGGGGATATCGGGAACAATCGATTTTTTCTTGCGCTGGTGACTATGAAGTTGTGATGCAAGGGTAACTGCTTCCACGATAAGATCCATTATTCTCCCTCCATACAGCAATTCTTTGCGAAGAGCTGCGTGTGAAACTAAATCATCTCATATAAATTGTATAGCATTTATAAAAGGTGAAAGACGTAAACTCTTTCTTTGTGATGAATTTGTCTCACGACTTAGCTTACCATAGGGAGGTGAGATAAAGATGAACGGAAAATGAGGTTGAGATGAAAAATAGGGATGCTGCCGGGTATTGCCGTCATCGGGGCAGCATTCACAACGAACCCGAATATCGCGATTATCTTCATCTCTATCGCGCCTGGCGGCCTGGCGTTCTCCGCTCCCATGGGCTGGAGCATTCCATCCCTGATTGCTCCGAAGGGAACGGTAGGCAGCGTTGGCAGCATCATGAACTTCTTTAACAATGTTGCCGGCATCATCGCGCCTATTGTGGCCGGCTTCATCTTCCAGGTTACGGGGTCATTCGCGATCAATTTCATTATCGCCGCCATTATTCTCGTGCTGGGCATCCTGAGCTATCTGTTTCTGCTTGGACGCATTGAGCAGATCCAATCGCCATTCTCTGTCCCCACGGACGAAGCTCCTGCCGAGGCGTCGTAAAAGAAATGAGCATTCCGAAATACAGTTCACCAGTCATGGCACGGTGTAACCGGTGAGACGATATATCGTAAGTTCGGTATGCAAGCAGGCTGAGGCTTCGCAACAGGCTTCCTTGAACATGTTGAAAGGAGAGTGCTAGAGAGCCAGCGCCGGGCTATCACACTATGAGGCTTGCCTCTTATGTTCCTGAATCCAGATGTGCAGGTCGGCTGGAAGAAGAGCAGGTCAGCGGCAGCATGTTCTTCGCTCATTTCCATCAGGAGCACGAGCCAGATATGCGCGCCTGGTTGGAGAAGGTGAAATCGGCACAATCCTGACAGAAGGTGTCAGGAAGCATCAGGTACACTATCACTGTGATAGAGAACAGGTAAGAACCTCGATCAGAGTCCTGCCGGGTTGGCGGGCCAGGCAGATTTATCAGGAGGATACCTACTATGATGCAACAGGAACTGGTGGCAATTCGCCTGCGCGAACTTGAGCGCAGCGCGGAACAATATCGTCTTGCAGTCGCGTGCGCCGGCGAACGCGTCAGTATTACACGTCATGCCCTCTGGACGCTGGGTGTATTGTTCGTTAAGGTTGGCATGAGATTGAAGCAGCTTGAACCGCAGAGTGCACCTCAGGCAGCTTAAATCGACGGGCGTCCCGATCGGGACGCCCGTATCAATCATACCATCCTTTGCTGTCCCCGGAAGCTCTGACCTGGCGAACCTGTTTGTTAAATCTCATTATTGATTATTAAAAATTCGCCTCTCTTAATATTTATAATTAAACGATTTTCTGACACTCGATTCATTATAAAAATTTATATAAAAATTTATCCACCCACCCAAATAGTTGTCAAAACCCCGTATTTATGATATACTCTTCTTCAGTTTGTCCGTCGTCGCTTTGCTGAGTCTTCGGAGGTCTCCGCTTGTCCAAACGCGAGTTTACGGTTGCCAATGCCTATCACTTTAACCGGGCCAGTCCTGGCCGCTGGATTGCTTCTCACCTTCTACGCTATAAGCCCACTCTGGTTAGCTATCTGATACTCTCGATTGCGACCAATGCGCTCTATTCTACGATTCCGATTCTGGCTGGCAGCGCATTCAACGCGATGCTGCCTGGCGGTGGAGGACTACGCCAACTGGGCAGTATCGCCCTGACGCTGCTGGCCGTCGTTTTCATCACGGGCGGTATTGACCTCAGCGCGCGCATCTGCTCACAGCTTCTCGGCTCACGAGTTTCTCGCGATGCGCGCGACGAGTTGTACGTGAGCCTGCTGGAAAAGAGCCAGACCTTTCACAATCGCCAGCGCGTCGGGGACATCATGGCGCGCGCAGCCAACGATATCCAGCAGGTGAGCGATATGATCGTGCCTGGCTTTGACATCGTGTACGACTCTTTCGTGAGCCTGGCCGTGGTGATGATCTACGTGAGCACTCTTAATCCGCAGCTTTTGCTTGTGCCGATTCTTTTCACTATCGTCTTTCTGCTGACGCTGCGCGACTTCTCACGCCGGCTCAGCCCGGTATCCGATCAGATGCGGGAACAGTTTGGCACGACCAATGCTGTCTTGAACGAGGCGGTGACGGGCGTCGAGGTGGTCAAGGCCACAGCGCAGGAAGATCAGGAGAAGCGGAAGTTCACAGAGAACGCGGGGCGCTACCGCGATTTCTACGTCAGGAGCGGGCGCATCCAGGGCCTTTATCTGCCCACGCTGCTGCTGAGTATCGCACTGGCGCTGGCTTTTCTGCACGGCCTCTACATGCTCTGGCACCACCAGCTTACGCTCGGTGCGCTGGTAGCCTACATGGGCCTGCTGGCGAACCTGCGCTACCCCGCTTACAATGCGAACTGGAGCTTCAACCTGATTCAACTGGGGATCTCCGGGGCGAGGCGCATCCTGGACCTGATGAAGCAGGAGACCGAACTGGATGAGAACGAGCAGGGCTATCATGAAGAGATGCGCGGCGATATCATCTTCGAGCACGTCACCTTCAGCTACGGTGGGGCGCCGATATTGAAGGATATCTCTTTTCACGCGCAGCCGGGGCAGACCATCGCTATCGTAGGGCAGACCGGCGCCGGAAAGAGCAGCCTGACGAAGCTGGTCAATCGCATCTACGATGTGGACGAGGGGCGCGTCCTCATCGATGGCGTCGATGTGCGTGATTGGAGCCTGGACGCGCTGCGCTCGCAGATCTCGACCATCGAGCAGGACATCTTCCTCTTCTCGCGCAGTATCGCCGAGAACATCGCCTACGGCCTGGGCCAGAAGGCCACCCGCGAGGCCATTGAGGCGGCGGCGAAGGATGCGCAGGCGCACGGGTTCATCATGGGCTTCAAGAATGGCTACGCAACGGAGATCGGCGAGCGCGGCGTGACGCTCTCCGGCGGCCAGCGCCAGCGCATCGCCATTGCTCGCGCGCTGCTGACCGATCCGCACATTCTTATTCTCGACGACTCGACCAGCGCGATTGACAGCGCAACCGAGGACGAGATCCAGAAGGCGATCCATCGCGTCCTGCAAGGTCGCACGACGCTGCTGATTACGCATCGCCTCTCACAGATCCGTTGGGCCGACATAGTTCTGGTTTTACGCAACGGCGAACTGGTCGATCAGGGCACGCATGAGGAGTTGATGGCGCGCTGCGGTACCTACCGGCGCATCTTCTCGCATTACGATACGGCTATGCCTGAAAAGATCATACCGGCAGCCGGGGAGATGCATGGTGCATTTCAGGTTTAGATTTTTCGAGGAGGGGTGCAATGGAAGATGGGGACATACGGCATAGAGAGACGCCCGCATTCGAGACGCCCGCAAGGGGCGCCCGCATTCGAGACGCCCGCAAGGGGCGCCCGCATTCGAGACGCCCGCATTCGAGACGCCCGCATTCGAGACGCCCGCAAGGGGCGCCTCTACATGTCGTATGCCTCCATCTAAGAAAAAGAAAGGATTACCAGATGGGTTTTATCATGGATGGCCTGGATGCCGAGGCGTATGACCGCACCTATTCTGATCGCCAGCTCATCGCGCGCATCATCGGCTACTTCCGCCCGAAACTGGCGCTGATGTTAGTCGTGAGCGCATTGATCGTGCTCGGCTCGCTGCTGGACACGGCCTTTCCAATTCTGATCTCGCGCAGCCTCGATGCGCTGGCGACGGCGCAGGCAGCGCAAACGGCGCTCTGGCTGATCGCCTTCATCTTGCTATCGGGCGCGCTCTCCTGGACCTGCAACATGTTTCGCCAGTGGTTCACGGCGCGCGCGGTTGGCGATGTCGTGCTCCAGTTGCGCAAAGACGCCTTTTCAGCGGTGATGGAGCGCGATATGTCTTTCTTCGATGAGTTCTCTTCGGGCAAGATCGTCAGTCGTGTTACATCCGACACTGATAAGTTCGCCACTGTCGTCACATTGACGTTGAACCTGCTCAGCCAGCTTCTGCTTTTCGTGCTGATCGCGGGGGTGCTTTTCTTCAAGAACTGGCAGCTTGCCCTGCTGGCGATGACTATTCTGCCGGCGATTACCGCCGCCGCGCTCTTTTTCCGCTACCTGGCGCGCCGCGCCACGCAGCGCGCGCAGCGTTCGCTGGCCCGCGTCAATGCCAATGTCCAGGAGGTCGTCAGCGGCATCACCGTAGCGAAGAACTTTCGCCAGGAACAGAACATGTACGAGGAGTTCAAGCGTGTCAACGAGCAATCGTACCATGTGAATGTGCGCTCCGGCCTCCTCTACAACGGCATCTTTCCGGTGCTGGTGATGATCGCCAACATCGGCACGGCGATTGTGGTCTACTTCGGCGGCATACGCGTACTGGGCCGCGCGATCTCGGCGGGCGACTGGTTCCTGTTCTTGCAGAGTATCGCGCTGCTCTGGTTTCCGGTGACGAGCATCGCCTCCTTCTGGAGCCAGTTCCAGCTGGGGCTGTCGGCCAGCGAGCGCGTCTTTGCCCTGCTCGACGCGGAGCCGCGCGTCCACCAGATCGAGCAGCGAGCCGTCCCGCGTCTTGAGGGCAGCATCGAGTTCAGGCACGTCTTTTTCAGCTACGATGACCGGCAAACGGTGCTGCCGGATTTCAGCCTGGCGATCCAGCCCGGAGAAACGGTGGCTATCGTCGGGCACACCGGGGCCGGTAAGTCGAGCCTGGCGAAGCTTGTGGCGCGTTTCTACGAGTTCCAGGGCGGCGAGATCCTCATCGATGGGCAGGATATTCGCACCTTCGACCTGCGGGACTATCATCGCAGATTGGGCATCGTGCCGCAATCGCCGTTCCTCTTCTCCGGCACAGTCGCGGATAACATTCGCTATGCGCAGCCCGACGCGAGCGGTGAAGAGGTTGCGGCCATCGCGCGGCGCATTGGCAGCGGCGACTGGCTGGAGGCGCTGCCCGATGGCCTGGAGACGGTAGTCGGCGAGGAGGGCAAGGCGCTCTCGATGGGGCAGCGCCAGTTGATCGCCCTGGCGCGCGTGCTGCTCCAGAACCCATCGATCATTATTCTGGACGAAGCGACGGCGAGCGTAGATCCGCTGACCGAGGCGCAGATCCAGGAGGGGCTGGATGTGCTCTTGCAGGACCGCACGGCGATCATTATTGCCCATCGCCTCTCAACCATCAGGCACGCGGACCGTATTATTGTGATGGACCGGGGCCGCATCGTCGAGGAGGGCAATCACGAGGCGCTGCTGCGCCAGGGCGGCCACTATGCACAGTTGTACAATACCTACTTCCGCCACCAGTCACCCGATTATCGCCCCGGCGAGGGCTTCGTGCCCGTGACAGAGAGAATGATGACCGTATTCGAGACCATCAAGCGGCGGCGCAGCATCGGAAAGATGACAGGGCAGCGCCCAACGCGAGTGCAGATCGAGCGCATATTAGAGGCCGCAACCCACGCGCCCAACCATCATAAAGTCGAACCCTGGAGATTTTTCGTGCTGGCGGGCAGGGCGCGCGACGAACTGGGCGCGATTATGCAGGAGTCGCTGCGCGCATCGCTGGCCGCCAGTCCAAAGCGGCTCAGCGACGAGCAGATCCAGGCCATACTCAACAAGGAGCGCGGCAAGCCATTGCGCTCACCAGTACTGATCGTCGTCGCGGCACAGCATCCCCACGATCCCAAAATCGTCGCTATCGAAAACGTCGCGGCAGCGGCGGCGGCCACCCAGAATATGCTGCTGACCGCCGAAGAAATGGGGCTGGCCGCCATGTGGCGCACCGGCAACGCGGCCTATGATCCCCTCGTTAAAAAGTGGCTCGGCCTCTCACCTGAGGACCATATCGTAGCCATCGTCTATCTCGGCTTTCCCGCTATCCCTCATCAGGAACGGCATCCAACACCGGCGGAGGCCAGAACGACGTGGCTGGGGTGGGAAGAAAATTAACGTATGGTGAGCCGGAAGGCGACGCCTTCCGGCTCACCATACGTTAATACTTGATCAGCGCGAAGACATCGTGGCCTTTCAGGCGATTGCGGCCCTTGAGGAAGGTCAGTTCAACCAGGAAGGCGATGCCCGCGATGTGCCCTCCCAGTTTCTCCACCAGCTCCATAGCTGCTGAAACCGTGCCACCTGTCGCCAGCAGATCATCGACGATCAGGACGCGTTGACCGGGCTTGATAGCATCCTGATGGATCTCGACTACATTCGTGCCGTACTCCAGAGCGTACTCAACGGTAATTGTCTCCGCCGGGAGCTTGCCAAACTTGCGCACGGGCACAAAGCCGCAGTTGAGCAGATACGCCAGCGGGGCGCCAAAAATGAAACCACGCGATTCAACGCCCACAACGATTTCAATGCCGGATCCTGTATAATGGGCAGCCAGGCGCTCCATCGCGGCACGAAACGTCGCTGCATCCTGCAATAAAGGGGTTATGTCCTTGAAAAGCACGCCCTTCTGCGGAAAATCGGGGATATCACGTATCCGATCTTCCAGGCGTAGAGGCTCAGGTGTTGACGCCATGAGCATGTTCTCCTTCGTCGCTATGAAATAGGCAAGAATACAGGGGCAGCCAGGATCTCCTGATTATACGCCTGGCAGGCCCCTGATTGTTATAAGTTGGCAAAACCTGACGGCACTGCTAAATGGGGCGGGAACCACGTCCCACCGCTGGTTCTTCCGTTGTGCAGTATACTCCGCCCCGCTTATCCCTGCAAGCGGGAGGACCGCTCTGCCATTTATTGGGAAGCCGGTGCAGCCTGCGCCTGTACCGTATCAGCCGGAGGCAACTGAGCAGTACAATAGGCGCAGCGCGTCGCCTTGAGTGGCACAGTGCTCAGGCAGAACGGGCATTCGCGCGTGGTAGGCGTGGCCGGCTCCTGGTGCGGCGTAAAGCGATCCTGCAACGCTGTCACCGGACGCACGACGAGAAAGTAGACGATAGCCGCCACGATTAAGAAAGCGATCACAGTGTTGATGAAATCTCCGATTAATAAAGGTCCGACATGGAAAGTTGATAGCGTCTTGCCGTTACCCGTAGGGATGAGCGGAGTAATGATATCTTTGACGAAGCCATTGACGACAGTGGTAAACGCGGCGCCGATGACGATGCCGACGGCCATATCTACCACATTGCCGCGCAGGATAAATTTCCTGAAACCGCCTAGCTCCCTGAAGCCTGCATGCAGGCCGCGTTCGCCAAAGTTCCTTGCAGTATCAAACATCTTGTCTGCTGCCTCCTTACTAACTAACGTGATGGGCATGTTTCCCTGAGGCTCACTGCTGCATAGCTCGCCTCTGATGTGGAGTCAGGTTCACAGCAGACGCACAGCAATTTGCGCATCAGGTTAACATGAAATAAAACGCGGATGCCAGTTTAAAATGGCTGGCCGCATGACTCGCGCTTAGCTTAACACAAGCCCGGCCATCCGACCAGAGGGTAAGGTCTATGTTATAATGACCTCGATGTAGATACGATACTATCCAGGCCGGAGACTCACCAATGTACACTATCTTACCCAACGGCGTTTATCCACCGGTACCTACCTTCTTCGATGACCAGGAGGATCTCGATCTTGCTACGCTGCGAAGGCACTTGCGACGCCTGGCGGACAGCGGTATCGCGGGCTATGTATTGATGGGGTCGAATGGCGAGGCGGTTCACCTGAGCGAAGGTGAGCGGGAGCAGGTTATCACAACGGCAAGGGAGGTTGTCGGGAGCGGGGAGCAGGCCATGCCCATCGTTGCCGGCTGCGGCGATCAATCGGCCCGTGCCACTATCGCCCTTTGCCATATGGCCGCGCGTTGTGGCGCCGATTTCGCGCTCGTCCTGCCGCCCTCGTACTATCGAGGACTCATGAACAACCGCGCGCTTATCGCATACTACCAGGCCGTAGCCGATAGCAGCCCGCTGCCGGTGATTCTCTACAACATGCCGGCCAGCGCGGCAGGGATCGATCTCGACGCCGCTACGATCTGCACGCTCGCCGGGCATCCCAACATCGTCGGCCTGAAGGATAGCGCTGGCAACATCGCGAAGCTGGCCCAGGTGGTAGCTGCCACGCCTGAGAGCTTCAAGGTCTACGCCGGCAGCGCGAGCTTTTTGCTGCCCGCGCTCGCCGTGGGCGCGGTAGGCACCGTCGCGGCGCTTGCCAATATCTTTCCGCACGAGGTCTGCACGGTGCAGGCGCTTTTTGAGTCCGGCAGGCTGGAGGAGGCCCGAGCGCTACAGGCGCGCATCATCCCGGCCAATGCTGCCGTGACCACTATCTACGGCGTTCCCGCGCTGAAAGCGGCGCTCGAACTCACTGCCGGCTATGGTGGCAGGCCGCGCAGGCCGCTCCAGCCCCTCACCGAACAGGAGCGCGAGAAGCTGGCCGAGATATTGCGGAAGACACCACTCGAACTTGAAGGATAAATATGAGAGATAGGTGTTGTGTGGAAAATGCACTTCGCGCATTTTCCACACAACACCTATCTCAAAAATTGTTACGCGGAGCGGGAGCGGTCCACTTCCTCCTCCGCTGGAGCCGTGAAGTGGATCTCCAGCGCCTTGTTCACGAAGCGGGCCACCGTCGCCTCCTGATTGGCAAGCACTGCCGGCAGCGTGATATCGCGCTTGAAGTTCCCAATTTCGATAATCATTTCATCGCCTTTTTTGGTCATCACCACTTTATTCATCTCCACATGAGGCAGCGGGAGACGCAGAATATAGGTATCGCCCTCGCGAATGATTTCCTGAACAGGACCGCGATAGAAGACCCGCGTTGGATCTTGCTCGCCGAAAACGCTCTGCGCCAGTTCGCCCAGTTGCGCGAGGCCGATGATCTCATGCGAATAGTAGGGAACTTCCCAGATGGGCAGCGGCGCAAAGGTCTGATGGATCTGCTGGCGAAACTTCTCCTGGTTGCGATACAACTCCTGCATGAAGGCGTCCTGGTAGGCATCGGCCTGGAGCACGCGATTGCACACAACGGCATCGATGGGATAGCCAAAGAGAGCCAGGTAGGTTTCGGCGCGCAGGACCTCCTTGATGACCATGCGTTCGGGATTGACCACAGGGCGGTAAGAACTGATATCGGGATTGCCCAGGACAGAGCGCAGCACCTTGACGCGCTCACTGAGATTCTGCACAGTATTGATAATTTCGGTGGTGGGCAGGAAAGCTTTGAGCAGCGGGCGTGCCAGGCTGAGCGTGCCCTGCATGCTCAGGAGCCGGTTCACATACCACTGGAAGGTATCGGGCATACTCAGCAGGCGCACGGTCTCGCCTGTGGGTGCGGCATCGATGACGACAACATCGAAGTTGCCTTTCTGGGCGTTGCGATAAATGTTGATGAGGCTGACGATCTCATCCATGCCGGGGATGAGCGCGAGTTCTTCGGAGAGGACATCATCGATCCCCTGCTTGCGCAGCGCCTTGCTCATAGACTCCTGCACCTTGCTCCATCCCCTGCGCATCTCATCGAGGACATTCACCTCCTGCGCCCAGAGGTTGGGAGCCAGTTCCGTCGGCTCGGAAGTGAGATCGGCGCGTAAACAGTCGGCGAGGCTGTGCGCCAGGTCGGTGCTGACTACCAGTGTGCGCCTGCCCTGCGCCGCCGAGCGGACCGCTGTGGCCGCCGAGATCGTCGTTTTGCCCACGCCGCCTTTACCGAGGTAGAGAATAATACGCATAGAAGTCCTTATTTATAGATTATTTTATCGGGCTGGCTACTACCAGCTTCATTATACTCTATACGGCGCCGCAGCCCTACAGGTTTGATGCTCTCCGACGGGGCGTTTCACGAGAAGGTCTGGAGGGCTTTATCAAAGACGGGGGCCAGCCCCGTCTCTACACCTGGCAGGGCTTTATCAAAGACGGGGGCCAGCCCCGTCTCTACATTGGCAGGGCTTTATCAAAGACGGGGGCCAGCCCCGTCTCTACATTGGCAGGGCTTTATCAAAGACGGGGGCCAGCCCCGTCTCTACACCTGGCAGGCGCCCGCCAGCCAAAAATGCAGAGGCGGGGCTGGCGCCCCGTCTCTTACTCTATACCCTGCCATCAACGCAGGGGGCATCAACATGCCCCGGCAGACGTAATGATTATAGATCTATCTTACCGTCAGCTAGAAGCTGTTTAAGAAACTCCAGGTGACGCACTATCGGCACACGATCACTCCCACCATGCTGATACCACTGGCGCAGCCAGAGCAGAGAAACAATCTCATCCTGGGTAAACCCGCTCTGGGCCAGCATCTCGGTCTCCGTAACGGTACTGGTCTCAACGTCTGTTATCATCTCTAGCGGCTGTGTATTCATCATTGTGTCCTTCCACCTGCGCCAGCAGTGGTGGGACATCCACCACTGTTTTCTTCCGCATGCTTCCGATCCATTGACTGCCGGTTATCCTTATAGTGAGAAATGATTCTCTAATAAATAAGACGCCCGGTTATTCGCAATCCCAAATATTGTCAACCCACCACTTTTTCCCTCCCGCTATACTATTCCTCCTGCCCATAGCATAAACGGAAAGAGACGCAGCGACTATCTACTGAGTAACAACTACACTGTGAAATAGCTCACTACTGATCGCGCTCATCCGCAGCCCCTGCCTGCGCGCTGGCAAAGGGTGAGCCACGATGAGTCATCTGCCCTATATACGTTTGAAACAACGTGCAGGTTCCTTTTTTATGGGGCATTTTTCCTACAATGTGGCGTGGGAAACTAGTCTCTTCACAATATATAGACGGAGGCGAGTTACAAAATATGACACGAGAAAGGAAGGGAATGCGGAAAGGCGATATGAGGCTAGAATCAAAGACGAGGGCAAACCAGACGAGGGCAAGCCTCGTCTCTACAAAAAGATGTAGAGACGAGGCTTGCCCTCGTCTTGCCGGCCCTCGTCTTGCCGGCCCTCGTCTTGCCGGCCCTCGTCTTGCCGGCCCTCGTCTTGCCGGCCCTCGTCTTGCCGGCCCTCGTCTTGTTTGCCTTCGTCTTGCCGGCCCGTCCTGCCGGGCCGGCTGCATGTCCTGCCGGGCTGGCTATTTGTTGCGCACAACAATATTTGCCAGGCGCCCGGGAACATAGATGACCTTCTGCACCGTGGCGTCGCCGATAAATGACATCACCCTGGGGCTGTGCAGCGCCAGCTTGCGCACCTCGTCCTCGCTGATACCGGCGGGAACTTCAATGCGGTCACGCACCTTGCCGTTGACCTGCACGACCAGCGTGAAGGTCTCGTCATGTGTCAGCGCCTCATCGTAGACCGGCCACGCCGACATATGGATGCTGCCGCTATGCCCCGTCAGGTGCCACAGCTCCTCGGTAATATGGGGAGCCATCGGCGCCAGCAGTTGCATCATCGTCTCCAGCGCGCGGCGATAAGCAGCGCTGCGCGCGACCGGCTCGTTCTGCTGCTTAATCAGAGCATTATCGAATTCCATCAGCGCGGCCAGCGCCGTGTTGAAGCGGAAATTGCTCAGGTCCTCGGTAACGCGCTTGATAGTCTTATGGCGCAGACGCTCGATAGCCCTGCTCTCAGGCGTTTCCTGCTCACTCACCTGGCCCGCGACCCAGGAGTCGTTGACCAGGTTCCAGAAGCGATTCATGAAGCGCCAGATCCCCTCCACATTCTCCGCTATGAAGGAGCCGCCGGCATCGAACGGTCCGATGAACATCATGTAACAGCGCACGGTATCGGCGCCGTACTTATCGACGTACCTGTCGGGCGCCTCGACATTGCCGCGCGACTTGGACATCTTCTGCCCATCGGCGCCCAGCACCATGCCCTGATGGTACAGGCGCAGGAACGGCTCATCGAAGTCCAGGTAGCCCATATCGTGCAGAGCTTTAACGAAGAAGCGCGAGTACAGCAGGTGCAGAATGGCATGCTCCACGCCGCCCACGTACTGGTCAACGGGCAGCCATTTCTTCAGCTTTTCCTGGCTCCACGCCTCTTCAGTATTATGCGGATCGGCATAGCGCAGGAAGTACCAGGACGAATCGATGAAGGTATCCATCGTATCGGCCTCCCGCGTTGCCGGACCGCCGCAGACCGGGCAGGTTGTGTTCAGGAACTCCGGCTCGTAGCGCAGCGGCGATTCGCCAGTGGGTTTGAACTGCACATTCTCGGGCAGCCAGACGGGCAGTTGCTCCTCTGGCACGGGCTGCATGCCATCCTTCGGACAATAGACAATGGGGATGGGCGCGCCCCAGTAGCGCTGGCGGCTAATCAGCCAGTCGCGCAGGCGATACGTGACCATGAACTTGCCGATGCCCTGCTCCTCGATGTACTTCGTCACCTTCGCGATGGCCTCATCGGCAGGCGTGCCATCGAAGGGGCCGGAATTTATCATCACCCCCGGTTGCGATTTCGCCTCCGTCCAGGCAGCCGGATCACTCGGCTCCTCGCCTTCGGGGCAGATCACCTGGCGAATGGGGATGCCGAACTTGCGCGCGAACTCGAAGTCGCGCTGGTCGTGCGCGGGCACACCCATGATCGCGCCGGCGCCGTAGCCCATCAGCACATAATCAGCGATCCAGACGGGGATCTGCTCGCCGTTCAGCGGATTGGTGACATAGCCGCCGGTGAAGACGCCCGTCTTCTCTTTTTCTGTGCTCAGGCGCTCGATCTCGGTCATGCGCCGCGCCTGGTCGATGTAGGCATCGACGGCCGCCTTCCGCTCGGGCGTCGTGATCTTCTCAACCCAGGGATGCTCCGGGGCCAGCACAAAGAAGGTCGCGCCGTAGATCGTGTCCGGGCGCGTGGTGAAGACCGGGACCTCTTCGCGCCTGCCATCGATCTCGGTATAGAAGCGAATCTCGGCGCCCTCGCTGCGGCCAATCCAGTTGCGCTGCATAACCATCGTCTTTTCGGGCCAATCGATGACCTCCGAGAAGTCCAGCAGCCGCTCGGCGTAGGCCGATATTTTCAGCAGCCACTGGTCGATCTCTTTGCGAACGACAACGCTGCCGCAGCGCTCGCAGGTGCCATCGGCCAGCACCTGCTCGTTCGCCAGCGTGGTATTGCAGCCGGGGCACCAGTTTGCCGGAGCTTTGGTGCGATAGGCCAGGCCGCGCTTGTAGAATTGCAGGAACAGCCACTGTGTCCACCTGTAATAGTCGGGCAGGCAAGACACGACCTCGCGCTGCCAGTCCCAGGCGCCGCCCATCATGCGCAGTTGACGGCGCATGTTGTCGATATTCGCCAGCGTCCAGGTGCGCGCCTGGATGCCGCGCTTGATCGCGGCGTTTTCGGCAGGCAGGCCGAAGGCGTCGAAGCCGATGGGCTGCATCACGTTATAGCCCTGCATGCGCTTGAAGCGGCCATAGGCGTCGAAGGGCGAGTAGTTATACCAGTGGCCCATATGCAGGTCGCCGGAGGGATAAGGGTACATGACCAGGTGATAGAACTTTGTCTTTGGCGAGTCGTCGGGGGCATGATACAGTTGCTCGGCCTCCCATTGCGCCTGCCATTTGCGCTCAATTTCTTTGGGGTTGTATCTGGTGCGCGTAATCAATTCGGCCCTCCCCGTGTCTTAACAACGTACAATCTCGATTCAAAATGTCGATTTCCGCCGCCCTCGCTTGCCCGCGCCGCAGGCGCTCGCCCTGGAGGTGGTGTGAAGTGGAACAGGCGCAAAGCGTCTGTTCCACTTCACACCACCTCCATTGCGCGGCTCCGCCGCGCGAGCGCCTGGTCAGAGCAGGCGAGGAGGCTGAGAATCAGATACGCTCTCAAATGAACGAAGTATGAATATAAACCAGTAACAAAAAAAGCCTTTCATCCGTGAGGGACGAAAGGCTATTCCGTGGTACCACCCTGATTTTCGATCTAAGGATAAGAATGGTGGACCTGAGGGGATTCGAACCCCTGACCTTCTCCATGCCATGGAGACGCTCTCCCAGCTGCGCTACAGGCCCAGGTATAAAGCGCCGAAGGTACCTATCCTTGATCTACTCTCATTGTACGCTATAACGGGCGTCCCGGCAAACGCTAGCCGCAAGTATCCATGCGGGTTCACGCCTGCGAAAACCACAGGCGAGTTCGGTCCGATGTTGCAGCCTTGCACCACCCGGCTACTCTCTGCATGAAGTAGACCTACTACTCCTGTTCGTCTTTCAATCTCAGATGAGATAATACCATATCCATTTGCGATTTGCAAGGCAAGGTAGAAATAGGTGGTGCGGGGTTGCAGTGGAGATGAGGGGGCTCGAACCCCTGACCTCGACAGTGCGATTGTCGCGCTCTCCCAGCTGAGCTACATCCCCAGCGAGGTAGATCATAACACAATAGTGAGTCGTTGTAAAGCCCCTGTTGTAACAAATTTCTAAAGTTTTTTCGAGGATGTCCGATAGCTGGCATCTTCGCACGGCGTTCGCCGCCTGCACAGGCTCATGCCTGTGGCGTGCGCCTGTGCAGGCGGCGAACGCCGGATACACGCTTACAGGCTGGCATAGGCGCGCAGGGTCTGGATAAAGAACGAGAGCGAGGAGCGACCATCGACGCGGATGCGCAGCAGAGCCAGGGGAGTGAGGCTGTTCTGGAGGTCCCCGGTCATACCGGGATCGGTTGTCGCGCTCACATAGCCATCGGCGGCCAGCATGGCGACGACCTCCTCACGCAGCACGAGACTGCCGCTTTTGAATGGCCCGCCGTTGGGATAGCAGAAATGCTGGATAGGGATGCCCAGGTTCTTCTCCAGCGTGAACTGCGATACCTGTGCTTCCTGCTGCGCCTGCGCCGGCGAGGCCAGATAAACGCTGCCCATATCGACGTGATGAACCGTGTGGGAGCCGATCTGCATGCCGTTGGCGAGCATCGTGCGCAACTGCGGCCAGGTCATCTGCCCCTGCCACCCCACCATGCCGGTAATAATATAGAATACGCCGCTGAAGCCATGCGCTTTCAAGAGCGGATACGCGTACTGATAGTTATCCTCGTGGCCGTCATCGAATGAAAGGATAATCGGCCTTGCGGGGAGCGGAGCGCCATAGTAGAGCGCGTTCATGAGCTGGTTCAGGGTGATAGAATGATAGCCACTGGCCCGGAGATAGTCCAACTGCGCGGCGAGCATCTGTGGAGAGACCGACAGGCTGGCCCTGAGCGCCGGATCGGGATCGTTCGCGGGCACAGTAGACGTATAGTGATACATAAGAATGGGTACGCGCACGGTTCGCTCAACAGTCACAAACGGCGGCAAAATCGGCGCCTCCAGGTCCGCCGGGCCGCCATCGAGCACAAGCCAGCGGTCCCCTTTATCGCCACGATTGAGAATCTTACGCACGACAAAGGGGAGATTGCGATAGATCTGATCGGGATGAGCATCTTCTGGTGGCAGAGGTAACAGATGTGTGATCGGCCTCGGCGCGAGCTGGAGCGAAACGGGTAGCTCTTCCACATTGTTGTACGTCGCCATCGTTTCTGGATCAACCCAGAAGGAGAGGGACCTGACTTTTCCCAGAGTGAAGCCCTGCAATGTGAAATCCTGAAAGCGCCCCTTCCAGAAGGTGGCGAACGCTGCCTCGCCCGGCCACTGCGCCTGTTTGCGCGGATCAAGCAGAGACCACATGTCAGCGTAGTTATGCGCCAGCAGGTCGCCGGTAAACTGCCGGGCGGTGGCACTCACCTCCATTGCATCCTGCTCGCTGGCCGGGATAGGTGCAGGTTGCTGGCGCACAACGACTGGTTGCGCCTTTCTGGTCGCAGTTCGCGATGGGAAGAGCAGCAGAGAGGCTCCCAGCGCACCGGCCAGAAGTGCGCAGAGAACGGATAGTGCGAAGCATATGCGCGCGATAGTGCGGGCGCGCGAGCGCGTTACCTTGCGAACGCCGGTGACTTCCATTGCCAGTCCCTCTCATTGCCGGCATGTTTAACCTTTTTTTTCAGCATAACGCGACACTATATATTGTTATTCACATATGTGCACATGTCAATTAAACGCCGGGCTTATAGGAGATTTGTGTGTACGTATTAGCTGATTACCGCTGCTAATACTCACCATTACAGGGATGCACATAAAAACTCCATAAAAATACGGAGGGTAGCGCTGATCTAGCAGCAAAAAGTATTGCAAATTATGCAAGGATAGTGTATGCTTTCATCCGGTATCCAATCTCGGTCTCGCACAGTGCTCGTCCAGAGTATCCAATTCCCACGCTGGTAGGGGGTAAAGAACGACTGGTGACATCTGCTAAGATATGGACCCGGAGGATTACCAACATATCATAAGGAGGTCCCTAGTTGAACTTCGTCGACAAAACCCTGAGATGCCGTGAATGCGGAAACGATTTCGTATTCACAGCCGGTGAACAAGAGTTCTACCAGCAAAAAGGTCTGATGAACCAGCCTGGGCGCTGCCCGAGCTGCCGCGCCGCGCGCCGCGCCGCATCAGGTGGCACCGGAACTCGGTCCGAGCGTCCCCCGCGCGAGATGCACACGGTGATCTGCGCCGAGTGCGGCTCCGAGACGCAGGTACCATTCTTGCCCAAGAATGACCGCCCCGTCTATTGCAGTTCTTGCTACGATAAAGTCCGTATCGCCCGCAACTAGCGCTATGATGAGCAAGAGGGTGATGCTCTCATATCCTTAAAAGAGCTTCCCCGGCAAGCAATAGGCTTACAGGCTTCAGCCTACAGGCTTATCTCCATCAGAACATAAGGCAAGGCCAGGGTATGTTCCTGGCTGAGCCTTCAGCTTCTCCTCCGGTATCCTCTTCCTGCTCGCCATCTCTCCTGGAATAAGCCGACTGCTGCAAGCGTTTTATCAGATATCTAAAGATATTTGTCTGCTATTGTATGCCCGTTCTTTACATCGCCCGCGCTATGATGTTTCTGAAATGCTCTCTCTTTGCTTGACAGCCGTACATCGCACTTTATAATAGATAAGTAACATTTGTTTTGCGTATGTAACAACAGATCCGTCTAAAGAGCAGGTTATCAAAGCAGGAGCGCTTCCCGCCCGGGTAGTGAGGCGTGGCATGCAGAACAGACGCGATACTACGTAGTAATCAGGTATATGATTATGGCTACCAATTCCGACAACATAGTTGAAGAATCTCTTGTTCCCTCGATTACCAGAACCATTGTGCCGGGGAAGAACGTCATCCCTTCTCAAGTCACGCTTGAGGACCTGCTGGCAGAGACGCAGCAGTATCTTACCGAGCAGGATCTGGAGAGGATTCGCTGCGCCTATGCGCTGGCAAAAAAAGCGCATGCCGGGGTGGTGCGACGTTCTGGGGAGCCATTTATCCAGCATCCGCTGGAGGTAGCCTTGCTGCTTGCCGGGATGCGTATCGATGCTGATGGAATTATCGCTGCTCTGCTGCATGATGTGGTCGAAGATACTGATTACTCCCTTGACGATTTACGCGCCCAGTTTGGTGCGGAGGTCGCCACTATTGTCGATGGCGTCACGAAGTTTGAAGCCCTGGCAGGAAAAAGGGAGAGCGCCGGGCATATCAATGCTGCTGGCGAGCAGGATCGGCCTCTGCCCTCTACGGTAGATAAACGGCGCCAGCGTACCGAAACAGTGCGCAAGATGCTGCTGGCAATGGCCGAAGACCCGCGCGTGGTTGTGCTCAAGCTGGCTGATCGCCTGCACAATATGCGCACCCTGGCGGCAATGACGCCGGCGCAGCAGCAGAACACGGCGCGCGAGACGAGCGAAATCTACGCTCCGCTGGCACGGCGCCTGGGCATGGCGCTGGTGCAGGCCGAGCTAGAAGACCTTGCTTTCAGCTACCTGGAGCCGGAGAAATACGCCCTGCTGGCCCGCCAGGTTGAGGAAGAGATCAGGCGCCGCCTTCCCTATATCGAGCGCGTCCGCGAGATCCTGCGTGAGGAGATGCAGCGCGCGGGCATTCGTGCCGAGGTGCGCGCCTGGCGCAAACACCTGGCAAGCATTAACCGCAAGATGGAGGATATGCCGGGCCAGCAAAGCGGCGACCTCAGCCAGATCCACGACCTGGTTTCTTTCCGCATCCTGGTTGATACCGACAACGAGTGTTACCTGGCCCTGGGCCATATCCATGCCCTCTGGCGACCAAAGGATGGGCGCATCAAAGACTTTATCGCCACGCCCAAACAGAATGGCTACCAGTCGCTGCATACCACTGTATTCTGCCTGGACAACCGGCTTGCCGAGATCCAGATCCGCACGCACGACATGGAGCGCACCGCCGATTATGGCATCGCCAGCTACTGGTACTTGAAGGAGCGGGTGGGGAAAGAAGCCTCGCCCAATAGCTGGCGCCTCTCGTATCGTGAAATGGTAACGTGGATCGAGCAACTGCGCGAGTGGCAGCGCGAACTGCCGCAGAGCGCCGATGAATTCGTCGAGGCGGTCAAAGGCGATATCTTCCAGGAGCAGATCTTTGTGTTCACGCCAAAAGGCGAGGTCAAGGATTTGCCGCGCGGCTCAACGCCGCTGGACATGGCCTATCGCATCCATACCGACATCGGCGATCACTGCGCGGGTGCGCGCATCATCACCAACATGGACGACAGTGGGCGCCTGGTAACGCGCCTGGTCCCGCTCGACTACGAACTGAAGGACGGCGAGATCGTCGATATTGTCGTGAATCGCACCGCGCATCCGACGCGCGACTGGCTCAGCTTCGCGCGAACCGCGGCCGCCCGCAACAAGATCCGCCGCTACCTGAAAACCTATGAGCGAGAGATTAATCTGCAACTGGGACGCGAGCGCCTGGATCTGGCATTGAAGGCTGCTGGAGCGCTCGGCGTGAATGAACATGTCGAGGCGCTGCTTCAACAGATGCGCGCGGAAGATCCGGCGGGGATCATGAAAAAATATGCGACGCTTGAAGATATCTATGTCGCACTGGGACGCGAGGATCTGCACATAGAGAGCGTGCTTGGCTACCTGCTGCCGCTTTTGCGCAACTACGGCGAGATGGTACGCGAGGGCAAGGCGGCCAGGAGCGAGAGCAACGGGCACTATCATCTTGCCGGGGGCGAGAGCGTCGGCGGCAAGAATCTGGTGAAACTGGCCCGCTGCTGCTGCCCCATCCCGGGCGATGGGATCGTAGGCGTGCTCAATCCCAGCAAGGGAATGTTCATCCATCGTCAGGATTGCCGGACGCTGCGGCGTTACCGTGAGAACCAGAACGCACTGATAGAGATCAACTGGTTGCAGATCGAGCCAGAATACTACTTCGCCCCCATCACCATCGTTGCCCATGACCGCTCCGGCCTGCTGCGTGATGTGGCAGCAGTTGTGGCCGACGCTGGCATCAATATGACCTCCTTGACCTCAACGACCAACGCCTCATTACACAAGGCAGTCATTACCGCGACGCTGGAGATAGCGGCGTCGGATAGCGTGATCGACCAGATCGAACACATTCTGCGCCGCTTACGCCAGGTCAAGAACGTGGTCAGTGTAGACCGCGCGCTCAGCAGCCGGTAGGGGCGCTGGACCCTGCCCGGGGCAGGTAATACAAGCCGCTTGCACCGCCGTTCTCCCCTACAGGTCCCACTCAAGGACGGAAAAGTTTAACGCAAGGCCGGATAAAACGTATAGTGTATAGATAGCTATTCTGCTGGCTATTTACGATTGTAGATTGAAAATCCAGAGATTGGTCATGATAAACAGGCTCGTAGAACAACATGCTGTATCACCGCAATTTTCGGATGCACAGGCGCAGCTCTTCTCTCTGGTGCGCCAGTACATGCGACCAAACGAGATAGAGCGGGTGAGCCAGGCTTTACAGCTTGCCCGCGAGGCTTATCAGAAGGACTCCGAGCAGGACCTCGCGTATCCGCGTATGCAGCATGCGCTGGCCGTCTCGACGATTCTGGCGCAGCAGATGCGTATCGACGCGGTAGGAGTTGCCGCCGGCCTGGTTTTTGAGGCCGTCGACGCGGATCTGCTTTCGTTGGAGCATGTGGAGCAAGAACTGGGGGTCGCCACCGCACGCGTCATCGGCAGCATGCTACGCCTCAATATCCTGGAGCGCACCAAGCAAGGTGCCAGCGCCGTCAGCGCGACGCTCAACCGGCAAACGGGACAGGTTGCAGCCGTGAAGAAGGGGCAGGACGAGCGCGAGGAGAACACGGCCAGCGCAGCGGCCGCCGAGAGCAAGAAGCCGCGTATCCGCGAAGCTCTGCGCCGCCAGCAGGCCGAAACCGTGCGCAAGATGTTCGTGGCAATGGCCGACGATCCCCGCGTTGTCCTGCTCAAGCTGGCCTACCGCCTCAACGCCATCCGTCAGATGTGCCAGCCATCCTACCAGGGAGATCGCCAGGAAATGCTCACAATGGCGCAGGAGACGCGCGAGATCTACGCGCCGCTGGCCGGACGCCTGGGGATGTCGCGCGTCGAGAGTGAACTGGAGGATCTGGCCTTCCAGATCCTGGAGCCAGAAATTTACGCCTGGACGCGCGATCTGGTCGAGGCCGAGAGCAAGCAATGGCGTTCTTATGTTGAACGTGTCTGCAACAGGCTGCGTGCGGAAATGGCCTCTATCGGTGTCAAAGCGGAGGTCTCCGGGCGCGTCAAGCATCTATACAGTTTCTATAAGAAGCTCCAGCGCAATGCCGGCGATGTCGAAGGGCTGGAAGCGCTCAAAAAGGCCGCCGACATAAACCAGATCCATGACCTGATCGCCTTCCGCATCCTGGTCGAATCCACCACCGATTGCTACATCGCGCTGGGCCATGTACACAGCCTGTGGAAGCCGAAAGAGGGGCGCATCAAGGATTTCATCGCCAATCCCAAGCCGAACGGATACAGAGCGCTGCACACAACGGTATTCTGCCTGGATGACCAGCTCGCGGAGATCCAGATCCGCACGTATGCTATGCATGAAATGGCCGAATACGGCGTAGCGATGCACTGGCACTATAAGGATGCCGGCGACAATGCCTCCGCATCGGCCAAAGAGCTGCTGACCTGGCTGCGACATCTTGCCGAGTGGCAGCACGAAATGCACGCTTCAAGCGCCAGCGATACCGAGTTCGTCGAGGCGATCAAGGGCGACATCTTTCAGGAGCAGATCTTTGTGTTCACGCCCAAAGGCGAGGTCAAAGAGCTGCCCGTTGGCTCGACGCCGCTCGATTTCGCCTACCGCGTTCACAGCCAGGTGGGCGATAAGTGCGCGGGCGCACGCATCATCACCCAGGTGGGCAGCGGCGATGGAGACCGTCTGGTGACGCGCATGGTCCCGCTGGATTACGAACTGAAGAGCGGCGAGATCGTCGATATCGTCACCAGCCGCACGGCCCACCCGACGCGCGACTGGCTCAGCTTCGCGCATACCGCCGCCGCGAAAAGCAAGATCCGGCGCTATCTCAAGATGCATGAGCGCGATATCAATATCCAGATAGGACGCGAGCGGCTGGAGCGTGAGTTGAAGATCACGCCGGGCGCGCGCGGCCTCGATGCGATGACCGAAGATGCGGAGCGCTGGCTGTGCGAAGAAATTCACCTGGAGACGTTTGAGGACATCCTGGCCGCCATTGGCGCCGACGACCTGCGCCCGCGCATGGTGGCGATGAGACTGCTTGAATACTGGCAGTTGCGCGAGGGGAAAGAGCTCCGCGAAACGAAGGAGAAGGACGCCGAAGAGACGCTGGCGCTGCCGGCGGTGAGCACGAAACAGACGGCTGCCGCGCGCTTGCAGGTAGCGGGTGAGAGCGGGCTGCTGACAAAACTGGCAAACTGCTGCTGCCCGCTGCCCGGCGACGAGATCATCGGCTTCATCAGTCGTGGGAAAGGCGTTATTGTGCATCGCGCCAATTGCCGCAACCTCAAGCGTTATCGCGAGCATGAGAGCGAGCGGCTCATCAATGTCAACTGGCTCGGCATGAGCCAGACGAGCTACCTGGCCCCGATTGTGATTACGGCCCATAACCGCGCCGGACTGATTCGCGATATCGCGGCCATCGTCACCGATGCCGGCGTCAACCTGATGTCGATCAACTCTCACACTGATAGCAAGCACGTCGCTGTAGTGATTACAGCCACATTGGAGATCAATGACCTGGAGCAGATGCGCCGCATCTTCACGCGACTGGGAAAGGTGAAAGGCGTACTCCAGGTCGAGCGCGACATAGGGAAAAAATAAAGGGCAGGAAGAAGCGAGCGCTGCCTGGCGCGCCAGGCAGCGCTCGCTTCTTCCTGCCCTTTAGAAAAGGAATTAGCCGCGTAAGCGATCCAGCACAGGCGGTTGGCGCAGCTTCGCCAGCGCACCGGCCTCGATCTGGCGAACGCGCTCGCGCGTAATGCCCAGTTCGCGCCCCACCTGTTCCAGCGGATGCGCCTGCCCGTTGCCCAGACCGAAGCGCAATTGCAGGACAAGCTGTTCGCGCGGGGTGAGCACCGATTCGAGCACGCGCTGCACTTCATCCTTCAGCGTCTGCGTGGTAGCCAGTTCTTCTGGCGAGGCCGATTCGGTATCCGCCAGCACATCCCCAAGCTCTTGCTCCTCGTCTTCGCCCACCGGCAGTTCCAGAGAAACGGGGGCGCCCGGCGCGCCTTGCAGCTCAACCATGCGCACGGGGTCCAGACCCGTTGCCTCCGCCAGCTCCAGCTCTGTTGGCTCACGACCAAGCTCCTGAAGCAAACGCTGGCGCTCACGACGTATGCGGTTGAGCGCGGTATTGACGTAGACCGGAAGGCGGATCGTGCGCCCCTTGTCAGCAACGGCGCGACTGATCGCCTGGCGGATCCACCATGTCGCGTGCGTAGAGAAGCGATGCCCACGGCGCCAATCATAGCGCTGCACCGCCCGGATCAGACCGATATTCCCCTCCTGGATCAGATCGAGGAGGGTAAGCCCACGACCAACATAGCGTTTCGCAATACTGACCACGAGCCGCAGATTAGCCAGGATAAATTGCTTCATCGCGTCGCGGTCCCCCATCTCGATGCGCTGGGCCAGTTCGATTTCGCGCTCGTGCGTAATCATCGGAACCCGCCCGATTTCACGTAGATAGGTCATTACGGCATCGGACTCGCCGGCGTCGGCCGCGCTCACGGCGTGCTCATCCTGGTCTTCTGAGCGGCGACGGCGCATGGTGGGACGGCGTACCGGTGGCTCCTCTTCAGTTGCCATTGTGGGAAGTGTGAGGATGGACTCAGCTCCCATATCGGAAGAACCGGGCAACTGAGCTAGATCTTCATGCATATCAGACATCTCTTCCAACTCAAGAGGACCGGTCTCCAGCTCAAGGGGGCCAGTGTCCAGGTCCTCCAACTCATGCTCATCTTCTTCCTTCTCCGGGTCCTCCTCCACGTCGCCCTCAGTCGTATATGAAAGATCCTTCGTAAGCAGGCGTTCGACGATATCGAACGGCTTCTCCAGATCGGTATTTTGTGAATTATTCAATGTAAGCGTTGTTCCCGTCATGGCACGCTTTAAGTCCATCATTGTACGCCCTCCATGAAAAGTAGTATATCCTAAGCAGCAAGATATATAGTTTGTCGTCTGGTCCTACACTCAGGGAAAGCGAGTCTCAAGCTGTCCGAGTGCCGAGTGGGAGGAAATCAATGACATGCTTCCTGACTCTACTAGTAGAAACATAGCCTGATCGGAAAATATTCCTACTCCAATTATAACGCAAGTCCTCCTTTCATTCTAGTCCCCGGAGCCTGTTTTTGGCGGCTTTCTCCGGCAGATCAAGAACGTGTATGCAACCTGCCTGTTTATGTATACGTTCAAACCATATTGAAGGTGGCAATTTCACAGCTTCAAGGCCAGGGTAACAGGAATCCGGTTCTTCCTGTGAATTATCCAGGGACGGTATCCCTGCCTTCCATGAGGATGCTGCTTACGATACGTAAGAATAGCCTCCTGCACCTTGTGAATGATTTGCTGCACCGGGCGTTGGGAGCGCGTGGCAAGCGCGTGCAGGGTGACATGCCGTGACGGGGCCGTGCTGGCAAGATGCAACGTCTGGTAGAGATAGCTTTCGGGAATGTGATAGGAATGTGCGATATAGGGAATGGTCATCCAGGGGCGGATCGTGCTGACATCACCCTCTCTCGCCAGCGCGCTTTGCTTCTGAAAATTCTGGTACGCTCCCAGAGAGGCCCGCGCCGCGAAAGCTGTGCAGCCCAGCGATACCATGAGCAGAGCGCATGTGATGATGAGCCTGAGCCGCGAACCCAATGCCTGCACCTCCCTTTTGCGAGATATCCCCTGACACATCCTGGTGAGTAGCATATCAGATTTTTCCTGTTCCAGCAAATCACAAAATGGTGTAGAATATGCAGCATGGACGCATCTTTGAAGGTCGCTATCAAGCGCATTGATAAAGATCTGCCCCTGCCAGTCTACTCTACGGCTGGTTCGGTAGGCTTTGACCTGTTCTGTCGCGAGGATACCGAGGTCGCCCCGCGCCGGCTCGGGCGTATACCCGCCAACGTGATTGTGCGCACGCCTCCCGGTTACATGCTGCTGCTCACGATGCGCAGCAGCACGGCCAGGCGCAAAGGTCTGCTCATGCCCAATGGCGTCGGCATCATCGATCAGGACTATTGCGGAGAGGGCGATGAGTTGATCGTCTCGGTCTACAATTTTCGCGACGAAGCGGTGACTGTCCAGCGCGGCGAGCGTATTGCTCAAGGAATATTTGTTCCCATTCTGCGTGTAAGCTGGGATGAGGTGGACGATGTGGGGCAGGGACGCGGGGGATTCGGAAGCACAGGTGCATGATGCCACAACCCGACTACTATAGCATTCTTGAAGTGCCGTTTAATGCGACACTTGCCCAGATCAAGCGCTCCTATCGGCGTCTTGTGCGCCTGCATCATCCTGATCTCAACAAGCAGGCGAACGACAGGCGCATAAAGCAACTGAATGAGGCATACGAGGTGCTGAGCGATGCGGCCAGACGGGCGGCCTACGATGCGCAGCGACTACAGGAGATGCGCAACGCCGCTATACGCGAGGCACTGCGCCGCCAGCAGGAAGAGGCGCTGCGCGAACCCAGAATGACCTGGCGAGAAGGCATCATCGGCTTCTTCACGGAACTAAAAAAGGGCATGAGCGACGAATAAATGTAGTGGCACGGCTCGCCCGGGCCATCCCGCTCGCCCGTGCCATCCCGCTCGCCCGGGCCATCCCGCTCGCCCGGGCCATCATGCAACCGCCCACGCCTGACCATCCGGCCCCGCCGTCAGGACCTGCAACCCTTTCTTTGTAATGGCAATCGTATGC
>Ga0209061_1001229_pt1 | contig 45128 bp, 35 predicted proteins | sample Coa_R1_10_FD_187157 | JGI IMG/M metagenome (GOLD analysis project Ga0209061, IMG submission 187157) | Surface soil microbial communities from Centralia Pennsylvania, which are recovering from an underground coalmine fire - Coalmine... | ecosystem: Environmental > Terrestrial > Soil >...
GGAGAGTGGATTGACGGGGCACACTGATCATGACGGCCGGCTCCTTCCGTATCGTGGCTCGGTCCGCTCACATGGGCGGGCAACCCACGTCATATGCGGATCGGGCCGGCCGTTCCATACTCACTGATCGGCGGGGACCGGCGTGCGGGGGAGGGGATTGCTACAGTCCACAGGGCGTGCCACGTCCGCCGACGTGAGGGCCGGGAGGGGGTGAGGTCGTGACGGACCTGCTGAGCGTCGAGGACAAGGCCTCGAAGTGGAAGTCCGGCATCGTCCCGGGCAAGGAGAAGACAGTCAACCCGCTGCTCGGCACGCAGCGGAGCGTCGGGAACAGCAAGACCCAGGAGCTGCTCGGAGGCAAGAAGAAGGAGGCCTCCACCGACATCACGTCGGACGAGGCGACCTCCGCCTTCACCAAGCTCGCTCCGGTGATCAACCTGATCGTGCCCAAGCCCGGCGACGCCGGCACGCTCACAGCGTCGCTCAACATCCCGGTGAGCCACGGCGCCTTCGTCGGGATCAAGATCGGCGCCACAGCCGCACGGGGCAACAGCGGCACAGTCTCGCTGGGCGTCACAGCGAGCGTCACCGCGGGCGGCACAGTCGGGTTCGCGACATGCTCCTTCGAGCTCGGCGCCTACCTGCAGGTCCAGGGGAGGGACGCCAAGGAGGCGCTCACGATCGTCTCGTGGGTCCTCTACCGACAGCTGGCCGAGTCGAACGCCCCGCGCGAGGTCGAGCAGGCCTGGTTCGGGGAGAAGGGCGGCAAGACCGCCGAGCAGTGGGACGCGCTCGTGCAGAAGACCCTCTTCTCGAAGGAGACGGGGAACTGGGCCGAGGTGGGCGCGCAGGTCGGCGCCAGCGCCTCGGGGGGGATCGGCCCGGTGTCGGGCAGCGTCGGGGCGAAGCTCCGCATGGGCCGCCACTACGACGCGGAGTCCATCGAGGCGCGCAAAGGCGCCAAGTCGCTCACCCAGCAGTTCACGTCGGTCCTGGGGATCGACCGAGGCGCCCAGGCGAGCCTCGGCGACCGGATGTTCACGGTGATCGGCTCGGCCACATTCAAGACGGGGATCGCCTCGGGCAGCATCCAGGTGACCGTCGCGGTGCGCCAGAGGAAGACAAAGCAGCAGAAGAAGGAGACGACGAGCTACGAGCTCGCCAAGATCACAGTGACAGGCGCGGCGGAGGTGACCGGCATGGGCGTCGCCGCCCAGGTCCTCGCCCGCGGCAAGGCGATCCAGGGCCTGCTCAACCGGGTGGCCGCGGCATCCGAGAAGGCCACGACAAAGGCCAAGAAGGAGCTCACGTCCGACAAGGCCCGCGACGCCGGAGGGGTCGCAGAGGAGCTCGACGGCTACACCGGCGCGATGACACAGGCCTCGCAGGCCGTCTCCAGCCTCTCGACACTCACAACAATCTTCGGCTTGTCGGTCACAGGCCGGCTCCACGTCGTGGGGGGCTACACAGGCGGGAAGGCGAACCTGAAGGTCGCCTTCGAGAAGATGACGGCGATCGCGGTGACAGCGGGGGTGTTCTCGCTCACAGCGAAGAAGACCGAGCGCCTCGCGTCCATCGAGTACGCCACAGGCAAGTGGACGGCGTACCTCGGCGAGATCGCCAAGGAGATCGGCAGGAAGCCGAAGAAGACAACAGGGGGCAAGTCGACGACCCCCGGCACGCCGGGAGGCAAGGGCACAGGCTCCGGCACCGGCGGCACACCGTGAGCACGCCCACCCGCGAGATCCCGCCGCGCGCCCTCGACACGATCCTGCGGGCCACGGGGGGCGCCGTCACGTCCGGCGAGGTCGCGGGCGGCCTGCCCGCGGTGGAGGGCACGGTCACCCGGCGCGACAGGAGCTGGCGGCTCCAGGTGGTCTCGTACCCCGGCGACGTGCTCGTCGCGCGCTCGTTCGTGCGGGAGCTCGTGCCCGAAGGGTGCCGGGACGCCGCGGCGCTCTTCGCCAACCGGGTCAACTGGGCGCTGTTGGCCGGGGACGTCGAGGTCGATGCCGGCGACGGCACGGTGCGCGTCCGGACCTCGCTCGTCCCCCAGGGGGCCATGATCTCGGTCCCGCTCGTCGAGGGACTGCTCGGGTCGAACATCGGCACGGCCGCGCTCGTCCTCCCCGCGCTCGAGGCGGTCGCCGGCGGCGAGGACCCCGTCGCCTGCGCGGAGGAGGTCCTCGACCGCATCGAGGAAGAGGGCATCGACCTGAGCCTGGAGTGACCTCGCCGGGACGCGGCCTGCATCGGGGGTTGGTCCCGCAGCTCGGGCCGGTGGCCAGGTAGCCTGGCGGACGGGTCCCATGCCCATCGTCTCCGAACCCCTCGGCCGGGTGCTGGGGAACCGCTACCGGCTCGTGGCGGCGCTCGCCTCCGGCCCCTCCGCCCACGTCTTCCTCGCCGAGGACGTGGTGCTCCGGCGGCGCGTGGCGGTCAAGGTCCTCCAGCCGGAGCTGGCGCAGGACGACGCCTTCCTCCGGCGCTTCCGCGCCGAGGCGCGCTCGGTCGCGGCGCTGAACCACCGCCACGTCCTCAAGGTCTTCGACTGGGGGGAGGGCGAGGACGGTCCCTACATGGTGCTCGAGCACCTCGAGGGCGGGAGCCTCGCGGACCTGCTGGCACAGGGACGGAGGCTGTCGCCCGCACAGGCCGCCCGGGTCGGCGCGGAGGCGGCCGCAGGGCTCGCCTACGCCCACGAGCGCGGCCTCGTCCACCGCGCCGTGAAGCCAGCCAACATCCTGTTCGACGAGGACGGAGGGGTCCGCGTGGGGGACTTCGGGGTCGCCCCGGCCCGGTGGAGCGCGTCCAACGCGGACACCTCGAGCCTGCTCGCGGCGACCCCCTACGCCTCCCCGCAGCAGGCGGCGGGGCAGGCGCTCGACGGCCGCTCGGACGTCTACTCGCTCGGGCTCGTGCTCTACGAGGCGGTCACCGGCAAGGCGCTGCGGACCGCCAACGCGCCCGCCGCCGCCCCGCCAGCGAGGCGGATCTCCAAGGACCCGAGCCTCGGCCCGCTCGGCCCGGTGCTCGCCGCTGCCTGCGCCGCCGAGCCGTCGGGGCGCCCCGACGCCGCGCACCTCGCCGAGCGTCTCGCGGGCCTCGCCGCCGACCTCGGGCCCGGCGCCCCGCTGCCCCTGGTCCGCCGCGCCGACGGCCGCCACGAGGACGCGGCCACCACGTCCCTCGGGCTGGCGGACACCGGCGAGCCGACCGCGACAATCAAGGTCGGCGACGGCCCCCCACCGGGCATCGCCGTGCACGCCCTCCGGCGGGCCCCGCGCCGGCGCCGATGGCCATGGGTCGTCCTGGCGGTGCTCGTGGTCCTGTGCCTGCTCGCCGCGGGCGCGGTGTACCTCATGCGCGGCCGCCTGTTCACGACGACGCACGTGGTGCCCGCGGTGGTGGGCGACACACTGGCGAGCGCACGCCAGGCGTTGCGCGCCGACCACTTCAAGGTGAAGGTGGGCGCCGGGGTCACCTCGACGCGGTTCGCCGCAGGCGACGTGGTCCGCCAGTCCCCGCGCCAGGGCGCGGTCCTCGTCGAGGGCAGCACCGTGCGGCTCGTGCCCTCCTCGGGGGAGCCGACGGTGCAGGTCCCCCAGCTCACCTCTGCCATGGACTGCTCGCTCGCGCGCCAGCTCCTCGCCGAGCGGCACCTGCGCACGCGCTGCCCGGCCCTCTCGGCCTACTCGAAGACGGTGCCCAAGGGCGACATCTTGAACTGGTCCTACGACGGCAAGCTCGACCCCACCTCCGCCCCCTACGGCGCGACGATCCTCGTCGCGGTCTCCGAGGGCCGACAGCCGGTGCAGGTGGCCACATACAAGGGGCAGTCGTACACACAGGTGGCCGCGACCCTGGGCGCCGACGGGCTCACCGTGAAGGAGGCCCAGGCATACTCGACAACCGTCGGCGCGGGGAAGGTCATCTCAACCACACCGCCCGCAGGGTCCACCCTGCCGGTGCCCTCGGTGATCACGGTCAACGTGTCCAAGGGCCCCGCTGAGGTGCCGGTGCCCACAGTCGTCGGCGACACAGTCCAGAAGGCCACGGCCGCCATCGACGCGGCGGGTCTCACCGTCGGCAAGGTCTACGGCCCGTCGACAGGCGTGGTGTTCACGACCGACCCGCTGCACGGGCAGAAGGAGAAGGTCGGCACGCCGGTCCTCCTCTACACCGAGCCTCCCCCCTCGACAGGCGCGCCGAAGCCCGGTTCGAAGACATCGTCGTCGGGCTCGGGCGGCGCGCCCGCGACGGGCTGAGAAGGCCGAGCGGGGCCGGCCGCGGCCGAGCGGGGCCTGCCGCGGGGCTCAGAAGAGCCGCGCGGCGTCGGAGACCGGCTCGCCGATCACCATGCCGTGGCTCGTGATGGAGAACTCGCGCACGGCCTTGTCGTGGTCCGAGCCGCGCATCTTGAGCACCTGGACGGCGCGGCGCATCTCGCCTTCGGTGGGCACGTAGTGCAGGAGCGTGATCACGTCGCTGATGGTGGAGACGTGCAGGTCGCTCGTCGACTCGGCGTGGAGGAAGTCGCCGCCCGTGCTCGTCACGAGACCCAACATCGAGCGGAGCTTGATGTGGAAGGTGAGGCCGAGGACGTACTCACGGAAGCTCTTCACCGTCGCGATGCGCTGCAGCGCGGTCAGGCTGTCGATGGCGACACGGTCGGGCTCGAAGGCGTCGATGGCCGCCTTCATGCGTTGGAGGTGGTCTTCGAGCGACGCGGCCTCGGGAGCCTCGGCGACGATCGCGACGGACCCTCTGCGCTCCATCTCCTCGAGGTCGACGCCCCACGCGGCCGCGTTGCGCAGGAGCTGGTCGTGGCTCTCCTCGAAGGAGTGCAGCAGGCAGCGCTCCCCGGACGCGGCGCCTCCCGCCACGAACTGGGTCGCGACGAGCGACTTGCCGGTGCCGGTCGCGCCGGCGACGAGCCAGAGCGAGCGCTCGAAGAGCCCGCCGCAGAACATGTCGTCGAGCTGCGCGACCCCAGAGCTCAGCCTCCGGGTCGAGCTCCCGTAGCCGATCGAGGAGATCGCGACGGGCACCACCACGATCCCCTCGCCGGGCAGCAGCGTGAAGAGGTGCTCGCCCTTCATGTGCGCCCCGCCGCGCATCTTGAGGACCTCGAGCGTGCGGCGGCGCTTCTCGCCCTCGAGCGCGTTGCGGAGGATGACCACGTTGTCGGCGACGTACTCCTCGAAGCCGAGCTGGGTGATCGGCCCGTAGTCCTCCTCGCGCTCGGCGGTGACGACGGTCGTCACCCCCTGGCTCTCGAGGGTCTTCGCGAGCTGGAAGAGGACCTGACGGGCACGGCTCCCGTTCTCGAACTGGGCCATGAGCGAGCCCACCGAGTCGATCGCGACCCGTCTCGCGCCGGTCTCCTCGATCGCCGCGCAGATGCGGTTCAGGAGCGGGGTGAGGTCGTAGTCGGTCCCGAGGAAGACCGTGTCGATGTGGTAGGCGGGGGAGGCGTCGATGTAGGACCACGTCCCCTCGCGCTCCCAGCTCGCGATGTCCCAGCCGAGCGAGCGCATGTTGCGCGTCACGCTGTCCGGGCGTTCCTCGAAGGTCACGAACACCCCGGGCTCTTTGCCCTGGAGGATCCCGGTCGCCAGGAACTGCGCCGCGAAGACGGTCTTGCCGCTCCCCGCCGTCCCGGTGACGAGGGTGAGCCGGTTGCGCGGGAGCCCGCCGTTGGTGACGAGCTCCAGGCCGGGGATGCCGGCTTCGAGGCGCTCGGTGCCGTCGGTGCGGTCGGTGCGGTCGTCGCTGTCGGTGCGGTCGGTGCGGTCGTCGGCTACTGCCACATGTCCTCCTGGCTCAAGGGAAGTTGGAGGGCCCGCGCCAGCTCCTCGACCGAGCGCACGCTGCCGACGACCCGGATGGTCGGCGGCGGGCTGGTGCGGACGATGGCGGGCACCGCGAGGATCCCGTCGGCTTCCGTGTCGACCTCCGGCTGGCTCACGTCGAGCACCTCGATGAGGAAGTCGAGTGTCTCCCGGGCGCGGAATGCGAGCTGCTTCACGACCGACTCGGTGCGGGCGGACCTGAGGTCCCGGGAGTCGACGTAGATGCGCAAGCCGATGCGGGGACGCCCGCCGGTCGTTGCGTGCTCACCCAGGCGGCGCGTGCCCGTGGGCAGCATCCGCACGGACACGACCGTCGCGTCGTCCGCCGGCTCGCCGAGCCACGCCGTGACCCTGCGGGCGAGCTCGGCCGCGGACGCGATCGACCCGTGGAGCCCCCGCCCCGCGCGGACGAGGACGCCGAGCGTCTCTTCCAGGGACATCCCCCGGCGCTCGACGAGCCCGTCGGTGTACAAGAACAGCGCGGCGTCGCCGACCAGCGGGTACGCGGTGGTGCGCCGCTCGGCGCGGATCCCGATCGGCGGCCCGGTCGTCCCGTCGAGCAGGCGGGCGTCGACGCCGTTGGTGAGCAGCAGCGGCGGGTGGCCGGCCGACGCGACGGCGACCTCGCGCGACGAGGGGTCGACCAGCGCGCAGGCCATGGTGGCGTAGAGGTCCTCTAGCGCCCCGCCGGGCTCGGGGTCGAGGAGGCCGAGCACCGCTGCCGGGTCGTCGGTGCGGCGGAAGAGCCGGTGGAGGGCGGCCTGCAGCTCGTCCGCCTTGGCCGCGGCGGCGTTCCCCACCCCGGCCACGTCGCCGATCACAAGGGCAACCCTGCCGTCCGGCAGGTCGATGACGTCGAGGAAGTCCCCCGCCACGTCTCCGACCATCGGGCGCCAGCACGCCTCGACGAGGAGCCCCTGGACGCTCGTGGTCTGGGTCCGCCAGCGGGCTGGCACTAGCGCCCTCCCTCCCGCCGGCGGGTCGGCCGCGGCACCGGCCGCGCCGTGGACCGCGGTGCCGGCCGCGCCGTGGACGTGGGCGCAGGGGCGGGGGTGGCAGGCGCGGGGGCGGGGGCGGGCGCGGGGCGGCGGCAGGCGCCGGCGCGGCGGCAGGCGCAGGGGCGGCGGCAAGGCGCAGGGGCGCGTGGGGGCATCGGGTGGCACCGGACGCGGATTCGTTGGGCCGCCACTCGGACCTCGCTTTCGTTCGGCCCGAGGGCCCAGCCGCCTCCTCCGCCAGAGCGCGACCTGCATGGTGTACTTCCCACTCGGACGCTGCGCAAACCGTCTCGAGCAGCCTCTCGAGCGCCTCTCGAGCGCCGTGGTGCCCGGACCCGGGGCCGGGCGGGCGGGTCGAGGAGCGACACGATCCGCCCGCCTTCGGCCGTGCCCAATGGTACGGGGATCCGCGCCGCGGTCACAGCCGTGCGCGATGGTCGAGACGTGGCCAAGGGGAGCCCTCCGACCAGATGAGGACCAGATACCAGATGAGGACCAGATGAGGATCCTGCACACGAGCGACTGGCACCTCGGACGGCGCTTCGAGCGCGAACCGCTCGACGCCGACCAGCGCGCCGTCCTCTCGTGGCTCGCCGGCCTGGTCGGGGAGCTCGGCATCGACCTCGTCCTCGTGGCGGGCGACGTCTACGACCGCTCCCTCCCCGCCGAGGAGGCGGTCGCCCTCCTGGACGAGGGCCTGGACCAGCTGCGCGAGGCGGGTGCCGCCGTCGCCATGATCCCGGGCAACCACGACAGCGCGAGGCGGCTCGGGTTCGGCGCCCGCCGGCAGGCGCTCGGCGGCGTGCACGTCTTCGCGGACGACCTGCGACCGCCCGAGCCCCGGCTGTTCGAGGCGGGCGGCGAGGCGGTCGCGGTGGTGGCGGTGCCCTACCTGGACCCGCTCGTCTCACCCGCCCCCGCACCCGCGCCGGACGGCTCGGCGCGTGCGAGGACCCACGCCAACGTGCTGGCGGACTTCGTCCGGGTCGGCCGGGAGCGCCTCGCGGCGTACCGGGGGGTCCCCGCCGTCGCCGTCGCCCACGCCTTCGTCGCCGGCGGCGAAGAGTCGGGCTCCGAGAAGCTCCTCGCCGTCGGGGGTGCCGACCTCGTCGGCGCAGGGATCTTCGAGGGCTTCGACTACGTGGCGCTCGGGCACCTCCATCGCCCCCAGCTCGTGGGAGGCGACGAGCGGATCGCCTACAGCGGGTCGCCGCTCGCCTACTCCTTCGGCGAGACCCACCCCAAGAGCGTCCGCGTCGTGGAGTTCGCCGACGGGAAGGTGGCTGGCGTGACGACGTGGCCGATCCCGGTCGGGCGACCCGTCGCCACGATCGAGGGGACCTTCGACTCCCTCCTCTCGGACCCCGCCTACGACCACCTCGTCGAGCACTGGGTCGCGGCGAGGCTGACCGACACGACGACCCAGGTCCAGGCGCTCGAGCGCCTGCGGGTCCGGTTCCCCCACGCCGTGAGCGTGCGGTACGCACGGCCCGCACCCGGCGCGCTCGCCTCGGGGCGCGCATGCGGGGCACCCGGCGAGCTCGGCGTGCCGGGGTCCCCGGACGCGGTGGCCGACGCCGTGCTCGCCTTCCTCGAGGAGGTCGGGGGCCGTCCTCCCGAGAGCTGGGCCCGGGCCTTGGTCGCCGAGGCGCTCGCGGACGCAGACCGGGACCCGCCGAGCGCCGGGAGCGCCGCGTGAAGCCGGTCTCGCTCCGGCTCCAGGCGTTCGGCTCGTACGCAGGCGAGCTGCACGTCGACTTCTCCCGCCTCGCCCGGCACGGCATCTTCGCCATCAGCGGGCCGACGGGAGCGGGGAAGTCGACGATCTTCGACGCGCTCGTCTACGCCCTCTACGACGACCTCCCCGGGTTCCGGGTGGACGGGAACGTCCGGAGCCAGTTCGCGGACCCGGCGACCCCCACGTGGGTCTCGCTCGACTTTGTGGTGCACGGGGAGCGGTGGCGGATCGAGCGGCGCCCCACCCAGCTCGTCGAGCGCAGACGCGGCGGGGGTGCCCCGGTCGAGCGGAAGTCGACGGTGGTGCTGGGCCGCGTGGGGGCGGACGGCGAGCTCGTCCCAGGCACCGGCGTCACGCGCAAGGACGAGGTCAAGCGCCGGGTCGACGCGCTGGTCGGGCTCACGAAGGACCAGTTCGAGCAGGTGGTGCTCATCCCCCAGGGCCGCTTCGAGGAGGTGCTGAAGGCCGACACCTCCAGGCGGGCGCCCCTGCTCCGCCGGCTCTTCCCGGTGGAGGTGTTCACCAGGGCGACCGAGAGCTTGCGGGCGATCGCGCTGCGCCGGCAGGCCGAGCTCGACGAGGCGGTGCGGGCGAGGGACCAGGTCGAAGAGCAGCTCCGCAGCGCCTACGAGGCGGCGGTCGACTCCCTGCCCGCCGAGGTGCAGACCGCCGAGCCCGACGTCCTGGTCGCGGCGGCGCCGACGGGAGCCGCAGCGGGTGGGTCCGCGGGCACCGCCCGTCTCGACGCGGCCCGGCTCGCCGAGGCGGCACGTTCGCTCGCCGACGTCCTCCGGCGCGTGGACGAGCTCGTCGGGGAGCTCGCCAAGGAGGAGGAAGAGGCCCGGGCACGCCTCGCCGAGGGACACCGTGAGGCGGAGGCGTGGGACCGCTGGCAGGAGGACCTGGCCGCGGCGGCCTCCTTCGACGCCCAGGACCGCGCGGACGACGACGAGGCGGCCCTCCTCCTGCGGGCCCGGCGCCTCGGGGACCTGCGCGGCGTCCTCGACGCGTGGGAGGCGGCGCGCACCCGCCTCGCCGCGCTCGAGCCCGGTCTGGCGGAGCTGGCGGGGTCGGTCGCCGCGGCCCTGCAGACGACCGGTGATGCGTCCCTGGCCGACGGGTTGCCGGACGCGTGCGCCGACGCCAAGCAGGCGGGCATCCTCGCCGAGCGCGTGGCGGCGCAGGCGCGTCGGCTCGGGTCGGAGGTCGACCGGTTCGAGCGGCTCGCCGAGGCGGCGCGCACGCTCGCCGCCCGCCGCAGCGAGCTCGAGCAGCGCCGTACCGAGCTGTCGGAGCGGTCGCTCAAGCTCGACGCCGAGGAGGTGGCCGTCGGACTCGTGGCCGACGAGGTGCGTCGGCTGCGCGGCGACGTCTCCGGGCTCGACGTCCTCCCGCAGGCGGTGGCCTCGCTCGAGCGCGAGCAGGAGACGGCGTCGCGGCGCGCGGGCGCGGTAGCCGAGCTCGACCGCGCCGAGGCTGAGCTCGCCCGCGCCACCACGGCCGCGCAGCGTGCGACGGCACTCGCCGAGGCCGTGCGCGCGTCGTGGCGCGACGGGGTCGCCGGGCGCCTCGCCCGGCTCCTCGAGGACGGCGCTCCGTGCCCGACGTGCGGCGCGCTCGAGCACCCCTCGCCCGCGCGCTGGCACGAGGACGGCGCCGACGACGAGGCGCTCGCCGCGGCGGAGGCCGCACGTGACGAGGCCAACCGGGTGCGCGAGGCCGTCGCACGACGGGAGGCCGCCGCGCGCGGAGTGGTGGAGGCGCTCGCGGAGACGAGGTCGCTCGAGGAGGTCGCGGCGGAGCTCGAGGCGCGGCGTGCCGATCTCGTGCGGGTCCGGGACGCAGCGGCGCGCCTCGAGATCGTGGCCAACGAGGAGTCGCGCCGCCGCGCCGCGCTCGCGGACGCCCGCGGGGCGCTGGCGAGCGACTGTCGTGCGCTCGACGTCGACCTCGCCCGCCTGGAGGGCGACGAGCAAGCCCACGAGCGCGAGGTCCGCGCCTTCACCGACGCCCACGGGAGGTTCGAGTCGCCCGCGCCCCGAGCGGCGACCCTGTGCGCCCTCGCCTCCGACGTCGCACGTCTCGGCGGGTTGCTGGAGGACGCCGAGGCGGCCCGGGGGTCGCTGCGCGACTACGGAGCTGTCGTCGAGCCCGTCGCGCGGGAGCTCGGCGAGGAAGACCCGGCGGGACTGCGGCGCTGGCTCCTCGATCCCGCCGAGATCGAGCGGCGGGCGGTCGCGCTCGAGGGGCGGCGCACCGCGCGCGACGAGGTGCGACGCCGCATCGCCGAGTACGAGTCGCGGGTCCGTGCCGCAGGCGGCGCCGCCTCCGCAGGTGAGGGCCCCGCGGCGGGGGACCTCGCGGCCCGGGACCTCGCGGCTCCGCTCGCCGTCGAGCGCCCCCGAGTGGAGGAGCTCGATGCCGCGGCGCAGCGCGTCATGGACGCGCACGTCGCGCTCGTCCAGCGGCGTGCGGTGGTCGCGGACCGTGCTGGTGTGCTCGCCAAGGGTCCTGCGCTGCTCGCCGAGGCGCAGTCGGCGCTGGACGAGGCGCGCCGCGCCTTCGAGCGGGCGAAGACGGTGGCCGACACGTGCGCCGGCCTGGGAGGCGGACCGGCACCGCTCCGGCTGTCGCTCGAGAACTGGGTGCTCGCCGACTACCTCCGCCAGGTGCTCGTCCAGGCGAACCACCGCCTGGACGCCATGACCGACGGCCGCTACGCGCTCCAGCTCAGCGACGGGGTGACCGACGGGCGCAAGCCGTGGGGGCTGGACCTGTCGGTGTTCGACGCCAACACCGGGCAGGTGCGGCCCGCCACGACGCTCTCGGGGGGCGAGACGTTCATGGCGGCGCTGGCGCTCGCGCTCGGCCTCGCCGACGTCGTGTCCGGAGGCTCCAACCGCGAGGTGGGGGCGCTGTTCGTGGACGAGGGCTTCGGCTCCCTGGACCCCCACGCGCTCGACGCGGTGATCGACGTGCTGCGGTCCCTGGAGGACGGCGGCCGCGTGGTCGGGATCATCAGCCATGTCCGCGAGCTCCAGCAGGCGCTGCCCGCGGGGATCACGGTCCTCCCCTCGTCACGTGGCTCGGTGGCCACGGTCCACTACCCGCCGGACTGATCGGGAGCGACCGCGCCACGCGGCGCGGCCACCTCCCGCTTGGCCGCCGGCGTCCCACCAGGTGAGAACACACCGAGCACTCGCAACGTCTCGTCGCCGTCGTTCTCCAGGCAGTGCTCTGAGCCGGGGGGCAGGTAGACGCAGGTTCCTGGGGCGAGCTCGGTCGTCTCGTTGTCGACGTGGACGAGACCGTGGCCCTGCAAGACCATGACCACCTCGTCGTACGTGTGCGTGTGGAACGGAGCCCGGCTTGGCGGGATGCTGCCGACGAACTGAGTGGCGCGGCTGAAGCCGAGATGACCCCCGATGAGGACGCGGAAGGTCCGATCGCCGGTGCGCTCTTCCGGGCTGCTCTGGAAGTGCGCCTCGACGACGGCTGCGACGGGCGGCTCACCGTCGGACGGGAGGGTCACGATCACGACCTCGAGGGGACCGGCATCGCCGGCGGCAATGGGATACGCACCGGGAGGCAGGAGCAGTGCCGAGCCCTCGGTGAGTGTCCGGGTGCTCCCGTCGTGAGCGCCGAGAGACGCACTGCCGCATGCCACGTACCAGAGCTCACCGGCTCCGCCTGCCGGTACCACCGCCTGAGCACCGGGTAGCAGTCGGAGCTGCCGCTGGACCAGGCGTGGACAGCCACTGGCCTTGTCCAAGCTCGTCCGGACCGAGGCCCCCGGTGCGCCGAGGGACTGTTCGGCGCACTCGGTGAGCCGCCTTACGACGGCGCTGCTGGCTCGAGCGCTCACCATCGCCCCTCCGCGTCGTTCTGCGACCCCCACAACGGGCGCGCGAGGCGACTGCCGCACGCCACTCGGGACGGTGTGCGAGCCTAAGGCCGTCGGTGAGCAGCGTCAACCATGTCGCGCAAACCGCGGCCGTCCACTGTGGACGGGGAGCCGCATGGCGCGGGGTGCGGGTGCCTTGCCATGAAATCGTGGATTTGATTAGATGTCAGAAATGTGGCAAGACTCGCGCGGGTGCCCATGGCGCACGTGACAAGGGGGGGTTCCATGCTTCGTCATCCCTGGCTCAAGGCACTCTCGGCATTCGCCGGCTCGATCGGTCTCGTGCTCGGGATGGCTGGCGTGGTGGGTGCGGCGCCGACGCATCACAAGGCGGCAAAGGGCAAGCCGATCATCATCGGGGCAGTCATCGACGAGACGAGCACCATGAAGCCCTTCGACCAGCCGGCCTTGGAGGCGGCCGAGGTGTGGGCCAAGAAGGTGGACGCCAGTGGTGGCGTGCTCGGACGCCCAATCAAGTTCAAGGTCTACAACGACCAACTGCAGCCCTCGCTCACCCGCTCCGACGCCCTCAAGGCGATCGCTCAGGGTGCGAGCATCCTTTGGACGACCTGCGACGTGACATTCGCCACCCCGGCCATCCAGGTCGGCTTGGCGCACCACCTGCTCGTCGTCTCTCCATGCACCGGGACCAACGAGATGGGCCCGTCACGATTTGGCGCTCCCGGCAAGCTCGCCTTCAGTTTCGGGAACGCCCCCACGTCCGACGGGGCCGTGCTGGCGCGACTGCTCATCCAGAAGGGGTGGAAGACGGCCACGGTCGTGACCGACAAGTTGCTCACATACTTCGTGGCCGTCTGTCAGAATTTCACCACGGACTTCCAGAAGATGGGCGGCAAGATCATCACACAGCTCACCTTCACGACCGGCGACCACACCGTGACGCAGGTCGCACAGAAGGCGGCGAACTCGAACGCTGCCGCCACCGTTCTCTGCACGACCACCACGCCCACACTTCCGGCATTCGTGACCTCGGTGCGGACCCTTGGCAACTCGAAGCCGATCGTCGGCCCGTGGGCCATCGACGGCGGCTTCTGGGAGCCGAGCAGCGCCACCGTGTCCAACAACATCTGGTGGTCCACCTACGTGTCGGTCTTCGGAGACGACCCGAACCCGCAGATCAACAAGCTCAACGAGGAGTTGAAGAAACTGGGTGAGGCGCCCGAGACCGGTGGGTTCGTGACGGGTCCGAGCGCCCTGCAGGGCATCATCACCGCCATCAAGCGCGCCCATGGGACACTCAAGGGCCCGAAGCTCGCTGCGCAGATGGTCAAGTTCCACGATGTCCCGACCTTGTCGGGCCCGGTGAGCTTCTCCGCCAAGTTCCACGCAGTCGTCGGGCGCCCGTACCGGATCATCGAGGTCAAGAACGGCAAGCCCCACTACGTGGAGACGTTGAGCCCGGGGAAGTACGCAGGCGGCGCGTAGGCGCGTAGGGCCGTGAACGAAGGCGTCGACGGTCATCTCCTTGTCTGTCAGGAGGTGACCGTTGCCTTCGCTGGCCTACGGGCACTCAACAGGGTGAGCCTGACCCTCGAACGAGGGGAGATCGTGGGGCTCATCGGCCCGAATGGCGCTGGCAAGACGACGCTCGTCAACGCGATGAGCGGGTTCGCGCCGATCCAGCACGGCAGCATCCAGCTCGGCGGGACCGAGATCTCCAGCTTGCCGCCGGAACGGCGAGCCAAGCTCGGCCTGGCCCGGACCTTCCAGCACGGCCGGCTGTTCGGGGACTTGAGCGCGCGCGAGAACGTGGAGCTCGGCGCCATCGCGGTGGGGTGCTCAGCCCGGGAGGCGCGCAGGAGGACGCACGCGCTGCTCGAGGAGATCGGTCTGCTCGACCTGGCAGGCTTGCCGGCAGGTGAGCTCTCCCACGGCGACCAGCAACGAGTCAGCGTGGCGCGGGCGGTGGTTCCCGAGCCGACCGTCCTCCTGCTCGACGAGCCCGCGGCGGGCCTGCCTGCCGAATCGATCGACGAGCTCTCCTCGCTGGTGGAGCATGCCCGGTCGGCCCGAGGAACGGGGATCGTGGTGATCGACCACAACGTCGAGTTCGTCCTGAGCTTGAGCGATCGCGTCGTGGTCCTCGACCATGGCGAGGTGCTGACGGAGGGAACTCCGGCACACGTGCGCAGCCATGCCGGCGTGGCGGCTGCGTACTTCGGCACGATCGGTAGCGACAGCCCCGACGCGACGATCGAGGTGCCAGCACCGTGAGTGCAGCCCTGTTGGACGTCGCGGGCCTGCGGGTCACCTACGGCAGGGCGCAGGCGGTCGACGGGGTCAGCATCACCGTCGGTGAGGGGGAGCTCGTGGGGCTGGTCGGACCGAACGGCGCTGGGAAGAGCTCGACGCTGCTTGCGATCATGGGCGAGGTCCGCCGTGCTGCAGGCGAGGTCCGCCTCCGGGGCCAGCTCCTGCCAGAGCGGCCGGAGGACGTGGTCCGGCTGGGGGTGGCGATGGTCCCCGAGGGGAGGCGCCTGTTTGCGTCGATGACGGTGGACGAGAACCTCCAGCTCGGCCGACTGGCTCGGCGCCCAGGTCGGACGCCGCGGCTGGGCGACGAGGAAGTCGCAGCCCTGTTCCCGGTGACCACTGAGTTCGCCAGACGGCGTGCAGGGCTTCTCTCCGGCGGCCAGCAGCAGCAGGTCGCCATCGCCAGGGCACTGCTCTCGGACCCCGATGTCCTGCTCCTGGACGAGCCCTCGCTCGGTTTGTCGCCGACCATCGTCACCTCGGTCTTCTCTGCCCTGGAGCGCGTCAACGCGCTCGGAGTGGCGATCTTGCTCGTGGAGCAACGGGCAGAGATGACCCTGGAGTTCTGCTCCCGGAGCTACGTCCTCGTGAGCGGAAGGATCCGGTTCGAGGCCGACCGGGACACCGACGTGGAGGACGTCGTCGCCTCCTACTTCGGGCTGGACCGCGTCGCATCGGGGGGCCGGTGATGACGGTCGTCGGCTACCTGGTCGACGCCGTCTCGTTGGGAGCCCTGTACGCCCTCATCGCAGTGTCCGTCGGACTGGTGTTCGGCGTGCTCCGACAGGTCAATCTGGCTCAGGGAGAAGTCATTGCGTTCGGTGCGTACTCCCTGTGGTTGATGCGGACACTGCCGACGTGGTTGGCCATCGTCCTCTGCTTCGGAGTCTGTATCGCTGCGTCACTGGTGCTGCAGGTGACCGTCTTCCGCCCGCTGCGCGGGGCGTCGGCACTCGCCACGCTCATTGCGACGTTCGGCGTCAGCTACGGGCTCGAGGCTCTCTGGCTGATCGTCTTCGGTCCCAGCGGCAACACCGTCTCCATGCTCACCAACCTCAACGACACCGTCATCGGAGGTGCTGTCGCCCTGCGCTGGATCACCTTGGTCGAGATCGGCACGGCGGCCGTTCTGCTCGGAGGGCTCCTGTTGCTGCTCTTCCGCACGACGCTGGGGATGCGCATGCGTGCGGTCGCCGAGGACCTCCGTGCCGCCCGCCTCGTGGGCGTGCGGATCGGTCGGGTCGTCACGTGGGCGTTCGTGCTCAGCGGAGCGAGCGCTGCCGTCGTGGCAATTCTGACCACGGTCCAGACGCCGCTCGTCACGCCCACCTTCGGCCTCACCCTCATCATCGTTGCCCTCGTGGGTGTGGTGCTGGGGGGCCTCGACCACCTCGGTCGAGCCACCGCCGGGGGGTTCGTCGTCGGGTTCGTGAACTCGCTCCTGGGATCGGTACTTCCCGAGCAGCAACTCGTCTACGTGACCTCGCTCACGTTCCTGTTCGTCGTCGTGGTGCTCGTCGTCCGTCCTGCAGGCTTGCTCGCCCCCAGAGGTGCCAGCGTGGAGCGGGTATGAGCCGATCCACGCTGCGCCTCGCTGCCGAGCTCGCCGGCCCGCTCGCACTGGTGGGAGCCGTCGCCCTGGTGGCGTCGAACCTGTCGACATCGGACCAGACCGATGCCATCAATGTGCTGGTCACGGTGACGATCGTCATCGGTCTCTACGTGTTCATCGGCAACTCGGGCGTGATCTCGTTCGGGCAGATCAGTTTCGTCGCCGTCGGCGCCTTCGCCGCAGGCATCCTCACGACGCCGGTCACCACCCGGCAGACCACCATGCCGGACCTCTTCGGATTCCTTGCCCGTCCGGAGCTCACCAACGTCGAGTCGATCCTCCTTGCGGCAGCGCTCGGGTCGTTGTTCGCGCTGATCGTCGGCTTGGCCCTCATGCGCCTGTCCGGTCTCGCGGCCGGGATCGCAACGTTCGCCGTACTGGAGATCACGTACAACATCCTGGCCAACTGGGCCAAGATCGGACCAGGGCCGACGACGCTGGCGTCGGTTCCGGTGACGACGGGGGTCGCCCAGGCGACGGTCGGCTGCGCGGTGGCTGTGCTCGCCGCCTTTGCCTACCAGCGCTCGCGATCGTGCCGGCTGCTGCGGGCGTCGCGCGCAGACGCCCTCGCCGCTCGAGGGATCGGCGTCTCGATCGTGCGGCACCGGCTCGGAGCCTTCGTCCTCTCGGGTGCCATCTGTGGGCTCGCGGGAGCCCTGTACGTCCACGAGCTCGGCAGCATCAACGTGACAGAGGTCTACCTCGCGCTGACGTTCTCGACCCTCGCGATGTTGGTCGTTGGTGGGTCTCAGAGCCTCTGGGGCGCGACGTTGGGTGGAGTCCTGCTCGGAATCCTGTCCTCCTTCTTGTCGAATGCCGAGAACGGGACCACCCTCTTCGGGTTCACGTTCACCCTTCCCAACGGTCTGAGCTCCATCATCTTCGCCATCCTCTTCGTGGGGGCGCTGATGCTGTTCCCGCGGGGCCTTACCCGCAATCGCGAGTTCCTGGCGAAGATGCTCGGGGAACGTTCCGCCCAGCGGGGCGTGCCCGAGGGCGCACCGATCACCTCATCGGACGGCGGCTCGCCGGGCAAGGCCCCCGATGGGGCTTCCGCCCCGGCGCCCGCCGCGCGGGCCGCGGCGGGCGCCGAGCCCGAGCATTGAGCTCCAGCGTAGAGAAGCCATACGTTGCCGAGGAGGGTCGGTCAGCCGGGCGGCGAACGACCGACGGGGGCGAGGCTTCAGTGCCGTCGAGACGAACGACGGAGGAGCCGTTGCGCGACGAGCGTCCCGGAGACGCCGCCGAGCCCGGGCCCAGGGTGGGTGCTCGCCCCAATTTGGAAGAGGCGGCGTATGGGGGTGCCATGACCGCTCAGCTCGGGGCGCGGTCGGAACATCAGGTTCTGGTCGAGGTCGCAGGCACCGGCGTAGATGTCGCCTCCGACGAGGTTGGGGTTGGCTCGAGCGATGTCAGCGGGGGACAAGGCGACTCGAGCCTGCACCAGGGAGTCGAAGTGGTCGATGTGCTGGGCGAGCCGGTCGTGGATGCGGTCGGCGTAGCGTTCGCGCAACGAATCGGTCCACGTACCGTCCCCGACGTCGATGGTGCCTCCGGCGTCTCCTCGGGGACGGGATGGAAGTTCTTGCAGCTGGATCCACAGGATCCACGCCCCTTCAGGTGCTCGGGTCGGGTCGACGGCGCACGGCTGCCCGCACACCACGGTTGCCGCTTGTGGCAGCAGCCCCTGCTCGGCCTCACCGACCGCCTTGGAGACGCCGTCGAGCCCTTCGGTGAGGTGCACCACCGGTACCGATCCCAGGCGTTCGTCGACGACCCAGCGAGGTGCCGCGCTGAGGGCGTAGTGGATCTGCATGCCGGCCCGCCCGAAGCGGAACCGCCGCGCGGCCCGCCGAGCCCAGTCGGGGACCGGCGCGTCGATGAGGAGGCGATCGTAGAGGGCAGGGGGCGTGACGCTGCACACCACGGCCATACGAGCGCCGACGGCCTCACCGGTGACCAGTCGCACGCCGACAGCTCGGCCACCGGCCACGATCACACGATCGACGTCTGCACTGGTTCTGCAGGATCCTCCGTTCTCCTCGATCACCTTGCGGAGCGCGAGGACCAGGCGGTCTCCACCCCCGGAGGGCACCGGGAGCCCGACTCCCTCGAGCAGCGAGGCGATCGCCCGTCCCATCACGCCCGAGCCAGCGGCGTCGACCCCGAGGCCGGTGTGGAGCACCCAGGGGGCAAAGAGGGCTCGGGCAGCGTCGCTCCGGTAGGTGGACACGAGCCACGTCCTGGCACTCTCGACCAACGAGCCAGCCAGTGCCCGCGCACCTCGAGATCCGAGGTGGCGCACCGCCGCCAGCGCGGAGCCCGCAGTGGCCCGGCTCACCGCCTCGTTCCCGAGCACGCTCATCACCCAGGGCGCCACCTCGTCGAAGGAGCTCCGATCAGCGACGAAGCGGCCACCTTCGCCCGCACCGTGGCGCTCCAGCTCCGCCACCGTCTCGTCGCGCGAGCGCGTCATGAGGACCGAGAGGCCGTCGGCGGTCGCGGTCGCGGTGACGGCCTTCGCGGTCTCGTAGCGGAGCCCGTGACGAGAGAGGTCGGCTGCGAGACTGGCGTGCGCCGCCGATGCGACGAACAGCGGGTGCCAGGCGCTGAAGACGTCGTGGGTGAAGCCGGGCAGCGTCAACTCGGCAGACCGGATCGCTCCGCCAAGCACGTCGGCCTGTTCGAGCACGACGACGCCGATCCCGGCGCGGGCCAGCAGTGCCGCGCACACCAGTGCGTTGATCCCGCTGCCGACGATGACGACGTCGGTCCTGTCAGGATCGGCGACGCTCGGTGCAGCACCGCGGGTGCTCACGTCGGAGGAGGCTATCAGGAAGGCTTGCGAAGAACCCAAAAGTCTGATCAAATATCCTTGGCGCGGCGGCGAGAACTCGATGGGTCGAAGAGGGGAGAACCAGGTGGCCCGAGAATTGCGCATCGGCATGATGCAGCTGACGATGGAGCCACTGGAGGACATCCTCTCGCATGCCGCCCATCTCGACCGCGGCGGTTTCGACACCATCTGGTTGGCTGAGGCGTACCCCTGGTGGCGCCTCCACTCGATGGAGGCGCGCTCGTCCACCGCGCTCTCGGCACTGATCGGGCGGGAGACGTCACGGTTGGCCGTGGGCTGGGGGATCATCTCCCCGTACACGCGCCATCCCATCCAAGTCGCCATGGAGGCGCGGCTCAGCCAGGAGGCGCTCGGTCCCGACCGCCTTCTCCTGGGTTTCGGGGCGTCCAAGATCTTCATGCGCGAGGCCGGCATCGGCACTCGCGCTCCGGCGAAGCCCCTGCAGACCGTGCGCGAGAGCGTCGAGATCGTCCGCGCCGTGCTCGCCGGGGGCGAGGTCGACTTCCACGGGTCCGTGTTCGACGCCTCCGTCCCCGCCCTCCGGCCCGACGCCGCCTGCCCGCGCGAGGTCCCGCCCATCTACGTCGCGGGGACCGGTCCGCGCCTCCAGCGGACCGCAGGCGAGATCGCTGACGGACTCCTCACGCCGAGCATCACTACCCCCGAGTTCGTGCGCCGCTCCCGCCACAACCTCGCCGAGGGCGCGGCGCAGGCCGGTCGTGACCCCGACGCGATCGACCTGGGCTGCACGATCGTCGCCTCGATCGACGAGGACCGGGAGAAGGGCCGGGAGGGAGCCCGGGAGATCGCCGGCATGTACCTGGCCAACAAGGTCGAGAACATCCAGGCGTCCGCTGACGAGCTCTTGGAGTCGGCCGGCCTCGATCGCGAGGAGATCCGGCCCATCGCTGAGGCGATGCGGCAGGGTGGGCGGCTGGCTGCCGCAGCAGCGGTCACCGACTCCATCCTCGACCGGACGAAGCCCATCGCCGGGAGTCCCGGCGATTGCATCGCCGCGATCGAGGAGTACGCCGACGCCGGTTGCACCCACATCATGCTCGAGCTCTGGGGTGCGCACCGAGAAGCGCAACTCGACCTGTTCGCCTCCCAGGTTCTCCCGCACTTCGGGAGATGAACGCAGCCTCGGACATGCTCGGGGACGACCGGGCGAAGGCCATCGCGGCGTGCGTGGACGAGCGCCGGCTCGTCGACACGGCCCGTGGCTTGGTCGACACCCCGAGTCCTACCGGCCTGGAGGAGGCGGTTGCCCAAGAGGTGCGGGCGAGGTGCGAGGCGCTCGGCCTCACGACCGTGCTCCAGGAGGTAGAGCCCGGTCGCCCGAATGTCGTGGGCACGCTGAAGGGGAGCGGCGGTGGCCGGACGCTGATGTTCAACGGGCACATGGACACGTCGTACTCGGGGTCCGAACCGCACCTTCGGGATCGCCCGGGATTCCAACCCTGTGCCTACGAGCGGGACGGGCGCCTGTGGGGTCTTGGGATCGCCAACATGAAGGGTGCCATCGCCTGTTACCTCGAAGCGCTCGCCGCACTTGGGGACGCCGGTGTTCGCCTTCGCGGCTCCGTGGTGGTGGCCGCGGTGGTAGGCGAGATCGAAAAGACGCAATGGAGCACCGAGTTCGTCGGTGCCGGGTACCGGGGTTACTCGGCCGGGAGCCACTACCTTGCGTCACACGGGGGAGGAGCCGTCGATCTCTGCGTCATCGGTGAGCCCACCGAGAACCGGGTGGTAACCGGCCACTACGGCACCGTGTGGGCTCGGATCTCCTGCACTGGCCCGTTCGTCCACACCGCGTTCTCCCGTGTCCTTAGGAAGGAGAACTCGATCCTGCGCATGGCGGCCGCGCTCCCCGCGATCGAACGCTGGGTCGAGGCGTTCGAAGCGGAGAGCGCTTACGGTGGGCAGCCGGGCGTCGTCAACATCGGCGCCGTGCGCGGGGGTGATCCATGGCGGGTCAGCCGGACGCCGCAGCGCACGGACCTGTTCCTCGACGTCCGGGTACCCCCCACGATGGCATTGCAGGACGCCGCGCATCGCGTCGAAGCCTTGGTCGCCGAGCTCCGCGCAGCGTCACCGGAGGCCGGCTTCGACCTCGAGATCTTCGTCACCAGTCCGGGAGCGTCGATCAGCCCCGACCACGAATTGGTGCGAGCCCTGGAGCTGTCGCATGCCGACGTGTTCGGCGCGCCTCCCGAGCACGACACCGTTCGATGGTCGTCGGATGCATCGATCCTCACCCGCTACGGGATCGAGGCCGTGAACTACGGTGCGTCGAGCGGGCTCCCGCATCCGGACGGAGAGAACTTGGCCGTCGACGACCTCGTCTCGACGGCGAGAGTGTACGCACTTACCGCGGCACGGATATGCGAGGTGGAGCAATGAAGCTTGTGACCTTCAAGGCGCCCGATGGCACCGACCACCCAGGAGTCCTGGACGGGAGCGAGGTGGTCACCATCGACGGGGTTGGGTCGATCCGCGAGTTGTACGAGCGTACGCCCGGGCTCGAGGCGGCACGCGAGGCCTCTGGTACCCGCTACGCCCTGGCCGATGTGAAGCTGCTGCCGCCGATCATCCCGAAGAAGCTGATCCACACTTCTGGGAACTTCCGCGAGCACGAGCAGGAGTCCAAGGTCGTCAATTGGTCCCACGCTATCGCGCCGTGGATCGTCTTCTTCCAGAACGTGGATGCCATCATCGGTCAGGACGACGACATCGTGTACCCCGAGCACCTCACCAAGGAGCTCGACCACGAGTTGGAGCTTGCAGTTGTCATCGCAAGGGAAGGCTCGTTCCTGGACGAGAGCGAGTCGGAGAGCTATATCGGCGGGTACCTCATCTTCAACGACATCACTGCCCGCGACATCCAGCGCCGCGAGATGAAGTCAGGAGTGTTCTCCTTCTGCAAGTCGATCCAGACGTTCTGCCCGCTCGGCCCGTGGATCGTCACGCCGGACGAGGTCGGGGATCCACACACCCTGGACATGCGGCTGTTCGTGAACGGAGACCTTCGACAGCACTCGTACTCGGGGAACATGTCGGTGACCATCCCCGAGCTCATCGCGCATCACTCGCCCCTCGGCTACAGCGCCGGCGACGTGCTGACGACGGGGACCGTCTCGGGCGTCGCGGGGTTCAAGAGCGACGCCGAGAAGTGGTACTTGCGGCCCGGGGACCTGGTTGAGTGCACCATCGACCGCATCGGCACCCTGCGCAACCAGGTCGTGTCGTGGGAGAAAGCCCACGGCTCGCCGCCGCCTCCCTTCCGCGAGTGGTGAGGGGGCACCAGGGGTGACGTGGCCGGTGGACGAGGAGCGGCTGGCGCATGTTCGCCAGCTGATGGCTGAGGACGAGCTGGACGCGTTGGTCGTCCGGTCACCGGACAACATCGTGTACCTGACGAACTATTGGTGCATGAAGGGCTACGACTTCGCCATCTTCCCGCGCGAGGGAACCCCGACGATCGTGGTGGTCGCGCCGCAGTACGAGGACGCTGCACGGACCGGCTGGACCGACGACATCCGGACCTTTCCCCACTACGACGCCGACGACCCGCGCTCACCGCCAGACCGCGCCCTTTCGCTGGCGCTTGCCGTGCTGGCCGAGCGGGACCTTGGCCGCCGCATCGGGATCGAGATGTCCCAGAACGCCCAAGCGGCGGACCGTATGGTGGGGGAGCCGACGGTCTTCACCAAGGGCTACTTCGAGGCGTTCGACAGTGTCGCCGGCGAGGTGGTCGACGCCACCGGGCTGCTCGTCCGAGCCCGCGTCCGCAAGACCGCTCAAGAGGTCGAGCGGATGAGGCTCGCACAGGAGCTAGCCACCCTCGGGCTCGAGCACATCGGGACACGGATCCGTCCGGGCATGCTGGAGAGCCAGGTGGGCGCCATGTTCGAAGGGTTCATCCACGAGACCGGTATCGGGTACCAGGACAAGGTCGAGATGGCGCGGGCGTTCACGCTCGTGTGGTCCGGTCCCGGCATCAAGACGTTCACTGCCACCGGACATCGCCAAGTGGTCGCCGATCAACCGACCCTGATGGAGATCTGGGTGTGCGTCGACGGCTACTGGACGGACCTCACGAAGAACTTCTGTCCCGGTACGCTCCAGCCTCGCTACGTGGACCTGCTGGACCTTCTGCTCCATGCCCGAGATGAAGCCCTCTCGATCTTCCGACCCGGCACCGAGATCGCCGAGATCGACCGCACCATTCGGCGGTGCCTCGCCGAGGGCGGCTACTCCGGTCAACCCGACCATGCGGTCGCCCACGGTGTCGGGGTACGCGCGCACGAGCCGCCCTGGGCCCACCGGGCCATCCCCGGGCGTTTGGAGGAGGGCATGGTCCTCGCCGTCGAGCCGGGTGCGTACTGGGAGGGCGGAGGGGGACTCCGGCTGGAGGACGACTACCTCGTCACCGCATCCGGTCCGGTCCGTCTCGGGACGTTCCGGGATGATTTCCGATGAGCGGCGCCACCCGGGTGTGCATCGTCGGATGCGGCGCGGTCGGAAGCCTCTTCGCTGCCCACCTGGCTCAACTGGACGACGTGGAGGTGCTCGCCTACGACCTCTCCGGTGACCACGTGGACGCCATCAACCGCGACGGGCTGCGGATCACCGGCCGCGAGGAGCTGGTGGGTCGAGTCCGTGCCTCCTGCGACGCGGCCTCCCTGCCGCCATGCGAGTACGGCATCGTGGCCACCAAGGGCTATGCGACCGAGCCGGCCATCGAAGCAACCGCCCACTGCTTCGAGGAGGGGTGGGTGGCCAGCGTCCAGAACGGCATCGGGAACGAGGAGCTGCTGGCCGCTCACGTGCCGCGGGTGATCCTCGGCACGACGTTCCCGGCCGGTCATCTCGTCGAGCCGGGAGTGGTGGCGATGGACACCGGCGGCGAGACGTGGTTCGGTCCCTTCGCCCAGGACGCCTCGATGCTGCCGGCGGTGGAGCGGCTCGCGGACCTGTGCACGAGGTCGGGAATGCCTGCCAAGGCATTGCCAGACGCCCGCGGGGCGCAGTGGAACAAGCTGATCTTCAACGCCGCGACGAACCCGCTCGGTGCGCTCACCGGCCTCAGCCACGGGCAAGTGTGCGAGCAGCCGGCACTGCGGACGTTGGTGAGCGCCCTCATCGCCGAGGGCATGGCGGTCGCTGCGGCGCTCGGGATCACCCTCGAGGGTGATCCCGAGGAATTGGTGGATCACGCCGCCAGGGTGGCCTACGGGCACAGGGCCAGCATGCTCCAGGACGTGGCCGCACGGCGGCGGACCGAGATCGACTCGCTCAACGGGGGGATCGCGGCGTTCGGCCGCCGGTGCAGCGTCCCGACGCCCCTCAACGACGCCATCGCGGCGCTCGTTCGGGGCCTCGAGGTGTCGTACACCTGACCGGGTCGGTTCCGGGGGAACGGGTCCGGTCCGGCCGTGGCAGCCAAGTTCGACGATGGGAGGTACCAGGTGGGTCGGCAACCAAGCGATGCCGAGGTCGCCCGACGCTACGAAGCGGTGCGGGCCGCAATGGGCGAGTCCGGGCTCGACGCGCTCGTTGTGTGCGGCAGCGAGTACACGGGCTTCGGCGGAGGCGTGCGGTATCTGTCGGGGTTCCGCATCGTGCACCGGTACTCCTACGTGCTCCTGGCACTCGACGGGCACCCGATCGCGGTCTTCCCAAGTGAGGCACGCTACGTCGGCGAGCACCGCGACGGGTTCGTGGAGGACCAGGTGTTCGCCGACTGCCCGGGCGAGTGGATGGCGAAGTACCTCGCCGATGCCGGCGCCCGTAGGGTCGGTGTCTACGGCCTTGACTACATCATGTGCGTCCGCGACTACCGCGCCATGCGGTCGTCTTCGCTGGAGCTCGTTCCCTACGACGAGGAGTTCGACCTCGTGCGCGCCGTTCGGAGCCAGGAGGAGCTTGCGATGGTGCGCGAGACCATGGCGATCAACGAGTCGGGCTTCTGGGCCGTCCATTCCGCCTTCGGTCGCTCAGAGGTGACGCAGGCCGACCTGATGGCCGAGGCCGAGGCGACGTTCATGCGAGCCGGATGCGGCCGCCAGACCATGGACATGGTGCTGTGGGGCCACGGCGGATCGGCGACGCCCGAGTTCCGGATCCCCGAGCACGAGGGCCGAATCGCTCCTGACGACCTGCTCCTGTACTCCCTCGAGGTCGCCGGCCCGTCCGGCTACTGGGTCGAGTTCACCCGCCCGCTGTGCAAGGGCACGCTCTCGGACGACACGAAGCTGCTCCTCGAGGCGTACGCCGAGTACTACGAGCTCGTGCCGAAGGCGTTGCGGGCCGGGTCGTCCGCGCATGACGCGCACCGGACGTGCTCGGAGCCGTTCCGCGCGCGAGGTCTTCAGCTCGGGCACGTGACCGGTCACTCGATCGGGATGACGATGATCGAGCACCCCCGCATCGGAGACGGAGTCGACGTCGAGCTTCTGGAGGACATGGTCATCTCGATGCATCCTCATGCGATCAGCGCGGACGGCGTGTCCTGCATGTACATGCAGGACACGTGGCGGATCGCCCCCGGGGAGGCGGAGCTGCTGTCACTCGTCCCGATGAAGGTCTTCGACGGAACCGAGCGTCGCTGAAGGCACGAGCTGGCGGGACCATGGCTCAGTGCTACGACGCGGTGGTCATCGGTGCGGGCCACAACGGGCTGGTCGCGGCGGCCACGCTTGCTCAGGCGGGTTACCGCGTGCTCGTGGTCGAGGCTGCTGCTGAGCCCGGGGGCGCCCTCCAGAGCGCGGAGCTGACGCGTCCGGGATACGTGCACGATCTGTTCGCGACCAATCTGAACCTCTTCTTGGGCTCGGCGTTCTACGCTGCGCATGCCCGTGATCTGGAACGGCACGGGTTCTCCGCGGCCACCTCCGACCGCCCCTTCGCCAGTGCGTTCCCCGACGGCACTTCCCTCGGAGTGACGACGAACCGTGAGGAGACGTTGGCGGAGCTCGGGAGCGCCAGCGCAAGAGACGCAGCCGGCTGGCGGGAGCTCGATGCGCTCTTCGAGCGGGTAGCCCCGATCCTCTTCCGGACGTACGCCGCCAGAGTGCCGTCGTGGGAGCTGGCGCGCATCGGCGTTGACGCCCTCCGGAGCGTCCGCTCGAACGGAGTGGTCGCGCTCGGCCGGCTGCTCCTGAGCTCGTGCCGAGAGCTGCTCGACGAGTACCTGGTCACGGAGAAGGCCAAGGCATTGATCGCCCCGTGGGGTCTGCATCTGGACTTTGGGCCGGACGTGGCTGGGGGCGCCGTCTTTCCCTTTCTCGAGACGTTCGGGGACCAGCGCAGTGGGATGGCGGTGGCAAAGGGGGGGGCGCGCACGCTGGTGCTCGCACTCGTCCGTCTCTTGGAGGAGCACGGAGGAGAGCTCCGGACCTCTGCCAGGGTGAGCCGCATCGAGGTGCGAGACGGCAGGGCTGTCGGTGTCGAGCTCCATACCGGTGAGCGCATCTCGGCCGGACGTGCCGTGGTCGCCGGAGTGACGCCGACGGCGCTGGCGGGCGAGCTGCTCCATCAGGCCGATCTTCCGAACGCGACTCGGCGGGCGCTCGAGGCGTACCGGTACGGCCCCGGCACGATGATGCTGCACCTGTCCCTCTCGGGCCCTGCCCCGTGGGCAGCGGGTGAGCGGTTGGCGTCCTTCGCCTACGTGCACCTGGCACCCTATGTGGACGACCTGGCGCGCGCGTACTCTGAGGCCTTGGCAGGGCGTATGCCCGCTGAGCCGCTGCTCGTCGTCGGCCAGACGTCCGCCGTCGACCCCACTCGTGCTCCCGGCGACGGACATGTGCTCTGGGTCCAGGTGCGGCCGCTCCCCGGACGGGCCCCGTCGCGCCGGAACGGCTGGGACGATGCCGCGCCCCGCTACGCCGAGCGGGTGATGCACAAGCTGGACCGTTACGCCCCAGGGCTTGGCAAGCTCGTCAGGGACATGGTCGTGTTGTCTCCTGCCGACCTGGAACGCCACGACGCGAACCTGGTGGGAGGGGACAGCCTGTCGGGCAGCATGCACATGCGCCAGAACTTCGTCTTCCGCCCCGCCTGGGGCATGTCGGGGTACCGAACTCCCGTCCGCGATCTGTGGATGATCGGTGCCGCCACGTGGCCCGGGGGCGGCCTCAATGCCGTGTCCGGCTACCAGGCGGCACAACGCATCCTGCGCCTCGGGCGCAAAGCCCACCTCTCCCCGGACAGTGTGCGATCATTGATCAGATGAACCCGACGAGCCAAGGAGGTGCGGCGGTGGCTCCTCGCCAGGAGGGAGGCGGGGCGCGCACGAGGGGGCTGTCGGACGACTGGGCTGTCTCCGACGGCGGCCGTGGACTGCCGGCTCACCGCACGCTCGCCGAGAAGGCTTTCATCTCCCTGCACCAGGCAATCCTCATGGGAAGGCTCCGACCCGGGGAGCGGATCCCGATCGAGGACTTGGCAAGCGCGCTGGAGATGAGCCCCATGCCCGTGCGCGAGGCCATCCGCCGGCTCGACGCGCTTGGGTTGGTCGAGAACGTCCCGCACAAGGGCGCTCGCATCACCGAACTGTCCATCACCGATCTCCGGGAGATCTACGAGGGACGGTTGTCGCTCGAGCCGCTCGCCATCGCCCGCGCCGCCCAGCAGTTCACCCCTGACGACGCCGCCCAGGCCAAGGCCGTCCTGGTCAAGCTGCGCTCCGAGCCGGTGGGGTCGGTGGAGCTCTGGCGTGCGCACAGCGAGCTCCACCTCGCGCTCTACCGTGCCTCGCGCTCGGCGTGGCTGATGCGGCTCATCCAACCGCTCTGGGAGTCGAGCGAGCGGTATCGGCTCGCCATGCGCTCCAAGCCGGCCGCATCGCGCAACGTGCGCAACCACGAGCTCCTCGTCCAGGCGTGCATCCACCACGATCCCGAGCGCGCCGCACGTGAGCTCGTGAACCATCTCGTGACGACGGCCAACTCGCTCGCCGCACAGCTCACAAGCGGCCCGCTCTTCACACCGGCCAAGGGTGGGGAGCCGCTTCCGCTGGCGTTGCAGTTGACGATGGGATGACCCCGGCGGAATCGGGCGGGTCTCGGGGCAGACCCGACGAGGCGCCCTTCCGCCGCATCGTCGTGGTGGGTGCGGGGGCGATCGGCAGCCTCTACGCCGCGCACCTTGCCCGTGAGGCCGAGGTGTGGGTCCTCGTCCGGAGGCCCGAGCATGCCGGAGCGCTCACTGCCAAGGGGTTGTCGGTGAGCGGGAAGTCGTCATTCTGCGCCACGCTCCACGCGACGAGCGAGGCGTCCGAGCTGCCGCCGTTCGACGCGGCCATCGTGGCGACCAAGGCCAACGACGTCGGAGCGGCGGCAGAGGCACTTCGAGGCCATTCCGAGCACGCGGTGGTGATGACGTGCCAGAACGGACTTGGCGCCGACGAGATCTTGGCCGACGCTGGCCCGTGGCCCATCCTCAGCGCGGTGACGTTCATGAGCGGGACGAAGCACGACGACTGCCAAGTCGAGTACGAGCTGGACGCACCGACGTGGCTGGGACCCTCCACCGTCCGACCGGCGTCGGCGGCAGCGGGCCGCCTGCTGGCCGACCTGCTGCGTCGTGGAGGGCTCCGAGCCGAGGCGTTCGACGACGTTCGTCCCGCCCTGTGGTCGAAGCTCATCTTCAACGCCACGGTGAACTCGCTGAGCGCGCTCACCCGCTTGCCCCACGACCGGCACTTCCGCATGGAAGACGAGCTCACCGATCTCGGTCATCTCGCACGTGCCCTCGTGGACGAGGGAAAGGCCGTGGCCGCGGCAGCCGGGGTGGAGCTTCACGAAGACCCTTGGGAGATGAACCTGGAAGCGGTGCGCCGGGGGGAGACCGCGCGGGGCAGCTACCGGCACTTGCCGTCGATGCTGGCCGACATCCGGGCCGGCCGCCCGACGGAAGTCGACTTCATCACCGGGTCGCTGGTGCGCGAGGGGCAGGCCCGTGGTGTCCCGGTCCCCCTACACCTGTGCTTGTGGCGTCTCGTGAAGGGGCTCGAGGAGAGCTACCTGCACGGTGCACCGTGACCGGCCCGATCACAGGGGACAACCTGCCAACGTTGACAATTGATCAAACCAGCGCTAGGTTCGCCGACGCTCCGAGCCGGAGCCTACGCAGGTGGACGGCCCGGGCGCGGCGGCCAGCGAGGCCATCGGAGGTGTGACTGGCGATGCTTCTCGAACAGGTGGAGTACGTGCGGCCCCGAAGTTTGGTGGAGGCGCTGGAGATCCTTGCGCGAGAAGAGGGCGCGGCACCCCTTGCAGGCGGTCAGAGCCTGACCAACGTCTTGAAGAATCGGGTGGCGTCCGTCGACCTGCTGGTGGACATCTCCGCGCTTGACGAGCTGGCCGGCATCACCCGGAAGAGCGACGGCGGGCTGTCGATCGGCGCCTGCGTGACGTACGACGAGCTCGACCACTCCGTCGATGTCCGAGCGAGCCATTGGCTGCTCGGGGAGGTCGCGTCTCACATCGAGGACCAGCAGATCCGAAACAAGGGAACCATCGGCGGCAATTGCTGCCTAAGTGACCCGACCAACAACCTGCCGCCGCTCCTGGTGGCGCTGGACGCGGTCATGGAGCTGCGGTCGCTGAGCGGGCAGCGCAGCGTCCCCTCGGCAGAGTTCTTCAAGGGCTACTTCGCCACGGCGCTCGAGCCGGGCGAGTTGCTCGTGTCCATCGGCGTGCCACCCTTGCCTGCGAGAGCCGGGGCCGGCTACGCGTCGCTGACCGTGGGGGCGGATGCCAAGGCAATGGTGCGAGCGGCTGCCCGCGTGACCCTGGACGCGGACGAAGGGACGATCACCGATTCCCGGCTCGTCCTGGCCCGCGTGGCTCACGTGCCGGTGCGCGACACGGATATCGAGGCGCGGCTCAACGGCGCGGACGCCTCAGAAGAGGCGGTTCGGGCGGCGTGCGCCGGTGTCGCCGACGGCATGCAGCCGATCGCCGATGTGCATGGGAGCAGCGAGTACCGCCGTCAGGTGGCGAAGGTGATGGCCGTGCGGGCGCTCACTCAGGCCATCGCCGCGGCACGGAGCAGCGGGAACGGCTCGAGCACGGGAGGAAAGTGATGAGCGAACGCGGAATCTCTCATGCCGTGACCGTGGAGGTCAATGGCGAGAAGGTCAGCCGCATCGTTGCCGCGCGCCAGCTGCTCGTCCACTTCATCCGGGACACGCTGGGCCTGACGGGTACCCACATCGGCTGCGACACGGGGAACTGTGGAGCCTGCTCGGTGATCGTGAACGGGAAATTGGTCAAGAGCTGCATGATCCTTGCGCCGCAGGTGGATGGAGCGACCATCGAGACGGTCGAGGGCTTGGCCGACGGAGGCTCCCTCAGTCCGCTGCAGGAGGCATTCCACAGGTACCACGCCCTGCAGTGCGGCTACTGCACCCCGGGGATGCTCATGAGCGCGACCTACCTCTTGCGACAGAACCCACACCCGACCGACCAGGAGATCCGTCGAGGGATCCGGGGGAACATCTGCCGGTGCACGGGCTACGTGAACATCGTGAAGGCGATCCGGGCCGCGTCCCAGGAACAGCTGAGCGGGAGCCGGCCGGAGCCGACGGCTGTCAGCGAGGAGGTGTGAGGTGACGATCACCAGTGCCCCGGTCACGGGGACGTCGACCAAGACGTGGTCCGGCCGTTCGATCCCTCGCAAGGAGGACGGCCGACTGGTCCAGGGCCAGGGAGCGTTCGTGGACGACGGTGGCATGCACGGCCAGGGGCACGCGTGGTTCGTGCGCTCCCCGTACGCCCACGCTCGAATCGTCTCGATCGACTGCGAGCCGGCGCTGGCAATGGAGGGCGTGTACACGGTGCTCACTGGCGAGGAGGCCAAGGCAATGTGCCAGGCTCCGTTCTTCGCCATCGCTCCGCCTCCCGGCTCCCTCATGCAGGAGTGGCCGCTGGCCGTCGGAAAGGTGCGCTACCAGGGGGATGCCGTCGCGGTGGTCCTGGCGGACAGCCGCGAGACCGCCCGTGACGCCGCCGAGCGCGTGATCGTCGAGTACGAGCCCCTCACGCCGGTGATCGATCCCGTCGCGGCAGCGGACCCCGCTGCGCCGCTCTTGTACGAAGACGCCGGGACCAACGTGGCGTGGCACGGCCTCTTCGACTACGGCGACGTGGACTGGGCTCTCGAGAACGCCGACTACGTGGTGAAGCTGGACCGGCTGCACTTCCACCGCTTCACTTCGTCCCCGCTTGAGTGCAACGGCGCGGTCGTCCACTTCGACCGCGGGACGGGCGTCGTCAACGTCCTCTCCAACTACCAGATGCCGATGTTCGCCGCGATGGTCGTCGGACCGACCATCGGCGTCCCCATGAACAAGTTCAACTTCGTGAGCAAGGACATCGGCGGAGCCTTCGGCATCAAGATCGGGTTCTACCCCCAGATCGCAGCGCTCGCCCTGCTGTCCAAGAAGGCGGGGCGGCCCGCCAAGTGGACTGAGTACCGGACCGAGCACATGCTCACGGCCGGTCACGGCAACGAGCGCACCTTCCTCGACGTGGAAGTGCCCGTCATGGCGGACGGGACGATCCTCGGCTTCAAGGTCCGGGCCTTCGACGACGCCGGCGCCTACCTTCACTATGAGCCCTTGGGCGCGGTGATCTGGTCGCAGGTCGTGCCCGGCTGCTACAAGCTGAAGCACGTCCGGGTTGACTACACCGAGGTCGTCAGCAACAAGTGCCCGGTGGTGCCGAACCGCGGCTACTCCCGCATGCAGCACCTCTGGTTGGTGGAGCGCATCGTGGACGTGGTGGCCCACGAGCTGAACCTGGATCCTGTCGATGTGCGGAAGCGCAACTACGTCCAGCCAGAGGACTACCCGTACGAGACCCCAAACGGGTGCATCTACGACTCCGGCGACCTTCCACGATCACTGGACATCGCGCTCGAGCTGGCTCACGTGGACGAGTGGCGCCAGCGTCAGCGCGAGCTCGGGACCGGGTCGGGCCGGCGGATCGGGATCGGGATCGGGTCCACGCTCGACTCGGGCACCAACAACTTCGGGCAGTCCAGGATCATCAACCCGGAGCTTCCGTTCTCGGGCAACGGCGAAGCGGCGTTCGTCAAGCTCGACCTGTTCGGCGAGATCAACGTGAACCTGGGCACGACGCCTCAGGGGCAAGGTCACGAGACGACGGCCGCTCAGGTCGTTGCCGACATCCTCGGAGTGACGCCCGAAGACGTGAACGTCACGACCGGCTTCAACCAGGCCAACAACGCCTACGTCGGATTCTCAGGCACGTACGCGAGCCAGTTCGCGGTCTCCGGGCTCGGCGCGGCGATGGGAGCGGCAAGAAAGCTCCGGCACCAGATCGTGAAGCTCGCCGCGTTCGCCCTTCAGGCCGACGAGGAGGAGATCGAGCTCGAAGGCGGCATGGCCCGTGTCCGCGGGAGCGAGGAGCGGTCGATCCCCTTCATCGGCCTATCGAACATGGTGTACACCAACAACGCCGGGCTACCCGCCAGCCTGCTGGAAGAGTGCGACCTGAACGCGCGCTACGTCTACGTGCCGCCGTTCGAGGTGCCAGACAGCGTGGCCAAGACTGGGAACCTCACCCTCACGTACGCCAGCCAGGTGCACGTGTGCGTGATCGAGGTCGACGAGGAGACCGGAGAGGTGAAGGTGCTCGAGTACGCGGCCGTGGACGACTGCGGGAACCGGATCAACCCGCTCGTGGTCCAAGGGCAGGTGCACGGCGCGACGGGGCTCGGCATCGCTGCGTCCCTCTACGAGTCATTGGACTACGACGAATCGGGTCAGCTCCAGCAGCCCTCGTTCTACGAGTACCACGTCGGGACCGCGATGGACATCCCTCACGTGGAGTGTGGGGACATCGAGTCCCCCAGTCCGTTCACGCCAAACGGCGCCAAGGGGATGGGTGAAGGTGGAGGAGCGCCGCTCCACGCGGTGTGCGCCGCGATCCAAGATGCCCTGGGGAGCGGCGGGCCCGTCGTGAGCGACAGCCACAACCACTGGGCACGCGTGTACGACCTGCTCCACCGAGCCCCTGCGGCCCCGCGCGGTGTCGAGGTCGTGAGGCGGACGACCGGGTCCGACAGCGACGTCGCGAGCCTCTGATGCTGTTGTCCAACGAATTCGTTGTCGCTGCCGACGTGGACACCGTGTGGCGCCACCTGCTCGACATGGAAGGCGTCGCTGAGTGCGTGCCCGGGGCCAAGGTGGAAGAGGTGGTACCCCCCAACACCTACAGGGGGAAGATCCGACTGAAGATCGGACCGATGACGGTCGAGTACCGGGGCGAGGCGACGCTGATCGAGGTCGATCAAGATGCCCATCGGGCGACGATCCAGATGAGAGCTCGGGAGGCTCGAGGTCAGGGCTCGGCTCTCGCGACGGTGCGCAACAGCTTGGCTGCCGTACCCGAGGGCACGCGTGTCCAGGCCGAGACGGAGCTGGAGATCACGGGTCCCCAGGCACAGTTCGGCAAGGGGGTGCTCGAGGATGTGGGCGGGCGGATCCTCGAGGAGTTCACCGCCCGGCTCGAGCGCCGGATCGCCGCGGCCGAACAGCCGTCGCCTCCCGAGTCGGCCCCGCCTGCCTCGACGAACGGCGCCCGCTCGGCCTCCCCGCCCGGTGCCCGAACGCCCGAGGACGACGTGATGGACCTCAACCGCGTGCTGGCCTCCTCCCTGCGCGAGAGGGCGCTCAAGATCGGTGCGGGCGTGGCGGGGGTGCTCTCGCTCGTTGCCGTGATCTGGGGGTGGAGGCGCCGCTGCTCGTAGCGGGCTCCTCCGGGACCCCGGCAGAGCCAGGAACGTCGGGTGCGGGGGTCGCGCTCCCAACAGGGAGCCACCCGACACGTTCCGGACGTTCGGCTGCGCGTAGGCGGCTGCGCACGGGGTCCCCGGCCTCGCAGTACCGCGGTGCAGGCCCTCAGCGTGGTGCGGAGCCTTGACGGTCAGGATGCGATGTCCTATATTTGATCAGCGACCCGGACTCCGAAGGGGCGCAGCCAGCGGGGGAGGCGCCAGGCGATGCGGCGTTCGAAGTGCATCCGAGGAGTGCTGTTCTTCGAAGTGAGCCGGTCTGGGACGGGGGCGTGAGGAGCGGGGTCGTGAGGGTGGTCGACTGCTCACACCACTACGAGAACGCGATGCCCCTCATGGAGGGAATCGCCCCCCCGGACTTCGCAGATCTGGCGTCCGTTTCCCGCGACGGCTACGCCATGTCGCGCTATACGTTCACCAACCACAGCGGGACGCACATCGACGCGCCGGCGCACCAGATCGACGGAGGTGCCACGCTCGACGAGATCCCGCTCGAGCGTCTCGTGACTGAGGCGGTCGTGATGGACTGTCGCGCTCATGCACCAGGCCCCGTTGGCTTGGAGGGGATCGGCGGCCGCATCGCCGATGTGAGGCCGAACGACCTGGTCCTGTTCTGCTCGGGCAACGATCGGAATTGGGGCACTGACGCCTACTGGAAGGGCTGGTGCTATCCGGACGCCGACGCCTCCAGCGCCTTGATCGCCCGGGGGGTGTCGGGCGTCGGGTTCGACGGGCCTTCCGCCGATCCGATCGACAGCACCACCTACGACCTGCACCGCCTGTGGCTCACTGCCGGGTGCGTGATCCTCGAGAACCTTCGCTCGCTCACCGAGCTCCCTCCCCGGTGCCGCGTGGTGTGCGCTCCCCTGAAGGTGCGCAAGGCCAATGGAGGGCCAGTGCGAGTCCTGGCGCTCCTCGACGAGACGGCAGGAGATCGCGCCAGTCGAGACCTCGGGGGGAGTCCCCTCGGAGAAGGGAGTGCGCAATGACCGCAAGCCCAGGCGGCGGAACTCGCGGCGGCCTCCGGCGCAACGTGCTGGGCAGCGCCGACGCGATCGCCCAGTCCCTTGCGTTGCTCGCCCTGGCCTTCGGCGTGTCGGCTGCACCCGCAGGCGTTGCCGCCTCGGCCGGGTTGGCGACTCCGTGGGCGTACCTGATCGCCGGGGTGGGGAGCCTGTGCCTGGCGTCCGTCATCGTGCGCTTCACGAGGCGGATCGCCCATGCCGGAGGTCTCTACGCATATACCGTGCGTGGTCTCGGACCCCAGATCGGCTTCGTCGGCGGCTGGATCTACGCCATCGCCTACGCGGTCGGGATCTCCTTCGTGCTCATCATCTCGAGCGACTTCCTCTCGACAGTGCTCGACACCAACACGAGCGTCCACCTCAGCTGGTTCACCTGGTACGTCATCCTGGTCGCGATCATCACCGTTCTGGCGCTGGTCGACATCCGTGTCTCCACCAGGGTCCAACTGGTGTTCGCCGTTGTCGGGGTCGCGGCCATCGTCGCCCTCTGCGTTGCCATCCTGGCTCGGGGCGGAGCTTCCGGCATCTCCGCCCAGCCGCTGAACCCCGCCAACAGTCCGACCATCCACGGCCTCTTTCTCGGTGGCGTCCTCGCATTCACCGGGTTCATCGGCTTCGAGGCGGCCGCCGTCCTCGGAGAAGAGGCGATCCGACCCTTGCGGGTCATTCCGCGCGCCATCTTGGGCACCGTGATCGTCGCTACCGTCTACTACGTCTTCGTGACCTGGTCGATGGCAGTCGGCTTCGGATCGCATCACATCTCCCAGTGGGTGTCCGATGCGACTGCGCTGTCGACGCTGTCGGACCGCTACGTGAACCACGGCTTCGCCACGTTCCTCGACATCGTGGTTATCGTCGACGCCTTCGTCGCGGCGCTCGCGGGGGTCCAGCTCACGGCCCGTACGCTGTTCGCACTGGGACGCGACCGGGGCATCCCCACGCTGTTCTCCCTGACGACGCCCCGCTTCAAGAGCCCCTTCGTCGGGATCTCGATCTCGGTGGTGCTCACGCTCGTCCTGGGCGCCACGTTGGGTCGCCACTACGGGGTGTTCACCTACTTCGCCTTGATGGCGACGACGGGCTCCCTGGGCATCCTCTTCGTGTATGTGCTCGTCGCCCTGTCGGGGATCGTCTACTTCTGGCGGTTGCGCACCCGCGACGCGCACCCCTACAACGTGTTGCTCGATCTTGTGTTCCCGCTCGGTGCCATCGCAATCTGTGGCTACACGATCTACTCTTCGATCACGCCCACGCCGCCCGCCCCAATCAGCTACTCGGTGTGGATCGCGCTGGCTTGGCTGGTGGCCGGACTCGTCGTGGTGGCGGTGCTGCTCGTCACGCGTCCTGCCGCGGTGAGGTCTTTCGGTCGCGCCTTCGTCGGTGCCCACGGTGAGGAACTGGGCGCGCACGCCCCATCTACACCGGCAGCGCCGGTCGAGGTGCGGCAGTGAGCGGCGGCAGCGTCGACGCTGCGCAGCGTCCGATCTCCGAGTTGATGATGGACTGGGCCAACAGGCCAGTTGGGAGGTTCTAGGTGTTCGACGTCGACCACGTACGGAGCCAGTTCTCGTCCTTGGGCCGCGGGTTCGTGTTTCTCGATGCGCCCGGTGGCACGCAGGTTCCCGACTCGGTCGGCGCTGCCGTGGCGCAGAACTACCGGGAAGCCAGCGGCAACATCGGGTTCCCCTACGAGACCAGCCAGCGCCTCGTTTCGCTTGTCGACGAGGCCCGCATGCGTTCTGCTGCATTCCTGGGCTGCACACCGGAGGAGGTGGTGTTCGGCGCCAACATGACGTCGTTGAATTTCACCTTGACGCGTACGCTCGGCCGCGGGCTCTCAGCCGGGGACGAGATCCTGGTCACGCGGCTCGACCACGACGCCAACGTGGCGCCCTGGCTGGAGTTGGCGCGGGACCGTGACCTCGTCGTGCACGAGGTGGATGTGTGCAGCGACACGACCCTCGACCTGGCTGACCTCGAGCGCCTTCTCGGGCCGAGGACCAAGGTGGTCGCCCTCCCTCTCGCCTCGAACGCCGTCGGGACCACGGTGGACGTTGCCCAGGTGGCCAGGCTCGTCCGCGACGCGGGGGCCATCCTCTGGATCGACGCGGTGCAGTACGCGCCCCACCTTCCCATCGACGTGAAGGCGCTCGACGCCGACGTACTGCTGTGCTCGTCCTACAAGTTCTGCGGGCCCCATCTTGGGATCGCATACGGGCGCAAGGAGCTGCTCGAATCTTGGAGACCGTACAAGGCACGCCCGGTCCCCGACGAGCCGGTGGGCCACCGGTTCGAGACGGGCACCCTGCCCTACGAGCTTCTCGCAGCGCTGGTGGCCACCTACGACTACCTCGAGGGGATCGGAGGCATCGAGGAGGTGGCGGCGTGGGAGCGGTCGTTGGGGGAGCGGTTCCTGGCCGGCCTGCCCGAAGGTGCCACCCTCTACGGATCTCCGACCATGGAAAACCGGGTGCCCACGTTCCTCGTGAGGTTCGAGGAGGTGATGGCGGCTGACTTGTCCGTCGCCTTGGCCAAGGAGGGTTTCGGGGTCTGGAGCGGCGACAACTACTACGCACTCGGCCTCTACGAGCGGATCGCGTGGGGCACGGCCCTGCGCGTAGGGCTCGCCCACTACAACACGCTCGAGGAGATCGACCGCTTCAATGAGACCCTGGCCATCTTGGTGAAGCAGTTGGGCGGACGCGGTGGCTGAGGCGGGTGCCCGAGGCGGGATCGACGCCACCCGGGGAGGTGTCCGACTCTTCGGTGACGCGCCGAGCTCTGTAGCTGTCCAGCCAGGCAGAACGGTCCTGCGGGCGGGCACGGTGGTGGCCGGTACCGATCTCGAGCCGGTCCACGACGGTGTGGTGATCGTCGACGACGGACGCATCACGGCCGTGGAGCCCGCTGATCCCGCGCACGAGGTCGACGTCGACCTCGGGGACGCGACGCTGGTTCCCGGCCTGATCGACGCTCACGTGCACCTCGCGAGCGACTGCGGACCGCGGTTCGGAGGCGTGCCCGACGAAGCGCGGCTGGTGCTCTTGGCGGTGGGGAACGCCCAGCGCTTCCTGCGGGCCGGTGTGACCACTGTCCGGGACCTGGGCGGACCGTCCACGGTGGCATCCGACCTTCGTGACGCCATCAACGAAGGCCTGTTGCTCGGCCCGCGTCTTCTTGCCGCCAACCGGGTCATCACGGTCACCGGAGGTCATGGCCACCACATGGGCCTGGAGTGCGACGATCTCAACTCTCTGCGGCGTGCCGTTCGCCAGCTGGCGAAGGATGGGTCGGACTGGGTCAAGGTGATGGCTTCCGGCGGGTTCGTCAACGTGAACCGTTCGGAGGGAGACGCCCCGTACTTCCCGCTTTTCGACCTGACGGAGATGCGTGCAATCGTCGACGAGGCGCACCGCTACGGCATGCGCGTCGCCGCGCACTGCCAGAGCCGAGACGCCATCGCGGTAGCGTTCGAAGCGGGAATCGACACCATCGAGCACTGCACGTTCGCGGCCAAGCCTCAGGCGGTGTTGGACGAGGATCTCGTGCGGGCCATCGCCGAGCGCGGGACCTTCGTGGTGCCGACTACCAACAACTACTGGCTGACGGTCGGCGTCCCTTGGGCACCGAGGGACGTTGCGCTCGCCAATTTGCGCCGGCTGTACGACCTGGGGGTGCGCCTCGTGGCCGGCACCGACATGGGCATCCCCACCACGACCCCCGATCTCTATGCCGAGGGGCTCCGGGTGTTCGCCGAGATCGGGATTCCGCTGGTGGAGGTGCTCGCCGCGGCCACGACCCAGGCGGCAGAAGCCCTCGGGATCGCCGACGTGACCGGGTCGATCACCCCCGGGCTCTCGGCTGATCTGGTCGCGCTCGATGGCGACCCACTGACCGATGTGGACGCTTACGGTCACCCCCGGGCCGTGATGGTGCGCGGGACCCTGCTGCAGGTCCACTCGGAGATGCCGCGTCACTTGGCTCGCGCGGAGCACCGATGACGCTCCTCCTGCGCGACGTCACGGTCGTCGACCTCGAGTCACGCCGGACCCTCCCGGGGCGCTCGGTGCAGGTCGACGGCGGGCGGATCACCCGAGTCTTCGACCACGTGGCTGATCGCGCCGAGCCCGACCGGACGAACCGTTCCACCGATCGGGTCGCTGGCGCCGACGCGGTCGAAGAGATCCTCGATTGCGGGGGCCGGTACCTGCTCCCAGGGCTGACGGACGCGCACGTGCACCTGCGAGCTGTACCGCACGTAGGTCCGCACTCGGATGCCAGCATCCAGCCCGAGCGCAGCGCTCCGGCCATCGAGGACCTCGTACCCGTCCTTCACGGGTACTTGTTCTGTGGCGTCACCTCGCTCTTCGACGCCGGCAACTTCAGTACGCTGTGGAGGCTGCGAGACGAAGAGCGGGCCGGGCGCGTGCTGTCCCCCCGCATCTACTGCGCCGGTCCGTTCGTGACGTGCACCGACGGCCATGGATCCGAGCTGGCCGAGCACGTGCCCGTGGACGCCCTCCCAGAGGACGAACCGCGCCTGCGCTCCCATCTCCGGCACCGGCCGGACCTGGTGAAGATCACCTACGACGAGCACAACTGGGGCATCCGGCCGCTCATCCCGATCCTGTCGCCTGAGGTGCTCCGCGGCATCGTCGGGATCGTCCACCGCGAGGGGCTGAGGACGACGGTCCACGTCTCGAACGAGCTACGTGCCAGAGAGGCCGTCGACGCCGGTGCCGATGCACTTGCGCACCCGGTGATCCAGTCTCCGGTCACCGATGCCTTCGTCGACCGCCTGGCAGTCGAACAGGTCCCGGTCGTGAGCACCCTCGCAATTGGCGAGCGCTACGTCAGGCTCGCCGACGATCCGGGGTTCGTCGACACGGAGCTCTACGTCCGCTGCGTCGCCCCGGCAGAGCGCGAGCGCCTGAAGACGATCGAGCACGAGGCGCAGCGTGCGAACCGCTGGGCCGACTGGATGCGGGTGATGACCCCGGTCGCCCAGGAGAACCTCAGGAGGCTGGTGGAAGCAGGCGGGGTCGTGGCAGCCGGCTCCGACCTCTCTCTCGGCGCTGACCTGATTCGGGAGCTCGAGCTCCTTCAAGCGGCTGGCATCGACCCCTGGGAGGTCTTGACGTGCGCGACGTCGGGCGCCGCGCGGTTCCTGGGTGCAGAAGATATGGGAGCGGTGGCTCCAGGCAAGGTCGCCGATCTAATCCTGGCCGACGAGGACCCGACCACCGACGTGTCCCGGCTCGCCCGCATCTCGATGGTCATGAAGGGTGGGCAGGTCATCGACCGGTCGACGCTCCACTTGGCGAGTGATCGTGCAGCGCCCGGGCCGACTCTCGTTCGCACGCCTGATCACCTCCAAGACTGGTCCGTTCGTAGAGAACGGCACATCCAATGACCTCAACGGTACGAGGCCGTATGTCGTTAGTGATGAGAGGAAGGAACACCAAATGAAACCAACAGTCCGACGCAGGAGGGCGTGGCTCGCTCCTGGCGTAGCGACGATGATCTCGGTGACCCTTGCCGCCGCGATCACGGCCGTCGACGCGCCGGGCGCATCGGCAGCCACCAAGAGGCATCTCACAGCGTCGAGTGGCGCGGTTGTCACGATGGCCGAAGGCGCTCAGGGAACCCCCAACAACATCATGCCCTTCGTTTCCGGAGCGAACAACTCGGCTGCCAACACGAACCTGCAAGAGCAGATGTGGCCGACGTTATACACGATCGGAACTGCCACCAATGTGAACGCGATCAACGGACCGCTGAGCCTTGCCGATCCTCCTGTCTACAGCACAGGTGACACCCAGGTAAGCGTGACGCTGAAGCCGTACAAGTGGTCTGACGGCACCCCACTCACCGCACGAGACGTCACCTTCTTCATGAACATCCTCAAGGCGAACAAGACAAGCTGGGCTCACTACACGCCGGGTACCATGCCCACAAACGTGGTCAGCTGGACGGCAAAGGGCACAAGCACGGTCGTGTTCAAGCTCAAGAAGGCGTACAACCCGACCTGGTTCACCGACGATGAGCTCGCCTACATTGTCCCGTTGCCCCAACAGGCCTGGGACAAGGAGTCTGCCAACGGTGCGGTAGGGACATACGACACGACGACAGCCGGCGCCAAGGCCGTGTACAACTTCCTGAACACCGAGGGAAGCAACACCGCCACGTACGGCTCGAACCCGCTGTGGCAGGTCGTGGACGGAGCATGGAAGATCCAGCAATACACAAGCAACGGGTTCGTCGCCCTGGTTCCGAACACCGCCTATTCCGGACCGGACAAGCCGAAGATCGCCAAGTTCGAAGAGGAGCCCTTCACCTCCTCGACAGCTGAGTTCAACGCCCTGCTCGGGGGGAACCTGGACATCGGATACGTGCCCCTGAACGACCTTGCGGAGCAGTCCCGGGTCACGGGTGCGGGCTTCCACATCGTCCGATCCGAGCTGGTCGCGGTCAACATGATGTCCCTGAACTACTACAGCCCCGTCGTCGGACCGCTCGTGAAGCAGCTCTACATTCGCAAGGCGCTGAACGACGTCATGGACCAGCCAGCGCAGATCTCGGCCATCCTGGACAAGTCCGGAGGGTACGTCGACTACGGGCCGATCCCGACGGTGCCCAAGACGCCGTACATGGCTCCCACCCAGAAGAAGAACCCCTTCAACATCTCGGCCGCGCGCAAACTGCTCACCTCTCACGGCTGGAAGATCCCTGCCAATGGGGCGGCGCGGTGCGTGCGCCCGGGGACCGGTCCCAAGGACTGCGGCGCTGGGATCAGCAAGGGGAAGACGCTGACCTTCTCGCTCCTGTACGTGAGCGGCAGTGGCTACCTGACACAGACGATGGAGAACTACAAGAGCGACGCCAGCAAGGCCGGCATCGTGGTCAACCTGTCGCAGCAGCCGTTCAACTCGATCGTGGGCGACATCTGCGGCACCCCGACATGTGACAGCCCGGGATGGCAGATCGCCAACTGGGGTGCCGGGTTCTCCTGGAACTTCGGCTCTCCGTACCCTGTCGGCTCGACCATGTTCGAGGGCCATGTCGGGCTCGACTACCCGGTCCCGAAGAAGCTCGCGTCGCTCATCACCGCGACCGAGACGGCGTCGGGTCCGAACACCGCGAAAGCGATGCGGGCCTATGACACGTGGGTGATCAAGAATGACCCCGAGGTGTGGCAGATCGAGACGTACACCATCAATGCGGTGTCCAACAAGCTCAAGGGAGTCACGTTCTACCCGGTGACGGGAAACGTGTTCCCTCAGGACTTCAGGGTGAAGTAGGTTCGCCCGCGCTCAAGTCGGCTCGCTCCGTCGAGGGCTCGGACCTTCGTGCGCGTGGGTCGTCGCCGTCAGGTGACGACCCACGCCGCACGCTCGGACGTCCCGTCCAGTGGTCGGTGGCACCGGCGGTGATGGGCCACGGGGTCGAAGAGAGCAGGCATGGTTGCATTCCTCATCAGGCGGTTCGGGCAGGCGATCGTCGTCGTCGTGGGCGTGTCGCTCATCGTCTTCCTGATCACGCACATGCTCCCCGGGAGCCCGGCGAGGGCCATCCTCGGCATCCAGGCAACCCCCGAGGCGGTCCGGAAGTTCAATGAGGCGAACGGGTACAACAGACCGGTGTACGTCCAGTTCCTCGTCTACTGGAAGCATCTTCTCGAGGGGAACTTCGGGTTCTCCTACAAACAGGACCTTCCGGTCAGGACCCTGATCGCCAACAGGGCCCCGAAGACGCTGCTCCTCGTCGGGCTCGGCTTCTTCTTCGCCTTCGTCGTCGGGATCCCCATTGGGCTCTGGCAGGCGGTGCACCGGAACCGGTTGGATGACCACGTGCTGACGTCCATCTCCTTCGTCGGCTACTCGATGCCGGTCTTTTGGGTCGGCATGCTCCTCATCTGGCTCCTCGCCGTGGCGAACCACGTGTTCCCCGCAGAGTCGCCGTCCGCCGCCACGGTCGGCCAAGTGCTCCAGCACCCCGTGAGCCTGGTGCTGCCGGTTGCGACCCTCACGTTCGTGGAGGCTCCCGGAGTCGTCCGGTTCATGCGCTCCGCTGCCATCGAGAACCTTGCCGAGGACTACGTGAGAACGGCGACGGCCAAGGGGGCGCGAAGGGTACGCATTGTCCTTGTGCACGTGCTCCGCAATTCCCTGTTGCCGGTCATCACGCTGATCGGCCTCACGCTCCCGCTCGTCCTCTCAGGTTCGATCGTCGTGGAGAAGGTCTTCAACTACCCCGGCATGGGATTGCTCATGTGGACAGCGGCGCAGACCCGTGACTACCCGACGCTGCTTGGCGGCGCCATCGTGATCGGGGTGGCGACGGTGTTCGGGTCACTGCTGGCGGACGTGCTGTACGCGGCCGTCGACCCGAGAGTGCGCTACGCATGAGGAGACGTGGGGTCAGAGCAGGCTCCAAGGAGAGGGCTCGTTGATGCAAGAGGTCACCGCCGTCTTGGCTCCGGGCGTCGACAAGGGGTCGGCGCGGCCACCCGGCGCCGCACTTGCGGGTGGCCGAGCACAAGTCGTCTGGCGATGGTGCGCGGACCACAAGCTGGGCCTTGCAGGCCTCGTCACGATCGTGCTCCTGACGCTGTTCAGCTTCGTAGGACCGGTGCTATACCACACTGATCAGGTCAATACCAACCTCGCAGCCGTGAACCTCCCGCCGAGCATGCGCCACCCGTTGGGCACCGACGACGTCGGGTACGACATCCTGGGCCGGCTCATGGAGGGCGGGCAGTCTTCGCTCGAGGTCGGCTTCGCCGCTGCACTCCTCGCGAGCTGCATCGGGACGCTTTGGGGGGCGGTGTCCGGCTACGTCGGAGGGTGGGTGGACGCTCTGATGATGCGGGTGGTGGACTCGGCGTTCGCCATTCCGCCCCTGCTGCTCCTGCTTCTCGTGGGGACCATCTTCACGCCATCGGTGGTGGAGCTGATCATCGTGCTCGGCCTGGTCTCCTGGCTGATCACCGCAAGGCTCGTCCGCGGGGACTCGCTGTCGCTGCGAACCAGGGAGTACGTGCAGGCCGCCCGGGCGGCCGGCGCCAGGAGCCCCCGAGTGGTCGTCCGGCACGTGATCCCCAACGCCCTCGGGACCATCGTGGTACAGAGCACGTTCGAGGTGGCGAACGCCATCCTGCTGCTGGCGTCGCTGAGCTTCCTCGGCCTCGGCCCCGCCCCGCCGGCCGCCAACTGGGGCGCGATGTTGAGCAACGGGCTCAACTACATCTACGCCGGGTACTGGTGGCAGATCTATCCGGCTGGTCTGGCGATCGTCATCACCGTGCTCGCCTTCAACGTGCTCGCCGAATCGGTCCGTGACAGCTTCGCGACCCGGCTGATCCATCCCTGACGCCTGCGCGTTGACCGACTCCCTTCCACCTGATCCACGCGTGACCGGTGCCATCCTGCCGACTGCCGGTCCGCTCGCGGGTCGCGCGGTCCGCTTGGAGATGCTCGACGAGGCGGACCTGGACGAGCTGGCCAGCCTTCTTGTGGACCCCGAGATGTACGCCCAGGGATTCGTCATGGTGCACCGCCCGTCGACCGAGGGTGCCGCTCGAGTCCTGGCGCGGTCGCTGTTCCTCTCCGGGCAAGGCGAAGTCGACGGGCGCGGAGGCGGGTGCACCCCCTATGCCGTCCGTCTGGCCGCGGACAGCGAGCTCGGGTCTGCTGGGACTCTGGTCGGGACCTCTGCCCTTTGGGGCGCGGAGGTGAGAAACGAGAGCATCCACCTCGGGCGCACGCTGTACGGACGGCGCTGGTGGGGGACGAGGGTCAATCCGGAGACCAAACTGCTTCTCCTCACCCACTGCTTCGAGGACTGTGGCTATGGAAGGGTTGCCTTCCAGACCGACACGCAGAACACGCGCTCACAGGGCGCGATCGCCAAGCTTGGCGCGAAGCGCGAAGGCGTTCTCAGGAGAGAACGACGGCGCTCGGACGGAACGTTCCGGGACACGGTCGTGTACAGCATCCTCAGGGACGAGTGGCCCGCGATCAAACACGCG
>Ga0209061_1001232_pt1 | contig 44990 bp, 31 predicted proteins | sample Coa_R1_10_FD_187157 | JGI IMG/M metagenome (GOLD analysis project Ga0209061, IMG submission 187157) | Surface soil microbial communities from Centralia Pennsylvania, which are recovering from an underground coalmine fire - Coalmine... | ecosystem: Environmental > Terrestrial > Soil >...
CTTGCAATTGCCTTACGCTCGCTCTGACATTCGCACGAAAACCGATCAATACCACGTTTTCCAGAACTTGATGACGCTTGACCAGTTCCTCAATACTAAAAGGTGTCAGAATCATATCGGAGTCACAACAGATCACAACATCACCACTCGCATACGCAAGACCTGCATTACGAGCCAGGGATGGGCCACAATGGTCGAGCCTGAGCGCCTTCAGCCGCAGAGCCAGTCGGAGTTGCTCAAGCAATTCCCAGCTCCCATCACTGGAACCATCGTCAACTACAATGACTTCCAATTGCTCTGGATATTTCCTGTTAAAACTGCTTTGTTCAAGTGCGATCAAGCACTGCTCAAGGCTGGTACGGGAATTGAAAGCTGGAACAATGACGCTGGCCGAAAGTGTCAATTCTGGTAAAGGCGAACAGCTGGACCCATAGGGGTCCAGCACCAGTTCGCTGCCGGTACGAGCACGATAAAGCGCTTCCAGGTGGCTATAATCATTCGTCATAGCCTCGAGTCGTTGTTTTAAACTAAGCGGCGTTTCTTGCATGCTGCGGCTCTTTCCTCAACAGGCTATACGTAATTTCTTACTTGATCTACGCGGTAAGCGTACAGAGCGAAAACCGCAAAAAGCAGTGTATAACCGACAAGCCAGAGGATATCTGGCCAGATCGATCCTCCTCCGCTCACGCCAATCAGCATGTGTCCAAGCTGGCCAATCTGATAACCTGGCAGATAGGGAGCCAGCGTTTGGACAAAACCTGGCAATGACGGCAAGGGAATCAGCAGACCCGACGCAAAGGAGAGAGGCATGTAGATAATATTGGCTACTGCCGGAGCGACGCTTGGGCTTGCCAGACTGCCAATGCCAAAACCAAGCAGGATAAAGGGAATAGTTCCAAGCAGTAACACGATGCTCAAGAGCAGCCAGGTGCCAGGCGCCAGGATGATGTGGGCCGTGAGACAGGCGACCAGGAACAGGAGAAGCAGGGATAACAAACCCATAAAGAGGCTGGGAAGAAATTTTGAGCCAAAGTAGACAAACGTGTCCAGTGGAGTCGCTTTCAGTAATCTGGCCCATCCCTGTGCTCGTTCGCTTGCCAGACCGGTGCTAAATACCATAAGCCCGATCAACATTGTGATATAGCCACCAAACGAGACCATGATATAAGCACCAGCTCCAACCCCCTGAACATGACTATTGAGATTTGGCAGTCCAAACATCAGGAACAGGAGACTGGGAAAAAGCAGGCTCGGAATCACAAAGCCTGGGGTTCTTAGCAGTTTTATGGTTTCACAGTAGGTTGCATACACGAACAATGATCGGCGAGTGCTCAAACTAGGAGTCGTGAGCGTTTGTGGTTGATCGATAGCATGGGTTGTCATTGTTGTTCCCTCTCCCTCTTAGCGAACGACTGGCTGCCTGCTGCTGGCAGCGGTAATAGTCAGAAACACATCTTCCAGTCGGCTATTGGTAATTTCAACATCATCCAGTGTCAGTCCAAACTGTCGCAGGTGAGCAAATGTCTGCTCTGGCTGCTCCGTAGAGATGTCAAAGAAATCGTCCCATTGTTTGACCTCTTTGATATCCTCAAATGCGAGAAGATCTTGCTGGCTGATATGCTGTGAACGGAAGCGAATATGCTTGCCTCCAACACGCTCCTTGATCTGTTCGGGGGTTCCCTCTGCGACTAGTGAACCCTGGTCGAGGATGATGACCCGATGCGCGAGTGCATCTGCTTCGTCCAGATTATGCGTCGTCAATACGATAGTTTTGCCGTCAGCCACTTGCTGCCGCATCAGGGCCCAGAATGTCTGGCGCGATTCGACATCCATGCCCACCGTTGGTTCATCGAGAAAAAGGAGATCGGGATTTCCAATCAGAGCAAGGGCGAAGTAGAGACGCTGGCGTTGCCCACCAGAAAGCGTGACAATGCGAGCATCTTTTTTGGCTTGCAGATCAACCAGCTTGATAACGTCTTCAGTTTGCAAGGGCCTGGGATACATGCGACGGAACAGTTCGATGATTTCCCGCACACGTAACACCATGGGAATACCCGATTCCTGTAACATAGCGCCGACACGCTTTCGGGCATCGATGCTGCGCGGATTTTTGCCAAAGACACGCACCTCTCCTTGCCCCGGCAGACGCAACCCCAGCATAATTGAGATGGCCGTGGTCTTACCCGCCCCATTGGGACCCAGTAACGCGACGGTCTCTCCGGCGCGAATGGTGATGTCAAGACTTTTGAGTGCCTGAATATGTCCATACTGCTTCTGAATTCCGCGAAGCTCGACCGCTGCCAGAGAGGTCTGTAGAGACATGGCTTGTACGCTCCTTTCATGGTGATGTGCCGCAATCAAGTAGAAGCAAGCACAAATCCTTTTCACTTCCGCGTGAATCGGCTCTCTGCGCGTATTCACTCGGAAACGGTAGCGCATAACAGGAATCGAACCTGTCTCTTTGCCCTGAGGAGGCAATGTCCTGGACCACTAGACGAATGCGCCTCGAATATTTCTGCTCAGTTCAGTACGCCTTCCCTGTCCTGACTGACTTGAGCTTCGAACATGCTAACCTGCGCTTTCTGTGTGCAGTAAAACGCCCAGCGTTGCCAGCTCAGCTTGCATTGGGATAGCAAACCCCAGGCGATTCCAGTGAAAGATAATATGAGAGGCCAGGATATTGCGCAGGCCACGCTGCAAGTGCCCCGCGCGATTCTCGCCGGCTAGAGCCTCTCCCTGTTTTGCTAAAGCATGGCTCCAGGCGAGAACGATATCGGCCTGCGTTTGACCCAAAAAAGCTTGCAGATTGCGCGCCGGCTCCCTGAATAAACGGGTCAGCACCTGGAGGTTCTTCTGGCGTTGCTCGAAGGTAGCACTGGTTTTCCACGGACGGTATGTCTGTACCCGTGTCCAGACATCCAGGAGTTCAAAATTGTCAACGCCGGCCCCACGCAGCAGAGCGTGCAGCACGATCATAGAAGCCTCGGGGCGATGCCTGGAAACAGATGGTCCATCTGAGTTCTGTTCCATCAGCAGCCAGCGTTGAAGCGCGTGGGAGTCCTGGTGGAAAATTTCGTGTGCCAGGTCTATGCCTGCCGGTCCGCCAAAGATCGCCGTTTCTGGCTCGTAGATGAGCGTGGTGGGGTGCCCGATCCGCCCGCTTGCCTCCAGCCTGGTCAATTCCTGCCCCAGGATAGGGACGGCTTCACGCGAGAGCGCTGGTTCCGAGCCAAAGATACGCAAGCGGATATGCGGAACACCGCCATCGTTCTTGCGCATAAACCACCAGCGGGAAATATGGCCGTTGCCCACCAGGCGTATGCACGCGGGACCAAGCTCGCTGGCCAGGAGTTCCTCTATATGCCGGCTAGAGCTCGCATAGAGAGAGTCGACCGGCTGCGAGGTATTCAAGGGAACACGCCAGTAGTGCCAGCGCTCCTTGCACGGAGAAGCTAATGCCTGCTGTCCCGCTGTTCGATAGGCTTCGGCCAGGGGTAGCAACTCACAGCGTTCAATGGCATATCTCTGTTCAATCTCTTCAACAGGTACACCGTTCAGGGCCTGCAACACGGCCTGCTCTAACTTCCTGGGATCTCGTGTTGACCGCATCTTAATGCACTCCTTTCCTGCCTGCACCGCCCGACCTGCTATATTGCAGGATGAAACTAGCTCGATCCTTTAGCAACATTTGCCAGGGAGTACCGGTAGCTTCCTCAACTGCATTAGCTAAAGCAAAACAGAGATATATTTTCTCTAATGGAGTAATACCTATTTGTAGGAGTATTTCATAGAGAATATTCAAGATAAATCGTCGCTTGTGGAAGAGGTTTGACCGCGTAAATTCTTGCATCCAGGGCTGATTATAGGATGCCTGATGAAAGAGGCTCATGCCGTCCTGATCAGGTTCATTAAACAGGGGCAGTCGAATGTTTCCTGCATCAATTGCCGCGCCGATAGGTTTTCCATACATCTCGATGCTTTCGCGCCAGCGAATATCCAGATCATTCCCGCCTGTGTAATAGGCATCCAGATGAGGCTTGACCATAGCTATTAAAGTCTCTGCCTGATTCTTGTACTGTTGTTTAAGATGCAAGCGCAGCGTGCCTTTGTGGTCAAAACCATAAAGGAAGCCTTCTGCGTGGGAACGATAGCTAATATAAGAGATGCGCAGGTTTTCTAACCAGTTCGCCGTAATGAGCATCCATGAAAAAGCCTGGGATAAGAGCATGGAACGCTCGCTTCGCCCACGCTCAATTACGTCAAAAACCAGCGGTTGGCAATGAGAGTAAAAGTCGCGCGCCAGCTCAAAACCTGTCGCGCCTCCGTACATGAAGTCGTTGCTCTCATCTCTGGCATAATCAATGCTATTATCCGGGAGCAAAGGAAAGAGCGGGCCAGATATATACTCATGCGCTGCAAGTTGCTCATGCCTCGCACGAACTGCCTCCTCTGTGATCACACGGCGCGAAGGTGTGCTGGCCAGAAAAGCGCCGATCTTCTCCTTCACTTTCGCCTGGATACCCTCCATGTGTTCTGCGCTCGTCTGTAAGTAAAGGCGAATATGTGGCCCCCGATGCCAGTGACGCGAGAAATATCCCTTCTCAATGAGTCCATCCTCTTTTAATGCTCGCAGAAGTGGCCGGACGGCTAACAGGAGCAACGGAGTTTTATCATTCTCGTAGTAAAAGATGCGAACGATGATCCACATAACAGGTTCTCTCTTTCTCGAACTAATAAGGTTCTACCCAGAAGGTCGAGACAACATGCTGGCCCCCAGGGCGCTGATGATACTCATCTGGTGCTGGCAGGGCCTCTTCGGCTTTAAACCAACCGTCCAGGCTGTGCAGGTGCTTAGGCAAAGAAGCGAGTAACAACGCGTGATGGAAATCAACGAATTGCGGCTTTGAGCGCCTGGATAGTGCAGCACGCACGTAGAGTTGAGTTGGCAAACCGTGCTGGTGTCGCCAGCGCTCAATAGCCAGCAACTGCGGAACATCCGGGCATTTCCGGCTCTCCCACTGGGGCCAGAGTCGGGCAGGAATCATCCATTTTTTTCGTGCCAGTACAAGCTGGCCAAGACGCAAACGCGGATATGTATGGATACGCCCCGTTTGCTCTTTGCGTCCTCTTGCCCCCATAAAGGATTCGGTGAGCGCTAAATCCGACCAGTAAGCAGCCTGAGTGAAAGAGACGAGCCAGCGGTGCAGAGGACCTAACAGACCGGTTGAAAGTAATCCTCGATACAGCAAGTGAATCTCTGTGCCTTCGCGTTTGTGAAAGAGAAGCAAACGATTGCTCCGTTGATCATGTTTTAACAGAAGATCATGCAAGAAGATCTGCTGCTGGCGCGGATAGGCGGTCCATTCACCAGGGAGGACCAGCACTCTGCCAGTCAGAGGAGGATGCATGTTGCCATTAAAGCCATGTGTTGTGACCAGCTCGACAAATTCATGACCGGCAGAAGTATGCTCTGCTAAACGGCGTCGCAGGAGTGCCATCAGGTCCTCTTGTGCGTCGTATCCTGTCAGATAGCTACTATGGGTTCCCAGATGCCTGCCCCACCCGTCTGTAATGCTGTTGATAACAAAAAGATCTCCCTCTGCTCGCGGTACGCTCTGACACATATAGGCATAATAGGGCCAGGTCGCTTGCTGCGAAAGGGGAATTTGCCGGGCTATCTCTCTCAGCCATGAACGATCTAGCACGAGTTCGGTCAGCAGCGCTCCATCCGGCCCGCTTTTCAACACCTGCTGCTCCAGATCTTCGATCTGCTGGTTCAACCCCAGCAGAAATTCGATGCGCGTCTGCACCAGGTGCTGCGCCTCCCCGGCAAAGCGTCTGAGTGACTCTGGAATTTCCAGTTGCTTCCAGGGAGCTTCTGACCAGATCTGGAACTCATCTTCAGTGAATTGTTGTCGCAGCGCTTGAAAAAAATGCAAGACATCGGAAGCCGTTCCCCCCTGGCCGTACAGGTGCGTGAAAAATGAGGTCAACAGGGCTTGCAGGACGCTCGCACTGCGGAAAAGTGGCATCAGCTGCCCTACTAGCTGAAAATCTTCCCTCAAACCAGGGAGAGAAGGCCAGGACACCGCGAGGTTATCGGGTTTCAACATGCTGCTTTCGTAGAGTGGTGGCTGGAAGATGCGCTCGTGAAACGGCTCCCCCAATGCCTGGAAGCTGCGGGAAAAGGCGTCTGTGACTGCCCGTACTGTCTCGACTCGCTCTGCTGGATCTTGCTGCGCAAACGTTCTCTGAGCCTCTTCCATTATGTGCAAAGCGGGCAGTAATTGAGTATGAACTATTTCTTCGCGCGCAGGAACGGCTGCAAGCTTTCTGCTCATGTCTTGAATGGGAGTTTCTGTTTGCAGCCCATCGATATCAAAACGCAGTACCTGATATTCCAGTAAACGTTGCAGAAGCTGTTCGACATGTAAACGCGCATCCGGTGAAGATGGGAAACGCCCAAGCAGCCAGTTGAGCAGACTTTCCAGCGTATGGGGCGCACCCCGTTCAGCCTTTTCTGTAACCTGCTGCAAGGTTGCAGTAATGGCCAGCGTGATAGGGAGAGTCACCGTTTCCACCTTTCCATACGCCATCCGGCGCATGTTCAGATCTGGCGCGCCCACTCTCACTGTATGCAAACGCCCATCCTTTTCTACGCAATAAGGATTCACATGGAGGGTAAGCCAGCGCTGAATATGAGCATGCTTGGCCAGCAGAGACGTGAACAAGACAAGGGGGAGATGATTCACCATTGCTATGCTGCTCTGGGTTTCATCAGGTACATCCAGCAAGCAATGCACGCCATCGTTATATACGATAGATGCCTGAGCAATAGCCGTAAACGTTGAAAAAGCACTCGTTTTGGTCGCTGCACGTGTTAAATAGAGCATGAGTGAGATTTCTTCTTTTGTCAGTTTGGGCTGCTCAGGCGAGGAGGACGTGCGTACATACTTTTGTACTTCTGTAAAAAGCTCTGGCGCTATCAAAGCAATGCCTTGCAACAAGGCCGGCGTTTGTTGAATTATCTCCCACAATTGCGCCCGTCCACCTTCAAAAGCTCGTTCGAGCATTTCGCGGGTTTGGGTACGAGTCGCTTGCAAGCGCTGAACTCGTCGCCAGTACTCCTTCAATAGAGAGAGTTGGGTAGCAGGGAAGGGCAAGCTGAGCACGGTAGTAAGAACCTCCTCGCCAGCTCTGGCTTGCAAGTTATAGAGATCCCGCTTGACCTGGATCAGCCGGCGCCGCCGGGCCACCTCTTCTTCTGGAAGCTGAGCAATGGCCGTGTAGAGGATAGCAGAAACTGCGTCTCGTTTGTCATAGCACCAATCTTCATCTTCAAGCAGTTGCGCCACTCCCCGCCAGACCGCTTCGCAGGACAACTCCTTGACGACTTCCCAGGGAACTGCCCCACGATAGAGCAGCGCTCGCGGGAAGAGATAGGCGAGATCCGTCTTTTTCTGTTCCGGTTGTAAATCTAATACCATGAACGTTCTCCATTTAATCGGCAAAGATAGTGAAACGTAGCGGCTTTACACGGTTGTAGCCGGAAAGGACGGTATAGATTATTTGCTCCGACGATTCTTCGAGGTGTAACCAGGCGTCAAAATCCTGCTCTTGAAAAGCGCAAAACGGGCGAGCAAAGAGTTGCTGCGCGGCGCTTAGCAGGCACAGGCGCTGGGCGAGAAAACCTGCTTGCATATTGACGATGCGATATCCACGTGTACCATACTGCGCAAGGACTTCGTCATAGTTGGCAACTATTCCCCAGACCATGCCCAGCGTTGAGGTGTTCATGGTATCGCGGTAGCCAAAGGCTGTGAGCGGATAGCGTCCCGGCATAGATGGCACAAGGGCTGCGCCCTGTCTTTCGTGAGGCAGGGCTTCGTAAGCGACCGGGGCCAGATTCTGTACATGATTAGAGAACAGGAGTAAACGGATATCAGCAGGGAAAGTTGCACTCAGGCTCAGATCTGAGTGGTAAGGCACGAATATATGGGTCAGGATGTACGAGAGAATATTCAGAGGCACAGGTGTCGGTTTAGCTGCCAGGCCATGAAATCCGACCAGCCCTGAATTACGCTGTTGATACGCGGTCAGCAAGGTCTCATCAGCAGCCGGCGGAGGTAAGGGGATAGCGGATTCTTGTTCAGGTGTATGCGCAAGGGCTACTCCTGCTTGCTGGATCGATCCCGCACCACGCCGAGCAAGCATCACGCTGCCCGACTCCTTGCGTATCTCCTGCTCAAGTTCACACACCTGGCCTGCCTGCGGTTGCGCCATCCCGGAAGAGGTGCGCCATATCCCTGATACTGCTGCTAAGCGCTGTGGGGCGGTGTCATGCCAATCCACTTGCAGCGGTGGGCAAGAGCCACGTCGATAGAGGGGTACAACAGCCAGGACAGCCTCTTGTAGCGCCGGAACTCCCAGGCAGTCTAGCAGTGCATCATCGTCAAACAGGTAGTGGACTCGCCCTTCTAAACCAAGCGCGGAGGCAACGATCAGGAGATTCGCGATCAGATGACCGGCTTCAAGTGAGACCAGGCGATACCCAAAGTTTGCATATTTCTGGACAATCCGCCACAGATCAGATCCGACCAGTAAAACCGCCTCGGCGTCTGCCAGAGATTGCCCAATGGCCTGCTCTAGCGCCGGACGCGCCTCCTGCCCGCGCAGGAGAGAAAGGTCATGGTGTAATCCGTGGTAATGGTAGAGACCCTCGGCGATTCCAGCTCGCTCAGGTAAATAGATAGAGAGCTCAGAAGCATACAGAGAACCAGGTGAGGGAAAAGGTCGGTGGACAATCAGGGGCATTATTCCCCCACTTAGATCAATTTGTATTCCACCCAGATTAAAGTAGAGCAAGGTCGAGAGCCACGAGAGATCTGTGAAGACCGGGGTTTCCGCGCTCGACATGGCTGCCTTCTGGGGTGAAAAGATCTGGGAAAGAGTTTGCCGCTGTAGTAATCGACGCTCAATTCCAGGCAAAGTGATTCGCCGTGTCTGCTCCAACCTTTTATAGCGAAGCGGAGGGCGTACCGCATCAAGCGGGGCCCGGTCCTGCGTTTTGCGATAGGAGTGCGAGAATGCGTAAGAACGGGCTACGCTGTCCTCAACCGGGAACGTCTCTTTGCTCTTGATAGAGGCGTGCGATCTATTCATAACGGCATTGCTCCTTCGTAAACGGGTAGCGATCTGCGATCTTTACGGAAATGGGTGAGGCCACGGATTGATCTCGACCAGGCTATCCGCGCGTTTTTTGCTCTGTATCAGCTTATCCAGGCGTTCACAGCCCGTACAGCGGCGCGTATCGTAGCCGAAGCTCATCGGCAACGTTCCCGGAATCAGAACTCGTACCGTGCGCAGGCCAAGTTGCTGCTGCTCCTGCGTTGTCTGGTCAAATACCAGCACATCCAATCCCTGTTGCAGGATGGCATTCAACACGCGCCGCGTTCCCTCAGTCAGATCGGTCTCTCTCTTCACGCGTGGATAATCTGGGAACGCTTCCTGCAAAGGCACAGGCTTGTGGGCATGTTCAAAGAGAAAACGGAGACGCTCGAACGCTTCGGGCAGGGCGTAGAGCAACATATGATCGTCCATTTCCCGCACGCGACTGCTATCCTCCAGGAGCTGCAGCGCTTGCTCTCGTTCTCCGGCATAGGTGCTTTGAGCCTGTTCGATAAATGCTGCCGCCTCGATCAGGCCACTGCGAATAGCCATCTCAGGATCAATATGGCAGCCGGCAGCAGAAAGCGTTTTCAAGAGAGCCGGGTCGTTGTCCCTGGAAACCACCATGATCCAGACAGTTGGAATACCAAATTCGCGCGTAATATCGAAGGCCCAGGTTTCATACCCCTGCTTCCACAGGCGATCCTTTAAGAGCAGAATCTGGCGATCAGACACGCTTTCCAGGTCCAGGCAGCGCGGCGTCAGGCGCGCATACCAGGTAAGCAAAAAAGCATCCCGTTCAAGTACTTCAAAAATTCCGTGGAGAATCGCTTCTTCCAGGCAGTTCCCTAAGGCGCAGCCATTAGAGATCTCGCGAACCAGCCAGGGATCCTGCTCACCATGACCGCGGAGAGATCGTGGACCGTAATAGGCACATTCTTCGGGAATAGCCACGGGCCGCTGCCGGCGAAATGAATAAGCCCAGACCCATAAATACCGCTGATCTTCATCAAAAGGTGTAAATGGGAAGCCAGGTTGCGCATACTGATCTGGCGCAAACAGAACCAGGCGACGCGGGTCCAGAGCCTGATCGCTGATTTCTCGATACGAAGCAGAAAGAGCCGGCTGTTTGCCGCCCGGCACGAAGCCCGCAGAACGCTCAAGAGCTTCTAACATGGCGACGCGGCGAGACAGCTCTAGTTTTGTCGCGCGTCCGATGCCCGGCTCCAGGCGAAAGGCCCCGGTACCGGGAACAGGAACAAGGGCCACGCTCCGTATCAAGGTATCAGGCTGAGAATCGACATGCTTGATCACGCCAAACAGAGGATCAACCGCCTGCTTTTCCAGTGTTGAGCTGTCAATAAGGGCTTCGCGAGCACGCCAGCTGCCAGGATGTGACATGACACGCGGTTGTAACGCGATCCAGGCTCGTTCGGGACAGTCCTCCGGCAGCCTACTGCATTCAGAGCAACCAGAAACTGGAAGCAACGAGCGCAGTTGCAGATCAACATCGCGCAAGTTCCAGAGTAAGACGTGTTGCCGCAAGCGAGGGGGTGCAGGAGGATATGCCTGCGTAGGCTCATACATCGCACCTATTCTTTGCACATCTTCTTTAAGGAGAGCAAGCGCCGGACGAAGGTAAGGAAGCAAGGGCAAGGGATAGCTCTGTAACCACGCGCGTGCGCGAACAATGTGAGCCTGTAACGCCTGGCGGTGCGCGCCATAAATATCCAGACGCAGGCGGCGTTCATCGAGACAATGTAAGCAGCCAGCTTCGTGAGGAAATATCCACGGACCTGCCCAGAGGGTTGTAAAATCGATCCACAGTGGCAGCCACGCCACGCAATGAGCACGAAGCCGGCGTTGCAAAGCAAGATCCCGCTTGGGGTCCCACCAGTCGTAGGCGCTGATAATGACTCTCTCGTGGCATAGCTCATCATCAGTGAACTTCCTGATCTCTATCGGATATCCTTGCAACTCAAGTTCCTGTAAGATGGCAGAAAAAAGGGCACCTTCTCCCAACAAAACGAGTGGTTGTCGCATGATCTTGCTCACTCCATTTGGCAGCCCATCATGTACCTGCTTCACGAGACGGCACGCGCTCCCAAATCCGGACGGTAGGAACCGATAACAAATGTCTTTCCACCTACCCTGGTGAGGGAAATAGCAATTTTTCAGAAATCCTTCTGGAAAAATGCCCTTATGTGAGGCACCTGCTACCAGCTCCTACCTTGACAACAAAACTACATGCCGCTGCTGCTGCTACAGAGTGTGCAGCAGAAGTACGTGCCATACGAGGCACCGAGCTCAGGGATCGCGCGCGCGTCCTCGTCGCTCAGGATCGCAATCTCAGGATCGGCGATTAGCAGATCGTCCAGGTTCAGTTCCATGCTCTGGATGTCCAGCTCGTAATTCATGGTTGTTTCCTTTCGTAGTTCATTAGAGAAAAATTCTGTCATACTCTTCTGGCGCCCTTCCTGGCAAAGGGTTGCTACCGGCAAAGGCATAGCCAGATGCTCTTCCACCTCGGCATGGGCGCTTTTGCTGCCGGGTCCAACGTGATTACCCGATCTGACTACAACTGCATTGCGTACAGCAGAAGTACAACTGCCAGGATGCACCCAGTTCGGGAATGGCCCGCGCGCCCTCGTCGCTCAGGACCGCGATCTCAAGATCGGCGATCAGCAAATCATCCAGGTCTAACTCTACAGCCTGGGTGCCGGGCTCATCATTCATGGTTGTCTCCTTATTACACGGCGCTACAATAGACGCTGCAGCTGCAAGCAGTACAGCAGAAGTACACCTGGACAGATGCACCCAGTTCGGGGATGGCCCTTGCATCATCTCCGCTGAGCAGTTCGATTTCTGGCTCGGCGAGAAGCAGGTCATCCAGATCCAGGCTCAGAAGATTCTCTGTCTGCTGGTCGCTCATTTTTCCTCCTTTCTTTGAGAAGCAAACAAATTGACACCGGTTATCCAGACGGTTACCGGAGACTATGAAAAGACCATGTTTCTCTGGTCAGTAGTCTCTTTATAAAGAAGTGATACCTCATCGCTTTCACAATTCTTCCGATCTGTCTGAGCAAGAGCAATATAGCCGGTAAAGAAACCGATCGCATCCAGAGCAGGATCAACATGTTCCTGCTGGAATAGCACTGTCCATCCCTGGAGCTGGCAATGCTCCAGGGTCACCTTTGTCCAGTCTGCCCACTCAGTAGAGGGTACGAAAAGGTCGTGAATCATACCGTGATCCAGTGCGGTTAGAAAGTCAAGCTGTCTTTCTGAGGTCGCGCCGGCTACTTTCAGGCTCTGAAACTGTGCCAGGCGAAGCAGGCCACGCTCTGCTGCCAGAGCCACATCTCTATCCACGCAGATATCCACCAGTTGCTCTCCCACAAAAAGAGCGACCGGGCGCACAGGGAAACAGGCCGGTGCCTGGAGCAATGCGAGCCGCACCGGCAACCCGAACCGGATACGCAGGAGTTTTATATATACGGCCACAGATCGCACATCTTGCGCGGGAAAAGCCGATTCCTGTGAAGCCTTAACTTCATACGACTGCCAGGCCGCTTTACGCGCTGTCTCTAGTAGTCCGATACCAACCCACTCCTCGAATGAGAAGCCGGTAGCAAACGCGGGAAATGATAAAGTTTGGTAAGACGAGAAAACTGCTTGCGAGACCAGATTACCGGCAACGGTCTGCCAGGATGGCTGTGGACCCGCCGAACGCTGTCGCGCGTAAAGTGCCAGAGCCGCACGTTGTGCCTGAAAACGGGCCAGTTCAGGCGTTTGCCCCGGAATAAGTAAATGAATGGGATCGCGGTCAGACTCTGTACGACGGGATACCGTGACGCTGGCCTGAGCTACAGGTAACTGTTCAGCGGTTCCTTCTGTGGGAGCAGAGAGGATACCCGTAGATGCATCGGTGATTGCCTCGATCTTTTCCTGCATCTCCTGCATAGCTGGAGGATGCTCGGGGGAAGAAAAAGTCTGCTGGTTCTCGCTTTCATAGCTTCCCGGCCCGGTGCAGGCGGGACAGGCTGGCCATGGCAAAAGGCGATGCTTCTCGATACTCAGCGTATCCAGATCATAGCTCACCAGCCCCAATCCCTTGTCGGGACCAGGAAGACCCGCCAGATGGGTGAAAAGCCAGTAGGCCAGGGTATAACCAAGCAGGCTTTCATAGGTTGTCGCTGTCCCTGAGACTTTCGGCGGGCCGCCCTGTGCCTGATCTACACCAAGTCGCATCATAGCGCATGCCAGACAGCCAGTGCAGCCGGGCTGTGTCAGCGGCCCAAGCAAGAGCTGGTTATTCAGCAGGCCACCATGTAAGAAGGCTTTTCCGGCAGAGCGGGTCTGGTCAAAGAGTCGCAAAGCATGCGCGCTGGCGTAGCATCCATCAACATAGAGTAGCATGTCGTGCGTGAGCAATTCTCCTTCAGAGATAGCTGCCAGAGGCCGCCAGCTAATCTCAGGATCAACTTGCTGGTAGGTAGCGACCTGTCCGCGCAAACGAGCGGTTGTCTCTGGTGACACTGTCCAGGTACTGAGAATGCGCAGGCCCAGTTCCAGGAGAGCCTGCACAGCATTGAGAAAAGAGGGGCCGTTGCCAGCGACAACTATTTTCTTCTGTCGTAGTTCGGAAAAGATGCGTCCGGGTTGATCCCGATGATTCTCAATATGGGCCAGTGAGGCCGCATAGAGTCGCTGTTCCTGTTCAGAAAGGCCGGTAGTAGTATCTTCGTCTCCATCACGCACCAGGCCGGCCTGAATTAATCGCTCAAGCAGAGCCAGGACCATAGCGCGTTTGCGCTCATCGAGATTCTTCACCAGGCTTTCCACCGTATGCTTACCATCGAAATAGGGAACCAGTCGTTCAACCCATCGATAAATATCGGTGCCACGCAGGACCGTCTCCCCTGCCAGACTACGGAACAAAACCCCGTCTGTTACCGGAGCAAAAAAAACGTAATCTTTCAGCTTAGGACGCATTGCTGCTCTCCTTCCTTTCTCATTCCCGATTCCTTTGCAATACTTCGTAGATAACTCTTGTTCCGTATTCAACAGCAGATACAGGCAAACACTCATTCTCACCGTGTACGCCTTTGAACAGATCAATGCCTGGCTGGAGATTTGTGGGCAAAAATCCATATGTCTGGATTCCCAGGCGAGCAAAGAAGCGGGCATCCGTAGTGACAGATTGAAGGGCAGGCAGCACGATCAGCGAGGAGTCATCCCGCTGTAACACAGCTTCAAGCACACTAAACAAGCCGAAATTCGCCTCGTGCTGCCCCTCATCATAGAGTACAATTTCTAATTGCACCTCCGGTCCCGCCAGTTCCGCCAGTTCCGCCAGAAATTCATGCGCGCTATAGCCAGGCAAGATCCGCCCATCGAGAGAGACTTCAATGCGTGAGGGAAGCACGTTGAAACTGCCCCCTCCATGAATACCTGTGACATTGATAGTATGGGAGAGCAACGCCTCACAATCTGCACCCGCCGGACCAAGTTTGCTCAAAAGAGCGCCGGCCTGCGCCGGGTCCAGCAGGCGTTCGTATACCTCGTTCAACTCGGAAGGAAGCGCTCTGGCAATGGTCGTAAGCATACGATATGGGACGGGCGTAATGTGGATGGGAAGACGCTTTTTTTCTATACGATGCAAGAACTGCGTCAGCTTTTCTATGGTTGTACCAGAATGTCTCGGCGTTGCACTGTGGCCGCCCGGACCCGTAATGACTGCCTTGACCCAACACGCATGCTTTTCTAGAACCGAGATGGGAACAAACTTCTGACCGGCAATGTAGACAGGATTTCCGCCGGTCTCACCAAGCGCGTAATGCACCCCCTGAAAATATTCGGCATGCTGCTCCACCAGGTATTGCGCTCCATATCTCCCACCGGCTTCTTCATCGACAACCAGGGCCAGAATAACATCGCCTGGGAGTTCAGGTTGCTCATAGAGCGCACGCAAAAACGCGCCTACCATCATGGCTATCCCTCCTTTCATATCCACCGCGCCTCTCCCCCAGACCATGCCATCAGTGATCTCTCCGGCAAAAGGAGGGTACCGCCAGTTCATTCCTGCAGCAGGCACTACGTCAATATGCCCCTGTAAAAGCAGGGGAGGCGCGGCTCCTCGCCCTTTGCAACGCGCCAGCAAATTTGGCCGTTCAAGGTCCCGCGCCAGCAAAGTGGTTCTACACCCTGCTTCTTCCAGCAAATCGCGAAGAAAAGAGATGCAGGCGCGTTCATTGCCAGGCGGGTTCGTGGTATCAAACTGAATGAGTTTTTGCAGCAATAGAGCCGGATGTCGAGACAGCCAGGCAGCAGTTCCTTCTTCCCTGGTCTCAACGCCACCTCCAGGGCATGCATCCATAGATTTTCTCTTCTTCCTGCGCGTTCTGCGTATGCGCGCCTGAGTAGTTTCTCTGACGCCAAGAGTATAGCTGGCCGACCAGGCGAAAACATCCTGCCAGAGGTGGGTTTTGCGGACGATTTTTGGCAACACATTTTTCCATCTGCAGGCCCAGGAAGGTGTCGCAAAAATCATCCATGAGATCCATCCATAGCAGGATGTTTTCGCCTGGTCGGCCGGCTACACTTTAACCCGATTAGATATCAGGTGCTTGTCAGCGGGGACATCAACCAACATGCCCAGGAAGGAAAAAGAATGAAAGTTGCTCTCTTATCCCCCTTTGGATACCCCATTGCGGAACCTTTTGCCGGGGGCACCGAGGCTTTCCTCTTTCGGCTTGCTACCGGCCTGCTGAAGCGAGGAGTAGAAGTTGTTTGCTATGCCTGCGAAGGTTCGGATATTCCCGGTGCAGAAATTCGCACCTGTGGTGTTGGTCGGCAAGCTTTTGTGCCTTCTCAACATCCAGGTCTGTTGAGTATCGAACAGCGCATGGCTTTCCAGGCTGCTGAAGATGCAGCCATGCTGGCAGCTCTCACTGATGCCGGGAGCGATCCATCCATCGATATTTTACACAACAACTCCTTCTCCCCCATTCCTTTCCTTTGCTCCTCCGGGACTCGGATTCCTTTGCTCCATACGCTGCATTTGCCACCGATCAAACCAGATATGGTTGCAGCCATACGTCTTTGTTACAAAAGTGGCCGCTTCCTCCGCCTGGTCGCCGGCTCCCAGGCCCAGGCCCACTTGTGGCAAACGTATCATCCGCTATCCCATGTCATCTACTACCGGTTCGATACCCAGGCCCTTCCTCCTTGTGGCCTCACTCACGAAGGAACGCTGGCGTTTGCCGGTCGCATCGATCCGCAAAAGGGAGTTGAGGATGCGATTGCGGTAGCAGCCGCTGTGGGCAAGCGCTTAGACGTTTACGGAGGGGTGCAAGGTCCTCAAACTGGCTATTTCCAGGACCGTATCAAGCCCCTTTTGCAAAAGCATAGCAACGTCATTTACCATGGCCTGGTCTCCCAGGCCGCGCTGCTCCAGGGGCTAAAGCAGGCCCAAGCGCTCCTCTTCCCTATCAAATGGAACGAACCATTCGGCTATGTGGCCATTGAAGCGATGGCGATGGGAACCCCCGTGATTATGTATGATCGCGGCGCAGCACGGGAAATGATTGTCGAAGGAATCAATGGCTTTATCGTTCCAGCTGATAAACCAGAGGAGATGGCTGCAGCAGTGGAGCATACTGCACACATTGACCGCGAGCGTTGTGCTGCCTATACGCGGGCAAAATTCCATATATCTATCAGTGTTGAGCAATATCTCGAATTGTTCAATAAGCTTGTGAGCTCGACCTCCTCTGAAAATAGAAGCTCAACATTTCTGGGAAGGGCAACTCCCTCAAGTAGAGGTATCTCCGACGTGAGCCTCCACCGATTTGGTGAGTGAGGAAAGCTGAGATATACTCGAACCAGATCAGAAAGGGGTCCATCAGATAGGAAAGATCCAAAGGGTCCACACCAAAGCATTCTAAGAGGATGCAGTTCGGCTGGCACAAACATCAGGGAAGCCTATCGCGCAGATTGGCGATGAGCCTATTTTATGGGGTCATTATAGATTTGCTAGCGAATATTCGGAATGGGTTTTCGTATCATTCAATGCAAAAACGCCTGAATATTATATCTGCTGTACAGAAACTCTCCAAAAAAGGATTCCTCTATTCGCCTTTTCGTTCCTGAAATAGTTCAGGCAGAAAAACGATCCTGTTTGCTTAAAGGAGGCAAGAACACTATGGTTTCACACATCAGTGAGAGAAATACTTAGAAATGAGGATGCGTGTTCAATTACTGCTCACTATACTACTGAACAGAGGAACTACTATTTCAGAAAGTATTCTGAAGACTTAGCGCGAAATGAAAGGAATTAGCAGTACCTTTCACGAGGACTGCCGATCGCTTCTCAGTGTGTTTCACACAGGAAAAAGGAGAGGATAGAATACCTATGCAGGGTTCACAACACACAACTGATCTTCTGGACAGTGCCAATCTTGCCAGCCAAACCAACGGCAGCACAAAAGCCGTGGAACAAAAAGATGCCCCTCAGACGACAGTTCTCTGGCAACGTCTCGCGTTTGACCTGATTGTTGCTCTATCTGCCTTTGCGAACCTCTTTCGTCTTGGGCAAAGTCTCGCGAACACTAATCCCTACTATGCAGCAGCAGTGAAAAGTATGTTAATGAACTGGCACAATTTCTTTTTTGTGGCATTTGACCCCAGTGGTTTCCTGGCAGTTGAAAAGCCACCATTGGGTCTCTGGATACAAGCGGCAAGTGCAAAACTTCTTGGCTTTAGCGCGTGGAGTTTGCTTTTGCCCGAAGCACTGGCAGGAGTTGGTTCGGTCATCATCCTCTATTTTCTAGTGCGACGCATTTATGGCCCGCTTCCCGGCCTGCTCGCGGCTCTTACACTGGCCCTTATGCCGATCAGTGTTGTAACCGACCGCAATAACACGGTTGATAGCCTCCTGGTTTTCACGCTGTTGCTTGCAGCATGGGCACTCAGCATCGCTACAGAAAAAGGCAGCCTGCGTTGGCTCTTACTGAGCGCGTTCCTGGTTGGCCTGGGGTTTAATATCAAGTTTCTCGAAGCTTATGTCATCTTACCCGCTTTCACTATCACTTATCTGTTAGGCGCACCTCAACGATTGCCGGTCCGCCTCGCGCACCTTGTACTGGCAGGAGTGGTCTTACTGGTTATCTCTTTCTCCTGGGTAACAGCGGTTGATCTGGTGCCAAAGACGCAGCGTCCATATATCATCTCGACGCAGAGCAATTCCGAACTGGAGGTAGCTATCGGGCGCACAGGAGCGCAGTCAACCACCGCAACAATTTCTGCAGAGGCCCTGGCCTTTTCCGGGAGAGCGAACACGGGACTGGCCGGTCCACTGCGCCTGCTCAATCAGCAGCTTGGGGGACAAATTAGCTGGTTATTGCTCTTCGCGATCTGTGGCCTAATCGCTGTGCTCAGATGGAAACGACCGCGGCTGCCACTGGATCCGCGCCTGCAAGGGCTTGTGCTATGGGGAGTCTGGTTTGTAACATTACTCGTTTTCTTTAGCTTCGCAGTCTTCTACCATCCCTACTACATGGTAACATTCGCACCCGCCGTCTGCGCGCTCATTGGCATTGGAAGCGTGGAAATGTACCAAGCATATCGCTCTCGTGCGGGCTGGCGCAGCCGGTTGTTGTCGATAGCTTTGATAGGAACAGCAATGGTGCAGGCAATTATTCTCTCCGCTTTCCCGGCATGGAGCGAGCCCCTGTCATCCCTGATTATAGGATTAAGTATCCTGGCGATCATCTTACTGAATGTAGCGCGAATCCAGCCTGGCTTCTCCAGAACAGTACCGACTGGCCTGCTTGCCACCTTCTGTCTCCTTGTTCTCCTTATTGCTCCAACCGTCTGGACAGCGATACCTGTGTGGCAGGGAAGCGACGCGGTAAACCCCGTTGCTGGCCCCGCACAGCCCAATACGCTGGCATTTCTGCTTCCTCCAGACGCTCCACAGGCGCAACCGGAATTAACTCGGTATCTGGTGGCAAATCAGGGACAGACCACCTATCTCGTTGCCACACCTAGCGCACCAGCGGCAGCACCCTTTATTCTAGGAACGGGCAAACCAGTGCTGGCGTTTGGCGGCTATGATGGCCTGGAACAAATTATGACGTTACAACAAGTTACAACGCTGATACGGCAAGGAGCAGTACGCTTCTTCCTTATGCCCGCTGCCTCGCTCGCACAGGTGCCGTTGAATAATTTCCCTCCAGATGTACGTCAGACGATTCAGCATCTCATACAAGCATTTACGAGCAACACCAATCCAGCTATTATGGAGGGCCAGTTAAGAACATGGCTTCTTATCCACTGCAAACTTGTTTCACGAACGGTTGCAGAACCAGGACTGCCCGGCTCAAAGGATACTGTTGATCTGGATAGCCATCACAGGTACCAGATGCGATTATTCGATTGCGCTCATGCTTCTGCGTGACCCAGCTCCAAGTCATTCCTGATTTTCTTGCATCGCCTAAAACATTTCATTGCCGCGGTGAGACGCCACACCTTAAGAGAAGAGAGCGTATGATAGGAAGAACCGCCTAACGAATAGTCACTCGTTCGTTAGACGGTTCTTCCTTCACCTGTCTTCACCCAACTGAGAGAAATCCCTGCGATTGGAGCCAATCGCCAAAGCGGTCAATCCAAAAATCAGTTGGCAACCCCTGCTTTCTCATCCCGAAGCCATGCCCCCCCTGCGCATAGACATGCAATTCGACCTGGCGACCAGCATCCTTCCACGCGGAGTAAAGCGGCAGACTCGCTCCGGAGCCAAGCGGGTCATCGTTGGCCGTCAGCAGAAACAGCGGAGGAGCATCCGCCGGCACAGTAGGAACTGCTCCAGAGGGGGCAGGGTAAATAGGAGCGGCGAAGTCTGGACGCCCTCCTTCATCGTAACCGGTGGCTGCGCCAACAGCGACAACGCCGCCGCTTGAGAAGCCCAGAATGCCAATTCGCTCCGGCGCTACGCTCCATTCGGCCGCACGCTGGCGGACCACTTTGATTGCCCGCCGCCCGTCAGCAATAGCCATCGGTGCAGCTTGCTGCATCAGTTCCATTAAACCCACGAGATTGGTAAACCGCTCCTGTAACTGTTTGACGAGGCCTTCATCACTCGCTTCCGTTTGCAGGACCCGGTACTTGAGCACAAAGGCAGCTACTCCACGAGCAGAGAGCCAGCGCGCGACCTCCGTCCCTTCGCCCTCAATAGCGAGAAAGTGATAAACACCGCCGGGACAAACAATCACAGCGGTCCCAACAGCAGTAGAAGGATCAGGGAGATAAGCTGTCAGGGTCGGCTGCACAATATTTCGTGCGATCTTGATACCAAACGGCAAAGGAATGAAGGTCCGCGGAACCTCAGCCGGAATGGGAAGAAAGGTCTCTTGCTCCTGCAGGAATCCTTGTTCAGATCCTGGAGTTCCGTCAGGCCAGAGCGGAATAACGGTTACTTGCTCAAATGTATCCATAACTGGTTCCTCCTTAGATATGGCAGAGCTTACCTATTTGCCTTTATGGCGCGCTGCCTGGTCCGTCTAAATGTCAACAGTATGAAAAGATGTATTTGAAGGCTTACAGGAGAACCCTCCCAAAGCGCGAGAAGAACTCTGCGCATAAGAGTGCTACATTTGTTTGTTTTATTGTTTTCTTCAAAGAGACGCAGCTTCAACTCGCCAGACCGAAAATACTTCTTACTCTTTTGAACGACTTCCCCAGGGAGATTCGAAGAGTCCACCCATTTCGCCCGCGCCCTGGATTTTGCGAAGACGCCAAAGCGCATTCCCAGGTAAGAGACAGTAACTGACCCCCCAATGGCGCTGACCTTGGCAACATTTACCCAGAGAAAACCGTTCAGCGAGAGCGAATTGAGAATTGCAGTGGCTAGCCAGAGAAAAGCACTATTGCAAACAATTCCCAGGCCAGTTACCAGAGCAAAGCGCATAACCTGACCTCCAGTCGTGCCAGAGCGCTGCTTGAATGTCCAGAGCTTGTTCCAGAAAAAGCTATTAAGCGCGCCCGCAGAGTAAGCTATCGCATTGAGCGCGACCACCAGGTAAACATTATTCACCGGGAACATCCAGACGAGAAGATTAAAAAGCACAACATCTATCAGGGTGTTGAGACTACCAACAAGACTAAAACGCACAAACTGGCCAAGAGTTTTCTTGGCTCTTTGACTGAAAATATCAGGAAAGGGTGTTACTGTCTGAACTGGCATATTCCTCTCAATTCTCGCAGGACGATTTCTCTTCTTGTGCATTCTATTGGCTAGTGTAGCGGGCGGTATCTGCGCATACATCGTCAGAACTGAGGATTTCTCTCTGCCATCAAATGGCTGGACGCCGTATTTCCCATTTCGCTGTATCAGCCCTATCTCTGAATCCTACATCCACTTAAACGCGCGCCATACCACCAGCATTGAGGCCACCAGCCATGCGAGCAGTACTAGCAGATCTGTCTGAATGGCACCCCATCCCCCACCATAATAAATCACCTGACGCAGCGCGTCATTTAGATAGTAGAGGGGCACAATGCGAATAAGCGGTTGTATAAAACTCGGCGCGCCGCTTACATCAAAATACGAGCCACCTAGAAAGATCATTGGGAACATAATCAGCAACTGGGTAGAGTTAGCTGCCTCGGACTCCTTAATGAAGCTGGCGAGGGCAAAACCAAGGGACAGCAGGGTGAGCGCGCCCACCACAACAACCAGAACCAGCAGACCCAGATTCCCATAGATCTGGACATTGAAGACCCAGACCGCCAGGGCCAGCAGAATTGCGCCCTGGAGTAGAGAGAGTACCAAGCGAGCTACAACTTGCCCGCTAATCATTGAAAGCGGTTTGAGCGGTGTGGCTGCAAGACGCCTGGTAATGCCCAGTTCGCGCCAGTTGACCAGTTGGGTGCCTACCACCAGGTTAGCCCACATCAGCAGCATACCGAGCATACCGGGAGTGATAAAATCAATTTCACGCAGTTCTTTCGCCGCTACCACCTGCTGGTCCAGCGTAATCGGCCCCGGCTGATGTGTGATCTTACTGTTGATGCCATCCACGATAGCCTTAATGGTCAGTTGAGCAGATGCCTCTATGATCGGATTGGCTTGATTATAGTAGACTTGCAGATGCGCATCATGATGGCTAAGCTGCTGGCCGAATCCGGCAGGTATGATCATCACCGCATCGCGCTGCCCATCTCTCAGTGCCTGCTGTTCCTCAGCGTTGCTACCAGTGGAGATCTGGAGCGCATCCGATTGCTGGAGTTGCTGAACGATTTGAGCCGAGGTGATGCTGGTATCTTGATCAACTACGCCCAGCCTTGTCTTAGTCGCGGTGTTTCCGCCAAAGAGAGAACCGAAGATGAACATCGAAATGACTGCTAATCCCAGGCTCGTAATAATCAGCCTGCGCTGGCGGAGCAGCATAATGAAATTAGTACTCAGCAGGCTCATAATCTTCCTCATCAGTCGTCTATCCTTTCTCCTCTAGTCTGCTCGCAATTCACGCCCGGTCAGTTCCAGAAACACATCTTCGAGAGAAGGCGTGCGCACTTGCAGGTCATCCAGCACAATATCCTGCGAGCCAGCGTAGGACAACAAAGCTACGAGCGTAGGCTGCATCGTTTCGGTGTAGATAAGGTAGCGCTCATTGATGTGGCGCACGCCAGTTACGCCGGGAAGCTCCTGGATATCGCTTTTCGTGGCTTTGCCGCTCAGGCGGCAGTCGATGGTAGCTTGCGCCCCCAGGCTACCAATCAAGCCGGCAGTCGTATCCAGCGCGACGATCTGCCCTTCGTTCATGACAGCAATGCGGTCGCAGAGGAGTTGAGCCTCATCCATGTAATGGGTCGTCAGAATGATCGTTTTGCCCTGTTCGCGCAGACGAAGAACAATGTCCCATAACAAGCGGCGGCTCTGCGGGTCAAGCGCAGCAGTTGGTTCATCCAGGAAGAGTATCAGTGGATCGTTGACCAGAGCAAGAGCAAGCGCCAGGCGTTGGCGTTGTCCACCGGAGAGTTCCTGTGGACGCGCCTCGGCTTTCTCTTCCAATACTACATCATTCAACAGTTGCTGAATATCTAGCGAGCGAGGATAAAGCGAGGCGAAGAACTGTAGCGTTTCCAGAACTGTCAACTCGCGGAAGAGTGCCGTTGCCTGGAGCTGCACACCAATAATACGCTGGACGGCGTTTTTCTGTTTATGTACATCTAACCCCGCCAAGACGGCTGTGCCCGAGTCCGGTTTGCGAATCCCTTCGATCATTTCCAGAGTAGTCGTCTTGCCTGCTCCATTTGGTCCCAATACGCCGAAGATCTCTGTTCGGCGTACGGAGAATGAGATATTGTTCACAACTGTCTTATGAGCATAGCTTTTTACCAGGTTGCGCACATCTATCATTGTATCGACCGCAGGACCAATACTGGAGAGAGCCGCCGAGTGTTCTTGTAAGGTCATAAGTACTCATCCTTCTCCTTGCAAAATTTTAGAGCCAGACCGTCAATGCCTGAACGCGGCTTATCCTGAATATAGCCACCATTGAACGTACATGGATGTGGCTATAGTCATTTTAAAGGTCATGAATTCTCAGGTATGACCACCCATGACCTGAGTCATTGATGATATCCCCCCTTCCTCACTTTCCGTCCCACCATACAGCTATGCTATAATTGTAGGAAAGTATATATCTGTGACATTGCGAGAGGAAGATCGTTTATGTCAGATTTACTATCAATTCAGGGAAAAGAAGAATATACTATCCATAGGCTCGCTGCAGGACTGGGATATATTACACTCATTATTGGTTATCTGCTTAGCATTCTCATGACACCTCACCTGACGTTGCTTAGTTTCTCGCTCTTTACTCTGTTGCACCTGTGCTACTGCGTCTTGCTCTGGTGGTTACGCAACGCGCGGTCTTGGCGCTTTGTACTGGCAGTGATTCTGCTCGTTGGGATAACAGAAACTGTAGGGCTGCTGCCTCTGATGGGCCTCTACTGGGACTGGTTGCTCTTTCCGGTCACGCTCTCGGTCTTCTTCTCAGCTGTTCCGTGGCGTGTTGCGCTTGGCTTTGGCGTTCCTTTGTATATATTGATGTCTATAAATTTATTTGTAATAGATAACTGGAATCCATATGTAGCCTATCCGACACTGCTGGAGCTGCTTGCGGTGTTCGTCTTCGTGGCAGTTTTCTCCCTCTCCATGGGCTTACAACAAGAGCAGAAGGAGCGAGCCGAGCGTCTCTTGCGCCAGCTTGAGAACTCAAATGAGGAGCTAGCCAGGGCACACAAGCAGTTGCAGGAATATATGGATGAGGTAGAAGAGTTAGCGATTGTGCGTGAACGTACACGAGTGGCTCGCGAGATCCACGATACGCTGGGCCATTACCTATCGATCTTAAACATCCAGCTTGAAACGATCAGCAAGCTATACGAGCGCGATCCTGCTCGTGCTGCTACCGAAATCGCAGAGGCACGCCGCGTCACCACTCAATCGATGCGAGAAGTGCGCAACGCCGTCGCAGCTCTGCGCCCCGCCAGTATCGCCACATTAAGCCTGCCTGAGGCCATTACGCAGTTGGCGAATGAGTTTGAGCGCAATATGAGAAGTATACAGATAACACTCGACCTTGAGACACAACTTCCAGTGCTCTCAACCGATGTGCAAGTCGCTTTCTACCGTGCCGCGCAGGAGGCGTTCACCAATGTACACAAGCACGCGCGGGCCAGTAAGGTGCTGGCCCGCTTGCGCTACGAAGAGGGCATCGTAGAACTGCTTGTGCTGGACAATGGCTGCGGGGTTCCCACGGGCGGAGCATCGCAGCAAGGGAGCGGTTTCGGATTGATTGGAATTCGCGAACGTATTGAGCTGTTGGGCGGACAGGTAGCGCATGGCCCATCTGAGCAGGGCGGATACCGCGTGACTGTGTGTATACCTGTCCCAGCAAACACCCAAACAGCGTCGCTGGCCAATGGAGTGAATAGCGAAAGGACGCGGCAATGAAGAACACTTTATTTCCTGCAAACAAGAAGAAAGAGGAAGAGCACATCATGCAGCGTATTCGTATTTTGATTGTCGACGACCAGACGCTTGTGCGCGAGGGCTTCCGCAAACTACTCGAATTGGAGCCAGAGTTTGAAGTAGTTGGCACCGCCAGCGACGGCGAAGCGGCACTGGCGGTTGTTGAGCACCTGCATGAGCAGTCAATGCAGCCAGATGTCATTTTGATGGATATCCGTATGCCACACATGGACGGAATAGCTGCGACCCGCGCTATCAAGGAGCGATGGCCTGATATGCATATCGTCATCCTCACGACCTTCGACGATACGGAACTCGTTCATGCCGGGCTGTACGCAGGTGCCTTAGGTTATTCACTTAAAGACATCACATCAGAGGAACTGGCCATGACGATACGTATGGCCGCACTTGGTCAGGTGCTCTTACAGCCGGATATCGCCAGTAAGGTCTTCTCCACGCTCACACCAACCAAGCAGTCTACTCCCGCCCCAGGTCTCTCTGGACCATCCGCACTGATCCCAACATATATTGACTCAGCCACTAAGCCTGAGCGACTGACTGAACGCGAGCGCGAGATTCTTCACCTGGTAGCCAGAGGCGCGTCAAATCGTCAGATTGCCGAAGATCTGTATCTTACCGAAGGAACCGTTAAGAACCACATGAGTAATATTCTCAGTAAACTGGGAGTGCGCGATCGTACACAGGCAGCCATCAAAGCCAGAGAGTTAGATTTATAACAATCAGACGAGGTGAAGGAGAAAAGACAAAAATCATTTGCTCTTCGGGCTAAAAGCAAATAATAAAAGGGACGAAAAGTCAGACCGGTTGGCAGATCGTGTAGGATCTCCGGCCTTAGTCAAAGGCAAGAAAAGCCTGGAAGAAGCCTGACCCATTTGTTCCAGGTACCTGCATACTCTATTCTGGCAAGAGTTATCTCACGTGATCTACCGAATAGCCAAAAATTATAATTGGACACATACAGATGCTTTATCCATTAAAATACCTAAAAATTGTCCATAAAATAACATAAAGTATATACTCATATCATAAATATAATATAGTTCTTCATGAGAAAGAACAAACACCATTAAAAAGCATATCTTGACAAAAATTGAATTTTATCCTATCTTTTAGAGGTCTGGACATTATAAGCAGATAAATCTGGGAAGCGGCTCGCAATGACGCGTTGCTGGCTCTGTTGCCGGAGGGGCCATAGACCCTAAGCCTCGCTTCCTGCCAATGACAACACGGGTGATGAAGTGTGCATCTTTCATTTTCACACCGATCAAATGAGCAATGGAAAAAATCACGGTGTCGTGAGATCCGAGGGTATTTCCTGTGTCTTGTGCATAGTTGCGAGGTGAAGCTATGACGTCAAACGTGTTTCGACAGTGGCCTTTCGTTGATGCCAGGCAAGAAATATGCACTTCAACGGATTTCATAAGATCTGGCGATAGCACATTTTTCTCTATTTTCTATGAGACACAAAAGGAGTAGAAGAAAACTCTAGCAAGTAACACAAAATTAGATACGCATTTGTGTATCGAAAAACAGGCATATTATACTCAACTGTCGTAGGGTAGAAACGTTAGTTATCATTGTATAGCGTATCCCCTTGATTTGATTCACGGAGAACAGATCCATGGTGAGAAAACAATATAACTACTCACACCAGGCGTCAGCAAAGAGATCCCACGAGAAAGAACTTAAAAAAGTTCTCCAGGCCCTTATCCCCTCAGATGAGAAGGCTCCGCAAACGTCTTCTTCTCAATCGTTTTCAGCCCAACATCTCTCCACTCCCCTCCTGCCACTCATCGGGCGCGAGCAGGAGGTTAAAGCCATTTGCGAGCTTCTGCAGCAGTCAGACGTGCGCTTATTAACTTTAGCTGGGCCCGGCGGCGTAGGTAAGACACGCCTTGCTTTAGAAATACCTGCTGAAGTCTCTTCTACCTTCGTAGACGGGACCTGTTCCGTTTCACTGGCTCTTATCCGCGCAGCCACTCTGGTGCTTCCTACTATTGCCCAGGCACTCGGCCTCAATGGAAGGCGAAATGACAATTCACTTGCTCAGATACAAGGAGCTATACAGGATAAGTCTTTCTTGCTTCTGCTCGATAACTTCGAACACGTTGCCGAAGCCGCTCCACTGTTAAAAGAACTGCTTGCAGCCTGCCCAAATCTGAAGATCTTGGTGACCAGCCGTATTGTTCTGAGGCTGTTGGAAGAGCGAGTATTCTATGTGACTCCCCTGGCTCTCCCTGATCTCGCCAATCTTCCCACTTCGTGCGAGGACCTCTCACATATCGCAGCCGTGACCCTCTTTCTGCAAAGAGCACGCGCTGCTTCTCCCGATTTTGCATTGACCAAAGACAATGCATATGCTGTCGCGCAAATATGTGTACGCCTGGATGGTCTTCCGCTGGCACTTGAATTGGCGGCAGCACGCCTGAAACTCTTTTCACCTCAAGGTCTCCTGATGAGGCTTGGTAACCCTCTCTCCGTTCTGACATGGGGAGTTCGTGATGCCCCGGAGCGACAGCAGACACTGCGCAAAACCCTGGAGTGGAGCTACCGTCTGCTCACTCTGGAGGAACAACGTCTTTTTCGTCGCCTCTCCGTTTTTGTCGGGGGCTGTTCTTTGCAGGCCATCGAGGCTATCAGCGAAGCTACCGACACGCGTGATGAGTCGCTTCTGGACGCCGTCGCTTCTCTGCTCAGCCAGAGTCTGCTCCAGAGGGAATCACAAGCTAGCAGAGAAGAACAGCGTTTCATAATGCTAGAGACGATTCGCGAGTATGCTCTGGAATGCCTACAGAACAGCGAAGAAGAACATATCGTTCGTCAGGCACATGCCAGGTATTATCTGATGCTGTCAAAGAAGGCGGAACTACAGGCAAGTAGAGGAGAAGCCCAGATCTGGCTGGCATGGATAGAGAGCGAATTTGAGAATCTACGGACTGCTTTCGATTGGTTTATCCTGACGCGGGATGCAGAACGAGCACTGGAGATGAGTGTGACTCTGCGGCCATTCTGGGTGAAAGATACCATCGTAGAAGGACATTGCTGGATAGAGCGAGCCCTGGAGTGTTGCGAACGGAGTATCACAGAGGTACAGATCGAGACGAGGGCGCAGGCAATCTATACAATAGCAATGCTTGGGTGCTATCAAAGAAACTGGGCGAAGGTTGATGTGTTTGCCAACGAAGCGTTGCACCTTTTTCGCCTGGTTAACCACCCGTTTGGTATTGCCAAAGTTCTCCTCATCCAGGGAATGGGAGCGCTGCTACGAGGCCAACACACGGTTGCCGAAGCCGCGGCCAGTGAAAGCATCAGGGTACTGAAAGGGACACAATATCCCTGGTTCTCCGCCGAGGCTTACCTGGTACAGGCGTATAGTCTCTATTTCCAAGGAGATTACCGACAGGCACATATTCTGGGCAAGAAAGGACTCAAGCTGAGCTTACAGGCAGGTGAGCTGTATACCATTATCAAGGCTATTCATGCCCGAGCCCTCTTTGCGGAGGCGCAGGGAGAGACCGTTGATGTCCAGGCAATGTATGAGGAAGCCATGACAATTACCCAGGCAGCCATCCAAACAGGCGCGCTCTCTCCAATCGCTGTGTGCCTGATAGGAATGGGAGCAATTGTGGCCCTGCAAAAGCATTATACCTGGGCTGCATCCCTGTGGGGGAAAGCAAAGGCTCTTTATAAGAGGAGAGACGGAATCTGTGAATTTAAGTCAAAGCCATATGAATGGCTAGTTACGATCCTGGATTCCCATCTACTCTATGCTCAGGTTATCGAGACGGTGCATACCCAGCTTGGTGAGCAAGCTTTCACTGAAGCCTGGAATAAGGGAAAAGATATGAGTCTAGAGCAATTGCTAGCCGAACCTGAGCCGCACACGATCTCCACAAAAATCTCCGTTCCGGCCAACATCGCAATTACCTGCCCGAATGGATTAACGCCACGAGAGAGAGAGGTGCTCAGTTTGCTAGCGCAGGGCTTGAGCAGCGCTTCAATTGCTGAAAAACTTGTCATCAGCTTGACTACTGTTAACTCGCATATACGTGCCATTTATAACAAACTAGATGTATCTTCGCGGAGTGCAGCAACCCGCTATGCCATAGAACATCACCTGGTGTGAAATGAAATTCGCTTCAACCATGAGGGATCTTCATGTTCGTGTGGCGTTTGCAGCGCCACACGAACATGAAGATCCCTCATAATTCATGAGCAGCTGGCGCAACCGGAGAGAACACTTTGCGTGCATAATGAGGATTCCCAAGGATCGTCACCAGCCGCTCACTCTTATCAAAAAGATCCGCAAACTCGGGAATTGTCACTTGCAGCGTCATCGATTGTACATAGTTGATGCCCAGGGTATCAGTACGTATTACCTCCAGCACACTCTCTTCCTGATAGACACGCTGAATGCGGGTATCAACCGCTGACCAGAGAGGAAAGTTGGGATAATCTCCAACAACACGGATCAACATGCCACGATTATATGTGATCTGTAAATCGAGTGTACCTCCTGTATCGGGATCAACCTGGAAGTGCTCGCTTACCGTCGTCATAGCCTCTTCTCCCACAACATGGTATTCGCGTCTTATGCGCGCTGGGAGGGCATCATTGTAGTGACCAGGGACTCCATGCGGATTGTCTGTAAAAAGGCGGGTGTGAATCATCCCCCGTTCGCCAGTGTCTGAATTGATAGCAGGAATATTGAGACCTAAGGAATGCGCCCTGGAATCAATTCGAGGACGCCTCTGCGCATCTAGATTAAGGAGAAAGTCATTAAACACAAACATCACGTTGGGCATAGCCACCCGCTTTTGCGTGTGTACATTTAACGCCTCGAGGTAAGGCGCGGGAATCTCAGAAAGCCGCCAGGGCTGTGGTAAACGCTGTTGTAGAGCGGCTGCAGGGGCAATGAAGCCGAGCATCAGCCGCGTCCCAATAGAGCTATCAGCCAGGAAATAATTGCTATACGGGTTGCCAGTCATTGAATGTTTTTCCTTTCTTGCCTGACTAGGCTGAGAGTGCTTCCCTTTCTTTGGGGGATGGAGTGCCCTCAACCGGAGCTGATTCCTCGAACGCCATTCAGTATGAGGACATAGGTCGTTTTATTGCCTCCCGTGGTTAGCCGAGATCGCCTTCCCAACTCACCTTTGCCACTTTCGTAGATGTATCACTAAGATCCTGGATACCGGTATCATCGTCCGTTTCCACTGCTAGTTTCTTCCTGTATTCAAGGAGAGTAAGCAGAGGCGGAGCCATCATGGTCGTGGCCAATGCCATAATTACCAGGATAGTAAACATAGTAGGCGAGAGTACCCCCAGATCAAGCCCGATGTTGAGCACAACCAGTTCCACCAACCCGCGCGTATTCATCAAAACGCCCAGGCTCAATGCATGATGCCAGGACTCTCCCAGCAGGCGTATAGCAAACGCGCCGCCAAAGATTTTGCCCGCGCAGGCAGCTACGAGAACCAGCAAGCAAATGAGCCATAACCAGGGTGTGCTAATCAATCCGACTTGGGTGCGTAGTCCGCTATACACAAAGTAAAGCGGAAGAAAGAGTATCCCATTCAACTGGTCTATGCTGCGCACAAGTTCGATGAACACGGGCTTACGTGGCAAGATGATGCCCATCAAGAAGGCTCCAAAGACAGGGTGAATACCTATGGCGTTTGTACAAAAGGCGGAGAACAACAACAGAATGATGCTAAGAACAACCAGTACCTGCTTTGCCCGAATACGCCGGTCAATAAAGACGAGCAAGGGGCGCACAATGAGAAGCATACATGCGATAAAGAGTCCGGTAAGACCGACTGTTACCACAACGAAACGCAGATCTCTAGCCTGAGCAATGGAGATCACCAGGGCAAGCAAACACCACGCTGTGATATCATCAACAGCAGCACAGGTCAACGCCAGCATGCCGACTCTTGTTCCCAGGAGTTTCCTTTCGGTAAGAAAACGTGCGAGTACCGGGAAAGCCGTGACCGCCATCGCTGTCCCTACCATAAGAAGGAAGGAGATCTGTGTGGCTTTGGCTCCGGCCAGGCCAGGAAAAAGGAAAAACGCCAGCGTTGCTCCCAGGATCAACGGGAGGAGAATGCCACTCAGTGAAGTCAAAATCGCCGCTTTGCTCTGGCGAAGCATCAGGTGTGTATCCAGACGAGCCCCTAGAGAAAACATATAAAACACCAGCCCTATATCACCCAGTGTTTGCAGCGTAGGCAGTACCGAGGTGGGAAAGAGGGCGTTTTCTACCTCTGGGAAGAGCGCCCCTAAAAGCGAGGGACCAAGTGCAAGTCCCGCCAGGATTTCGCCGATCACCCATTGCTGTCCAATGCTCCTGCATAAGGAACCAAAGAGTTGGACGACAAGCAGGATGATGATAAGTTGGAGGAGAATTTGTCCTGTTAGCATGACGTCTCCTTGTCATAAATCAGCCTTTTGCTTATTTGCGAAGAGAGCAGGGCTAAATGCTTTGACGGATTCACAGGCCAGCCCCACCCCAAAGAACAAGGGGGGACCATAGCCCAGGCATCCGAGCGCCGCGGGCCATGGCCCGTGAACCCGTCAAAGTCTGAAATTGATGCTTGTGAGGAGTTATTTCTTCTCTATTGGAAAAAATTGTGACATCTTCATCGCAAGTACCATATCACCTGTTATTTTGAGCTTGCCCGTCATAAAGGCTCTCGTAGCATCCAGTTTGCCTTCCGCTATGGCAGCCCAATCTTTACCGCTGGTGGTAAAGGTAACATCGGGTTTTTCAACCCCACCAGGAATAAGCTTGCCTGTCCCATCACTAATTTGGAAAGCCCAGATACCAGGCTCGTCTCCGGTAATATTCCATTGGAGTGTTTTGCTTACACCTGCTGCTGCTGCTGGATCTAACTTGCCAGGCAATCCTTCAAAGATTTCGCTAACTGTCATGATGGTAATCTCCTTTGTAGCTAACCCAATTCGAGAAAAGTGCTTTCTGTCTCCTCTCGAAAAATCCTCTTTGGAACGCGCCAGAATCCAGCCAGATAGATAGGATCTCTCCCTGGCACGTTTCAAAACGCTCAACATATCCTCTCAGATGAGAGAGAAGTACCCAAAATCGCGAAACTTGGTATGCCGCTGTGCTACTAAGTCACGAATGGGAATCGCTGTCAACTCTGCCAGCGTTATTTGCAAGTGCTTTGCAAGAGACTGACCACTGGCGTCGTGATCGCAATGTGCTCCTCCCGGAGGTTCAGGAATGATGCCGTCGATGATCCCCAACTTCAGCAAATCCGGAGCGGTAATGCGCAGGGCCTCGGCAGCCTGTGCCGCCAGCTTACTATCGCGCCAGAGAATCGAGGCGGCGGCCTCTGGAGAGGCTATGGTGTAGATACTATGCTCCAGCATCAGGATGCGATCTGCCAGGCCAAGCGCCAGGGCCCCTCCGCTTCCTCCCTCGCCGATGATCACCGCTATTATCGGCACACGCAAGGTCGCCATAATGGCGAGACTCTCGGCGATGGCCTGAGCCTGTCCTCGCTGCTCTGCCTCAAGACCAGGAAAAGCGCCCGGCGTATCAATAAAGCAGAACACCGGGAAACCGAATTTCTCCGCCTGACGCATCAGCCGCTGCGCCTTGCGATACCCCTCTGGGTGAGGCATCCCGAAATTACACTCTTGTCTCTGCTGGTGATCCCTACCTTTTTGATGCCCGACGATCATGACGGTTCTCTCTGCGAAAGTCGCCAATCCCCCTATAATCGCCGGATCATCTGCGTATCTCCGATCTCCCCGTAACTCAAAAAAGTTTTTGCACATGATACGAATATAATCTGCGGTACAGGGACGGTTTTTATGGCGGGCAAGCTGTACACGGTCCCAGGGACTTAATAAGGGCTGCTTTTCTGCGGGCCGGAGCTCTGTTTCTAGGAATCGGGAGGATGTACCGCCTTGCAAATAGGGATGAAGCTGCTGGCGTGGCGAGATACTAGGTCTTTGTTCACTTTTCACCCAGAGAAACGTCTTCTTCGAAGCCTCTTGCACATGGCCGGTATAGTAATCCAGGAGATGGATAATCGTTGAACGAAGCAGAGGTCGGGGCACGATTGCATCTATCATTCCATGATCAAGCATGAACTCGGATGTATCAGCATCCTCTGGTAACTTCTGGTGGATAAATTGTTCAATCACGCGGGGACCAGCAAAGCCAACGAGCGCCCCAGGTTCAGCCAGGATAACATCGCCCTGCATGGCAAAACTCGCGGCGACTCCGCCCGTTGTAGGGTCTGTAAGCAGAGAGATGAAGGGAAGCCGCGCTTCGCTCAAACACGCCAAGGCTACGGAAACCTTCGCCATTTGCATGAGTGAGAGAATACCTTCATGCATGCGAGCTCCCCCCGAAGCCGACACAATCAAGAGCGGGATACGTTTCCCTCGCGCCAGCTCTGCTGCTCGTGTCACCTTCTCACCGACTACTGATCCCATACTTCCTCCAATAAAGTGAAAATCCATGACTGCCAGAGCCAGCGTATGGCCAGCCATACATCCAGTACCGCTAATCACAGCTTCATTGAGGCCAGTGCGTCTTTGCTCTTCAATGAGCTTCTCTGCGTATCTCTGCGACCGACTGACAAATTGCAGCGGATCACTGGATTTCATCTCCGTGTCAGCTTCTACAAAGCTTCCTGCATCCACAAGACTGGCAATACGCTCAGAAGCAGAGAGACGGAAATGGTATCCGCAACTCTTGCAGATCTTGAAGTTCCTTTCCCAGTCTCGTACATAAAGCAATGCCCGACAACGCGCACATTTTACAAGAATGTCTTTGACTGGAAGGACGGTATTGCTACTGGTGCTCATTGGTTTCCTGTCCTTTACCTTAAGGCAAAACCACTCGACCTTTTCGGCTTTCTTCTGTACGCCACCTCAAGTTGTAAACGACCCGGCTGTGTCCCGATAACGGTTCACTTGAGAACTCCGAAATGAGCAAGGCTATGACCACTCCACTTCGATCCGCTCATAGCCTCGAAACATAAGGGTTGGCAGGTGCGTCAACGTTTGTCCGGGAACGAGACGCAGGTTGGGTAAGCGCTGGCTAAGCACTTCCAACGCTATCTGTCCCTCCAGGCGACCCAGCATGGCCCCTGCACAAAAATGCACGCCGTGCCCAAAGCCGAGATGACGATTAGGAACGCGTTGGAGTTGAAACTCCTCAGAGTCGGCAAAAACCTCTTCATCTCGATTTCCAGAGCCAAAAACGAGTAGCAGCGAAGTATCTTTCGGCAGCGTGACCTCACTTATCGTTACTTCCTGAGTAGTGACACGCGCAACCAGGCGAATAGGGCCGTCAAAGCGCACAATTTCTTCAACTACCTGTGGAATATACTCGGGATGCTTACACAGGGTTCGCCAGCGCTCAGGGCGCACAAGTAGGAGCAGTATGCCATTGCCAAGCATATCAGTGGTGGTTCCCAACCCGGCAAAGATAAGTCCTTGCACCATAGTCACCAGTTCTTTTTCATCAAATGGCTCCCAATTCGGTGCCTGGAAATGCACCATAGTACTGATTAGATCATCCAGTGGAGCCTTTCTCCGTTCGGCGATGAGATCAACCACGTATTGCTGAAACTCCCGTGTACTCTGCGCGTATGCAACCTGTTGGGCCTCATCTAAAGGTCGCGTCGACATAACCAGCCAGTCATGAACCCATGTCTTCGTAAGTTCGAGATCCTGTCCGGGAATGCCAAGAAAACGGAGAACCACCTCAAAGGGCAGAAGATAGGCGAACTGGCTGATAATCTCAGCTCGCTCCTGATCGATGAATGCATCTACCAGCCTGTTCGCTGTCTCGCGCACGAAAGGTTCGAGCGTTTTTATATGTCCGGGCGCAAACGCCCTGGCTAAAGGTTTTCGCAGGCGTGCATGATCCAGGCTATCAGTGTTAAGAATGGTCGGAGAGGGTACGTAGCCTTGAGCGATTTCCTTCAGCGCTCGCGGATGAAACATCATTATAGCTGAGTCAAGCGTGTTGCGCGAGGAAAACTTATCGTGCTGCGCCAAAACCATTTGAATGTCTTTATAGCGTGTAACGAGCCAGGCGTTCAATTCTGGACTATAGGTAACAGGTTCTTCCTGTCTCAGCCTGGCGTAAAAAGGATAGGGATCTTCTGCAAGTGGTTGAAACGTTTCTCCAAGAACATTTGGCATTGCTCTCTTTTCCTTCCTCTTTCTTTTTGGGGTGGGGTCTGCTCGCGCTAAACAAAAAGTCACTATTTAAACGGATTTCATATTATTTGCTGCCTGCACAGCGAGATTTACCTCAATACGCTGACGCCAGAGCTTATGAGCTGGTTCTCCACTATCAGTTGGTAGATCCCGACGTACGGCGTTTGCGAGATCTGCCGCTCTGTCACTGGAAAGGCCGCACCAGACTTCGCATGCTAGATCTGTATGGGGTGCCTGATTGCCAACGCGTTTGCGTCCTGCAGCCGAGAGTGCCGCTGCCAACGCCAGTTGCGATTTGTATGAACCTGCAGCAGTCCGAAAGGACTCAAGGAGAGAGCGATCCAGGATACCGCCCCCATAGGCACATGCATAAGCCGCGCCGGACCATAAGTCGGCTTGCCTGGATACCGGAAAGCTTGCAATGAGCCTGCCAAGAGCGTCGATGTTTCCACGAGTGAGAAACCAGAAACTGCGTCCAACTCCCTGGTCGAAGACACATCGCGCATAGTCAGAAAGATATGAAGGAACCTCTTTCTTCTCAACAGTGCGCTCCCTGGAGAACATCGCTCGGTAAAAGCCATAGCCGTCTAGGGCGACCCAACAGAAGAAAGGGTCCAGGCGAGCGAAATAGCGCTCAGGGCGCTTATTGAGCCTGGCTAGAGCCAGACCAGCACCTATATGAAGCCCGTAAGCGTAAGGAGCACCGGGTCCGCTTGCGAAGGCTTTGAGCCGCTTCTTCCAGGGAAACAGACAATCGAGCACCATCAGCCCCAGCCCGGCACCCTCATAGGCAAATCCGCGCAATTCAAAGTCAACTGCGTTTAGCCGGGGCGTGAGCACCTCGAATCTACTATCTTCGAGTACCATCTTAAAGCCTTCAACGACGGTTGGCTGGACACTTTTTCTTGTCATGTTTGTATCCTGCTCATCCCTATTTTGCAAACCAGGTGGTGAGAAGCTGATGAAGCGCTTCAGGATCTTTCTCAGAGTGGAATTCATAGCACCGTATCTCCTTTACGCATACTCGGCAACTTCGTTGTGACCTCTCCCTTTCTGTCAAGCTCGTCATATGAAGAGCATGCACTACCGGGAGATGTCTATTTTGCTGTCCTGCTTGTCGTTTGCCTGGGCTGCTAGCTTTGCCTCAATCCTCTCTCGCCAGAGCTTATGAGCAGGTTCCGCATTATCTATTGGAAGCTCCTGGAGCGCTCTGTTCACGATGTAAGCCGCCCTCTCACCAGAGAGGCCGCAGAAAACTTCACATGCCAGATCCGTGTGAGCAGCATGATTGCCAAAGCGCTCGCGGTTCCCCGCTGCGATGGCCGCTGCCAATGCCAGCTGCAGCCTGTATTGGCCCGCTGCCTTCTGCAAAGCTTCGAGAAACCTCCGCTCCTGAATAAACCCCGCATACGAGCAGGCAAAGCCTACGCCAGCCCATAGATCGGCCTGTCTCGATGGTGGAAAACTGGCGATAGTCGTAACGAGATCACTTATGTTTCCCCGGGCTTTGAACCAAATGCCTCGCCCTACACCCTGATCAAAGACATGGAGAGCGTAGTCAGAGATATGGGCAGGGATGGCTTTCTCTTCAATGGTTCGCTGTCTGAAGAAAACCCCCAGGTAAAAACCATAGCCATCTAATATTTGCCAGCGCCAGAAAGGATCAAAGCGCGCAAAGTAGCGTTCAGGGCGCCTGTTGAGCTTGGCTAGAGCCAGGCCAGCGCCTACATGCAGCGGATAAACGTAGGGAGCACCGGGTCCATCTACTAAAGCCCTCAGATGATTCCTCCAGGGCAACAGGCAATCGAGCACCATCAACCCGAACCCGGCCCCTTCATAAGCAAATCCGCGCAATTCAAGCTCAACCTCGTCCAATTGAGGCACGAGCGTCTCCAATCTGCTATCTTCGAGTGCCATCCTGAAGCCTTTTTCCACCATTTTACCGGCAACCGGTTGAGCGGCTTCCTTGTTCTGCAAACCTGGCGGCGTGAAACTAACGAAGCGCTCAGAGCGGCCAAGAATCCGTCCTAGAGAAACGGTCATAGCATTGCCTCCTTCTATGATCAGCATATGTTTGCAGGGGAGCAGGAAAAGGAAGGGAAGGAATGCTCCGTGTTCCCTCCTTCTCCCTGGAACTCCATCTCCTTTGCTTAAACTGTTGTCTGGGCATCTGGCACGCCCGATACTCGCTCAAGTTCAGTGAGTAAATGCTCGAGGACCTCGCTATCCGTCCGTTCAACCAGTTGCTGGATTTCCTCAATTGGCGGGGCAGTCTCAGTACTGAGCACCGACTCATCCAATTGCAAAGAAGACAAAATGCGTGTGGTCAACTGCGCAATAGTCGTTCCTTGCAGCAATTCAAGAACCGATACATCCACCTTCACGCTGTTCGCGATACGGTTCTTGACCTCGATAGCCATCATCGAATCCATCCCCAGGCTCGTCAAAGCCTCCTGACCACTGAATTGAGCTTCATCAAGTTGGAGGATACGAGCAATCAGACCTTTCAGATAGGACGCTAACACCTGCGGCCGCTCTGTTGCCCCAGCAGCGTTTAACTGATGAAGTAACTCGTCATCGCCCGTGTCGCCGGGTGCGATTTCCTCCGTCTGCTCTCCCAGCAGCATAAACATCGGCGGTAATGCTCCCTGTGGAACCGCCGCGCGTGCTAAAGCCCAGTTAGCCGAGATTACCGCCACGTGGGCGGGGCGCTGTCCCATGAGCCGCGCGAGTATCTGCATCCCGGCCTCGGGTGTAATCAACTCGATCCCGCGCCTGATGTAGAATTCTTCTAGATTCAACTGCTGTACCATACCCACAGACCAGGGACCCCAACCAATACTGAGCGCGGGAAGTCCCTGGGCCTGCCGATAGCTAGCCAACGCGTCCAGGAAAGCGTTGCCTGCAGCGTAGTTGCCCTGACCCAGAGAAGCTATTACTGATCCTGTCGAAGAGAAAAGGACAAAGAAATCCAGCGGGTAATCTTTCAACAGGTGATGCAGAAGCCAGCCACCTCTGACTTTCGGGCGCAGAACGCGCTGAAAGGTCTCTGTTGTCATACGCAGCAGGAGTTCGTCCTGCACAACGCCCGCAGTATGAACGACACCCTTGATAACAGGCCATCCCTCACGCTGATATTCTGTCAGGAAAGTGGATAGCTGTTCTTCATCCGCGACGTCCACCGCTGCCAGGTGAACAGTTGCGCCCAACCTTTCCAGTTCCTGAAGAGCCTGAACGAGGCTCTTTTGCGGATGATCCATTGCTAGTTGCTGCCAGGTTGAACGTGGTGGCACCTGAGTACGTCCCATGAGGATCAGCCGTCTGGCACCTTGCGTGGCCATCCAGCGGGCGACCAGCAAGCCCAATGTCCCCAATCCGCCGGTAATCAGATAACTGCCATCAGGGCGGAATGAGGGAGGAAATGGCAGTGTCAGATGAGTGCTTGGCACCAGACGAGCGACATAGCGCTGACCATTCCGGAAGGCAATCTGGTCCTCATTGCCAGCATGCTTGATCTCTTCAAACAGTAAGGCTGCCTGATTTTCAGCAGAAGCACAGTCCAGATCAATCAGCCCGCCCCACATGCTGGTAAATTCCTGGTGCCCGATGACTCGTCCCAAACCCCAGAGAGGCGCCTGCGCGATAGCCACCGACTGCTGCTCATCGTTCTCTCCACCTACAGCCTGCGCCCCGCGAGTTACAAGCCATAGATATGGCAGAGGAGACCAGCCGCTTTGTGATAACGTCTTTACCAGGTACATGACAGCCAGACAGACGATAGACTGATCCCGTTCCAGCGCGTCGAGGGTCGGCGTCTCCGAGAATGTAGCATCGAGTCCCCAGAGATACACAATCCTGGCGTATGGAACCTGGCTGCTCTCAGAGAGCTCGGCGAACAGTTGTTGGAAATGTTCTGGATGGGCAGGATTGATCGCGTAATGCTCGCGCAGCCGGGTCAATTCGGGCGCCTCGGTATGCAAGACGACAACAGCGCGCTCTCCATGCTGTTCCAGACACCTGATCAACGCCTCTCCAACTCCACTCTGATCGGAGAAAACGAGCCAGGAACCAGTATGCATAGCAATTCTGCTCTCGGCAATATCCCTGTCCTCCGAACGCTCTGCAAGATGCCATTCTAGTTCATACAGGCTTTTATCGAGACGCTCTGGAGTCAGGCTTACAGCGGTTTCCAGGGACTGGGCACGGAAGCCCTCAATCTCAACGAGCAGTTTCCCCTCCGCATCAACTATCTGAATATCGCCTACGACGAGCTGATTATCTGCCCGGTGTAAGCGGGCATACACCTGCATTTGCGGGACAGCAGGCCCCAGAACTCGTATGCGGTCTATGCCTACTGGCAGATACGTCGCGGGCGCAGATTCTTGAGGAGCCGACTCCGCTGGCCTGGCAGCGGCCAGAAGCACCTGAAACGCAGCGTCGAGCAGCGCAGGATGGAAAGTGTAAGTACCAGGCTCTGATTCTAAAGAAGCGGGGGCCTGTATCTGACCAATTACTTCATCTATACCAGCCTGAATGCGCTCAACGCCTTGAAAAGCAGATCCGTATTGGAAACCCATTTCCTGGGATTGTAGGTAGAATTGCTCCTTAGACGTTTCCACAGTGCAGTTTCGTTCGAGTACTTTGAGGTCGAGGCGAGGAATCATCTCACCGACCTGGCGCTGGCGGAGCCTGGCACTGGCATGTAAAGCCCAACGCGCTTCAGCGGTGGGAGTATAGCTGTAGATTTCCACAGTTGCCTGCTCGGGATTGAGCACGGTTTGCAGCCTGGGATCGGAGGTTTCGGGCAGGAAAAGCGCCTTGCGAAATGCCAGTTCTTCCAGCGTATAGGTACCCTGACCAAAAACCTCACGTGCCGCAGCCAGAGCCATCTCGACATATGCCGCTCCTGGAAGAAGTACACTTCCCTGAATGCGATGATCGAGCAGATATGGTAGCAGGTGCGTATTCACCTCCAGCTCCCATGTAGGATGAACAGCGCTTACCCGTTGTCCCAGCAGAGGATGGATCGGAGTAAAGAAGCGATCCTCACGCGACCCAAGCGATTCTGTCCAGTAGGGTTTGAGTTGCCAGGGATAGCGTGGCAAGCGTACAAAGTTCCCTGTTTGTCCATAAAGCGTTTGCCACGCGATGGGGTAACCAATTGTGTAGAGCGAACCCAGCGATGCTAACATAATCGCCCGGTCTTCTTCTTTGCGCCGTAGCGAGGGCAATACGGTTCCTTCTTGCCCTTGCTGAGCAAGCAGTTCCTTAATAGAACTGGCCAGCACCGGATGCGGACTGAGTTCAAGAAAGACTGTGTATCCATCCTGGATAATCTGGCCAAGCGCCGAGGCGAAGAGTACCGTCGCTCGGACATTTTGCCACCAGTAGCGCGCGTTTACTCCACGCCCATTGATGCGCGTGCCAGTCACAGTTGAATAGAGAGGGATAGAGGCACTGCGAGGACGCAGATCGGCCAGGGATTCGAGCAATTCCTCGCGCAAGGGATCCATAAAATGACTGTGATAGGGAACTTTCCCGTTCAAGAAGCGATGAAAGACCTGAAAGGTTTCTAATTGTCGCGCCATATCTTCTAAAATGGCAGCTTCGCCTACCAGAGTGACTGCACTTGGGCTATTGATAGCCGCAACTGAGACCCCTTCGCCGGCATCACGTACCGCTTGATTCACCGTTTCTGAGGTCATACCAACGGCTAGCATACGACCCTGTCCGCTTGTGCGCTGCTGCAGGCGGCTGCGGTGATAGACAACCTTCACAGCATCTTCAAAGCTTAATGCCCCCGCCAGATACGTAGCCGCGATTTCTCCCGTACTATGTCCAACAACGGCATCTGGTTCAACGCCCCAGGAGCGCCAGAGATTCGCCAGCCCAACCTGGATGGCAAAATTTGCTGGTTGAGCAACCTCAGTTTCATCCATCCGCAAGTCTTCTTCAGAAGCGGTTAAAGCTTCCAGTAACGACCAGCCCGCGTAACGCCCAAACTCTGCGTCACAGTGCTCAATCGCGGCCCGGAAGACCGGCTCATGCTCCAGAAGATCCCGTCCCATAGCCCACCACTGCGGTCCCATCCCCGAACAGACAAAGGCAATTTTAGGCCGGCCTTGCGGTGATGGGCGTCCGGTGGTAATGCCGGAACTCGGCGCCTCGGCCAGAAACGCATCAAGACGAGCAACCGCCTCCTCCTTTGAATGAGCAACCAGCGCCAGCCGATGGTCGTGATGGGTTCTCCGCAAGGCAGCAGAATAGCCGATATCCTGAAAGGACGGCGCGTCGTTTCTGGCCAGGAAGTCTCGATAGGACTTGGCCACAGCCTGGAGAGCCTCCGTGCCACGAGCAGAGAGAGGCAACAGGTAGAGCCGATCCGCATCATCGGGCTGGGCAGGAAGCGGTGAGGCAGGTGGCGCTTCTTGCAGTACAACATGGGCATTTGTGCCGCCAAAGCCGAATGAGTTTACGCCTGCCATCGCGGGGCCATCCGTCTCAGGCCAGGGTTCCAATGTAGTGGGAATGTGTAATTGGAGTTCTTCAAAAGGAATATCGGGATGCGGATCATGAAAATGCAGATGTGGAGGAATCTGCCGGTGTTTCAGAGCCAGGGCAGTCTTTATCAGACCAGCGATGCCTGCCGCTGCCTCCAGATGGCCAATATTAGTTTTCACCGAACCGACGATGCATCGCTCGCCTGAAGGACGACCCTCAGACAATATATTACCGATAGCGCGGGCCTCGATTGGATCACCAACAGGGGTACCGGTGCCGTGCGCTTCTATATACTGAATCTGGCTGGGCAAGATGCCTGCCCGTTGATACGCCAGCCGCATTGTTGTTTCCTGGGCTGCTCCGTTGGGAACGGTGATCCCATTTGTATGGCCGTCCTGGGTCACTGCCGTACCGCGAATCACCGCGTAAATCGGATCGCCATCGGCCTGCGCGCGGGCAAGCGGCTTAATAAGCACCACACCCGCGCCTTCCCCTCGCGCATAACCATTAGCAGCAGCAGAAAAGGCTTTGCAGCGCCCATCCGGTGAGAGAAATCCCCCCTTTGATTCGGCAATCGTCATAGAGGGTACGACCATTGCGCTGGCGCCACCAGCGAACGCGAGAGAGCATTCACCATTCCAGATGCTCTGGCAGGCGAGATGGACCGCAACCAGGGAGCCGGAGCACGCAGTGTCTACAGCCATGCTCGGCCCGTGGAAACCGAAGATGTAGGAAATGCGGTTAGCTAGCATGGTCATCATCATGCCAGTGGCCGAATGCGATTGTAATTCATAGCGGCTGTGGACGCCGAAATTGACCATCAACTGGTACTCAAGCGTGAAACCACCAATAAAAACGCCTGTATCGCTCCCGGCCAGACGATCCGCAATTTGCCCCGCATCCTCTAACGCCTCCCATGTTACTTGAAGCAAGAGCCGCTGCTGCGGATCGAGCCAGACCGCCTCCCGGGGGGAAATGCCAAAGAAATGAGGATCAAAAAGATCGAGGCGCTCCAAATAGCCACCTCTACGGGTGTGCGTTTTACCCGATTTCTTGAGATCGGGGTCATAAAATTTTCGTACGTCCCAACGATCAGTAGGGACCTCTCTGGTTGCATCGACACCTGAACAGAGAAGCTCCCAGAAAGCCTGCGGACTGGTAGCACCCCCAGGGAAGTGACACCCAATCCCAATAATTGCCAGGGGCTCTCGATGCAGGCCATCCGCTGAAGGAATCTGCGACTCGCCCAAATGGTGGGCAGGGATAGCTTGATGTATTGATATGTTTTCACCGAGCATTGCTTTCTTCTCCGTGTTTTGCATTAGAGGCTTTCCTTTTCTTGCTGGCTTTTCCAGGCAAGGGCGAGCACGATCAAAAACGCTTTCAAGAGTACTCTTTCCGCTACGCTACGCAAGCATGGTCTGAGCATCCGCCATCCCTGTGTGCTCAAGCATGTTCAGACGCATTTCCAGATCCTGAGCAATTGCGGTGAGCAAAAGATCCTGCGCGCTGTGCAGAAAGAAATGAGAACCTGGCAGTATAGACAGGCGATACGGAGCGCTGCTGTGAACGCGCCAGAGATCAAGATCAGCCGGGTTAACTCTGACATCCTTCTGTCCGCCGAAGATAAGGAACGGACATACGAGAGGTAACTCTTCTTTATACTCATAGTTATCACATAGCTCAAGGTCTGCTCGTAACGTTGGCAGCATTGCCTGCATTAACTCCTGGTTCTGAAGAATCCCTTCTGGGATTCCGTCAGCACGCAAAACAACCTTAAACATCTCCTCAGGAAGGTGGTGGATCTTGATATTTGGATTGGGAAGTTGAGGAGCCCGATACGCAGCGATATACATGCTGACAGGCAGCTTATCATACGTTCTGCGAAGCTGACGGGCCAGTTCAAAGCTTACCAATGCCCCCATACTATGACCATAAAAGGCAAACGGTCGATCCAAGTAAGGAACAATCGCACCCGCCAGTGCCTCTACCAGAGGAACAATGCGGGTATACGCCGGTTCTCCAAGACGCGACTCGCGACCGGGCAATTGGATGCCGCAGAGCTCTACCTCTGGCGGCAGAGCATCCAGCCACGCTCGGAAAAGAGATGCTCCTCCTCCCGCGTACGGGAAACAGAAGAGGCGCAGGCGAGCCTGCTCATTTGGTCGATAGCGTACAACCCACTTGTCAAGAGGCGGATGAGCAGAGAGCGAATTGCTCGTCTGCAAGTTGACTGTTTGTTTCAACTGCCGCAGGAGCATTGCCTGCTTGTCCGGCGGCAATGCTGCAACCCGCTTGATGACGTCTTTCATCTAGCAACCTCCTGGCGCTTGGGTTCCCGGCGCCCCAACGTCATCCAGCCTCCATCGAGGGGATTCTGTGAGTTCATCTGCTGGTAGAGCGCGATTAACTCGGTAAGGAACGGATCGGTTCGCCAGCACTTAAGCTGATCCTGAACGGCCTCCTCCTCACGCTCGGCCAGTTCATCGATTACTGTGCTGACCATCTGCCCAGTCAGTTGCTCCACAAAGTGGACATTCTCGATCACCCTGGCCTCAAGCTCGGCATCAGAGAGACCTGCTACCAGCCCGATGTGGAGCTTTGGAACAAAATTGAAACTATAGTAGACGATAAAGGCATCAGAAGCCTCTGACTGATCTATTGCATGCCATTCGCGGAAGAATGCCTGGATTCGATTACTCACTTCGGCAAACCGCAGCAACTGAGGCAGGAGACCAGGAATATCCATCACGCGGCGCAGGGTATCATGGAAGTAGAGCAGCCCCGGCACCGCCCAGTAAACGACCGTATCCCAGATGACCTTAGCCACCATCACCTGGGCATTACCCATCAGGGGATACTGCTGGTTATACACATTGAACCAGGAATCCACAAGGAGCAGGAAGAGCTGGTTATGAATCGCGGCCTGCTCCTCGATGTCCTCACCATCCAGATCCCGGATGATTAAGTCACCGATGAGTCCATTGCTGATGGCTATCATATCGCTGCCAGGCGAATAGAACGGGTCGAGAAACACCCCTGCCTCCCCTGTCAA
>Ga0209061_1001233_pt1 | contig 44969 bp, 39 predicted proteins | sample Coa_R1_10_FD_187157 | JGI IMG/M metagenome (GOLD analysis project Ga0209061, IMG submission 187157) | Surface soil microbial communities from Centralia Pennsylvania, which are recovering from an underground coalmine fire - Coalmine... | ecosystem: Environmental > Terrestrial > Soil >...
GCTGGACTTGGCGATCACTTCCAGGATCGCCCTCTGGCCTTCTGTCATCTCCAACACAGGAGCGGGATGGTTCATGGCTCATTGTACCACATAACCAACAAGTCAATTAGGAGACACTACACTAGCTTCCAGTTCGAAAACCCGTTCGGGCAGGCGCAACAGCCCGCAGAAGCGGGTTACGCGATCCCCGTCAACGAGGCGCTCTCAGTCGCCAAGAAGATCGAGGCCGGGGACAAGTCGAGCGAGGTGCACGTGGGCGCCTCAGCCTTCCTCGGCGTAGAGCTCAGTTCGATGTCGGGCTACTTCGGCTTCGGGGCGGCGACGAGCGGCGTAGCGGTCTCCGGCGTAGTCGCCGGGTCGCCGGCGGCCAAAGCGGGCCTCGGCTCAGGCGACACGATCACCTCTCTGGACGGGCGTGCGGTCAGCTCGTCCTCGGAGCTGCGCAGCTTGCTCACGAAGTACTACCCCGGCCAAAAGGTGACCGTCACCTGGGTGGACAGCTTCGGGACCTCTCACACGGCCACCGTCGCGCTGGCGAGCGGACCGGTGGGCTGAACCCGCTAGATCCTGATGGGCCATCCTTGTGGGCGCAAGTGGCCTTCTAAGGCTCAGCGCGAGCAAGCAGTGCCGGGACGGGTTCGCCGCCGACCGAACGCCGCAGCGCGGCGTGCAGCCCGTCGGGGGTGATCACCCCCAGGTAGCGGTCGCCGTCCAAGACGGCCACCCATCCCGCGTCGTGCTGGAGCATCTCGGTGAAAGCGGCCCGGAGCGAAGATCCCAGCCGCACTCGCGCCTCGAGAGGGCGCACGTAGTTCGCGACCTTGGCCTCCTCGCCGCCGGGGACCTGCGCCGGCTCCACCCAGCCGAGGAGCCGCCCGGCGTCGTCCACGACGATGGCCCAGCTGGTAGCGTGGGCTTGCACGGCACGTCTGGTTTGTGCGACTGAGCTCGTGGGCGTCACGACCGGGGGGTAGTCGAGGTCCCTCGCCTCGAGCGGGGTGACCGCCAGGCGGCGGAGGCCCCTGTCCGCTCCTACGAAATCGGCCACGAACTGGTTTGCCGGGCGAGCGAGCACCTCTGCCGGCGTGGCGTACTGCTGCAGCCGTCCGCCTTGGCCGAGGACCGCGATCCGGTCGCCAAGGGTGACCGCCTCGTCGATGTCGTGGGTCACGAAGATCACGGTCTTCTTGAGCCCCCCTTGCAGCTGTAGGAACTCCTGTTGGAGCCGCTCACGGACGATCGGGTCGAGCGCCCCGAAGGGCTCGTCCATGAGGAGCACTGGCGGGTCGCCTGCAAGAGCCCGTGCCACCCCTACTCGCTGGGCCTGGCCGCCCGAAAGCTCGCTCGGGTACCTCCCGGCGAAGGTGGCCGGCTCGAGGCCCACGAGGCTCAGCATCTCGTCGACCCGGGAACGCACACGCCTCTTGTCCCACCCGAGCAGACGGGGGACCGTAGCCACGTTGTCGGCAACGCTTAGGTGGGGGAAAAGGCCGGCCTGCTGGATCACATAGCCGGTCCGCCGGCGCAGCTCCACCTTGTCGAGGCCCGCGACGTCCGCCCCGTCCACGCGGACCAGCCCGCTCGTTGGCTCCACCATGCGGTTGACCATTCGCAAGACGGTGGTCTTCCCCGCGCCAGAAGGCCCGACCAGCACAGAGAGCTCGCCCGTCCCGACCTCCAAGTCGAGGTCCCTCACGGCGTACGTGCCCTTGCCGTAAAGCTTGGACACCCGCTCGAAACGGATCATGTGGGCGCCACGCTAACATCTCCTGGTGGAACTGGCCGCTTCGGCAGGTCCTTTGGTCCAGTGGGGCTGGGTCGCTTCCAACGAAGGCACGATCCTTTCCCTGCTCTGGCAGCACGTAGAGCTCACGTTGATAGCCGTTGGCGTGGGGCTCGGCATCTCCTTGCCCCTCGGCGTCGCAGCTTGGCGCGCCCGGCCTCTGCGCTCGCCGCTCATCGGCGCTGCCGGCGCCCTCTACGTGGTCCCCTCCATCGCGCTGCTCTCGCTCGTCGCCCCCCTCACAGGGTTCTTTTCGCTTACCACAGCAGAAGTCGCCCTCGTGAGCTACACGCTGCTCATCTTGTTGCGCAACGTCATCTCAGGCCTCGACTCGGTCCCTCCCGGAGTGTACGAGTCGGCCCGTGCCATGGGCTTTGGCACCTTGGGCTTGCTCTTTAGAGTTCAACTGCCCTTGGCGATGCCCTCGGTGCTCGCCGGCGTCCGGGTAGCCACCGTCACCGTCGTCGGCCTGGTCAACGTGACCGCCCTGCTCGGCCAAGGTGGCCTTGGCCAGCTCATAATCCAAGGTTTCACAGAAGATTTCAACACCCCCATCGTTGTCGGGCTTGTGCTCTCGGTACTTTTGGCCGGCGCCGCCGACGCAGCCATCGTTGTCGGCGAAAGGCTAGCCCTGCCCTGGCAACGCAAAGCAAAGATCGCGGCCCAGTGAACTTCGTCTCTGAGGTCGTCCGCTACCTCACAAAGTCGAGCAACTGGAGCGGCGCCAACGGGGCCCTGGCGCTCCTCGCCAACCAGTTGGAGATCTCCGCCTTGGCGGTGGCTGCTGCGCTCGTCGCCGGCGTGGGCCTCGGAGCGGTGCTGGCGCAGAGCCGCCGGGGCGCTTTCGCCGTGGTCAACGCGGCCAACGCAGCGCGAGCAGTGCCTTCGTTCGCGCTCATCACCCTGCTCGGCATCCAGCCAGCGATAGTCAGGTTGCGCCAGGGAGGGCTCGTGGCCACAGGAATTGCCATGTTCGCGTTGGCCGTGCCACCGGTGCTCACCAACGCCTACGTGGGGTTGCGCGGAGCCGAGCCGTCCGCGCGCGCCGCCGCGCTCGCCATGGGCATGACCCGCGTACAGCTCTTCAAGCAGATCGAACTGCCGCTCGCCCTCCCGGTCGTGATGGCGGGCGCCCGCACTGCCGCCGTCGAGGTCGTCGCCACCGCCACACTTGGGGCCTACGTCGGCTACAACGACCTGGGGACATATATTTTCACCGGCCTTGCACTGCACGACGACGTGGAGACCTTCGCCGGCGCATTATTGGTGGCCGTGCTGGCGCTCGCCGTGGACCAAGCGATGGCCTTAGCTCAGCGTGCGCTCACGCCTGCGGGCCTTCGCGCCCGGCGAGCGAGCCCGTGACGAAGCGGCGAAAGCCCAAGTGCGCCGGCGGCTGGTAGGGCAAGCGAGCGGGGGACCGGTCAGGTCAAGCCGGTATTTTTCAGCCATTTCGCAGCGTCGGCCGCCGGGTTGTGGTTGTCGGAGGCCTCGGTGTCCAGTTTTGCAAGGGCGCCGGTAGTGAGCTTGGCCGACAACGCGTTCAAGGCACGAGCGACCCCTGGCGTGTCAAACGACTTGCGGACCACAGGCACCACGTGGTCGGCGGGCTCGAGGTGCTTGTTGTCTTGGAGGACGACGAAGCCGTCTTTGGAAATGACCGAGTCGGTCGAGAACAGCTCCACCACTTGGGCCTTGCCGTTTTGCAGGTCGGCCACTGCGATCGGGCCGGACTCGTCGGTGGGGACGAAACGGCCGAAGTGCAGGTGGTAGAGCGATCGGAGGCCCTTCAAGCAGTAGTAGTACTGCGGGCACTCCGGCGGCGCCCCGAAGGCCAGCCTGGACGCGACCGGCTCCAGGTCCGAGATCGTCTTTAAGTGGTACTTCGCCGCCGTTGCCTTGGTGACGACGAAAACGTTGGTGTCGATCGCCGGCGCAGGGTTGAGCACGGTGGCTCCCTGCTTGGCGAGCACGGCCCGAAGGGCAGGCAGGTCGGTGGAAAGCTGCGTGGCCAAGGCCGCCTTCTTGGGCGCCAGGTAGGCGAGCAGGCTGCCCGCATAGTCGGGGAAGAGGTCGAGCGCCCCGTGAGCGAGCGCTTCGTCAACGTAAGGGCGCGCGCCTAAGTCCAGGCGGAGCTTTGTCTTGTAGCCGGCGTGCACCAGCACGTCGTTGTAGAGGTTGCCGAGGATGATCTCCTCGGGGAAGTTCTCTGAGCCGATCACGATCGTCCCCGGCGAGCCCTTGGCGTGCGCGGCACCGCCGACATGGGCGGGGGCCAGGGCCGCTGCGGTCGCGGCCAGCGCCGGCGCCGTTCGGCTAAACGGAGCCAACGCTGCGGCTCCCGCGAGAAAGACGGCGGCGGTTTGGGTGCGGGAAGGGGGCATCCTGTCCTCCTGACTGGTAGGCGGCAAGATGAGCCTACCGGCGCGGGCGACAAGTGCGGCCCAATTTGGCCTTCCGGCGGGCCGGCAGCCAGAGGCCGAGAGCCAAAGGGCGGACAACTTGACTGCTAGAGGCGAGCCGCTTGGCCGGTCGGCAGCGGGAGGCGAGCCGGTTGACAGCGGGAGGCGAGCCGCTTGGCCGGGCCCTATTGTTGACCAAGTCAATCGGTTAGATCGGGTACTATGCACCAGCGACGGAGCCAATAGGCTCCAGGCAAAGCCGACAGAGCCTAGAGAGGAGCAATGTCATGAGCCGCACTGAAGCCTTAGTGGACACAAAGTGGGCGGCCGAGCACCTAGGTAGCCCGGGCGTCGTGTTCGTCGAAGTAGACGAGGACACGACGGCCTATGACAAGGGGCATATCCCCGGCGCGGTGCGCATCGACTGGAAAGCTGAGCTACAAGACCCCCTACGCAGGGACTTCGTGGACAAGGCCGGCTTCGAACGGCTGCTGTCGGACAAGGGCATCAGCAACGACGACACGGTCGTCCTCTATGGGGGCAACAACAACTGGTTCGCCGCCTACGCGTACTGGTACTTCAAGATCTACGGCCACGACAAGGTGAAGCTGCTAGACGGCGGGCGCAAGAAGTGGGAGCTCGAAAGCCGCGAGTTCACTAGCGAGGTAAAGGAGCGCCCCAAGACCAACTACAAGGCCAAGGAGCCGAGGAAGGACATCCGGGCCTTCCGCGACGAAGTGCTCGCTGCGATCGGCAAGGAAAACCTGGTGGACGTGCGCAGCCCAGACGAGTACGCCGGCCGGCTCCTGGCACCGGCTCATTTACCCCAAGAGCAGGCCCAACGCGCCGGCCACGTCCCGACCGCCAAGAACGTCCCCTGGTCCAAGGCGGCCAACGAAGACGGGACGTTCAAGTCCAACGAAGAGCTGCGCAAGCTCTACGAGGACGCCGGCGTCGACTTCAGCAAGGGCACCATCGCCTACTGCAGGATCGGCGAGCGCTCGGCGCACACCTGGTTCGCCCTCCACGAGCTTTTGGACCTTCCCAACGTGAAGAACTACGACGGCAGCTGGACCGAGTACGGCTCGCTCGTCGGCGTCCCGATCGAAAAGGAGGCCTAAGGCGTGGACAGCTCGACTGGCTGCGGCGCGCCCGACCAGGACGCCTTGGACGCCGCCTCCGCTGGGCCCGCTGGCGCCGGCCAAGAAGGCCAACCGGTCGGGGGGCAGGTCGTCATTACGGGGACGGTCAGCGCCAGCGGCGCTCCGGTCGGCGGCGCCTACGTGCGGCTGCTCGACTCCGCCGGCGAGTTCACCGCCGAGGTGGTCGCCTCCCAGCAGGGCCGCTTCCGGTTCTTTGCGCGGCCGGGTACCTGGACTGTGCGTGCGCTCGCCCCGGGGCGCTCAGGCCAAGCCCAAGTCACGGCAGCCGCTGGCAAAGTGACCGAGGCGGCCGTCGAACTGGCCTGACGGGCTGCGCGCCGGTGGCGCCGTTGTAGGCAGGCAGCCGGCGGCGAGCGTCGCTCGCCGCCGGCTTGCTGCTCGCTGAGGCCAGGTTCGTCAGGTTTGCTCGCCGGCAAGACCCTCCGGGAAGGGTGCCGGCGCAGTTCGCGCTCGTGGGTGCTCGGCTTCCCAAGCCGCGGCCACTGCGGCTGCGACGCTCTCGTGCACCCGGGGCTGGAACATTGAGGGCACTATCACCCCAAGCGCCAGCTCCTCGTCGCTCACGGCGCTCGCGATGGCACGAGTGGCTGCGTCTTTCATGGCCGGCGTGGCCGCCGAGGCCCGGGCCGAGAGGGCGCCTTTGAAAAAGCCTGGGAAACAAAGCGAGTTGTTCACCTGGTTGGGGAGGTCGCTCCGGCCAGTCGCGATGATCGCGTCGTCGGCTAGCTCTTCACCGAACACCTCAGGCTCGGGGTTGGCGAGAGCGAACACGATGGGCCGGGGCGCCATCTTGGCCAGCAAAGTAGGCTCGACCGAGCCGCGCCGGGCGGTCCCGATGAACACATCGGCCCCCGCGAGCGCCTCCTCGATGCTCGAAACTCCCCGGGGGTTGGTCCGCTCAGCCAACTTGGCGTGGTGCGGCAAGGCACCGGGCCGGTCGGAGAGCACGCCGTCTTTGTCGAAAAGCACGAGATCCCGGGCGCCCGCCCTCAGGAGCGCCTCGGCTACAGCCGTACCGGCGGCGCCGACACCCACCAGCACCACCTTGGCATCGGCCAGGTCCCGCCCCGTCAGCCGGCAGGCGTTGAGCAAGCCCGCCATCACCACCACCGCCGTACCGTGCTGGTCGTCGTGAAAGACAGGGATGTCTAGACGCCGCTGCAACTCGGCTTCGACCCAAAAACACGCCGGCGCGGCAATGTCTTCAAGGTTGACCCCCCCGAAGCCAGGCGCCACAGCGACGACTGCGTCCACGAGAGCCTCTGCCGAGCGCACGTCGAGGCACACCGGGTAGGCGTTGAGCCCGCCGAAATGCTTGAACAAGAGCGCCTTACCTTCCATCACGGGAAGTGCTGCCAAGGGGCCGAGCGGGCCGAGGCCCAGCACCGCGCTCCCGTCGGTGGCGATCGCGACCGAGGTCCCCTTCGACGTGAGCGCCCAGGCGTCAGAGGGCCGGCGGGCGATCGCGCTCGCGACTCTCCCCACCCCAGGTGTGTAGGCGAGCGAGAGGTCCTGGCGGGTCCGCACCGCCACACGCGGGACCACCTCGATCTTGCCCCCGAGGTGGTAAAGGAACGTCCGGTCGGACACGGCGCGCACCCTGCAGCCGAGCGCTTCGAGCGCCGCGGTTATCGCGGCGACGTGCTCTTCGCTTGCGGCCTGCACAGTGAGGTCCACTGTCGTGCCACCGGCGCTCACCTCAACCAAGTCCATACCGAACAGCGCCGCGCCTGCCGACGTGGCCGCTTGGCCGAGCCTGAACAAAAGTGCCCGGTGGGGAGCAGCGGTGACCCGGATCGTAGCGGTGTAGCTAGCGGGCGCGGCCGCCAAGGGCCCCGCCGACAGGGCCCCAGCGGCCTCGCCGGCGCTCCCAGTACCGGGCAGGCCGGCAGGAGCCTCTTCCATGGCGTAAGAAAGCTTAGGCTTTCCTGAGAAGGCGGGTGGGCTGCCAAGTCCCCGGCCAGGGCTACCCCTCTGGGCGGTACTGTCGAGTTGTGCCCCCAAGGCGGCGGCGCTGCCAGGGGCCGCTTGGTGCGGCCTGGCCAGTGGCGCTGGCCTGCGCGGCTTTCTCTTGGTCGGCTTGGGTGGCCGGCGCAACGCCCGCAGAGGCGTCCACAAAGCAACCGGCCCCCGGGGGCCAGGCTCGGCAGACGGGAGTTTTGCTCCGCATCTCCAGCCTCTACAACGTGAGCGTCGCGCCGGGAAGCTGGGCACCGGTACGGATCTCTGTCACCAACCTCCAGGGCAGCAACGTCGCCGGCGAAGTGGTCCTCAGCGCGCCGGTCCCCGAGCTTTCTGGTGGCGTGCCGTACTGCTTCAGCTCCGGCACGACGACTTCGTGCATCGGCGTGGGCATATTCCCCGGGTCACGGCGCTTTGGCTACACGTTCGGGGGTTTTGGGTTCGGGTTCTCCTCGGCGTACTCCGATAGTGCCCCGACTTCCGATGTCACCTACAAGCTCCCCTTGGACCTCGCTGCCTCGACCACCAAGACGCTCACCCTCGACGTCCTTGCGGTGGCCTCGCCGAGCAACCTGCACGCCGAGGTGGTCTCGGCCGCCGGCAAGGTGCTGGCCAGGGCGGCGAGCGCCGTCCAAGTGGGCAACAGTGCAACTGCTCCGGCCGTGTTGGTCCTGACTGGCAACCAGACCGCGCTGTCTTCGCTGCAGTGGCCCGTGCCCGCCGGCCCGCTTGCTCAGGTGCAGTTCCTCTCGCCGTCGCAGCTGCCCGCCACCTCGGCCGCTCTCGGCGAGTTCTCAGCCATAGTGGTCGACCAAGCCGATACGAGCACCCTGTCGCCGGCGCAAGCCCAAGCGCTCACCTCGTACGTGCAAGAGGGCGGGACCCTGTTCGTGGCCGGGGGCATCGGCTGGGCGTCGGACGCAGCCGGGCTGCCCGGGGCCCTCGTGCCCGCCAGAGTGTTGGGCACCCAGAGCCTGGAGCTCAGCGAACTGGCTCAACTTGTGGGCACCAAAGCTCCCCCTGAGCCCGCCGTCATCGACCGCCTGGCACCCAAGGCCGGCGCTACGACCGTCCTCTCCCAAGGCGACGTCCCGCTCGTCGTCACCTCGATGCTCGGCAGCGGCGACGTCGTGTTCAGCGCTTTCGACCCCGCGTCGGCGCCGCTCGCAGGCTGGGCAGGCGCGAGCGCCCTCGACGGCCGGCTCCTCGCCTCCGCCTACGAGGCGAGCTACGACGGCTCAGGCCAGGTCGTGTTCGCGAGCAAGGGCTTCGTGTCTGCCGCCGGCGGCCCCGCCTCGCTCTTGGCCGCGACCCCCGGCGCCGTAGGGCCCCAAGTTTCAGGAGGGGCGCTCGCTCCCTACCTTTTCCAGATGCCGGGCGCTTCCCTTCCTCGGCCCGCGGCTCTCGGGCTCATGCTGCTCGGCTACGTCGTGGTCGCCGGACCGCTCACCTTCTTGCTGCTGCGCAGGCTGCGCCGGCGCGAGCTGGCGTGGGCGGCGCTGCCGGCAGTGGCGGTCGCAGTGGCCGCCGTCACCTATACCACAGGGGCTGGCATAAGCCGCGGCCCGCTATCCGACGAGGTGCAGGTGGCCCGGGTAACCCCTGGTAGCCGGCTGGCGCAGGTCACCTCGCTAGGCGCCGTCTACCTGCCCCGCGGAGGGACGGGGACGGTCGCCCTGGCGGGCGGCGGGCCAGTGAGCGACCTCGGCGCGGGTGCCGGCGCCGACCTCTCGGTCGAGGGCGGCGCAACGATAGGCCAAGCCCGCCTCGACGTGCACGGGCCAGCCGACAGCCTAGGTGGCTGGGCTGCTCAACGAGATGCCCTGCTCCCAGGCACCGTTCGGACCAGGCTGCGCGCGTCCGGCAGTTCGGTGAGCGGCCAGGTGACCAACGAGCTCGGCGTCGGGCTCGACGACGTCTACGTCCTGAGCTCGACCGGTGAGCAGCGCAGTTTCGGCGCCTTGCCTCAGGGGGCCACGCTCCGCTTCAGCTTCCCCGTGCCCACCGCCAGCACAGGTGAGGGCCAGGGGCCGGTTGTGGTGCCGCTGTTCCTGGTAGGCGGGTCGCAGCAGGCTTCTCCGCGCCAGCCGCGCGAGCAGGCTGCCCAACAGGGCCTCTCGGAACTGGCGACCGACTACTCGAGCGCTGACGGTGGCTGGCCGGTGCTCGTTGGCATGGCCGCGCGCCCCGTCCTGCCCCCGAGCCGCCCCGAAGCGGGGATGCCGCTCGCCGGCGCCGAAGCGGTCGTCGTGCCCCTGCTCCCCGGCCTACAACCGGGCGCCAGGCTGGTCGACATGCCGCCCGAACTGGTCGGCGCCAACGGAGTCACCGGAGCTGTCTCGGTCGGCCCCGCTGGCGGGACGCTCACGCTGGCTAACAATGGCTCCCTCTACTACCAGTTCACGCTCCCTGGGGGACCGTGGGGCGCCCTCCAGTTAGACCTTGGCTCGCCCAACGGCTCCGCCCCGGGCCCCGGCTTCGCCACGAACTTCGGTACGATCGCCGGCTTCGGCCTCGCGTCCGGCGCTTCCGCTGTGACTTCGCGCGACTTCGCGCTGTTCGCTTTTGACTACCGCGACCTGCGCTGGCAGCGCCTCCACGTCTTCACGGCTTCGAGCAGCCTCGTGGGCGGTGACTTCGAGACGGTGGTCCCCGACCCAGCCCCTTACCTCGGCCCGGGCGGGGCCTTGGAGCTCAGGCTCACCTCGCTCGTGAGCGGGCTGCAAGTATTCGGCGCAATACCGACGCTTTCAGTGGGGCCGGCGGCCAGATGACCCTCCTCTCGGCCGCCGCAGCTCCGACCTATGCGAGCGCGGCCGTGAAGGTCGAGGACCTCTACAAGCACTTCAGGCATGAAGAAGCGCTGTCGGGGCTCAGCTTCGAAGTGGCTTGGGGGGACGTTTTCGGCCTCGCGGGGCCGAACGGGGCAGGCAAGTCAACCTTGCTCAGGGTGCTGGCGGGGCTTTGCCGGCCCGACGCGGGCACAGTCGAAGTGGCTGGCGTCGACGTCGTGCGAGAACCCTTGGGCGCCCACCGCCTGGTGGGCTACGTACCGGACCACTTCGGTTTCTACGAGCCTATGACCGCGGCAGAATACCTGGCCTTTTACGCCTCCTGCTACCGGCTGCCCCGCCGTCAAGCGGCCCAGGCCGTAACGGACCTGCTCGCTTTGGTCGGGCTTTCTTCTCAACGCGACGACCAAGTGAACGGCCTTTCCAGGGGTATGAAGCAGCGCCTCTGCCTGGCGCGCGCCCTCGTCCACGACCCCGAGGTGCTCCTTTTGGACGAACCCGCGTCAGGTCTAGACCCAAGGGCGCGCGCAGAAACCTTCGAGATCCTCTCCGCCCTTGTGGAAATGGGAAAGACGGTGGTGATAGCGAGCCACATCCTGCCTGAACTTGCCGAGACATGTTCGAGTTTTGGCCTGCTCCACGAGGGCAACATGGTCGCTTTTGGCCCAGCCGCCGAGTTGCTCGACGGCTACGGTGGCCTAGAAGAGTTGTTTTTCGCCCTGACGGCGCCACGAACAGGCCAAGAACCCCAACTGCTTGCCGAAGAGGACGGAGGCCAGCTGACGTGAGCGGCGTCCCAGGGACGGTCGCCTTGGAGACGAGCCGACAGCTCATGCCCGAAGCCACGCGCCCGCGGCACCCGGTCCGCGAAGCGGCTTCAGCCTTGGCGGCGCTCGCCTATAACCCGGTCGCGGCTCGGGAGCTGCGCGCCCGCATGCGCGGCTGGCACACCGCGGCGCTCGTCACGGGCTACCTCTGCGTCGTGGGAGGCGTCGGCTACCTCGGCTACTCGGGCATCGAGGCGAGCGCGTCGGACGTGGTGCAAGTGGGGGGCGCCGGTTCGACGCTTTTCACCGGCCTCGCCGCGGCCGTGATGGCCAGCCTCGCCCTGGTGGTACCGGGCCTGGTCGCCCCGAGCGTGAGCGGCGAGCGCGAGCGCCAAACGCTCGACTTGTTGCTGGTGACGCCGCTACGGCCCGGTCGCATCGTGTTCGGCAAGCTCCTGGCCGCGCTGGCCGTCGCCGTGCTGCTCTTGGTGGCGTGCGCCCCGCTGTTTTGCGTGGCCTACCTGCTCGGCGGCGTGGGCGCCCGCGAGGTCCTCGAACTGGTTGCCTTCAGCCTCGTCGCCTCCTTTGCGGTCGGCGCCCTGGCGATGCTCGCCTCGGTCAGCTTCCGGCGCGTCTCGGCCGCCACCATCGTTTCTTACCTCCTCATGCTCACCTTGGCCGCCGGCCCCTTCGTCGCCGCGTACGGCTGGGCGGCGGCTTCTCAGCCCGAACAGCCCGTCGTGACCGGCACGGGAGCCGAAGGCGTCCTGGAAGCGGTCAGCCCAGTCATGGGCGCCACGGCTCTTATAAACGCGAACAGCAGCTGCGGCACCGGCGGCCTCGTGACGCCGGTCGTCGGCAACCTGGCGCCGCCCGTGGTCAACACATGTGGGGGCCCGGCCCAGTACCTGACTTCTCTCGGCCCGCTCGGCACCTGGCAGACCTGGCAGGCGAGCATAGCCTTCAGCGCCGTAGTGGGAGCCGGAGCGCTCGGAGCGAGCGTCTTTGTGTTCAAAAAGAGGGCGCTCACATGAAAGATGTCCAAAAAGAGGGCGCTCACGTGAACCCACGCAACCTGTTCGGGCGTGTACCCCCAGAGCTCGCGGCAGCGCTTGGCGAGCTGCAGAGGCAGGCTTACCTGGACAGCGCCGTTCACTGGGGCCTCCTTGGCCTCGCTACGTGGGCCGGTGCGGCCTCCTTGGTCATAGCTTGGGCCAAGGTTTCCCCGACCCCGGGCGCCGGCTCCATAGCCGCCGCCGTGGGAGCGCTAGCGCTCGCAGGCGCTGGCGTGGGCTGGGCCCTCGGGAGGCCTTCGGTGCTGCAAGTGGCCAGGGTGGCCGACGCCCGGCTGGGCCTCGACGAACGGCTCGCCAGCGCGCTGGCCTTTGCCGGCACCCCCGGGGAGATGCCAGAGAGGCTCGTCGCCGACGCCGCCAGACGGGCGAGCGAGCACCGACCAGTCGAGGCGTACCCGCTCCGGTCCCACCGCCGGCACGCCTTCGCTCTGGTAGTTGCAGCTGCCCTGCTTGGCGCGCTGGTCTTCACGCCCAACCCCCAGGCAAGCACGCTAGCCCGCCGCTCAGCGGACCAAGCCGTGATAAAGGAGGCCAAGAAGACCGTCGTCACCGCCAAGGAAAGGCTCGCTCACGAGGGGGCTGGAGCCGCCCGAGCAGAGCAAGCCCTCGCCCAAGCCTTCGCCGCCCTCGAACGCTCCCGCACCCCATTGCAGGCGTTGGCAGCCCTGTCGGCGCTCGAACAGCAACTCGCGTCGGAGGGGCAAAACGCTAACCAGCTCCAGGCTGCCGCCGCGGCAGCCAGCAGGGCCCTACGCTACGCCCCCGGAGCGGGCCAGCTCGCCAAAGACCTCTCGGCCGCGAACTTGAAGGCCGCCGCGGCTGACCTCCGCCGGCTTGCCAAGGGTACCTCCAAGTTGTCGCCGGCCGAGCAGCGCGAGCTAGCCAGAGCCCTAGAGCAGGCGGCCAAAGACGCGGGCGCTAAGCAAGGCGCGAGCAACCCGGCAGGCCGGCAAAACCAAAGCAGCTCGGCGCAAACCAACGGTGCCACCTCGTTCGCCAACGAACTGGCCCAGGCGGCCCAAGCTCTCGCTGCGGGCCAGACGGCGAGAGCGAGCAAGGATCTGAGCTCAGCGGCCAACGGGGCGACGGCCTCTGCCAAGGCCGCTTCGCTCAGCCAAGAGCTGGCCGCAGTGGAAGCGGCCGTCCGCAACGCCGAGTCTGAGGCGGCGGCCCAGGCTCAAGCAGGCACTTCAGGCAGGGGCACGGCTCGCACCGGCTCGCCAGGGCCGGGCCGCCGCGGCTCCAAGAGCGGCCCAGTCGCTCGCTACGCGACCGGTCCTGGGAGGGGCAAGAGCAGCGGGCTCAGTGCCGTCACCGGACGGGGCGGGGGGTTGGGCAAGGGCGCCGGCGCGGGCAACGGTTCGGGCACGAGCAAGGGGGGGACCGGCGCCGGAAGGGGCAACGGCTCGCCCGACGGCTCCGGTGCCGGCAAGCAGCCCTCAGACCAGGTCTTCGTAGGCGGCCAACCAGGCAGCAGCCAGCAGGTGTTGGGGCGGCACTTGGCTAGCGGTTACAAAGTGAAAACCACCAACTACAAAGCCGTCTTGCCGTCGTTCGAGCGCACTGCCCTCCAGGGCCTCGGTTCGCAGGTCGTCGACCCGGCCGACCAAGATCTCGTCAAGAACTACTTCAGCTCGCTCGGGAAGAACTAATGGACGACGACAGCTCAATTGGCAACGGCGCAGCGCGTGGCTGGGGAGCGCAAAAGCCGATGTCGCCCGAGACCTTCGCAGAACTTTCGGCGTCGGTCCAAGAAGAGATCGGCAGGCTGATCGTAGGCCAAGTAGATCTAGTCCGTGACACCCTGATCGCGCTCTTGGCGGGCGGGCACGTGCTCTTGGAAGGCGCGCCCGGGCTCGGCAAGACCTCGCTCGTGCGCGCTTTCGGACGCGTGCTCGACCTCGGCTTTTCGCGGGTGCAGTTCACCCCTGACTTGATGCCTGCCGACGTGACGGGCACGACAGTTATAACCGAGGACGAGGGCGGGCGGCGCTTCGATTTCCAGGCCGGCCCGGTGTTCGCCAACCTGGTGCTGGCCGACGAGGTCAACCGCGCCACGCCCAAGGTCCAAAGCGCTCTTTTGGAGGCAATGCAGGAAAGGACGGTCACTGTAGGCGGCACGACTCGCCGGCTCCCCGACCCGTTCTTCGTGCTGGCCACCCAAAACCCGATAGAGCTCGAAGGCACTTACCCGCTCCCTGAGGCCCAGCTCGACCGGTTCTTGTTCAAGCTCGCCGTACCCTACCCGAGCCAGGCCGAGCTCGCCGAGATCGCCAGGCGGACAACGGGCAGCGAGGAGCCGGAGCTTTCTACCGTCGCAAGCGCGGCCGACGTGCGGGCGATGTCGTCCCTGGTGCGTTCGGTACTGGTCGCCGACCACGTGCTCGACTATGCCGTCCGCCTGGTAAGCGCCACCCAACCGGACCGCTCGCCGCTGGCAGAACTGCCGGGCTACGTACGCTTCGGCGCCAGTCCCCGGGCAGTACAGGCCCTCGTGCTGTCGGCCAAAGTGAGGGCACTTTTCGCGGGGCGGTTCAACGTGGCTTTCGAAGACGTGCGGGCGAGCGCGCACGCCGTGCTGCGCCACCGCGTCCTTACCAACTTCGAAGCCGAAGCGGACGGGGTAACAAGCGACGCCTTGATCGACCGCCTGCTGGAGACCGTCGTGGCGGACCCTGTGGCAGCGAAATGAGGGCGCCGGCGCGTGCACTTCACCGCCTGCGGGCCCCGGCGGCTGTGCCAGCGGCGCCGGCACCTAGCCAACCTGGCCCCCCGGGCAGCCCTGCCGCCCGCCTCGGCCTCACGCCGGACATCCTCCAAGGCCTGGAGAGGCTCACTATCCCCTCCCGGCGGAGGGTGCTCGCCGGTACCGCCGGCCGGCGTCGCTCCCGCCGCTACGGAAGCTCGCTCGACCTCGCCGACTACCGGGCCTACGCCCCGGGCGACGACGTGCGCCGCCTCGACTGGAGCGCCTTCGCCCGCCTCGACCGGCTCTACATGCGCTTGTACTCCGGCGAGGAGGACGCCTGTGCCGGGATATGGGTAGACACGAGCGCCTCGGTCGCCTGGAGCCCTACGACCAAGGAGCGCCCGGCCCGCGCCGTCGCCGGCGCCCTCGCCTACCTTGCCCTGGCCGGAGAGGACCGGGCGGCAGTGGTGGGTTTTTCTGACCGCGTAGTGGCTAAAGCAGGCCCCCTGCGAGGCAAGTTCAGTGCGCCACGCCTGTGGGCCGCGCTCGCCGACCTGCCCAGGGGCGGCCCCACCTCCTGGCGGGCGCTCGCGGCCGCTGCCCGCATGTTGCCGCGAGGGATATCGATAGTGGTGTCGGACTTCTTGGCCGAGCCAGAGGAGCTACGGCCCGCGCTGGGAGCGCTCCGCAAAGCGGGCAACGAGCTCGTCTTGGTACAGGTCCTCTCGCCTGAAGAGCTGCGGCCGAGCCTCATGGGAGAGCTCCGGCTCGTGGACTGCGAGACCGGCAGCTCCGTGGACGTGACGCTCGGCCGCCACGCCCTCGAGACCTACCACGCGGCGCGCTCGGAGCACGCGCGTGCTCTTTCTTTGCTTGCGAAATCCTACCAAGCCGCTCTAGTCAGCCTGGACGGGGGGCTCCCCCTGCGCCAGCTCGTCCTCGGCGACCTCGTGCGCGCCCGGCTCGCTATCTCGTAGCCGTGCAACTGCTCGACCCCCTCGCCGGCCTCGCGGGGCTCAGCCTGCTAGCCATCATCGCCTTGTACTTTCTCCGTGCCCGCCGGCCTACCCTCCAGGTCCCAAGCACGCTTTGGTGGCGGCCGGTCACCCGCGACCGCCAAGCGGCCGCTCCCTGGCAGCGCATCAGGCCCTCGTGGCTGCTGCTGCTGCAACTGCTCGCTGCCGGCCTGGTCGCCGGCGCCCTTCTCCAACCGGCGTTCGCCAGCGCAGAGGCGCTGACCGGCCAAACCGTCGTAATAGTCGACACTTCTGCGACCATGCAGGCGACCGACGTGCACCCGAGCCGCTTTGCTGTCGCCGTCGCCGACGCCCGTGCCCTCGTGGACCGTTTGGGCCCTCGCGCCCGCATGACGGTCATCGCCATGGGCCCCTCGCCGAGCGTCGTGGCTACAGGTGACGGTTCAGACCGCCAACCGCTTCTTTCTGCGCTCGCGCGGCTCCGCCCGAGCGACGGGCCTGCCGACCTGCAAGACGCTCTCCAGCTTGCCGTGGCCGCTGCCGGCCCCCATGCGAGCGGCACCCACCTCGTCGTGCTCTCCGATGGGATCACCGAGCCGCTAAGCCAACCGGTGACCCTGCCTTTCCCCTACGAGTACAAAAGGATCGGCATTAGCGGCGAAAATGCAGGCGTAACAGCGCTTTACACCGTCTCGGGAGCGGCGGGCAAGAGCGCGGTGGCCCATGTCCAGAACTTCGGCCAAGTCGCGGACCGTCTGACAGCCGAGCTTTTCGCCAACGGGGACCTTGTCGGTGCAAGGGCGTTCCGGCTCGGGCCGGGCGCGGGCGAGAACTTGAGCTTCGCGCTGCCAGCTGGCACATTCTATGTTCGCGTGGCCCTGGTGCCCCACGACGTCTTCCCCCTCGACCAAGCAGCAGTCGCAGTGGCCTCCCCGGCGCAAAAACTGCACGTCCTACTTGTTTCTCCCGGTGACGTCTTTTTGCAGCAAGCTCTTGGCCTGCGCCCAGGCGTTGTCGTGAAGGTCGAAACGCCTGCTGCTTGGCGCCAAAGCCAGGCGACGGAGCCCTCGGTCGACCTTTTCGTCTTCGAAGGTTTCGTGCCCCAAAAGCTCCCAGCAGATGCTCCTTACCTCCTCGTCGGCCCGCCGGCCGACCCCGCTCTTGGCATCGGGGGAGCGCTGTCACCCGGCCCGCTGCTGCCGGCTTCCGCCAACGACCCGCTGCTCTACGACGTCGACCTAGCCAACGTGGACGTGGCCGCTTCGGCGAACATGGCCAGTTCGCACTTCGGCAACGTCGTGATAACGAGCGCCAGCGGTCCCGTCCTCATGGTACGCCCGGCGACGCCCAGCTCTCCGGCTGCTGCCGTGCTCGGCATCTACCTGCACGACTCCAACCTGGTACTGCGCAGCGCGTTCCCGGTCCTGCTCACGCACCTGTCCGAGTACTTGGCGCCGGGCGCGGTCCCTGCACCGGCCCAAGCCCCGAGCACGCCGGTAGCGGTCGACGCAGGGCCAGGGGCGACCCAGGTAACCGTAACGCCCCCCGGCGGCCGTCCCCTGGTCATCTGGCGGGCAACCAAGGCTTCGGCGGCCCCGGGCTCGCTCGTGTTTACGGGCACCTCCCGCGCTGGCCTCTACCGGGTGAACGTGTCCCGCAAGGGCGGCCGGCAATCGGTCAGTTATTTCGCTTTGAACGTGCCCGGCCAGTCGATAGCGCCAGCGCGCTCGCTCCAGGTGGTGGGAACGGCGGGCAAGGCATTGCCCACGAGCGAGCTTTACAAGTCCGTCTGGCCCTGGCTGGCCGCCGCTGCGCTGGCGCTGCTCTTCGTCGAGTGGGTGGTCTACCACCGTGCCAGTTAGCTTTTCTCACCCTGGCTGGCTGGCGGCGCTGGCTTTGGTGCCGGTCATGGTGCTCACCTGGCGCCGCTGGCCGGCGCCCTTCGGCCGGCGCCAGCGGGCGGCTGCCTTGGCAGTGCGCTCCGTGCTCGTCGCTGCCTTGGTGCTGGCGCTCTCCGGGCCGGAGCTCACCTACACCTCTCCCGACCAGACGCTCGTGGTAGCAGCTCAGCGCAGCCTCTCCGCTGCTCCCGCGTACGGCCAAGAAGTAAACGACGTCTCCAGCCTGGCTGCCAAAGTACCCGGGAGGGACGAAATGGGAGTGGTCTCGTTCGGCCAGGACGCCCTCGTCGAGGACCCTCCGGAGCACCACCTCAATTTCTCGGGTTTCGAGACCTCGCCCAACCCCAACTTCACCGACATCGAGTCCGCCCTCCAGCTTTCCGCTTCCTTGGCGCCGCCAGGGGCTCGCCGGCACGTCGTCTTGGTCTCCGACGGCCGCCAAAACGTGGGCGACGCATTGGGTGAAGCAGCGGCGCTGCGGGCCCAAGGCGTGCGCGTCGACGTGCTGCCTTTGTCGGTGAGGACTGGCCCTGACGTGCGCGTCGCTTCTGTGACCGCCCCCTCGACCGTGCCGCCGTCGTCCAAGGCCGCGGTGACGGCGGTCCTCGTCAGCAACGAGACCACCACCGCCCGTGCGGTGTGGTCTCTAGACAACTCGCGGGTTGTCATGGACAGCGTCGTAAAAGTAAAGCCCGGCGTGACCGAACTGCACGCGCTCTTGCCGCCCGCGGGGCCCGGTTTCCACGAAGTCAAAGTGCAAATTGCACCAGCGGTGGACAGCGTGCCGGGCAACGACGTGGGAGAAGCCCTCTTCCAAGTGCTCGGGCGCCAGCAGGTCCTGGTGGTGCAAGGTAGCCCCGGTGCCGGCACCAACGTGGCGAGGGCATTGCGGGCAGCGGGGCTCGCGGCCGACGTGGTGAGCCCGGGACAAGTTCCCGCCACGGTGCCCGGCATCGCCCGGTGGCAGTCGGTGGCGCTCGTCAACGTGAGCGCGAGCGAGCTCGGCGAGGCGAGGATGCAGGCCATCGCCAGCGCCACCGAGGACCTCGGCGTAGGCCTCGCAGCTTTCGGCGGCACGAACACCTTTGGCCCCGGTGGGCTTGCCGGCACACCGATAGAACGGGCGCTCCCGATAGAGATGAAGGTTTCCAACGAGGAGCTGAAACCCCCAGTAGCGGTGATGCTCGTGCTCGAAACGGTGGAGAGCAGCGCCGGCGACCTGGTCGTGCGCTCGGCTGCCCGCCAGCTCGTCGCCAACCTTGCCCCCGACGACTTGGTGGGGGTGACCAATGGCATCAGCGGAGTAGTCGTGCCGCTACAGCGGGTCGGCAACGGCAAGAGGGTCGAAGACGAGATCACGAACATCTCCGACTTCGGTGACCCTCCGAGCTACGTGCCCTACATGCAAGACGCCGCTGCCGTGCTCGACAAACACCCCGGTGACAGCAAGTACATCGTGCTCATGGGCGACGGCGACGCCGATTTCCCCCTACCCTCGCCTTCGTTTATGCAGAGCCTCGTGCACCAGGGGATCACGGTCTCTACTGTCGGGGCCGACGTCCACGGTTCTCCGCTTTTCATGTCCTACATGGCCCAAATAGCTGAGGAGGGCAACGGCCGCTTCTACGACTCCGAGTCGGCTTCTCAGCTGCCTTCCATTTTCTTGGACGAGACCGAGGTCCAGCTCCAGCCCTGGATCGTGCAGCAGCGCTTCCGCGCTGTCGCCGGCGCCCCCTCGCCGGCGACAGACGGCATCAACCCCGCCACCCTGCCACCTTTGGACGGCTACGTCGCGTCGACCGCCAAGCCCGCCTCGCAGGTCGTCTTGCTTGGCCCCTATGGGGACCCCATCCTCGCCCAGTGGCACTACGGGCTCGGCACCGCCGCCGCCTGGACGAGCGACACTCAAGGCCGCTGGACCGCTCAGCTGCTCGCTTCTCCCGACGGCGGCAAGCTGCTCGCCGGCATAGTCGCTTCCACCTTGCCCCTGCAAGCTGACCCCGCCCTGTCCGTGTCGGCGCAGCTCGAAGGCGACTACGCCCACGTCGTCGCCCAAGTGAACGGCGCTGTGCCGGCGGGCGCCTCGGCCGCAGCGCACGTCGTCGGGCCAGGCGGTCAAGCGTCGACCGTGCCCCTCTTGGAGACCGGGCCGGGCCGCTTCGAGGGCGACGTGCCAGCCAGCGAGGTCGGCACTTACCTGATGAGGGTGCAGGTGAGCGCCGGGGGCAAGCTCCTCCACGCCGCGACGGCAGGGGTGGCCGTCGCCTACTCGCCTGAACTTGCATATTCGGGCACGGACATGGCGTTGTTGCGGGAGATCGCCACGGCCGGCGGGGGCAGCGTGCTCCGGTCGCCAAAGGAGGCATTGTCCGTAAGCGTGCCGCCCGTGAACCTCTCACAGTCGCTGTGGTTCATCTTTGTCGTCTTGGCTTGCATCTTGCTGCCCGTCGACGTGGCCCTCCGCCGGCTCAACCTCGCTCGGGAGGCCGCATTGGCGCCAGCCGCGCTGGTGCCCGCCGGCGCCCCGGACAAGCTAGGTGCTCACGCCGTGACCGAGGCAGGCGCGCGGGGTGCCGTGGTCGTTGCCGGCAGCGCCGCCGGCGCAGAGGCAGCCGGCGTAGGAGCAGCCGGCGTAGGAGCAGCCGGCGTGGGAGCAGCCGGCGTGGGAGCAGCCGGCGTGGGAGCAGCCGCAGCCGGGCGAGGCGCGGGGGTGGGAGTAGGCGTTCCTGCCGTCGCCGCTCGGTCGCCGGCGAGAGCCCGCCCCATGCCGGCATGGTTGGGAGCAGCGGCCCGCGCCCGTGAGAACCGGCCACCAGGCTCGCCAAAGCTGCCGGCGCCGCCAAAGCCAAAGCAACTGGCCCGCGAGGATATATCGCCGGCTTTAGGTGGCAAGTCGCCGGCTCTCGGCACGGGGCGGACGGCTAGAAGGGAGCGTTCGCCAGTCCAAAGTGCCGGTCCGGCGGGGCCCGTGGCCCCGACGCTCCCCAAGGCCCCGGCACCCGGCGCTCGCCCCGCAAAACCAGAGGCAGGGGGCGCTCGTCCCACCAAAGTCCCCGGCCCTCGCCCCGCAAAGGCACCGGGCGCTCGCCCCGCAAAGGTGCCGGCCAAGGCGGACGCCGGCAAGGCTGGCGAAGGGGCCGACGTGCTAGCTACGCGACTGCGAGAGCGGCTAAACCGCTGACATGAAGAAGCCTAAGCAGCACCGCGTTCGCGCCCTGTTAGCTCTTGCAGCCGCAAGCGCCTTTGTGAGCTTGTCTGTGGCGCCGGCGGCCGCCCTCCCAGCCGGCACCTGGAGGGTGGTGGCGGCGTTCCCCTACTCGTCTAGCGACCTTGCCGCCGTCGAGTGCCCGACGGCGTCGTTCTGCGTCGCGGTAGGGGCGAACGCGGGGCTCCTCGCCGGCGAAGTCCTAGTCACTCATGACGGCGGCCGGCGCTGGGCCAACGAAGAGGTACCGGCAGCGGCCAAATTGTCCGGCGTTTCTTGCGCTTCGGCAAAAGTGTGCGAACTCGTAGGGTCGGCACCGCTGCGGGTGGGACCGGTCGCCTTGCGCACGACCGACGGTGGGCTCCACTGGACGTTACAACAGCTGCCGCTCGGTGCCTACGGCCTTGCGGCGGTATCTTGCCCGACGCTTAGCATTTGCGAAGCGGTCGGGGTCGAGACGGGCGGTTTCGGCGGTACCATGCGCACGGCGGAAGCGACCTTCGATAGCCTCTCAGGCTCCTTCGAGCAGACCGCGCGGCTCTCTGCTTCCCTGCCCGCCGGCGGCCGGCGCGCCGGCGCCCTCAGCGCTTTCGCCGCCGTAGCCTTACGCACGACCGACGGGGGCGCCCGGTGGGCCTTGCAGGCCCTCCCACCGGGCACAGGGGGGCTCGCCGGCGTGGCCTGCCCGTCGGCCCGGGTTTGCGTTGCCGTCGGAGCTTCTTTGCATTTCGCGGCGGTCCTCCTGGCTACCTCTGACGGAGGTAAGCGCTGGTCAGCCGCGCGAACGCCAGCTGGCGCGGGCGGCCTCGCCGGCGTGGCCTGCGCGTCAATTGCTGACTGCTTGGCGGTTGGCCAAGCACGTTCTAACCACGCCGGCGAGGCTCTTCGCACGGCCAACGGAGGGCGCACGTGGTCGGCAGAAAACTTGCCGGCGACTGGGCACTTAGACGGTGCGTCCTGCCCGAGCGCCCTTGTTTGCGAAGCCGTAGGCAAGGCTGCCTCGGGCAGTGCGGGCGACATGCTGCGCACCTCGGACGGCGGCGCTCGCTGGAGCGTCTTAGGAACCCCGCCGGGCACGGGCCTACTGAGCGGGGTTTCGTGCCCCTCCTCTTCGGTCTGCCAGGCCGTCGGTGCCAACCCCTCCGGCTCCGCCGGTGAGGCCCTCTCCACCTCCGACGCTGCCCGAAGATGGGCCGTAGAAGCCCTGCCGGGGACCAATTTCTTGTCCGCCATCTCCTGCCCTACGGCGAGGGCCTGCGAGGTGGTAGGGGTGGGAGCGTCAGGCACCACCGGGTTCGCGCTCTTTTCGGCTGACGGTGGGCGCAGCTGGGCCAAGCAGGCGCTGCCGGCGGGCACGGGGCTATTTGTCGCGCCGGGCCTTTACTGCCGCTCGGTAGGCCTCTGTCAAGCCGTGGGGTCAAACGCTTCGGGCAATGTGGGCTTTGCGCTCGGGACGGAGAACCTTGGGTCGGCGGAGAAGCTCGGGGCGACCGGTCGGGCCGCGGGGGCCCTCGCCTGGCACGAAGAAGAGCTGCCTAGGGGCACCGGCGCGCTCAGCGCCGTGAGCTGCCCGACCCGGTCGGTCTGCGAGGCGGTCGGGCTCGAGCGCTCTTTGAAAATCGCCGTCACGCTACGAAGCACTGACGGGGGTACCAGGTGGGAAAGCGCTCGAGCGCCGGGCAACGCCAGCGTCCTGTACGGCCTCGCCTGCCCGACGGCCTTGGAGTGCGAAACCGTGGGTGCCGGCCTCTCGAGCTCGTCCGGAGCTGCTGCCGCCACCCGTGACGGCGGGGCGAGCTGGTACCCCCAGGCCCTACCCGCCGGTGCCGGCGCTCTGGCGGACATCGCTTGCCCTAGCCCGCTTTACTGCGAAGCTGTCGGGATGAGCGCGACCAGCTCTGCCGGCGTCGCCCTCAGCACTACAGACGGCGGGGCCAAATGGTCCCTGCAAGCCTTGCCGGCGGGCACGGGGGCCCTCTACGCTCTCTCCTGCGCGTCTAGCTCAGTCTGCGAAGCGGTCGGCCTAGCCGGCGCCAAAGCAGCTGAGACCGGCATCGCGCTGGGCACTACCGATGCCGGCAAATCGTGGCAGGCACAGACGCTGCCCAAAGCCACCGCAAGCGTCGTGGCTGTGAGCTGCCCAGCCGCCAGCGTGTGCTACGCGCTGGCGCAGTCCCCAACTGACGCTTTGGTACTCCGCCTCGGCGGGAGATAGGTCGGCAAGTCTGCTAGGCCCGTCCATTACTCGTGCTCTCGCCGTCCTGAGGCAGCCGTTCGCAACCATCGGCATGGGTTCGTTCCACGCCAGGGCCGAGAAGCTCCGCCGCGACTGGGTTCTCGGATTGCTGCACGCCCGGCCAACCGTCACGCTCGGCCTGGCGGAAAGCCTCTTCGGCGGCGCCTACCAACCTGCCAGCCCTCGCCAAGGCGTCGTCAGCCAAGGCGCTGTCGCCAGCCCAGTCTTCCAAGTACTGTGCCGGGTTCTTCTCGCGCAGGAGCCGAGCAAGGTCGTCCTTCAACCGTCCTTCGCTCTGTGCTTCCTCGAGCACGACAATGGCGGCTCGATGGTCAGGCGACGCAGATCGTTGCCCGATGCGGGCATAAGCTATGACATCGCCAGCTGCTATCCCGGCTTCTGCTGCGTTGCCAACGGAAGCTCGCAAGTAGCCTGCGTCACGGGCGCTCTTGGCGGTCGCGAGGAACTCGTGCGCGGCAGTCAAACGGTTGGCGGCCTCGGCCCTGCCGCCGGAACGGCGTCGTTGCGACTTGCTCGGTGTGAGCGAGCTGACACGAGGTTCAGCCTGCCCGGCTGGCTTTCGCTGGCCCCCCTTTCTGGTGCCGGCCGGTCCGCGAGGTTGACCAGTTGTCACGGCACAGCCATACCGTGGACAATCGGCACGAGCAATTCTCGAAGAGGCGGCCCCCAGACGGTGCGCCCCTCGCGCAGCACATCGACGAGCAACAGGCTGCCAGACCGGACGAGGCGTTCGAGCCGCGCTTCAGACAATTGTACAATCCGAAGGTCACGGTCAACCGCGGCGTCGACGGCTAAGACCAACGCCACCATGAGCCGGCCAAAAGCAGCTTTCTCGTCCTCAGAGCCGAAAACTGGCTCTACGACGAGAAGGTCCACGTCAGAGCCAGGATGTTCTGTGCCACGTGCCACCGAGCCGAAGAGCGACGCGTGCAAAGGCTTGACGGTCGCCAGGCCGATCTCGGCCCTTAGGGTCGAGATGACCGGTTGGGCGTCACGCGCAGTTGCGCAAGTTGCGCGTCGCACCTCCTCCAGAGAGAAGCGACGATGTCCTCCGAGGGTGCGGTCACAGGGGATCCTCCCTTCAGCCGCCCATTTCCGGACCGTGACCGGTTGCACACCAAGCTCGCGGGCGACCTCCCCGGCCGTCAATGTCCTAGCCACGTAGCGATTATAGCGAGAAAGGTACTAGACTAGACTAGACTAGACCTAAAACAAGCGCAGAGAGCGGTAAAGGGTCTGGAGGATCCCGGGGTGCAGTAAGAGACGGTGAGAATGTCCGTTTCGTTCCCCGTCGAGGTCCGCTCGTGGTCGAAATGGTGCCCACGTTGTAGTTCTCGAACGCCACGGGCTGTTTTCGGGCAGGCTGAGGCCAGCGCTGGCCGGTGCAGCACGAGCACTGAGCTTGCTAGAGGGCGTCGAGGAGACGAAAGAACGTCCCGAGCCAAGGGTTCCAAGCGAGCACTCGCCAACGGACTTGCCGTGCGCCTTTCACCACCTGGCAGGGGATCTCTATGAAGGCCTGGAGGAAGGTGCGGAACTCCATCGTGAGCAGCCTGTGGCGCTGCTCGTTGTGCTCCCTCTGCCACCGTGGGGAGACGGGCAGCAGTAGGGCGCACCAGGCTTTGAGGCTCCAGGCGAGCGCTGCCATCGTCATGTAGGCCCAGTTGGCGTTGAGCGTGTTGACCGGGGCGTGCAGGGCGCGTAACCCACCATTCAGCTGCGGGTTCAGGTTCTCCTGGTCACAGCGCTCCCGCGCCTCGGCGACCACCTCGTCGGCGGTCATCCCCCAGTCGTTGGTTATGTAGAAGAAGTAACGGTGCTCGTGGAACAGCACGAGCTCGCCTCGCTCGACCGAGAGGTCCTTCCTGAGCACCACCACCCGGTAGGCCTTCTCGCAGTTGCCCGGCTTGTAGCCGAACTCGGTGACGTCCTCGCCGGCAGTGTGGAGCACCTTGTAGCCACGCTGTCTCACGATGGTGCCCTTCACGTTGGCCGGCCTGGTGCGAGGCTTTGTCTTCAGCTCCCGCTCTGCACGGGCGACGAGCTCGTGGTAGAGCCCCTCGGGTGTGCCCTCGGCCTTTTCCACGAGGTTCGCCATGGCGTTGTAGCCGAAGACGAAACGCACGCCGTCGGCGTCCCAGCGGTCGAACTCGGACGTGAGCGAGAAGTCGGTGTCCCCCCGGAGCAGGATGTCGGTGAAACCGGCCTTTCGGCAGAGGCAGATGGCCCGGCCGTAGAGAGGGACCACGCCCTCGTGGGACGGGCGGTTGGCCCCCAACAGCCGGAGGAAGAGCGGCTCTTTGGTGTTGGCCAGGTCGACCACGAGCGCCGAGTAGCCCCAGGTCCCTTTGTAGGAGATGTCCATGCCCGCCTTGCACTCGCCGTCGGTCGTGACTAGCGAGGCGTCGGCGTCGACCTTGGCCGTCTGGGCGAAGAACTCGGGCGGCTGGGCGGCCCAGACCTTGAGGCGTGCCCGGTTGACGGCTTCTTGGAGGGCCATGATGCTCGTCTCGTCGAAGCGCCGGCAGAAGTCCCCCGCCGTGGTCGGGTCGGGGAGGCTCTCTGCCCCGACGCCGTCCAGGAACACCTGGTCACGCCGGCGCAGCTCTATGTCGTCTAAGCGCTGGCCGCCGCAGAGGGCGTTGTAGGCGATATTGAGCACGTGGTCGGGCTCGTGGTAGGGCCTGTGGAGCTTCAGGAGCTGCAGCGATGAGTCGACCTCCTCGGCCAGGCCGACCGCCTTCACCAGGCGGGTGATAAGCTCCATCCCCCCGTGCGCGGTGCCTCTCGTGCGCTCGGCCAGCTCGTAGACGACCTTCGCCCGCCCGAGCAACGGGCCAGACAAGTTCGGCGCTACCGCGTCGTGCAGGCGCCGCTCGGCCGCGCGGGCTTCCCTCGCGAGCTTCTCCCGGCGCCGTCGCTTGTGGGCCCCAGACTGTCCCTTCTCTCCCCGGCGCGACCGTGTAGGCTTCACCCAGCTGCCCTCCTGTGCATGGGGTCTTGTTCTGTCGAACTCAATCTTCCCATGCCAGGAGGGCGTTCTCGCGGATGCTCACGCGACTTGCCACGGCGTCGCCCCCGCCATCGACGCGCTCATCCCCTGGGGGGTGAGCGCAACGGGGGGAGGTAGCCATGGGGCGTGGGGCCGTCGCACAGCCTTCACCTGAAACGCGCCACGGCCCGAGGCCGTCAGACTGCAAACCCCCCTGTTACGCCTTGCCGTCCGGCCGGAAGGGAGGGCTCTTCGCTTGGTTAAGGACTAGACTAGAGAGCTGAGCTATGTTCCCCACGTGGCACTAGCCGGCGAGCGGGCGTCAGCTCCCGCTGCTTGCCCGGAGCGCGCGACAAGGTGCGCCGGCTCGGGCCAGAAGGAGCGAAGCCGGCACGGCGGGCGGCGGCCTTCTGGGGAGCGGGCTGACCGTGGCGTTTCAGGACCTTCATAATGGGCGCCGCTTCGACGTGCTGGACGCCTCGCCAGCCGCCCAGCTGATGCGTGAGGAACTGGTAAAGCTCTTCCCCGTCGGCCGCCAGCACCGTAGCCAACAGGTTGGTGGGCCCGCTCGTGGCCGCAGCAAAAGGCACGTGCTGGTCCGCAGCCAAGGCCTGGCCCACGTTGTCAAGCTCAGTGGGCAGGACCGAGAGCCACAACAGCGCGAACATGCCGGCGCCGACGGCGTGAGGGTCGAGGTCGACCTCGAAGACCACTTGGCCGCTCTGCACCAGTTGCTCTAAGCGCCGGCGGGCGCTCGACTCGTGGAGGCCCGTGGCCGCCGCGAGCTCTGCCACCGGCGCGCGGCCGTCGTAGCTCAGCACGGCCAACATTTCCCCGTCCAGATCGTCCAAACCGCAAGGAGCGCCCGTAACTTCGTTGGCTACGATGTCTTCTTCGATGGCAGCGAGTTGCGAAGCGGTGAGGTGACCGCTCAGCCGAGGCCAAAGCCGGGGCGAAAACTGGTGCAAGATGGCGTGGGCGCGGATGTCGACCAGGCGCGGGCCGGCGGCGAGGCGCTCGATGAGCGCCGTACCCCCTACGGGTGCGCTGAGGGAACAGGTGACCTCGGTGCCACCGGACACGAGCCGCACCCACTTGGTGTCTTGGCGAGCTACCAGCGCCTTCCCGACCCCGGCTGACAGGTCCGGGCTGCACTTGAGGCGCAAAAACCACTCAGTGGTCCCCGAACATGCCGAGGCCAGGCAGGCGACCACCCTGAACCCGGCTCGCTCGCGCAGGCGCTGGTAACGGCGGGCGACGGTCTGGTCCGAGACACCGAGCGCAGCGGCGAGGCGGCTAAAGGCGACCCGCGGGGCACGGGCAAGGGCTTCGACGATCGCCCAGTCAATGGGTTCAAGGGTGACATATTCCATCGATTTCGATCCTATCAGTGTCGAGATCCGGCATGGACGGTTGACGGCGCTCTGAGCCGGCCATTATGGGCCGGCGGCAACGCATCGTTCCCCAAGACCTCGAGGAGGACAACTTTGGAACGCAAGTGGTGGACGCTCGTGGCAGTGTGCGCTGGGCTGTTCATGCTGCTTTTGGACGTCTCGATCGTGTTCGTAGCGCTGCCCCAGATCCAGCACGGCCTCCACGCCACCTTGGCCGACGTGCAATGGGTGGCCGACGCCTACGCGCTGTCCCTCGCCTCCTTGCTGCTCGCGACCGGTGTGCTCGGTGACATGTACGGGAGGCGAGCTGTTTTTTCCATTGGCCTCGGCGTATTTACTATCGGCTCCCTCACTTGCGGCCTGGCCCAGTCACCTCTCATGCTGGTGTCGTCGAGAGCCTTCCAGGGGATCGGAGGCGCCATGATGTTCGCCACGTCGTTGGCGCTGCTGGCACAAGAGTTCCACGGCAAAGAGCGCGGCGTGGCGTTCGCCGCCTGGGGGGCGGTGTCGGGCGTGGCAACCGCCGCAGGCCCCATACTGGGCGGCCTTCTCACGACGGTCATCTCGTGGCGGGCAATATTCCTCGCCAACCTCCCGATCGGTATTTTCGCCCTCGGGGTGACGCTGTGGCGCGTAAGAGAATCTCGTGCTCAAAGCAAACCAGAGCCAGACTGGCCCGGTTTCGCCACCTTGACGCTCGGCCTCGTCGGTGTCGTCTACGGCCTCATCAGGGCGAGCGAGCACGGCTGGGCAGACACGGGGGTCATCGCCCTGCTTGCCGCAGGAGGAGCGTCCCTGGTCGCCTTTTTGGTGGTGGAGTCGCGTGTGGCGCGCCCTTTGTTCGACCTTTCCCTCTTCCGCATCCCGACCTTCGTCGGGGGATCGGTAGCTGCGTTCGGCATGAACGGCTCGCTCTTCGCCATGATGCTTTACCTCGTCTTGTACTTGCAAGAGGTGCTTGGGTACTCTGCGCTGCAAACTGGGCTTCGGCTTTTGGTGGTATCAGGCGTAACCTTCGTAGCTGCGACCGCTTCGGGCCGGCTTTCTTCTCATTTGCCGGTCCGCTGGATGATCGGCTTCGGCTTGGTCCTCGTCGGAGGCGGGCTCGCTTGGATGAGCGGGCTGTCAGCCTCGAGCAGCTGGACGCACCTGCTCGGCGGCTTCCTCTTGGGGGGCCTCGGCGCCGGCATGGTGAACCCGCCCTTGGCCTCGACTGCGGTGGGTGTTGTCACACCGGAGCGCTCGGGCATGGCCTCAGGCGTGAACTCGACCTTCCGCCAGGTCGGAATCGCGGCGGCGATCGCCGCCTACGGCACCATCTTTGCGACCCACGTGGCCAGCCGCCTCCATGCCGAGCTGTCTGCCGTCCCGGCTTTGGCCAGCCACGCAGCGACGATCTCGGCGGCCATCAGCCAAGGCGACGTCTCCCAAGTGCTGGCAACCGCCCCGACCCGCCTGCGCCCTGCGCTCGGCTATGCCGTCCGCGCCAGCTTCACGAGCGGCCTCAACGAGATCCTTTGGGTGAGCGCGTTGCTAGCCGCCGCCGCCGGCGCTGCCTCGCTGGCGCTAATCAAAGGGCGCGACTTCGTCGTCTACACGCACCCAAGTGGGAACGCCGGCCGCCCCGGAGATGGCACCTCCGAGGGCGCCGGCGTACGAGACGTAGTAGCCGACCCCCAGCCGGGGTGAGCCGGGCCAGCAGGCGCCCCAAGACCGCCTTGAAGACGTCCCGACCGGCTGAGGCTCACCCCTCTCAGCCCAGAGCCTGGCACCTGGCGGGAGCCCCGCTGTCGCGGCCTATAACGTCAAATGGTGGTCCAGATCGAGCTGAAGCACCGCGTTGGCCCCGAGGATCTCGTCGCCCTGTCGGAACTGATCGACGCAGCAACCGAGGCCGACTCCCACCCTGCCCTAGGAGAGCACGCCTGGCTCGACCTTGTACAAGGTGGCCGGGAAGGTTTTGCGGGCCTGGTCGCCTGGGAGCCTGGCCACCCCCACCCGGTCGGCTACGCGCAGCTCAGCAGGGGCGACCACGCCGGCAGCCCTGAAGGGCGCCACAACTGGGCGCTCGAGCTGGTGGTCGAGCCTCACCACCGCACTCCCGGCAGCACGGTCGCCGAAGAGCTCCTCCGCAGCGCCCTCGACTTGGTAGCGAAGTCAGGTGGCGGGCACCTCCATCTCTGGGTCAACCAGCCGAGCCCAGTGCAAGACCGCTTGGCCGCGAGCGTCGGGCTCTCTCCCGGCCGCGCCCTGTACCAGATGCGCCGGCACCTCCCCGCCGAACAGCACGCCTCGGTGACCACCAGGCCCTTTAGGGTCGGCCAAGACGAAGAGGCTTGGCTGGAAGTGAACAACCGCGCCTTTGCCCGTCACCCCGAGCAAGGCGGGTGGACCATCGAGACGCTAAAAGCACGCGAGTCCCAACCCTGGTTCGACCCCGACGGTTTCCTACTTCACGAAGAAGGTGGACGCTTGGCGGGGTTTTGCTGGACCAAGGTGCACCGTTCGAACAACGAACCCGTAGGCGAGATCTACGTGATAGCCGTGAGCCCAGACTTTTCGGGCCGGGGGCTCGGCAGGCAGTTGGCCCTGGCGGGCCTTGACTACCTTTCGGCAAAGAACATCAACGAGGCGATGCTGTACGTGGACTCGACCAACGCCCGTGCAATCAAGATGTACGTGGGCTTGGGCTTCGTGGTCAACCACATCGACAGGGCCTACACAGGAGACATCGCGCCGGCTTAGACCGGCGCGACCCCTACTAGCGCCGGCCCGTCTGCCCTCTCGCCGACTTCGAGCTGCCCACCCCGGCGCCGTTGCCAGCCGCCTTGGTGTCGCCAGAGCGCCCGTTGCCGGCCTCTCCTCCAGCGGCGGGCTCGCCGGCGAGCTCCTCGACCCCTTCGAGCATGCTGGGCCCGATCTCCTCTACGGCCGCGTCAGCGGAGACCGGCCGTTCTCCCGAGGTGGGGCTCAGCTGCAGGTCAGGGGCTACAGCCATCCCCTTCACCCACACCGAACGGGCCACGATCTTGGAGGTGTCCGCTCTGTCCTTGTACTTGCTGGCGATCTGCGTGACCTCCTCGAGGAGGCCCTCGGACAGAGTCGTCGGGTTGAGGCCGAGCGCCAAGAACCTGTCGTTGCGCACCACCAGGTCGTTCTCAGGCGCTTCCTTGCGCGGGTTCGGCAACTTCACGATCTGGGCGCCGGTCATCTTCGACACGAGCTCGGCGAGGTCGATGACCCGGTGGACCTCGGTCGTCTGGTTGAAGACCGACACCCGGTCGCCCGACGCGGGGGGGTTGTTGATGGCGATCTCGATGCAGCGCACGGTGTCTCTTATATGGATAAATGCCCTGGTCTGGCCGCCTGTGCCGTGCACCGTCAACGGGTGGCCGATGGCTGCTTGCATCAAGAAGCGGTTGAGCACGGTCCCGTAGTCACCGTCGTAGTCGAAGCGGTTGATCAGCCGCTCGTCGAGGACCGTCTGAGGAGTCTGCGTCCCCCACACGATGCCCTGGTGGAGGTCCGTAATGCGGATCCCGTCGTTCTTTGCATAGAAAGCGAACAGGAGCTGGTCGAGGGTCTTGGTCATGTGGTAGACCGAGCCAGGGTTGGCCGGGTGCAGGATTTCCCGCACGAGGTCGCCGTCGGGGGTCGGGACCTTCACCGCCAGGTAGCCCTCGGGGATCGGAGCGGAGCCCGACCACCCGTAGCCGTAAACGCCCATCGTCCCCAAGTGGACGATCGCCGAGTCGACCCCCGAGTCCACTAGCGCGCAAAGCAGGTTGTGGGTGCCCCGCACGTTGTTGTCCACGGTGTAGCGCTTGGCCTCGGGCGACCGCATCGAATAAGGCGCCGCCCGTTGCTCAGCGAAATGGACGATCGCGTCAGGCTGGAACTCTTTGAGCAGGTCTAGCAAGCGGCGGTACTGGAGGGCCAGGTCCAAGTTGACAAACCCGATCTCTTTGCCTGTGACCTGCTTCCACGCCCGCAGCCGCTCCCCGATCGGCCGGATCGGCGTAAGGGACTCGACTTCGAGCTCGATATCGATCTTCCGGCGCGACAGGTTGTCGACGATCAAGACGTCGTGGCCCCTGGACGACAGGTGCAGTGAGGTGGGCCAACCACAAAAACCGTCACCGCCCAGGATCAGTATCTTCATAGTCCACCTACAGTAGTTGCCGATGGCGAGCGCCTATGACCTTTCGCGCGAAGAGCTCGCCAGCCTGCTCGCCGGCCAACCAAGCTACCGCACAGAGCAGGTCTGGCGCGCCCTGTGGGAAAGGGGAGCCCGCCCCAATGACATGTCCGAGCTGCCGAAGGACCTACGCTCTGCCCTGGCCGGCGCTCTAGGCCCGGCCCTCCACGAGAGCGCCCGGCTCGTCTCGGCCGACGGGCGGACCACCAAGTGGCTGTGGGAGCTCGCAGACGGGGCCAGGGTGGAGACCGTGCTCATGTTCTACCCCGGCCGTGCCACCGTGTGCGTGTCGAGCCAGGCGGGCTGCGCCATGGGCTGCACGTTCTGTGCCACTGGGCAGGGCGGCTTCAGCCGGCACCTAACGGCGGGCGAGATAGTCGAACAAGTAGTAGCGGCTCGGGCCGCCGCCCGCCCCCGCCGGGTCGGCAACGTCGTGTTCATGGGCATGGGCGAGCCTCTTGCCAACTACCCCCGGACTTGGCGGGCCGTCGAGCTCATCCGCTCCGGCCTCGGGATCTCAGCCCGCCATATCACCATCTCCACCGTCGGAGTAGTCCCGGGCATCCGCCGGCTCGCCGGCGAGGCCCTCCCAGTAAACCTCGCCGTGTCGCTCCACGCCGCCCGGGACTCGCTGCGCGACCAGCTCGTGCCGCTGAACCGCCGGTACCCCTTGGCGAGCCTCATGGAGGCTTGCTCCGCCTACGTGGCCGCCAAGCGCCGGCGGCTCTCGTTCGAGTGGGCCTTGATCGAGGGGGTAAACGACACCGAGCGCGACGCCAGGGAGCTGGCGCAGCTGGCGGGAGCCGTTCGAGCGCACGTCAACTTGATACCGCTCAACCCCACCCCCGGTTACCTCCGGCGAGGGACGCCACCGGAGGGGGTTGCACAGTTCGCGAGCTGGTTGGCCGAGCAGGGAGTGAACGCTACGGTGCGGGACAACCGTGGGACCGACATCGACGCCGCTTGCGGACAACTGGCTGGCCGCAAGGCCGCGACGGTGACAAACTGGAAGGCTAGTGGGCAACACGCGCTGGCTGGACCGTAGCCAACCTCAGACCCTTTACTACGGCAACATCCTGCTCTATTTCAACGCCGCTTGGTGGCTGCTCGACATGCTGTTCGGGGCCGCGTTCTTCGCGTTGTTGGCTCTGTGGGCGCTCTTCGCCGGCCTTGGCATCGCCAATGAAAAGCGCCTCGGCTACTGGGGCGGCGTCGTACTGGCAGTGCTGAACCTGCTCATGCTCCTCGACCTACTGTTCGTTGGGGGAGCTGGGTCGCTCGGCCTCCTGCTCAACTTGGTCTTCGGCGCCGCCTTGCTCGCTTTGTTGCTGCACCCGATGAGCCGCAGCTACGAACGCATCTGGTTCAAGAAGCTGCGCTAGCGGCCCCCTGCTCAAACCCGTTTCCCCTGTTCAGGCGGGGTGTGAGGGGTCCTCCGACTGCCCCTGATTTACCGCTGTTTACCGCCGCGTGTGCCGCGGATGTGCCGCGGAGCCGCCGCCACTCTGAGCGGCGGCGCTCAGGGTGACCACCGGTGCCGGGCGCACGAGCCCGGCCATAGCCTCCGCTACTGCTCTGTCCCTGTCTTCGACGGCGTGCTGATAGCGCAGCGCCATCGCCGGCGTGGCATGCCCGCCGCGCGCCATCAATTCACGCACCGAAGCCCCGACCGCCGCCGCCCACGTCAGCCCGGAGTGGCGCAGGTCGTGGAAGTGAAGCTCCGGGCGTCCGACGGCGAGGCAGGTCGGCAAGGGGCTCATAGTCTGCATGAGCCGTCGCATCTGCGCCGACCTCTACGACCAGATCGTCAAGCTACGGCCGAGCTGGCACGCAGACGACGACGCCGAGGGCAAGGTGAAAGTCGTCATCACGGGCTCCGCCTCAGACGGCCCGGAGCTCCGCCGCCACGTCCCCAGCAAGGACCGGCTCGTCGCCTTGAAGAAGCGGGCGAAGGACCCAGAGGACCCCTTGGAGCTCGTGGTCGTGCGGGACATGTGGCTCACGGGGTTCGACTCGCCGGCGCTGCACACCATGTACGTGGACAAGCCGATGCGCGGGGCCGCGCTCATGCAGGCCATCGCCCGGGTCAACCGGACCTTCCGGGACAAGCCCGGCGGTCTCGTCGTCGACTACATCGGCATCGCCGAGAGCCTGCGCTACGCTCTGGCCGACTATACTGAGCGGGACCGGACCGGCAAGGAGCTCGGCGCCTCCTTGGACGAGGCGCTTTTGGTCTTGGAGGAGGCCCACGAGCTCTGCGAGGCTCTCCTCTTCGGCTGCCCCTGGCGCGAAGCGCTGTCGTCGGGTTCTCACCGAGCCCGCCTCGAGGCGGTCATGGCCGCCCTCGACCACCTCCTCGCCGGCAGGGAAGAACAGCTGCCCGAACGGTTCCTCCACCAGGAGCGCCGGGCCCGCCAGGCCTTCGCCCTCGCCGTCTCTTCGCCCGAGACGGCCCGTTACCGCGACGACCTCGCGTTCTTCCAAGCCGTCGCCGTCGAGCTTCGCAGAGCTACGAGCGACGCCAGCGGAGGGGCCGGGGACGACGTCGAGGTGGAGACGGCTCTCCGCCAGGTGGTCTCCGAGGCCGTCGTCGCCTCCGGCGTGGTCGACATCTACGGGGCCGCCGGCATGGCCCGGCCCGACATCTCCTTGATCGACGACGACTTCGCCCCCCGAGCCGCCACGAGCCCCCACCCCAACCTCCAGGTCGAGCTGCTGCGCCGCCTGCTCGCCGGGGAGATCCGCTCCTTGTCCAAACGGAACGTCGTCGCCGAGCGGCGCTTCTCCGAGATGCTGGAGCGGGCCATGCATGCCTACAACAACCGCTCGCTGACGGCGGCAGAGGTCATAGCAGAGCTCGTCGAGCTCGCCAAGGAGCTGCGCTCCGAGCAGGGCCGTGGCGCCTCGCTCGGCCTACGAGACGACGAGCTGGCCTTCTACGACGCCGTGCGCCAGAACGACTCGGCGGTGCTGGAGCTAGGCGACGAGGTCCTAAAGCAGATAGCCCAAGAGCTCGTCAGCCTCGTGCGCGCCAACACGAGCGTGGACTGGGACAAAAAGGAACAGGTCCGGGCACTGCTCAGGAGCAAGGTACGCCGCCTGCTCACCAAGTACCACTACCCGCCGGACCGCCAGGAGTCGGCGGTCCTGCTCGTCATGGAGCAGGCCGAGCGCCTTGCGTCGGAGGTGGTGGGGTGATCGAGGACAGCCAAGTCCCTTTTCAAGACCTCCTTGGGCTAGTGCGCCGACAAGAGCGTGTCTGGATCCGAGTCGGTGCCGCTCTCATAGACAGCTCGTGGACCGGCCTCGTGTACGACCTGGTCGCGCCTGTTGCTCCTCCGGGGTGGGAGGAACGAGCCTGGCAGTACCCTGAAGCCGTCTTCTGCGCCTTCACAGCGACTGGGCCGAAAGCTGCCGAGGGGCTTGCAACTGGCAGGTTGACCCTCTGCGAAAAGGACGTCCTTCTCCCAGGTTTACCTGAGCAGGAAACGAAACGGCGCGTGCAAATCCGTGGACTTGCGAGCCTCCAGAAGTGGAGCTCCTACGAGCCGTTACCGTGGCCAGCAAGCTTCTACGAGTTGACTAACCTACCCCAACCTCGACATTCGGGTCACAAAATGCTGATCGCTCCAGACAGCCCGTCCTTTATAAGATTCCGCGAAGCAGCGGTCGCCTTCTTTGGGCTCTCTTCGAACATGCCGATGTTGGGGCTGCCGAACCCGTCAATCAGGCTGCAGGACCGTACGGGCCGCATTGCCCGTGTAGCCGTCCACTTGGCCTACATCGAGGTCCACCTCGAAGGTCAGCGGCTGCAAGGCCTCATTGTCGAGCTTGCCAGTAAGGCGCCGAGACTTCAACAACAACAGCTGACCATTGACCATGAGACCCAGGAGGTACGCTTCGACACCTCCGAGGGGCTACCAGAGCAGTGCTGGGTCGTGCTCAAGTCGGGACCGACCTGCGTAGACCGTAAGTTCATCAATTGGCCCTATTCACTGACCCGCGATGCAGGGGTCGAGATCGTCCAAGAAACAGCAGTAGCCCTCCAAGTACTCGTCGCTGGCGGTGAGGGGCCGACGACGGAGTTCAAGCGAGAGGTCCCTGCGGAAGAAAATGGTCGGCGAAAGGTATGCCGGACGTTGGCAGCGTTCGCTAACGGCCAAGGTGGCCACTTGCTTTTTGGAGTAGAAGACGATCATGGGGAGATTGTCGGGGTGCCCGCCGAGCAGGCCACTGCCGACGCCAAAGACACCTTGACCCGCTGGATAACAGATTTAGTGGTGCCTCACATCGACTTTGGCATACAAGTCGTGAGGGGGGAGGATGGGAAGCAGGTAATCGACGTCGAGGTCCAAAAGGGGTCGCGTCCTCCTTACGGCGGTAAGCATTCAGGTCAACGGCGGGGCACGTGACAAGTGCAATCATTTCGATTGCGTAATGGGGTCCTTCGACGCCAACCGGGAGCGAAGCGGAGGAGCGGCAGGGTGCGGAGCCCCGGCTCTCAACCCGTGTTCGCAGTGGGCACTGGGAACCAAGGACCGCTCGTGAACAACTGACGCAACACAACCAACAGTCTTTCCCCGTGGTTGGCAGCGGTCTGGAGGTACGAGCGGATATCGGCAAAAGCCTGGGCGATGACCAGGCTGTGGAACGGCCCTGAGATCTTGTCATGGAGCTTGAACATCCGAAGCGCACGCTCCGCAGCGTTGTTGTCCCACGGAACGCGTGTGTCGGCGAGGCAGGCGAGGAACTGGGCCTCGCCGTCTCGGAGGCGGCTGGCTAGGTTCCAGGCCTTGCGCTGGGGCTCGCTCCAGTGGGGCTGGGCCTTGCGGCGCGGGGGCGGGCCCGGTGGGACCAACGCGAAGATCTCGTCCAAGGCGGAGCGGTACGCACACCGTATGGCGTTGGCGCGGCCAGGGTCGACGCTGCGGCGCCCGGCGCTCACGGCGGCTCCTGCGGCGTCCTTGGCCTCGAGCAGGATCCCGGTCATCCTCTCGGCCCAAGGGGCGAAGACGGCGGTCTCGCCGACGGCCTTCAGGTGCCGGAGAGCGTGGGAATTGCACTGCGCGTGAGCCGCGTTCACGATCTTGTCGTAGGTGGCGTAGCCGTCATGGACCAAGGTGCCTGCGAACAGGGCGAGCACCCCGATATCCTCAAGGGCCTCCAGCCCACGCTTTCGGTGCACGGCGATAAGCGTCAACAGGTTGTTCGTGAGGGTGTGCGCCCAGTGCTTGGTAGTCCCGATGGCGGTGCCGGTCTCGTCGGCGCAGAGCACGGGCTCCTTCACGAGCGCCTCTTTCAACCAGGCGAGGAAAGGCGTGAGCCGGCCGGCCGCCTCCGCCTGCAGGGCACAGAGCCATCCCGTCGAGACCTTGACCCCAAGCAGGTCCCCCAAGAGCTCTGCGGTGCGTTCGACCGGCAGGTGCTGGCGACCGATCAGATACGTGGCGATCATGCGCACTTCGGGGCCGAAGCAGACCGGGGCTCTCGCCGCCGGCGGGAAGTCGGCCAGGGTCTCGGCTCCACAGTTGCAGCGCAGCCGATAGGCGACGTGGTCGGTGACTACGGGGACGACCGGGGGCAAGTCGACCACCTGGCGTACCTGCCTGCCGACGACCTCGGCACCAGAGAGGTCGGCTCCGCATGACCCGCAGGAGGCAGGCTTGTGCTCCACCACTACGTCCGGCTCCCGGCGGGCCAGGTTCGCCCCAGGCGCACCGGGCTGCTTTCCCTGGTGGCGCTTTTGCGTCCTTGCCTCGGCTCGGCGTTCAGCTCTTATCTTCCTAGGCCCGATCGGGTCGGTCGACGGCGGCTTGCCGGTGGTCGAAGAGTCCGCCTTCAGCTGGTCTTCCAGACGCGTGACCCTGTCGCCGAGGTCATCGTTCTGCTCTCGCAACGCCGAGTTCTCTGCTCGCAGAACGTCGTTCTCCGCTTTGAGGGCACTGACTTCCGCCTGCAAACGCTCGATCGTCCCAAGCGCTTCGCGCAGTTGTTGTCGCAGCGACCCCTCGGCCACACCGTCGGTTCTAGCAGGTGGCGCGCGCTCAGTGGTGGATACTCGCTCTCCGCGCGATCAGATATCGGAATGGTTGGCCGGGAGGCAACACACGCCGACCGCCCCCGCTCGTATCCGCGGTGGCCGGGTTGACGGCGACATGCCCGTTCTACCCCGTCCACACCAAACCGAGGCGCCCGGAACCAAACGCGGTTCTGGTGCGTAGTCAAGGCTGTGACCGTGAACGCGCCTACCGTGGTAGCCATGACGTTGGGAACGGTCACGCCAGAGAGCAGACGCGGCGGAGATAAGAAGGGAGAACACGCATGCCTGTCTCCACCAAAAAGCAACAGTACCTAGAACAGAGCGCGACCAATGTCTATGCCGGAATGGACGCCGATGCCTATCCCGGCGCCATTTGGATGCAGACCGCTTACGACAACACGAACCTGTGGTTCACGGGGTTCTATCTCGGCAAAACCAGCACTATCCCGGGTCCTTGCTGCCATGAAAGCAGCAGTTGGATGCCTGAGACCAGCCCAAGTAGCGTGCGCACTGCCCTCTACGATATGGGCTAGGGTTCCTTCCGCTCTATGTGGGTCAGCAGAACAATGACCCCGCATGTCCGAGCTGCAATACGTTGACAGCCGCTCAAGGCAAGACGGACGCTCAGAACGCGGCCAGCCTCATGAGCGCCGCCGGGTTTCCGGACATGTCCGTTGTGTTCTTGGACATTGAACAAGGCGGGGCCCTTCCGTCCAGCTTCATGGATTATATAGATGCCTGGATAAGCGAGGTTAACAGCAACACGGCGTACTGGGCGGGCGTTTACTGCTCGTATGACCAGACGGCAGCTCAAATTGCCTCTGCTGTTGGCAGTGGCAATGTGACATTCTACGTCTGGGACCTCAACATCCAAGGGTGCCAGGAGGTTTCACCGTTCCCCACCCCTTCGCCATCGTCTGCTTACTCAGGGGCAAAGAGCCTGCAGTATGCACAGAACTGCACCATCTCGAATGGGTCTAGCACGATCACGGCGGACCTCGACTCCTCCTTCTTCCAAGACCCTTCGAGGAACCCGACGCAGTGAAGCTGGCCCGAAGGCTTCGCGCTGGGCTGTCGGCGCTGGTCCTGTTGTCAGTGGGGCACCCCCGGTTGCCAAGCGCGCTTGGCGCCGGGGGCCTTCCCCCTAGGGCTAGCCAGACTGGCCGGGTGGCAGTAGCGGCTCCGCGAGGACTTAGCACTCTATGGATGACGACGGACCGCTATGGTTGGGCTCAGTCGGCACACGCCCTGTGGCGTACCGCGGATGGCGCCGAGTCTTGGCAGCAAGTCCTCGCTCTGAGGGGGGGCTCAGCCGCGAACGTAGTTGCGGTGCTGGGCGCGAACTGGGCTGCAGTTGTGTCGGCGGTGCCCCCCAAATACACGGACTTGCACATCGAGCGCACGATCGACGGAGGCCGGAACTGGAAAACTTACCAAGTGCCTCTGGGGCACACGCGGCCCGGTGGCCCGGTCGAGCCAGAAGACCTCGACGCTCTGTCAAATACAAAGCTCTACGTCCTTGTGAGGACCGAAGAGGGCATGAATAGCCCCAATGGGGAGTTGCTTACTACCGATAACGGCGGCCGGTCGTGGGCTGTCGTGGGTGGGGCGGGCGCTGTCACCGGCAGGGCAACCGGTCGGCTCCCGTCAGCCATTGGATCGGTCGCCATGGCGGCGAGCGGTGAGGGCTGGCTCATGGCGAGAGCGACCACAACAGCAGCGCCCCGCCTCTACCGGACCACTGATGGCGGCAGAAGCTGGAGCCTAGGTACCCTCCCTACCGTAAGAGGCAAACCACTCCTACCGCTTGCGCCGCCTGAACTCTTCCCGATATCTCGCCAATGGCTTTTGGTGGCGAATGTAGAAGTCAACGGCGTCACGCCGCACACCTGTGACATCCTTGTGGCACCGGAGAGCAGGGCGACCTGGCAGCGGACAGCGGCTTGTCAGCTCTGGCTGAGTGCATCTGGGCGAGTGGTCTCACCGTTTTTCCTGAGCGCTCGGGTGGGCTGGGAGGTCAGCGGTGGCAGGGTATTGCTCACCCAAGATGGCGGCGTGCGATGGCTGCCGTTAAGCAGACCGGGAGGAAGAAGCTTGCTATCGAGCCACGTGCTAGCGCTCGATTTCGTGAGCAAGCGGCGTGGTTGGGTCGTTCTCGTCAGACGGTCCGGCGAGCCCGTCGTGTTCGAAACGGGAGACGGCGGCCTATCCTGGCAGGAGCTATAACCAGCCTTGTCAGAACGGCTCCGGGCCGCTCAGTGCTGTACGAATAGACATTGACTTGCCTCTAGCGCACCGAGCTAAGAACCTGAATGCTTACTTACGGCGTAGGGCCGGCGAACCCTGAGTACTACGTTCGGCGGGGCGCAACGACCTTCCCAGCTTCTGCCGAGGACGTCCGGCACATGGCGCGGTCAACGCCACCGGTTGACCAAGCCATGAAGTGAAAACAGGCCATGCCAACATGCTCGGTCGAGTTGAAGAGAACGACCGAGCCCAGCTCGCCCGAGGCAGGCGGCAGCCGCACCTGGGCCAGGGGTCGTTGAGCTCGTGTGAGAGCTACTGGCAATGGAGGCCGCGCACGCGGCGGCGTCGTGCTACAGCAGGCTAGGTGAACTTCCTGCGAGTAAGCCGTTTCCGGTAATACCAGGTCAACCGTCAGCGGCAGTCATCACCTACCGCTGACCGTTTGCAGCGCGCGACGAAGGAGCTATAACCAAATGTTGTGGATCCTGGACTTGAAGGAGGCCGCGACGTACCCTCCACGTTGACCAAACAACGAGCCTGCCGGTTGCTGCCGGCGGGGAGGAGTACGCCAATGTTGAAGATGTTCCACGACACCGCCGAACGCGCGGGCAACGACCCCGCGACCATTGACCTCGACGAGCTCTGCCGGCTCGCCGCCCGCCAGATGCTCGCCACCCCCCTGCTGGCCGAGCGCCAGGCCTATCTGGACGCCTATGCCGAACTGTCGACGCCACCGGCAAACGCCTGGTAGTCGCCAACGGCTATGCCAGGCAGCGGACGGTGACGACCGGGGCCGGGCCCGTCGAGGTGAAAGCTCCCCGGGTTGAAGACCGCCGGGAAGCCGAGCGCTACCGCTCGGCCATCCTGCCTGTCTACATGCGCAAGTCCCCCAAGGTGACCGAGGTGCTGCCCCTTCTCTACCTACGGGGCTTGTCCACGGGGGACTTCGCTCCTGCCCTGGCCCAGTTCCTCGGCTCGGAGGCCGGGCTTTCGGCCTCAACGGTCCAGCGTACCGTCATGACGTCATGACGGATTAATGGTAGAATCCAGGCATGGCAAAGAAGAAGACGACCGTCTACCTCGACTCCGACGTGCTGACGGCAGCGAAGGCTGCGGCGCTCACGTCCAACCGGTCCGAGAGCGCTGTCATCGAGGATGCGCTGCGGTCATATCTTCGGAGCGGCCACGGCGATGCAGTGCGGGATGAGCTGCAGGAGCTGCTGGAGCGGGTCGCCTCGACGAGCGACGTTGACGAGGACGCAGCACTCGCGCAGGCCGTGACCGAAGTGCGTGCAGTCCGCCGGGAGCGGCGGGCACGAACGGTGAGCGGTGAATGATCCGCGCCGGATCGTCTTCGACACGAACGTCTTCGTAGCGGCCGTCACGTCGCGAGAGGGCGTGTCCGCTCGCCTGCTCTTGGCTGCGAGGGCGGGGCGGTTTCAGATTGTCGCCTCGCCGTTGCTCCTCGACGAGCTGTCGGACGTGCTGGCCCGCCCGAAGTTCCGGCGGCACCTGAGCATCGAGGATGCGCACCGGTTCGTGGATGCGATCCGAGAGCTGTCCGTCGTCGTGGACGATCCCCAGGAGGGAGACGATCCCATCACCGATGATCCTGACGACGACTTCCTCGTCCTCCTGGCGGAGGCGGCAGGTGCCGACGTGCTGGTATCCGGGGACCCGGACCTCACCACGGTGCAGCGTCCGGGACTCGTCGTGATGACGCCCCGGACGTTCCTGGAGGCCATGGGCGACCTGTGACGGCGCCCTGCGTGAGCGGGGCATGGCAGACCGGACAGCTCCGGACGTTCCTGGAGGCCATGGGCGACCTGTGACGGCCGACTTCCCCGGCAGGGCTCAGTGAGCCCCACCGGGGACGAGGCCGGGCGCTAGGCCGCCGGAGGGCTCTTCGAGGAGAGTGCCTGGAGCCGGTCGGCGACTATCTCGACGGTGCGTCGAGTGCTGCCGTCGGTGGCCTGCCACTGGCGGCTCTGGAGCCGACCCTCGATGTAGACGAGGCGTCCCTTGCCGAGGTAATGGCAGGCGAAGTCGGCGAGCTGGCCCCAGAGGACCACGTCGCGGAACTCGGCGTGGCTCTTGCCGTTCGTGGCGACCCGGACGGTGGTGACGGACTTTCCGGATGCGGTCTCCCGCAGTTCGGGAGCTGCGACGAGGCGCCCGATGAGGGTCACCTGGTTGACCGTGTCCCCCGGGCTCTGGACGGAAGCGGACTGCTTCTTCGTGCTGTTGGTCTTGCTGCTGGGCATCTCTGCTCCTCCTGTTGTGTTGATCGATGCCACGGTGGAGAGCAGGCCGACTGCCGAGCGGAACAGGTCACGCCGGAACGGCGTCTCGCTCTTGGGCCTTGCAGCGGACAGGCAGCGGTCTGCTACCGGGGAGGCGGAACGACGACCGTATGGCGTTCGTAGACGATCTACACGACGTCAAGGAGGGGTATGCGTAGCAGCGCCACCACCGACGAATCGCGAAGGTCGTCAGTTCGGGGCGGTCACGAGGTGAGCTGCAGCACCTCGGCAAGCTTCTCGCGGCTCAGGTATCCGGGAGCGCGTCCGGCCGCGTCGGCACAGCAGGGATAGCTCCGGCAGGAGAGTCCGACGGGTTCGGATGGCCCGGGGAACGGGTCGATTCCGTCGATTAGGATGGTCGGCGAGCCGTGGAAGCCGAGGCGCAGGGCGTCGGCGTCGGAGCGGACGGGCGTCGTGGTCAACGTGACGTCGTCTCGGCTGTCGATGAGGCTCCGAAGCTCGGCGAGCGGGCGTGTTCCGGGTCTCGACCCGGATGCGGTGCTCGCTGTGCGTGCAGTCACCGTTCGTGGAGCCGTCGAACTCGCGCTCCTCGACCGTGAAGCCGATGGACCTGGCGACGCTGAGGAGCGTCGTGTAGTGCCCGGCAGGGGCGTCGCCGTCGAGGCGGTTGCAGATGCTGGGCAGCTCTTCGCCGTCGGTCTGGGCCAGGTGCAACGGTAGTGGTGGTACACCGCAGGGTCCTTGCCCGACGTCCGGCGGCAGCGGAGCGCATCGTCGTGCGCGAGCTGAATGCCAAGGGCGAGCTGAAGCTAGGCCTCTATTACACCGAACGCCAGGGGCTCGGATAACTAGGTGTTCCGGCACCTGCGAGGGCATGCGACTCGACCCGAGACGCCTGCTCCGAGGGCCGTGGCATACCCCGTATGGTATGCCCCTCTAGCCCAACAAAAGCCCTGCTCAGGGCCTATCGCTGAACCTTGGTTCATAGGGTGTGGCGAGGGCACGCTTGCCGGGCCCGAGCCGCATTGGCGTAGGCGCGCTAGCGCCGGAGCCCAAGGGAAAAAGCCCTCAGTGCGGAGCGCCTTATTGTCCTCACAGCAGAGTTCAGCCAGGCTGCAAGCCTGTTCCTTTTAGCAGCCGGCGAAGCCGGCACAGAGGGGTTGTCAGCCGGGCCGCTAGGCCCATCCTTCTCTAGCCTAACGCAGCCGCGAAGCGCGTAGAGCCCGCAGGGGCCTCCGTGGCCGGGTCCTGAGTCCCGCCTCAAGAGCCTTGGCCCAGGGGCCCCTCTTATCGGGATCTGAGCGAGGCAGCCCGGGAGGCCAAGACGGCTACCGCCGCATCGTCCAAGAGGAAGCCCTGACGCGTACGGGGCAGGGTTCCCCGTGGAGCAGGTACCCGACGCTAGCTCGACCCCTCTTCGCGTGGAAGAGGCGTAGCTCACGGTAGGGTCCAGCTGCCTCCTGAGCGCGGCGTTTTACCTGGCCACCAGTGGGGCGCGTGAACTGGCCATTGACACTTGACACTGCACCAGGGCCAACGGACGGCGTTAGCAAAGAGGAAAGAAAAAGAACACCACACCACTGCATCGGGCGTTTGCGTCCGCTGACGTGGTGTGCGGGATCCTCGCCTCCGCCGGCCTAGAGGGGGAGGGACTGGAGGGGGGAGCCCCGTAAGTCCCGAGCCCTACAGGCCGGCGCGCCGGCTGGCGGCGGAGGTCCACCAACTGGGGCGGCCACCGCGTGATCCTTTGAAGAAGGCATTCAACCAGGTCAAAGGAGGAACACGATGGCCGTGAAGAACAGTCTGCACCTTCCCGAGGCCTTGGAGGACCTCATCGCCAAAGCTAGCCCCCAGCTGCTAAAGGAGCTCGTCACAAGGTTCGCCGGCGCCCTCATGTCCGCCGAGGCCGACGCCATGTGCGGGGCGAAGCTCAGGCGAGGTGAGCCCCGAGCGGGTCAACCGGCGCAACGGTTAGCGCCCACGGCCCTGGGGCACCCGGGCTGGCAGGATCGAGCTCAAGATCCCCAAGTAAAGGACCGGGAGCTACTTCCCCGAGTGGCTCTTGGAGCGCCGGCCGAGGGCCGAGGTGGCCCTCGTGACCGTGGTGGCGACCTGCTACCTGCTCGGGGCCCCCACGAGGCGCCCCGAGCGCCTGGCCGAGGCGGCGGGCATAACGAGCCTTTCCAAGTCCCAGGTCTACCAGATGGCCAAGGAACTGGACGAGGTGGTCGAGCAGTTCCGTAGCCGCCCCCTCGACCCTGTCCCCTACTGCTTCGTGCAGGCAGACGCCTTGGTCGTGAAGGTGAGAGAGGGCGGGCGCAGCCTGGGCGTGCACATCTTGGTGGCGACCGGGGTGAACGCGGAGGGCAAGCGGGAGATCTTGGGCTTGGAGGTCGTGAGCGCCGAAGACGGGGCCGGCTGGCTCGCCTTTTCCCGCTCGGCGGTGACGAGGGGGCTCTCTGGGGTCGCCTTGGTCACCTCAGACGCCCGCCCAGGCCTCGTCGGCGCCATAAGGGCCACTCTGCCCGGAGCGGCCTGGCAGCGCTGGCGCACCCACTACCTGGCCGACCTGTTGGCCAAGGTCCCCAAGTCCTCTGGGCCCTGGGTGGCGACGCTCGTGCGCACGGTCTTGGGAGCCCGACGCCGACCAGGTGCCTGCCCAGTCCGACCGTACCTGTCCACGGCCTCCGACAAGCTGCCCGCCGCCGCCGACCACCTCTCGGGTGCCCGGGACGACCGGTCGCGCTCTCGGCCTTCCCACGGTATCGCGCCAGGTATGGAGCTCTGGCCCCCAAGAAAGGCTCAACCGCGAGATCCGCCGGCGCAGCGACCTCTCGGCATGTTCCCCGACAGGGCTTCGATA